>Ga0048259_101717_pt1 | contig 9170 bp, 7 predicted proteins | sample SubbioQV12_Dec13_FD_54352 | JGI IMG/M metagenome (GOLD analysis project Ga0048259, IMG submission 54352) | Serpentinite rock and fluid subsurface biosphere microbial communities from McLaughlin Reserve, California, USA - QV1.2_Dec13... | ecosystem: Environmental > Terrestrial > Deep subsurface >... | reverse complement strand
AAGCTTGTGGGAAACCACCATCGCCATGCCGACCGGTCGCTCGGAAATCGAACGTCTGGTCGACATCGACGTCGATCCTGTCGAAAACCGGGGCGCGATTTATATCGCTAGCTTCCAGGGCGGCACAGCGTCGGTATCCTCCACCGATGGCGACATCCTCTGGCGCAACCAGGACATTTCGTCCTATACCGGCATCAGTACCGACTGGCGACACATCTACATCAGCGACAACCAGAGCAATGTCTGGCAACTGGATCAACGCAACGGCGCCGCACTGTGGAGCCAGAAAGAGCTGCACAACCGCCAGTTGACGGCGCCCATGGTTTACGACAATTACGTCGTCGTCGGCGATTTCGAAGGCTATGTGCACTGGCTCTCGGTCAGCGATGGCCGTCAGCTAGGCCGGTTTCGCGTCGCCTCGTCGCCCATCGAAGCCCCGCCCGTCATCGTTGACGGTACGGTTTACATTTACGCCAAAGACGGCACACTCGCGGCCCTGAAAGCGAGATAAACACATGCTACCCGTCATCGCTCTGGTTGGCCGTCCCAATGTCGGCAAATCCACACTGTTCAATTATCTGACCCGCAGCCGCGAAGCGCTGGTTGCCGACTATCCCGGCCTGACCCGCGACCGCCAATATGGCCGGGTCAAACGCGGCAGCCGCGACTACCTGGTAGTCGACACCGGAGGCATCACCGACGAACGCGAAGGCATCGACGTATTTTCCCGAAAACAGGTCGAGATTGCGCTACAGGAAGCCGATGTCATCTGCTTTCTGGTCGATGCTCGTGACGGGATCAATGCCTCGGATGACGCCATCGCCAACCATTTGCGCAAGCTCGGCAAACCGGTGGTGCTGGTCGTCAACAAAATCGATGGCTTGGCCAGCGCCACGGTCACACACGATTTCTTTGGTCTAGGGCTGGGCGAACCGGTACCGATTGCGGCATCGCATGGCCGCAACGTCAACGAGCTGCTGGCTATCGTCGATGAATTATTGCCGCCACTGGACGCCGACACCGACGCCCAAGACAACGACAATCGCGGCATTGCCATTGCCATCGTCGGACGCCCCAACGTCGGCAAATCGACGCTGGTCAACCGCATACTCGGCGAGGAGCGCGTGGTGGTGTTCGACGAAGCCGGTACCACACGCGATAGCATACACATCCCATTCGAACGCAATGGCCAGACATTCACCTTGATAGACACTGCCGGTGTGCGGCGCAAATCACGGGTGTCACTGGTCGTCGAAAAATTCAGCATCATCAAATCGCTGCAAGCCATCGAACAATCGCATGTGGTGATTTATCTGATCGATGCCCGCGAAGGCGTTACCGATCAGGATGCCCATCTGCTCGGACTGATACTGGAAGCCGGACGCGCCTTGATTATCGGCCTCAACAAATGGGATGGCCTGAGCCAGGAGCACAAAGCCATCGTCAAGAAACAGATCGAGATCAAACTATCCTTCCTCGACTTCGCCGAAAAGCATCCGATTTCCGCACTGCACGGCAGCGGTGTCGGCAAACTGTTCGACACCGTACATACCTTGTACGACGCAACGATGATAGACATGTCGACGCCGGTTCTGACCCGCATCCTGGGCGACGCCATCGCCGCGCATCAGCCGCCGATGGTCGGTGGCCGTCGCATCAAACTCAAATACGCCCATCAAGGTGGCCGCAATCCGCCGGTCGTGGTCATCCACGGCGTACAGACCGACGCCCTGCCCAGCGCCTACAAACGCTATCTGATGAATTACTACCGCCAGCAATTGCGCCTGACCGGCACCCCGGTGCGCCTGGTGTTCAAGTCACCGGAAAACCCGTTCCAGGGCCGCAAGAATCCCTTGACCGACCGCCAGGTTCAAAAGCGCAAACGCTTGATCGACTTCAGCAAACGCAACAAAAAATAAGGCCACGGCGAACTTTGCAATGGCCGCCATCACCTTTCACGGCACCCCGGTCAACACCTGCGGCGAGTTACCCGCAATTGGCAGCAAGGCACCAGACTTCAGGCTGACCAATCGCCACTTGCAGGATGTAGCCCTGGCCAGTTTCGCAGGCAAACGCAAGCTGTTAAGCATCGTACCCAGCCTGGACGCCCCCACCTGCCAGACCGCCACGCGCAAGTTCAATGAAACAGCCGCCCAGTTCGACGATACCGAGGTACTGGTGATTTCCGCCGACCTGCCCTTCGCCCAGGCCCGATTCTGCGAAAGCGACGGCATCAGACACCTGACCGCACTATCGAGCTTCCGCTCGACCTTCGCCCGCGACTACGGCGTTGAATTGCTGGACGGCCTGCTGGCAGGCTTGACCGCCCGCGCCATCGTCATCATCAATGAAAACGATGTCGTGACCTACAGCCAGTGGGCCAGCGAAATCACCGACGAGCCGGATTACAACGCCGTGCTGGGCGCATTGCGTTACGGCTGAATCCTGCGGTAAAACCCTTTTCGTTCTCGCGCGCACAGACCGGGAGGCTCTGCACTCCGAACGCATGCGTTGCGCAGGGCGGAAACGAGGGAATCAGTCAAACGTCGATGTCAGGTACTTGTCCGGGTCAATGGCATCCATACCTATGTCAGACAGCGGCACGTCCATGGCTTCGGCCTGGGTTTTGACGACACCCAGGATGTCGTAATAGGCAAACAACAGCGTTTTGTCCTGATCTTGCTCGGCAGCATCGGCGGCGATCTTGGCTGTTTTAACGATTTCCTGTAGCAATACCTGAATAATCGACTTGCCTGCTCATGCTGGCTTCTCCTGCAAAATGTCTTCGACTATGGACAAATGTAAGCCCTGAATCCGTGCGCCCGCTAGTTTAAACGCCCTCCGAAAGCGCATGAGCGCATTTTTTTCGACTGCCGAACCATCGTTACGCTGTTTTTCTCATCCTGCCGACGACTTTTTATCCAAAAAGTCTTCCGACAGCGCATGTTCGGCTAGCTTGGCCGACAAAAGGGCAAGCATTCTCGGTCCGGTTGATCATCAACCGGCGACGAATCCGTATAGGGCATTGAGTAACTATCAAGTTCCGCGTAATTGAAGCCAGATTAGCGTTCCAGAATGTCCAGGCCGACATCATCGGAAACGCTGCGCGGCCCGGTTGCGTTCAAATTGCGTTGCAAACCGGCGAAATCGAACAGGCTGGTATCGAGCATTTGCGATGGGGCGATGTTTTGCAGGCTGGAAAAAAGGGTTTCGATGCGTCCGGGAAATTGCTTGTCCCATTGTGTCAGCATTTGCTTCATGGCCTTGCGTTGCAGGTTTTCTTGCGAGCCGCACAGGTTACAGGGAATGATAGGAAATTGCCTGAAGGCGGCGTAGCGGTTGATGTCTTTCTCGCGGCAATACGCCAGCGGACGAATGACGATGTTGCGTTTGTCGTCGCTGAGCAGTTTGGGTGGCATGGCCTTGAGATGGCCCGCGTAGAACATATTGAGGAAAAAGGTTTCGATGATGTCGTCGCGGTGATGGCCCAGGGCGATCTTGCTGATTTTGTGCTCGTGGGCGAAACCATACAAGGTGCCGCGCCGCAAACGCGAGCACAGGCTACAGGTGGTTTTGCCTTCCGGGATGATACGTTTGACGATGCTGTAGGTGTCGTGCTCGATGATGTGGAACGGTACGCCAAGCGATGTCAGATAGGCAGGCAGCACATGTTCGGGGAAGCCGGGCTGTTTCTGGTCGAGATTGACGGCAATGATTTCGAAACGAACCGGCGCCGTTTTCTGCAAATTCAGCAGAACATCCAGCAAGGTGTAGGAATCCTTGCCGCCGGACAGGCAGACCATGATCTTGTCGCCGTCCTCGATCATGTTGTAGTCGGCAATCGCCTCGCCGACACTACGGCGCAGGCGTTTCTGCAATTTATTGAATTGGGTACGGGATTTTTGTTCTGGCTGGGACATGGCGAGTGGGCGGCCAAAGTGTCGCTGGTTTCGACCGCACGAACTTAGCCGTTATAACGTTGGAAAATCAAAGTAGCATTGGTGCCGCCAAAGCCGAAGCTGTTGGACATGACGGTATTCAGTGTGACGTCATCGCGGTATTCACGCATGATGGGAATGCCTGTCGCTTGCGGGTCGAGTTCGCTGATGTTGGCGGATGCGCTGAGGAAATTTTCCTGCATCATCAGCAGGGCATAAATGGCTTCGTTGACACCTGCCGCGCCCAAGGCGTGGCCGGTCAGCGACTTGGTGGAACTGACCAGCGGTACGCCGTCGTCACCAAACACGGTACGCAGGGCTTCCAGTTCCCGCATGTCGCCCGCCGGTGTGCTGGTGCCGTGGGCATTGATGTAATCGATGGGCCTGGACGCAGGCATCATCGCCATGGCTTGCTGCATGCAGCGCACTGCGCCTTCGCCCGAGGGTTGTACCATGTCGTAACCGTCGGACGTGGCGCCGTAGCCCACCAGTTCGGCGTAGATTTTGGCGCCACGCGCTTTGGCGTGTTCGAGTTCCTCGATGACCAACACACCGCCACCACCGGAAATGACGAAACCGTCGCGGGTGACGTCGTAAGGCCGTGAAGCCGTCGCCGGGCTGTCGTTATATTTGGATGACAAGGCGCCCATGGCATCGAACAACACCGACATGGTCCAGTGCAATTCCTCGCCGCCACCGGCAAAAACCACATCCTGCTTGTTGAGCTGAATCAGCTCCATGGCGTGACCTATACAGTGGGCACTGGTGGCACAGGCGGAACTGATGCTGTAGTTGACGCCTTTGATCCTGAACGGCGTCGCCAGACAGGCGGTGTTGGTGCTGGACATGGTGCGCGGCACCATGTAGGGACCGACTTTCTTGACGCCTTTGCTGCGCAGCAGGTCGGCAGCCTCGACCAGGTTGGAGGTCGAAGGCCCGCCGGAACCCATCACCAGACCGGTGCGAACATTGGAAATATCGCTTTCAGCCAGGTCGGCATCGGCAATGGCCTGCTCCATGGCCAGGTAGTTGTAGGCGGCGCCGTCGCCCATGAAGCGTTTGATCTTGCGATCAATGGCTTCGTCCAGGTCGATGTCGACCGGGCCGTGGACATGACTTCTAAACCCCAGTTCTTCGTAAACCGGGGCGTGGACAATGCCGGAGCGCCCGGTACGCAACGCCGCGACGACTTCGTCGCGGTTGATGCCTATGCTCGAAAGAATGCCCAAACCTGTTACAACCGCGCGTCTCATGACTGTTCCTCAAAAATTGTTACGCCTCAAAAATCCTGGGTCGACGTGAACAAGCCCACGCGCAGGTCGGTGGCTTCGTAGATTAGCTTGCCATCGACATCCATCGTGGCATCGGCGATGCCCATGACCAGCTTGCGCAGGATGACGCGCTTCAAATCCACGCGATAAGTGACTTTCTTTGCCGTGGGCAGTACTTGGCCAGTAAATTTGACTTCACCACAGCCCAAAGCACGGCCTTTTCCGCCCCCCCCCATCCAGCACAGATAAAACCCGACCAGTTGCCACATGGCATCCAGACCGAGACAGCCCGGCATGACAGGATCACCCATGAAATGACAGCCGAAAAACCATAGATCAGGATTGATGTCGAGTTCGGCAATGATTTCGCCTTTACCGTATTTGCCGCCCTCGTCCGAAATATGGACGATGCGATCCATCATCAGCATATTGGGCAGGGGCAATTGCGCATTTTGCGGGCCGTAAAGCTCGCCGCGCGCCGATTTCAGCAATTCGTCGCGGGTGAAACTGTGCTGCTTCTCCATTCAATATCTACCTGGACTCGGGTCAAAAACACCGCGCATTATCCATGAGTCATGTCAAAAAATCAGCTCAAATTTAAGCCCAAATTCCAGCTAGGCTCAGCCGGGACGAACGTCCGCCATCATGTCGACCATGCGCAGATCCTGCTTCTGCAAACGCTGCTGATAAAGCAGGGCATAGGCCATGACCGACGCCACATAATTACGGGTTTCCTTGTAGGGTATGGTTTCCATCCAGATGTCGGCAGGCAGCGTTTTTGCAGGCCGCCAGCGTTTGACGCGACCGGGACCGGCGTTGTAGGCCGCTATCGCCAGCATGGGGTGATTGTCGAACTGGTTGAGCAAGCGCCTGACGTAATAACTGCCGTAACGGATGTTGCTGGCGGGCTGGAACAGATCACGGGTTTTCGAGCCGTCGTCGCGCAGCAGTTCGGCCATTTGCCGCCCGGTTTCCGGCAACACCTGCATCAATCCGCGTGCCGATGCCGACGACTCTGCATACGGATCGAAAGCGCTTTCCTGACGGATGATACCCAGCAACAGCGCCGGACTGAGTTGATGCTGGCGGGCGTTGGTTTCGATGTCCTCCCAGTAAAGCACAGGAAAACGCAAGGCCATGTCATCCCATTCGCCAGCAGTGGCCACAGTGGCAATGGCCACGGCGGGCCAGTGCCAGTCCCGCGCCAGTCTGGCTGCAACCCGCAACTCGTCGTGACTGTGACGCGAGACCGCATGCTGCCATTGGCGCTTGGCTTCCTTTTGACGGCCAAGCGCCAACAATTCCCCAGCCGCCTGCAATTCACGATCACTTGCCACAAGCGCTTTGATGGCCTCGTCGCCAATGCTGGCCGGTACATCGTTGATCGCAATCGGCTGGCCAAGCTGGTAAGCGGCGATGAAGCCGTAAAGACTGCGTTTTTGCGCCAATGTGTGCAGCAGCGGCGCTGCCGTCGTATGCTGCCCTGTCTGTTGCAGCGCCCGTATCTGCCAGTACAGCCAGCGATCCTGGCTGGACTCGCTGGCGGGCAGCGCGGTAATCGCCGTCAATGCCTGCGGCCAGTTCTGCTGGGCCAGCGCCGCCCGGACGCGCCATTCCCGCACGGTCTCGTCGGCCTGCGTGATGGCCGACAAGGCATCGTAGGCGCGGGGGTCACGGCGAAAAGCCAGCGCCAGCGCCAGACGTTTCCCGGTTTCTTGCCTTGTATCCGGCGAAATCACAAACCGGGCTTGATAGCGATGCCAAAAATCGAACGCCGCGCCTGGCTCGGTATCCAGCCAGCGCATCACCGCCAATGCCAATAACTCGCCCGCACGCGGATCGTCGGCCATAGCCTTGGCTTCGGCATCGAACAACGCCGGTTTGCGCTGAATCTCCAGCCAGAGGACGGCGCGGCCACGGTCGGCTTCCGTCATCGCGGCTTGCAGGCCAGACGCCAGATTGACGTGATTGTGTTTCAGCGCGGATTCGAATCGCTGCCAGACCAGCGTAGCGTCGAATTGCGGCGAGGCTTGCAGCAAACTGAGCAGTTCGTCACACGCAGCAGGCAATGGCTTGCCAGCCAGCCACAATTCACGCGCCCAGGCCAGGGCTTCCGCAGTTTGACCGGTGTGGTAGCGGGCAATGGCTGCGTAACATTGCAATGCCTGATCGTGACCGGGGCGGTAATGGGTCAGAAACGTCGTCCATTGCCGTTTTTGCCCTAGTGACTCCAGCCATTTTTGTTGCAGCAGCACAGCGTAACGACTTTGCGCCTGTTCGAGCATGAAGGTTTTGACCGCCTGCTCGTCGGCCAGATGCTGACTCAGCCACTGGTATTGCAGGTAAGGAAACAACGGGTAGTCTTTCAGTGTGTCGGCCAGCACATGGAAATCGTCATCGCGCTGCTCGGCGATGTAGCGCTCGGCCTGGAGAAAGGTATTGCGCAGCGTAACGATGGACGCATCCGCCGCTTGAGCCAACGTCATCGGCGCCAGCAAAACCAGCAGACAACGTGCAAATTGGATGGACAGCTTCACGATACGCCTCCGAGCGTCTGGGTCGGCAATAGGTTTTTTCAAAAACGAAATCATTATAATGGCCTTACGGCTATCGACCATTAACCCACATTGAACACACCAAACAACCCGACGCCTGCCGTCCATTCCTGGCGCAGCATATTTCGCATTGCGTCACAGCATAAAAAACACCTGGTTTCCGGGCATCTGATTGCTGTTCTGGCGACGGCTGCCAGTGTGCCGGTGCCGTTGCTGATGCCGCTGCTGGTCGATGAAGTGCTGCTGGCAAAACCCGGCGTGGTGCTGCAAACCGTCAACCCTTGGCTACCACCGCAATGGCAGCAGCCGGTGGTGTACATAGGCCTCATCCTCATCGTCAGCCTGGTGCTGCGGCTGTTCGGCATCGTGCTGAACATCCTGCAAACCCGGCAATTCTCGATCATCGCCAAGGATGTGATATTCCGCATCCGCGCCAGCCTGATCCAACACTTGCAAAGCATTTCGATGGCGGAATACGAAAACCTGGGCAGTGGCACAGTCACGACGCACCTAGTAACCGACCTCGACACCCTGGACAACTTCATCGGCAGCACCATCAGCAAATTGCTGGTTGCCAGCCTCACCGTATTGGGTACGGCCATCATTTTGCTGTGGATGCACTGGCAGCTTGGCCTGTTCATCATCTTTCTCAATCCGCTGGTGATTTATCTGGCCAAGGCGGTAGGCTCGCGGATAAAAGACCTGAAAGCTGCCGAGAACCGGGCATACGGCGTTTTTCAGCAGGCACTCGCCGAAACCCTGGAAGCCATCAACCAGATACGTGCCAGCAACCGCGAGCAACACTATTGCCAGCAATTGATAGCACGGGCGGCAGCGGTCAAAAATCACTCGATTGCCTTTGCCTGGAAAAGCGATGCTGCCATCAGACTGAGTTTCCTCATCTTTTTATTCGGCTTCGACATCTTCCGCGCCTTGGCCATGCTGATGGTGTTGTACTCCGACCTGAGCATAGGTCAAATGCTGGCCGTATTCGGCTACTTGTGGTTCATGATGGCGCCGGTTCAGGAAATCCTCAGCATCCAGCAGGCGTTTTACGCCGCCCAAGCCGCCTTGTCTCGGGTAAACCAGTTATCGCGCCTGCATCACGAACCCGATTATCCCCACCTCGAAAACCCGTTTGCAGGCAACAAAACGGTATCCATCCGTGTCGAAAATCTGCATTTCCGTTACCGCGACGAGCCGGTGCTGGACGGCATCAATCTGCATGTACGGGCTGGCGAGAAAATCGCCCTGGTCGGTGCCAGCGGCGGCGGCAAGTCGACCCTGGCGCAAACCTTGATCGGTCTGTACTCACCGCAGCAAGGCATGATTTATTTCAACGACGTACCGCTCGATCGCATCGGCCTCGATGTGGTGCGCGAGCATGTCGCCACGGTATTACAGCA
>Ga0048259_101049_pt1 | contig 9170 bp, 7 predicted proteins | sample SubbioQV12_Dec13_FD_54352 | JGI IMG/M metagenome (GOLD analysis project Ga0048259, IMG submission 54352) | Serpentinite rock and fluid subsurface biosphere microbial communities from McLaughlin Reserve, California, USA - QV1.2_Dec13... | ecosystem: Environmental > Terrestrial > Deep subsurface >... | reverse complement strand
TGTACTTGGCCAACCACACCAAGATCAGCGGCGTGGCGTCACTGACTGAATCCGGCTCCACACCGCTGTGGATGTCGAGAATCAATTCCAACATCCCGATCTTTGCATTCAGCAGCCATCATAAAACCCTCGGACGGGTAACACTGTATCGTGGTGTATTCCCGGTTCCGTTCAGCCGTGAATCCATGGAAAAGGCCGAAGTCAACCAGGCCATCATCGAGAAACTGCGCCGTCGTGGTGTCGTGTTCAAAGGCGACACCTACATCATCACTAAAGGTGACGCAACCGGTACGCAAGGCGGCACCAATTCGTTGAAAGTCGTTACTGTCAACGACTGACAACCGTTTCGTGTCTTTTCAGACGCGGCGATCCGGTGTTGCACCGGCGCCGCGTTTTTTGTTTCAGGGCGCTACGGATGTCTGGGCGAGCTGAATCAGAAACTGTGTTTCACGCTGCATCCATTTTGTAGCCGAAGCCACGGACGGTCTTGATGAGTTTGATCTCATGGTCATCGTCGATCTTGCGGCGTAGCTGGCGAATGTAAACATCGACGACATTGGTCAACGGGTCGGCGCTATAGCCCCAAACCTGTTCCAGTATCCGCGTCCGACTCAGTACCCTGCCGGGTGCGCGCATGAAACATTCGAGCAGGGCAAATTCCTTGGGCGTGAGTTCGATGCTAACCGAGCCGCGGTTTACCTGATGCGTCTCACCGTTCAAGGTCAGATCGGCGATTTTCAATTCCTTGCTGGCGAGATTGCTTTCCCCTCCGCCGCGCCGACGCATCAAGGCCTCGATCCGGGCCGTTAGCTCCTCGAAGGAAAATGGCTTGGTCATGTAATCGTCAGCCCCGGCGCGCAGACCGGCGACTTTGTCCAGCACGGCATCCATCGCCGTCAGCATGAGTATCGGGGTATCGACACCGCGCTGGCGCAAGGTTTCGCATACATTGCGGCCATTCATGTCGGGCAGGCCCAAATCCAGCACGATGACACCGAAGCGATCTTTCTGTGCCAGTGTCAGCGCATCCTGCCCGCAGTTTGCAACCTCGACGTTATAGCCGTCGGCCTTGAGTCCGCGACGGATGAAATCGACGATGCGGCCATCGTCTTCAACCAGCAAAATTTGCTGGTTGGGCATATCGTTATTCGAATAGTTGCTCATTGTCTTGCTTTCCTGGGATGACGCAGTCTGCGGACTGGAACATGAACCAGCGGATGTTGAATCAATTCACCGAAGGCACGACAGCCAACGACATGTCGGTGAGCCCGGTTCAGTGTAACCTGTTTCAGCATCGTGTTGCCTGATTCGGCCAGTGTTCTATCGCCGCCACCAACGCATACCCCACTGCTTGCAGTCGTCCAGACAGGTGAACGCCACCGGAATCACCAGCAGGCTGAGCAAGGTCGATGTCACCAGGCCGCCAATCACCGCAATCGCCATCGGACTGCGGAACGAGGCATCGGCATCGCCGGTACCTAGGGCCACCGGTAACATGCCGGCGCCCATGGCGATCGTCGTCATCACGATGGGTCGCGCCCGCTTGTGGCAGGCATCGAGCAAGGCGTCGATACGGTTCATGCCCTGGTCGCGGCGGGCGACGATGGCGTATTCGACCAGCAGAATCGAGTTCTTGGTCGCAATACCCATCAACATCACCAGACCGATCAGCGATGGCATCGAAAACGCCTTGCCGGTCAGCAGCAAGGCAACGAAACCGCCGCCGAACGCCAGCGGCAAGGCCGCCAGAATGGTAATCGGTTGCAGGAAATCCTTGAACAGCACCACCAGCACGATGAAGATGCACAACACGCCGGTCAGCATCGCCAGGCCGAAGCTGCTGAACAGCTCCTGCATCATTTCGGCATCGCCGATATTGATTTGCCGCACCCCGGCGGGCAGATGGGCAATGCTGGGCAGTTTTTGCACGGTGGCGGTGACATCACCCAACGGCAGGCTGGCCAGTTCGATTTCGAAATTGACGTTGCGGGCGCGGTCGTAGCGATCGATCAGCGCCGGGCCGCTGGACAACGACAATTCCGCCACCTGACCCACCCGCACACTGCCGACGCCAGGCTTTACCGACGGCACCGTCAGGCGCTCCAGCACGGCCAGGTCGCGGCGGCCATCGCTGGCCAGCTTCACCCTTATCGGCACCTGACGCTGGGTCAGATTCATTTTCGACAGCGACCAGTCGTAATCGCCTATCGTGGCAATGCGCAAGGTTTCGGCCAGGGCTTCGGTGGTTACGCCCAGATCGGCCATGCGGGCAAAATCCGGGCGCACGGCAATCTCGGGCCGCACCAGCGCGGCGCTGGAGGCAATCGTGCCCAAACCGGCAATGGTTCGCAGATCGCGCTCCACGGCGCGGGCTGCGCTGCTCAGGATTTGCGGGTCATCGCCGCTCAATACCAGCACGTATTTTTCACCGGACGCACCCAAGCCAACCTTGGTGCGTACACCGGGTAGTTGCTGTAACGCCTCATGAATCTGGCGTTCGATGACCTGCTTGCGCACGGGACGATCACGGCGATTTGCCAAGGTAATGGTCAAAGTTGCCTTGCGTACTTCGCCGCCAGCCGATACAGGCGCCATTGGATCGTTGCCCGCGCTGCCCGCGCCTATGGTGGTGTAAATGGTTTCGACATGGGGCAAATCGGCGATGAGTTGCCGCGCCGTTTCTGCCGTCTGCACGGTCTGGCTCAGCGTCGCACCCGGCGGCAGTTCGACGAAGACCTGGGTTTGCGGATTGTCGTCGGCGGGTATGAAGCCTGTTGGCAGCAGCGGAATCAGCAACAGCGAGCCGACGAAAAACACCGCCGCGCCAGCGATGGTGGCCAGGCGATGATGCAGACACCAAGCAGCTGTCCGCAGATAGTGGCGCATGACCGCGCCATCGTCGGCTGGCGGATGCGGCGACGCCTTCAGCAGATAGGCACACATCATCGGTGTCAGCATCCGCGCCACCACCAGCGATGCCATCACTGCCAGCGCCGCCGTCCAGCCGAATTGCTTGAAAAACCGCCCGGCGACACCGCTCATGAAGGCGGTCGGCAGAAATACCGCCACCAAAGACAACGTGGTTGCCACCACCGCCAGGCCGATTTCATCGGCGGCATCCATCGCCGCCCGGTATGCCGATTTACCCATGCCGAGGTGGCGGACGATGTTTTCGACCTCGACGATGGCATCGTCGACCAGAATACCGATCACTAGCGACAAGGCCAGCAGGGTGACGACGTTCAACGAGAAGCCGAAATAGTCCATGCCCCAGAATGCCGGAATCACCGACAACGGCAATGCCACCGCAGAAATGGCCGTGGCGCGCATATCGCGCAGAAACAGCCAGACCACCAGCACGGCCAGCAAACCACCCTCGTACAGCATGGCCATAGAGCCTTGAAATTCCTCGGCGACCGGGGTGACGAAATCGAAGGCTGCGCTGAATTCGATATCGGGTTGGCGGGCTTGCAGTTCGGCCAGCGCGGTTCTGACCTCGGCACCCACCGTCACTTCACTGGCGCCACGGCTGCGGGTGACTTCGAAACCCACCACCGGCTGGCCGTCGAGGAAGGCGGCGGCGCGGGGTTCGGCTACGGTGTCTTCGACCTGGGCCACCTGATCCAGCCGGATACGCCGACCATCGGGCAAACTCAGTTGCAATGTGCGCAGCGCATGGGCCGACGCAACGTTGGCCAGTGTGCGCACAGGCTGTTCGCCGCTGCCAATATCCGTTCGGCCCCCGGCGCTCTCGCGCTGTACTGCCCGCAGTTGCCGGGAAATCTCGGCAGCGGAGGCGCCGAGTGCTTGCAGCTTGACCGGATCGAGCGCGACGCTCACTTCTCGGCTGACACCGCCGACCCGCGTCACGGCACCGACACCAGCGATTGCCAGCAGGCGTTTGGTGAGCGTGTCGTCGACAAACCACGACAAGGCTTCGTCGTCGCGGCGGGGCGAGCGCACGGCGAAGGCCAGAATCGGTGAACCGGCCAGGTCGAGCTTGGTGACGGTTGGATCGCGCAGATCACCGGGCAAATCGGCACGTACTCTGGCGACGGCGGAACGCACGTCGTCCACAGCTTCCTGCACTGGCTTTTCCAGACGGAACTGCACGGTGAGGCTGACACTGCCGTCCTGTATCTTGGTGAGGATGTGTTTCAAGCCCTGCAAGGTGGCCAGCGAATTTTCGATTTTGCGCGCCACGTCGGTTTCCAGTTGCGCGGGTGATGCGCCCGGCAGCGAGGCGTTGACGGTAACGGTGGGCAGTTCCAGGTCGGGGAAATTCTGGATTTTCATGCTCTTGAAGCTGAGGATGCCGCCAAAACTCAGCAACACGAACAGCATCAGGGCCGGAATGGGATTGCGTATGCACCAACTGGAAACATTCATGGTGGAAACATTCATGGCGCAACCACCCGGACGTTGTCGCCATCGGTCAGGAACGATGCGCCACTGGCTACCAGCACGTCGTCGGCGGTCAGGCCGGACAACACTTCCACGCGGTCACCCGCGTGGCGTCCCAACTGCACCTTGATTTGTTCGACGCTGGCCAGATCGGTCTGCTGTTGTTTCAGGCGGAAGACATAACTGAAGCCTTCGCGCAGCGTCAGGGCCTCTTGCGGTACGGTCAGGGCCGGGCTGCTGCTCAGGCGAAACTCGCCACGGGCGAACATGCCCGCGCGAAATCCCTGTTGTGCGGCATTCGGCACATCGACATAAACCACGCCATTACGGCTTTGTGGATCGATCGTGGGCGCCAGCATTCGCACTCTGCCGCTGATCTGGCCTACATCCGGCACGCTCACCCAAACCTCGATATCCGGTTTTAACCTGGGCATTTCGTCGGCAGTGACATCCGCCCGCCATTCCAGACGGTTTTGCCGAATCAGACGAAACAGTTCCTCGCCCTTGTTGGCGACGGCACCCAGCGTGGCGCTGCGCGATGAGATGACACCGTCATCGCTGGCGATGACATGGGTGTATTTCAGCCGCAGCCGTTGGCCGTCGAGCTGCGCCTTGGCCGATTGCAGCCGGGCTGCGGCGGTTCTGGCTTTGGTCAGGAATTGATCCACCTGCTGGGCGCTCAGGGCACCGGCGCCTGAGATCCGCGTGGCGCGATCGGCATCGGTTTGGGCTTCGGCAAGGTTGGCCTCGGCTTCGGCGACGATGGCGCGGCTATGGGCGATGTCGGCCTGCACACTTTCATCGTTGAAGGTGGCCAGTACCTGGCCTTGCTTGACACTTTCGCCAACCTGCACGTTGACGGCACTCAAGCGCAAGTCGCCGATTTCCGCACCGATCACCGCCTCCTGCCAAGCGGCGATCGAGCCGTTGGCGGCCAGCGTGACCGGCAGGTCGCGGGTGTCTGGCCGCACCGTTGCCACGCTGAGCGCGGGGTTGATCGTCGTCGTGGTCGCTTCCGATGGGGTTGGCGACTTGACCTGCATCAGGCTAAGCCCGACGACGATTATCAGGGCAGTGATGAGGGCGAGGGTTTTGCCTTGAGTCATGAAGCGTCTCTACTTTGGGTTTGTTGGGTTTGTCGGGGCCGGAAAGTGGGCAAGTTGAGCAAGTGCGGTTTGCAATCTCGACCAGTCGGCTTCGTTACCGGGCAGGCCGAAGCGTATGCTTTGCGGGCGATCAAACGATCGGGTCAGTATGCCTTGCCGGGCCAGCGCCTCATGCAGCCAGATTGCCCGCTCGCTGTGTAGCCATTGAAACAGCGTACAGCCACCGCTGGCTGGCTGGCCGCAATCGCGCAGCAAGGCTTCCAGTCGCTGGCCGCTGTGTTGCAGAGCTTGCGCTGCTTGTCGTTGCCAGGGCAGATCGGCCAGTGCCAGCGCCGCCACATGCCGCGCCGGGCGACTGATGCTCCAGGGGCCTAGTGTTTCACGCAAGCTGTGCAGCAGTGGCGGTTCGGCGCTGACGAAACCGACGCGAATGCCCGCCAGGCCAAAAAACTTGCCGATCGAGCGCAACACGATCAGGCCGGGACGGGTCGGCAACGGACACAGGCTGTGGTCGTGGGCAATGGCGTCGATAAAGGCTTCATCGACGATCAACCAGCCACCGTGCTCCGCCAGACGAGTATGCCAGGCCAGCAGGCGTTGTGCTGGCCACAATCGGCCGGTCGGGTTGTTCGGATTGATGAGAATCAACACATCGAGCCTGGCTATTGCCTCATCGATCATCGCCTCGGTGAGTTCGATTACGTCATGACCGGTCTTGCGCCAGGCGGCGGCATGTTCGGCATAGGCCGGGTGCAACACGCCAACGCGGCTGCGTGGCCTGAGTGCAGGCAGGGTTTGAATCGCGGCCTGCGAACCGGCTACGGCCAGCAGGTTGGTATTGGCGTAATAAGCTTGCGCGGCGGTCAGCAGTTCGTCATCGTCATCCGGCAAGCGTTGCCAGCAATCGGCGGGTAATGCGGGCACCGGCCAGCCGTTGGGGTTGATGCCGGTCGAAAGATCCAGCCAGCATTCGGGGGGGATTCCATACTGTCGTGCTGCCGCCAGCAGGCGGCCTCCGTGTTCGAGCAAATCCAGAGTCTCCGTGTCGGGCGTAGTGGCTGTCATGAAGCGGGTGCATCGCTCTGGAAAATGGAAGACAGCTTCGCGGGAGCGACGACTTTCCTGGTTCCACGGTTTCCCGTGGGAATCCATGCTGGGCGAGCATGAAGATCATGTTCGCGTCCGGTATGCATTCCCACGCGGAGCGTGGGAACGAGAAAAGCAGAATTACAATCTATGGCGAAATGCTATGCAGCAACCACGGCTTGCAGCAGTTTTAGTGCGCGGGCCATGCCGATCTGCAAATTCTTTTCGATTTCCGCCATGGTGATCTCACCATCGACGATACCGGCTGCCCAGTTGGCAACTACAGAAATGTTGGCGTAGGCCATGCCCAGCTCACGCGCCAGTGCGGCTTCCGGCATGCCGGTCATGCCGACCAGGTCGCAACCGTCGCGTTTCAGGCGGCGGATTTCGGCGATGGTTTCCAGCCTAGGGCCTTGGGTGCAGCCATAGGTGGCGGTTTCGACGAGGTTGAAATCCAGCCCCTGCGCGGCGGCGATGATGCGTTGGCGCAAGGCGGGAGTGTAGGGTTCGGTGAAGTCGATGTGGGTGACGTGTTCCAGCGCGTCGGCGAAGAACGTATGTTCCCGGCCATAGCTGTAATCGATGATCTGGTCGGGTATGGCGATTTGCGCCGGCGCCATGGCCTCGGTAATGCCGCCCACCGCCGCAACGCCGATGATGTCGGTTGCGCCCAGGTGTTTCAGACCCCAGATGTTGGCGCGGTAATTGAGCTTGTGCGGCGGCAAGCGATGCGGGTTGCCGTGCCGTGCCAGGAAAATCAGGCGCTGGCCGTTCAATTCGCCGATGACATACGGCGCCGACGGTTCGCCATACGGCGTGGCAAGGCATTGTTCGCCGCTGAGGGTCAGTTCACTGATTTGATTCAGGCCGGTGCCGCCGATGATGGCCAGTGTCATGAGGTTTCCTTGCAGGCATAAATGCCTGCCGCGTTGCGCAGGTAGTTTTTGTAGTCCATGCCGTAACCGAACAGGTAATGGTTTTCTACTGGCAAGCCGACGAAATCGGCGGCGATGGGCTTGGCGTGTTCCAGCATCTTGTCGAGCAGGACAGCGGTATAGACCGATGCCGCGCCTTGCGCCTTGCACCAGTCGACGATGGCTTTCAGGGTGTGGCCTTCATCGAGGATGTCGTCGACGATCAGAAGGTTGCGGTCTTGCAACGGTGTCGTCGGCTGGAACAGCCAGTGGATGTCTTGCCCCGTGGTACTGCCGCGATAGCGCGAGGCGTGCAGGCTGTCGAGCATCAAAGGAAAACTCAGGCGCGGCAGCAACTGGCCAGCCACGATGATGCCGCCGTTGATGACGCACAGCACCAGCGGGTTGGCATCGGCCAGGCGCTCGTTGATGGCGCAAGCCATGCGATCGAGTGCGGTGTTGACCTGATTCTGGTCGTAGAGCAAACGGGCGGTTTGCGCAACCTGGTCGATTTCCTCAAGGTTGATTTTGTCAAGCATGGCTGTCGTGAAGTTGTTGAATGTGGTTGGCAATGCGTTGCCAGTCGTCTGAAGCCAGCAAGTCCTGGCGATCGAAGCGGGCCTTGCCCAGCATGTTGGCCAGGCGGCGCTGGCGATGGTTGGCGGGCTTGCGCGGCAATTGCTCCAGCACTTGTTCGGCAGCCTGCGGGTGGTTGCAAACCAGCAGCATGTCGCAACCAGCTTCCTGCGCGGCCAGGGCGCGATCGAGGTAGCCGCCGACACAGGCGGCGCCTGCCATGCTGAGGTCGTCGCTGAAAATGGCACCGTCAAAGCCTAGTTCCCGGCGCAGTATGTCTTGCAACCAGACGCCGGAAAATCCGGCGGGCAGATCATCGACCGCCGGGTAAACCACATGCGCGGGCATGACGGCTTCCAGGCCATCGGCTATCAAGGTTTTGAACGGCAGTAAATCCTGGGTGCGAATGTCGTCCAGGCTGCGCTCGTCGATCGGCAGTGTCAGGTGCGAATCCAGCGCCACCGCGCCATGGCCGGGGAAATGCTTGCCGGTTGCCGCCATGCCTGCCCGGCGCATGCCTTGGGCGAAAGCCGCAGCCAGGCGGGCGGCGGTCGGGCTGTCTTGCGAAAACGAGCGATCACCGATGATTTCGCTGACACCGCAATCGACATCCAGCACCGGCGCAAAGCTGAAATCGACATCGACCGTGCGCAATTCTGCCGCCATCAGCCAGCCGGCGTCTTCGGCAAGGCCGGGTTGTTCGGCATAGGCCGCAGCAGGCGGCAACCGGGTAAAGCCATGCTGGAAACGTTGAACGCGCCCACCTTCCTGATCGACTGCGATCAAAATATCGCCTTGTCGGGTTTTGCGGATGGCTTCGATCAAAGCTTGAACTTGTGCCGGATCGTGGAAATTGCGGGCGAACAGAATCAGGGCGCCGGTGTTGGGATGGCGGATTTTTTCCTTGTCCAGGGCGGATAATTCATGACCCTGAATGTCGATCATGACCGGGCCGATTGTGGGGGTTCTCATGAGTGCTAAAAACAGAAAATCGAATATATTTGGTGTTTCATAAGTTCCTGGCTGAGACGGCTCTGAGCTAGACTGTGCAAGAACTTATGGGAAAAAACAATACTGCCAAAAG
>Ga0048259_101379_pt1 | contig 9200 bp, 10 predicted proteins | sample SubbioQV12_Dec13_FD_54352 | JGI IMG/M metagenome (GOLD analysis project Ga0048259, IMG submission 54352) | Serpentinite rock and fluid subsurface biosphere microbial communities from McLaughlin Reserve, California, USA - QV1.2_Dec13... | ecosystem: Environmental > Terrestrial > Deep subsurface >... | reverse complement strand
GCGGCGGCTGTGAGTTCGAACTGGAACATCTGCTGGAATCCCATCGCCCAGAACCATGAAGCTTCCTGGGAAGCTGGACTGTCAATCAACCGTTCGTAGCCGTTGCAAAGCCGTTTTCTGCGCGATCAAAGCCAGAATTCAAGCACGGCTATCGTCAGCAGCCAAAGCACCATTGTGTGATTAACCAGACGACAGGCGCGGGCGATGTCGCGACGGGTGGGTGTGGCCTGGCCACCAAACCAGGGCTTGTGTTTGATTTGGCCATGGTAGATGGCAGGCCCGCCCAGTTTCAGACCGAGCGCCCCGGCACCCGCCGTCATCACCGGCCCGGCATTCGGACTGTCCAGTAAACCGGCCTGTTGACGCCACGCGGCAAACGCCTGGGCCGTATTGCCCAGCAGTGCGTAACTGGTTGCCGTCAACCGCGCGGGCAACCCGTTCAGCACGTCATCCCAACGCGCAGCCGCCCAGCCGAAATGCCGGTAACGTTCGTCGCGATAGCCCCACATCGCATCCAGTGTGTTGCTCAAGCGGTAAAGCACCGCGCCGAACGGCCCGGCGATGATGAACCAGAACAGCGCAGCGAAGAGTGCGTCTGCTCCGTTTTCCAGTACCGTTTCGATAGTGGCCCGGCGGATGGCATCGGCGTCCATCGCCCCGGTATCACGGCTGACGATAGCCGCCACGCGCTGCCGGGCCAGATCGATGTCGGCGCTGCGCAAGGCATCGTCAACCGCTCTGGCATGTTGACGCAGACTGCGCGGGGCGATGCAGACATACAGCACGATCGCCGAACAAACGTCATCGACGACACTCGCCCCCGGCGTCAGCAATACCAACGGCAACGCCGGTAAAAGCGCAAGCAAAACCGCTATCGAACCGGCGGCTTTTTGTCGGCGCGGCGACCCTGCGCCATTGCGCCAGTGTCGTTCGATAAATCGCACGAAACGACCATAAGCCACCAACGGGTGACGGCAATTGGGCGGCTCACCCAGCCAGTAATCGAGCAAAAGCGCGGAGATAAGCGTCAGTGTCAGCGTCATGCCGCCCTGCCCCGTGCGCCAGCCGTCATCAGGCCGCTTGCCGCCCGGTTCTCAGTGCCAGCAGCCATAGTCCTGCCGTCACCAGCGCGAACAGTGTCACGCCCCAGATCAGATTCTGGCCCAGGTAAGACAGAAAATAGTCGGCCGCATGGTCGATGTATCCTGACCACGACGTTTCGGCAAACCGGCCCGACAGCCAATAAAAGCTGCCGTTGGACAGCAGAAACGCCAGCGATGTCGATAGGCCGAGCGCTGCAACCCGCTGAACCAGCGATGACGTCGACAAACCGTTGAAGCGACGGCACCAAAGGCCAGCGAACCACATTGCGGCATAGGCTGGAACCAGGAAAACATAAGCGGCAGACACGCAAAAATCACTGACGCCGAATTGACTGATGGCCAAATAATCGATCAGCCCGGCCAATAGCAGCAACAAGGCAAACAGATAGCGCCCGCCCAGCCACAAACCGGCCAGAAAGAAAATCGCCAGCGAGGCATCCGGCAAGGCGTAGGCCGTGCCGAAATGATGAAAGCGGGTGGCGGTCATCAGCGCCATCAGCGCGACGGCTCCGGGTTGAACAGTAGAAATGGACAGTTTCATGCGAGGTCTCCCGTGTGTCAGTTGCTGTAATGAATGGTGAAAAAGAAATTGCGGCCAAAGTTGTTGTAGGTATTGGCGGTTTGATACGTCTTGTCCAGCAAGTTGTTGAGCTTGCCGCTCAGCGTCCAGTGCTTGTCGATGTGCCAGGCAGTACGCAAGTCTACGGTGGCAAAGCCATCGACCTCAGTGGTATTGCCACTGAAATCGTGTTCGTAACGCGAACCTTGCGCCAGTACATGGCCGCCGATGTCGAAATCACCGAACGAACGCGACACATCATACGACAGCGTCTGCGCCGCGCGGCGCGGCAACCGGCGGTTACTGATGCGGTCTTGCGGATCGATCAGATTCATGTTCAAGGCATGACGCCAGCCCAAAAATTCTGATGAAATTTCGCCTTCGATACCGTTGATCTGCGCTTTGCCGATGTTGAACGCACTGAACACGCCGCCTTGCGAGGTAAACACGATCAAATCATCAATCCGGGTTTGATACGCCCTGACCTGCCAATTTGCCCAGTCATGACTGCCACCGACACCTGCTTCGACGCTATTCGAGGTTTCGGCTTGCAGATCAGGGTTGCCAAAGCCCGGAAAATACAACTGGTTGAAGGTCGGTGCCTTGAAGGCATTGCCGAAGCTGGCGAATGCGCTCAGGCCGTGATGCCAGTTGAAACGCCAGCCGATGTTGCCGGTAACGCTGTCGCCAAACGCCTGATTTTCATCCCAGCGCAAGGCGGCATTGATGAAATGCTGCTCCAGCAATCGTCCGTGCCATTGGCCGAATACGCCGACATCGTAACGCGAAGTTTCCACGTAGCGCGTCGTGCTTTGCACTTCATCCACCCGGTAATCGCTGCCCCAAGTCACACGATGATCGTTGCCCAGCGCAATGTCGTTCAGCCAGGACGCCGTCCAGCGCGTGGTATCAAACTGGCTGAAAAAGCCGCCATCGGGACGAAAATTATCGCCCAAGTCCTCGGTTTGGCCGAAACGCAGACTGGATCGCCAGTGATCGAGCACATCGAAAGCCAGCGACGTGCCGACCGTTTGATTGACGAAATCGGTTTTGTTGGGGTTGCCGTCGAATTCGGTCTTGCCGAATGACCGGGTGAAAAAAGCTTCGATTTCAGCGTCGTTGTCGAAACGATGCCCGGCGCGGGCACTGATGCCGGTGTTGTGAAAACCGTCGCGGTCGGGATGGTCGACACCAAAAAATCCGGTCGTGGGTTGCCGCGCATTGATACCCTGGCTGTTCAGATGCGAAGCACCCAGAGCGTACCAGCTATTGCCCCACCGACCGCTGACGCTGCCCGCGTTGGTAAAGGTATCGTAGGAGCCGCCGCCGGTTTCGAATGTCAGCGTCGGCTGGTCGGTTTGTGCCGCCTTGCGGGTGAAAATCTGGATGACACCGCCGATGGCTTCCGTGCCATACAAGGCAGAATTGGGACCACGCACGATTTCTACCCGTTCGATCTGGTCGATGGGGATGAATTGAAACGCGGTCGTGCCGGTGGTCACCGAACCGGCGCGGATACCGTCGATCAGCACCAGGATATGGTCGGAATTGGTTCCACGCATGAAAATACTGGTGGCCTTGCCATAGCCGCCCTGCTCGACCACATCGACACCGGGCGCCATTTTCAACAACTCCGGCAAAGTTCTGACCTGGCGTTTGACGATGTCGTCGCGGGTGAACACCGTCGTTGCCGTTGCCAGCTCGTTACGTGCCGCGTCACTGCGCGTGGCGGTGACGACGGTTTCGGGCAATTTATCGCTGCTGGCGTGACTGAACGTCGGAACAATCGGCAAGGCAATCAAGGCCCCTGCCACGAAAAATGGTTTTGATGAATAACTCTGCATGCTGTCCTCTGCGCCCACCGCGCATCAAGGGTTGATTGGCGACAGCAGAATGAGGATGACGAGAAAAGACGAAGACGGGCGACGACCCTCCCGGCAACAGCCCACCGCTGTCCTGGATGATCTTTCGGGCCAGTCTCCGGACTTATAAGCGGCTTGTGGCCGGAAGCGGTGGCCTTCCCATGCAAATGCACAGTGGCGTGTTCACCGTTCTTGACTTATCTACCGTTGCGGGGGCAGCGTCGGCATGGGCACTGTTGGCACAGCGCCGCACCGACTTCCTGTTTAAGTCGAGTCGTCACGACTCGGCCACCAGAAAGAGGGGCGCATGGTAGATGTTCGATTCGATAAAGGCAAGTAGAAGTCTTGTCCATGTAGAGAGCAACTAAACGACCACCGGCTAAAGCCGGTGGGTTTGAGTAACGGTCTGAAAGACCGGATACGTGACGGCTGAACGTCGCGTCTAAGATTCCACCTTGAAGTCGCTACCAAATCCGGCTCGAAATGATGCTCCAGATACTGCTTAATCATGCCCTCGGTCAGCTCCCCCACCCCGTAGCGCTGCTGTTTGCCAGTGCTACATGTCTGATTCGGCACGGTAAACATTGCAACAAGACGGCAATCCCCAACGCTTTCCTCAATAAGGCGTTTTATCGCCAAGCTGGTACCAGGCCTGGAACGGCGACAAGGCATCGGCGATGTTCAGGCCGTGCATGGCAATTTTTCTATGCTCCGGGGCCAGAGGGATTTCGTCGTAGATGAAACCATCGTCAAACCCGGCCTTGGCGGCGTCGAAGCGGTTGCAGGCGAAATAGACCTCGCGCAGCCGCGACCAGTAAATCGCTCCCAGACACATCGGGCAGGGTTCGCAACTGCTGTAAAGCACGCAATCGGTCAACTGAAAATCCTGCAAGACTTGGCACGCCGCGCGTATGGCCATGATTTCGGCGTGGGCGGTCGGGTCGAGCCGAGCCGTAACCCGGTTGCCGCTGGCGGCAATCACTTTGCCATCCCTGACAATCAGCGCTCCGAACGGCCCGCCGCCGTCGGCGACGTTAGCTGTCGCCAGCGCAATGGCCTGGCTGAGAAAAAACGTGTGCATTCAAAGCCCCAGCGGGTTGTCTGGGTCGACATTATCCATGAACGGCAGACGGCGATCTTCGTTGGTGATCTGGTAAATCTTACCCAGCCAGTTGTTGAACACAGCTTTGGCGGAATCGCGCCAGGTGATGTCGAGATGCGGCAGGATGTCTGCCTCTGGCATGGCTGGCAGCGGTAGACGCCCTGCCCTGGCGGCTTTGACTTCGTCGGCATAATGGTTCAGCAGTCCTTGGCAGGCGCTATCGAAGTAGTGCTCGGGAAACGGCGGGTAGTCATCGCGTTCGCCATTATGAAAACGCATGACTTCGCGCTTGTATTCCTTCAGCAAACTGATGTCGTCGTATTCCGGATGGCCCTGGAAAAACACGATTCTGAAGCCGTCGGGACTCACCGCCAGATGCACACCGGCGTCTTCCGAAGCCACCAGAACTCGCAAACCGTGTTTTTCCATGTCGGCCTGAAACACTTCATTGAAACGCGAGTGCGGCACGTCGAAACGGCTATTGGTTTCGGCAACCAGCGGGTGCAGACGGTCGACTACTTTGTGGGAAAACACGCCCCAACGCTTGGCGGGCAGCCGTGTACGCTCGACACCATAATAATGTTGAATAAAAGCATGGGTGGCCAGACACGAACACAGCGTCGAGGTGACATTCAGCCTGGCCCAATCGAATACCTCGATCAACGGTGGCCAGAAGGCTTCGTCTTGCAGGTGGTCGTGGGTGACGTTGGCACCGCTGATGATCAAGGCATCGAGACCTTCGCGGCGGATTTGTTCGAATGGCTCGTAGTATCGATCGATGTGGGCTTGCGCGACTTCGCCGCGCTCCATGCCCGCTATGGTGAACGGGTGAACGTGAAACTGGGCTATCTGGTTACAGGCGCCGACCAGGCGGAAGAACTGGCGTTCGGTGGCTTCCAGCGCGGCATCGGGCATGATGTTCAGCAAACCGATGTGCAATTCGCGGATCGACTGCTGACTGGCGCGCTTCTGTGACAAAACATCTTCGCCTTCGTCTTTCAGGCGGGAAAACGTGGGTAAATCGGTATGAGCAACTAAGGGCATCGATACCGCCCGGTCAAGACGTTTGCCGGGCAATGGCGTCGGCAATCAGTTGAATGAATTGGGCTTCGTTTTGCACCCGCGCAGCGGCGTCGCCGTCGATGATGTAACCGTGTTGCGCCGCGATGGCCTCGTAGCGCGGCACTCTGGCCCTAAACAGCTCGGGAAATACCCAGGCGACGAAATCGTCGGGGGCAATCTGGTCAGTTGATGAGTAGCCACGTTCCCGCATGAAATTCGCCAGTTTTTCATCGACGAATTCCGGTCGGTAATACAAAGGTTTGGGTTCCTTGCGGGCACGATCGATAAGAGTTTGTTCCAGGTTGGGGGGAATCTTGATGTAAACGATCAGCGTATGGCGGGCCAGGGTTTCGATCACCTCGGGGCAATCCAGCTCGCAGACGCTGCCACCGGCATCGTTGATGAAATGTTTGTAGCCGTAAATATCCTCGGCCTTGTGGATGAACTCGGGCACGTCATTCATCGCCGCGATCTCGGCCTGGCGGTGCAGCCATTGGCGACGTTTGAACTCCGCCAGCGTCAGCCCGCCTTGTGCCGGATCGCCGATCTTGCCCAGAAAACTGGCCACCGGCGCCAGATTGTCGACCGTGATGTTGCTGCAAATGTAGATCGAATCCGATTTGAATAAATCGCGCAGAAACGGCACGCCCATGGCTTGCTGTTTGATGTTGTCGAGTATGGGTTCTTCCAGATACTTGGTGCCGATGCGGTAATCGCCGGAATAATGAAACCACTTGTCTTTGGGCAGCTTGTTCGACAATGTGGTTTTCCCCGCGCCGGACATGGCCAGCAAGGTGATGCTTTTCGATTCCCAATCCAGGAATTGTTGTGGCGTCATTTTCATAAAATATAACTCAGTCCAAAAAATTCGATAAGTCCATGCCATCCTGATCGGGGCGGACGTGGCGGTCGGGGTCGGAATGCCCCAGATCATCGGTTTCGAGATCGTCGAACGGCGCACTCCAATCGTCCGGATCTTCGATGTAATCAAAGGTCGAGGCATACCAGGTCTCGTTGTCGTACTCGCCGAGGTCGCCGTTGGCGTATTGCACGGCTATCGATTCGTTATCGCCTTCGAGCGCCACCACCGTGAATGTCAAATCGTTTTCGAAGTCTTTGTACCAGCGACCTATGACCGGGTCTGTGATCGTTGCCATCGCTACACCTCGCAAAAATGGGTTCCGGCGCTATCATAGCCCGGTTTTTCCGGCGCATTCGCCTCAAAATCCCGTCAACGTACGGTTTTGTTAAATCACGCAAGCAAGCAAATCCAAGGCGAATTCATGACCGAAAACCGCATCATCGAACTGGAAATCAAACTGGCCTACCAGGAAGACCTGATCCAGGCCTTGAACGTAGTCGTTGCCAAGCAGCAAAAACAACTGGGAAAACTTGAGGAAACCTGCAAGGTATTGAACGAAAAAATCAAAAGTCTGGCACTGGCCAAACAGGACGTCGAGATCGTGGCCGAGCGGCCACCACATTACTGACAGCCAAGCGCTGTCAGCCGCATCAACCCGGCAAGACGGTGCAATCCTGATTTTTGGTGCGCAGCTTCTTGCAGAAACTGCTGGCTTCGGATTGTGCCAATCCGGTCCACAAGGTGCGCCACACCTGTTTGCCCTTGACTTTATGGCCGACAACGCGGGGTTGTCCGGTTTTGGCCAGCACCCCGAGGTGCCGACGAGTCTGGCTCAGCTTGGCGTCGGCATCCACTTTGCGGGTCTGGTCGCCGAGCATGACCGCCCATTTGTCACCGGTGTGCTTGCTGGCTCGGCTTGATCGGGTGGGGGGGGGGCGATGTTTGGCAGGCTTGACCGCCACCTGTTGCAGACGTGGGCCAGGGTGATCCGGCTTGATGTGGATGGCGGCATGGCGCTCGCCATGATCAATGTCGGCACCCATTTGCTCGGCGCTGCCGGCGCAGCGATTGAACGCCAACTGAAACGGCGGCGGTTCGACATTATTGTCGTGCAACTGAACCAACGGCACACCCAGATTGCCAGCAGCGGTTTTTTCGAATCCCAGATCGAGCAGATTACCCATCTGGTTGAACCGTTCGGCGCTGCTGTGCCCCCCCAACAGCACCGCAACCAGGCGATGACCGTTACGCTTTGCCGATGCAATCAGGTTGTAACCGGAACCACAGGTAAACCCGGTTTTCAAGCCGTCGGCATCAGGGTAGGTTTTCAGAATCTTATTGGTGTTGGGCAACACGCGGCCCTTGTAGGCAAATTCGGTCAGCGAGAAATAGTGGTAATGCCGGGGAAAGTTGCGAATCAAGGCCGTGGACAACACAGCCAGGTCGCGGGCGCTGCTGATCTGGCCTTCATCCGGCAAACCGCTGGCATTGCGGAATGCGCTGTTGTACATGCCCAGGCTGTGTGCCTGCCGGGTCATCATCGCGGCGAAATTGCCTTCCGTGCCGCCCAGACGTTCGGCCAGTACCACGGCGGCATCGTTGGCAGAGCGCGTCGTCACCGCCTTGATGGCGTTTTCGACGCTGATGCGCTGCCCCTGTACCAACCCCAGTTTTGAATTGGGTTGCAATGCGGCATGACGCGATACCGTCAGCATGTCATCGAGTTGCAAATGCCCCGACTCGATGGCCACCAACGTCATGTAAACCGTCATGACTTTAGTCAGCGAGGCAGGGTACCAGCGATGGGTGGATTCAACCTCATGAACCACGCGCCCCGTTTCGACATCGACCACGATGGCCGCATAACGGGCATAGGTCGATTGGCAGAAAAGAAGCAAGACAACGAGCGAAAGCAGACTGGACTTGAGTTTCGACACAGCGATCAGGGGCAGAAGTTACGGACAAGTAGGCCCGACGGCCAGCGCGGCATTTAAGCAGAATTATCGGTTTCGAAAAAGACCGATTTCATTCAAAACGAAAATCTGTACGGCGGTAAGTCAGGCCGTTCGCTCCCACGGAAACCGCAGGAACGAACGCGGTCATTCACCCAGAACCGTTCAATTCACCAGGAACTCGGAAAAGAACACGTCGCGAAAACCATCGCTGTTCTGGAGTTTGGTCAGCAAATCGGTCATCAGCTGTTTGGTTTTCAGACGCAAAGCTTCGCGTTGTTCCATGGTTTGCAGGTCAGCCGCATGCATGCCGCTCAGCATCATGATCATTTCATGGCGCAGCACCGGCATGTGTTTTTTGACTTTTTCGACATGCTCGGCACCTTCGACCAGCAATTGCACATTCAGCAACAGGTATTTTTTCGGCTCCGCCAGATTGACCGTGAACTTGGGACTCATTTCGACATATTCCAAAACAGGCCCGGCGCTTTCATCAGCCTTTTTCTCGGAATTGGCCCAGACGGTAACCGGTAACATCAGCAGGGCAAGCAACATAACGACGTTTCGCACGATGATTCCTCATATAATGGATTGACAACTTTTGGCAGTATTGTTTTTTCCCATAAGTTCTTGCACAGTCTAGCTCAGAGCCGTCTCAGCCAGGAACTTATGAAACACCAAATATATTCGATTTTCTG
>Ga0048259_100387_pt1 | contig 9210 bp, 8 predicted proteins | sample SubbioQV12_Dec13_FD_54352 | JGI IMG/M metagenome (GOLD analysis project Ga0048259, IMG submission 54352) | Serpentinite rock and fluid subsurface biosphere microbial communities from McLaughlin Reserve, California, USA - QV1.2_Dec13... | ecosystem: Environmental > Terrestrial > Deep subsurface >... | reverse complement strand
CATAGCGCCTGACGCACCGCTGACCACGGCGATCTCGGCGGCAGCGTTGTTCAGCAACCCATCGCTGTTTCAGACCACCCCTTGGACATCGAGCCAATCCGTTGGTCTTGCGCCGTTTCAAACCAGCGCAACCGCCAAAGTCGAGAACCTCCTGCTGGCAGGCTCGATGGGCGCACCCTTTGACAAGGCATTCATAGAGAAAAAACTGATCAGCGTCTCTGGCTTTACCACACCGGTTCCAGTGCCCAGCGCAATCTGGCTGTTTGGTTCCGCGTTGACAGGTATCGTTATAGCAAGACGCAAAAAAACGGCGTAACCACAAAAAAGGCAGCGTACACGGCTGTGTGCGCTGCCTTTCGTCTCCCCCTTCTTGCCTTACCTGATTTTCACCAATTCCTTGCCGCCACTCGAAAAGTGGCAAATTCCGGTAACGAAATAATTGCAATCCTCGCTTTGGTCGAGAATCGCGCCTTTATCCGTCAGCTTGATATTGACCAGGCAATGACGCCTCTCGCCGTCAACCTGTTTTTTCAGCACCAGCTCCTTGTCGCCAATCCACTTGGCATCGCCGGAAATATCGGCTGAACAGGCCTGTTTACCCTGCTCTGAAGTGTTCGGTTCGAAATCGACATCGATCGCCACATGGGTATCGTCCCCGATTTTGGCGATCTTGAGATGCTGCACATGGTTGCCATCACGCAAGATGTAGTGATCCGCCTCGGCCATGGCTGCGGTCGACAACACCATTGCAACTACCGCAAACAACACTTTTTTCATGAGTCTCTCCTTTTTGGGAATGATAAAAACAAACATATCGACGACACAGGATACCAAAATCGGCATCTGATAACCCTCACGATAGCCTTGCACACATCTACATTTTCCTATCCGTGCGCGTCGTCATCCGCCTTATCGCCCAACCAGTCGGCAAGTTTGGCCCTGAGCCGCAACATGGCCTGACCGGAAATCTGGCAGACCCGGGATTCACTGACACCCAGCACCTTGCCTATCTCCTTGAGGTTCAGTTCCTCGTCGTAATACAAGGCAACCACCAGGCGTTCGCGCTCGGGCAGTTCGGCAATGGCCCGCGCCAGCGCCTGTTGAAAACCGGCTTCGATGACCTCGCGCTCCGGTTGGGATGCGTCGTGCAGCGTGTCGATGACCCCCTCTTCACCTTGTACCAGTTCCTCGATGCTGAACGTCTTGCATGACACGGTATCGTGCAGAATCTGGTTGTATTCGGTCAGCGACAGGTTCAGATAATCGGCAACCTCGACATCCCTGGCATCCCGGCCCAACTGGTTTTCCAGTTCATGAATGGCATCACTCACCCGGCGTGCGTTCCTGTGCACCGAACGCGGCGTCCAGTCGGCACGGCGTAATTCATCCAGCATGGCACCGCGAATGCGGATGCCGGCATAGGTTTCGAAACTGGCACCCTGGCTGGCGTCATAATGCTTGCTGGCTTCCAGCAGGCCCAGCATGCCGGATTGGATCAGATCGTCGATTTGAACGCTATCGGGCAAGCGGCTCATCAAATGGTAGGCAATGCGCTTGACCAACGCCGCATGCCGAGCCACGAGATCATCGGTTCCGCCGACCTGCATCGCGGCATACAGTGCCGCTCCGCTCACGCCACATCCTTTTGCGTGCTGTACTGAATCATGCGTTCGACGAAAAATTCGAGATAACCACCTGGCTTGGGCTTGGTCGGCCATTGGTCGATTTTCCTCGCCAGATTGCGTATTGCCAGCGCCGCCTTGCTTTGCGGAAACGCCTCCACAACCGGTGTCTGTTTTTGCACGGCGCGTTTCAGATAGTCGTCTTGCGGCACCGCGCCGACGAATTGCAGCGCCACATCCAGGTAACGGTCGGTGACTTTGCATAATTTGTTGAACAAGGCCTGACCGTGCTCAGCCGACTGCACCATGTTGGTAATGATGTGAAAGCGGTTCAGGCCGTAATCGCGATTCAGCAATTTGATGTAGGCGTAGGCATCGGCCAGCGACGTGGGTTCGTCGCAAACCACCACGATGATGTCCTGACAGGCCCGGGCGAAATTGATGACGCTGGCTGAAATACCCGCTGCGGTATCGACCAGCAACACATCCAGCTCGTGGTCGATTTCGCTGAAGGCTCTTATCACGCCCGCCTGTTCGGCGGTGGACAAATCCGACATGCGCTGAATGCCGGACGATGCCGGGATGATCTTCACCCCGGAAGGCCCGGTCAGCATGATTTGTTTCAGGGTTTTTTCGCCGCTCAGTACGTGCGACAAATTGAATTCCGGGAACAGGCCCAGCAAAATGTCGACATTGGCCAAGCCCATGTCGGCATCCAGAATGGCGACGCGCCGACCGGCCTTGGCCAGTGCCACGCCGATATTGACCGATAGATTGGTTTTGCCTACGCCGCCCTTGCCGCTGGTTACGGCAATGACGCGCACGGGTTTGATTGGTTTCATCTGTCTGATTCCTGCCGCCTGATCGAATGCGCTCCTAGGCATGGCTTTCGACCAGCCAGGCGTCATAGTCTGTGGCATCGTTATCCGATACCGCCTCTGCCCCCTGCAAGCACTGGCCAACCAGACCGGCTGCATCGGGCACGTAAATGTCTTCGGGTACTTGTTGACCATCGGTGACGAATGCCAGGGGCATGCGCCGCTCGATGATGGCCGACAAAGCCGTTGCCTTGCTGGCGGCTTCATCGAACTTGGTGAGTATAGCCGCCTGTGGCGACAACATGCGGAAGGCATCCATGATCTCGACTGCGGCTTTGTGCTGGGTGGCTGCCGACATCACCAGATAAGTCTGTATCGGCAGATCGCCGTGCTGCAAGGTTTTTAGCTGCTCTGCCAGGCGCATGTCACGCTGACTCATGCCAGCGGTGTCGATCAGAATCAGGCGCTTGTCGGCGAAACTGTCGATATGTGCGCGCAGCTCGTCGGCATCACCCGCAATTCGCACCGGCACGTCGAGAATTCTGCCGTAGGTGTGGATTTGTTCATGAGCGCCGATGCGGTAATTATCGGTGCTGATCAGCGCAATCTGCCGGGTACCGTGTTTCAGGATGAATTGCGCCGCCAGTTTGGCCACCGTCGTGGTTTTGCCGACACCGGTCGAACCCACCAGGGCGGCAATGCCACCGTGCTGCAATAACGAATCGTCGGCGACGGGTACGATGCGCGCCAGCAGTTCTTGCGAGGTTCGCCAAGCGCTATCGATGTCCTGGTGAGCACTGACGCGATGCACGATTTTACGCGCCAGAGGGCTGGATACGCCGCACTCGGACAAGCGTTCGAGTAGCGCCTGCTTCACAGGCGGCTCATCGTGACGGGCCGGTTGCGGAACCCGTTGCGCAATGTTGGATAGCTTGGCATCGAGCAATTCGCGCAAGGTTTTCATCTCTTGGCGCATTTCCGCCAGAAAATGATCGGTCGCGGCGGGCACGGCTGTGGTTGGTGCAGGCGGCACAGGCTGGACGGCGGCAGGTGCCGGTTTTTTGACATCGGGTGCCGCCCACGCGGGTTTGTCGACGCTTTTCAGTTTGTCGGCGAGGGTTTGTGCATTGACGTTGCCCGTCTGTTTGACGTTACCTAACTGCACTTTTTCCGCATACCCCAGATACTGATCGAGATGGCGGCGAATCGGGTTGGGCGTTTCGGTTTCGTTGCCCCGTTTACGCGGGCTGGGAACGACATGATGCGGCTTGTCGTCGCCGCTCAATTCCGGAATATCCAGACGTTTCAGCCGGTTGGCGATGCGTTCCTGCCCGGATTGTTCTTTCAGGTTTTTCTGAATCACTTGTTCATCGAAATCGCGGGCGGCGACGATTTCGACACCGCCATCGACCGAACGATTGGACATGATGACGGCATCGGCGCCCAGCTCATCTTTGACCATACGCATGGCCTGACGAATGTCGGCTGCGAAAAAGCGTTTTATTTTCATCGTCCATCCTCTTCAAAGGTGTCAAGTACGCTGCCCGACGGTGGAAACCACCTTGATTTGCCTGTCCTGTGGAATTTCGTTGTAGGCCAGCACACGCAAACCGGGAATCGAATGACGAACGAAGCGGGCCAGCCAGGGCCGGATGAAGGACGACACCAGCAGTACTGCGGGTTGCCCTTCCATCTCCAGGCGCTGAGCACTTTCCTCCAGCGACTGATGCATTTGCTCGGCCAGGCCAGGTTCCAGACCCGCACCGCCTTCGCTCGCCGTCTGAAGCGACCTATGCAATATCTGTTCCAAACCTGGATCAAGCGTAATGACGGGGATTTCCGGGTTTATGCCATTGATTTCATGGACGATAGACCGCCCCAGCGACGAACGCGCTGCCGAGGTCAGAATGTCCGGGTCTTGACTCTTGGCACCGTACTCCGCCAAAGTTTCGGCGATGGTACGGATGTCGCGGATGGGCACACGCTCTTGCAACAGGTTTTGCAAAACCTTGGCGACAATGCCCAGCGCCAGGGTTTTGGGCACCAAATCCTCGGCCAGTCTGGGCGCCACTTTGGCCAGATTGTCCATGAGCTGCTGCGCCTCTTCATAACCCAGCAATTCATGGGCATGCACTTGCAGGATATGACTGAGATGGGTGGCGACGACCGTGCCAGGATCGACGACGGTGTAACCCAGGGTTTGTGCCTGATCGCGCTGTGACGAATCTATCCAGACGGCATCCAGTCCGAATGCCGGGTCTTTGTCGGCCACGCCTTGCACCGTGCCGAACACGCGGCCCGGGTTGATTGCCATGTCTTTTTCCGGGTGTATGTCGGCTTCGCCCACGGTTACGCCCATCAACGAAATCCGGTACGCCGTCGGTGATAAATCCAGATTATCGCGTATGTGTACCGACGGAATCAGAAAACCCAACTCCTGCGACAGTTTTTTGCGTACGCCTTTGATGCGGGTCATCAGTTGGCCGCCCTGATGTCGATCGACCAATGGAATCAGGCGATAGCCAACCTCCAGCCCGATGGTATCGACCGGCATGACATCATCCCAGCCCAGCTCCTTGACTTCGGCTTTCGCCAGTTGCTGTTGCGGCAGGTTGATGCGCGCCATTTCCAGCGTCTTTTCCTCCTCCAGCCGACGCCGCCTGTCGAGCAGATAAGCCGAGCCTGCCAGCGTCGATGCCAACAGCACGAACACCAGATTGGGCATACCCGGAATGATGCCCAGCAGCGCCATGACCGCCGCCGACACGTACAGCACCCGCGTATCCTGAAACAATTGCGCCGATACCTGCGCGCCCAAATTCTCGGTACTGCCGCGCACCCGGGTCACCACCATGGCCGACGCCACTGATAGCAGCAAGGCCGGAATCTGTGCCACCAGACCATCACCGATACTCAGCAGCACATACAATTCGGCGGCTTCGGCAAAGCCCATGCCGTGCTGCCCCATGCCGATCGCCAGACCACCGATGATGTTGACGAACAAAATGATGATGCCGGCCACGGCATCGCCGCGCACGAATTTGCTGGCGCCATCCATCGAGCCGTAAAAATCGGCCTCGGCGGCGACTTCCTGACGCCGGGTTCGGGCGTCATCCTGGGTAATCAGGCCTGCGTTCAGGTCGGCGTCTATTGCCATCTGCTTGCCCGGCATCGCATCGAGCGTGAAACGGGCACTGACTTCGGCAACCCGTCCGGCGCCTTTGGTGATGACCACGAAATTGATGACGACCAGAATGGCAAACACCACGACACCTACGGCAAAGTTGCCACCGATCACGAACGAGCCAAAGGCTTCGATCACCTTACCCGCTGCGTCCGAACCTTCATGGCCGCGCATCAACACCACCCGGGTCGATGCCACGTTCAGCGCCAGTCGCAACAGGGTGGCCACCAGGATGACGGTGGGAAATGCGGCAAACTCCAGTGGCTTCAGGGTGTAAATCACCACCAGCAGGATAATCAGCGAGAAGGCGATGTTGAAACTGAAAAACAAGTCCAGCAAAAACGGCGGCAGCGGCAGCACCAGCAAGGCCAGCAATATAAGTATGGCCAGCGGTGCGCCTAAACCTTTGCCGCCCAGCAGCTTGAGCGTAGCGATGAGTTTTGCAAAATCCATGGGTATTCCAGCCTGAAAAACTTAATGCCTGAATTCGTCCGGCACGGCAACGTCGGTGGGTGGCACCGGTTTGCTCCAGCCGTTTTGCACGGCAGCACGCAACTGGAAAACGTAGGCCAGAACCTGCGCCACGGCCAGAAACAGCCCACGGGGGATTTCATGATCGAGTTCGGTCGAATAGTACAAGGCACGGGCCAGACCGGGCGCGGCAACCAGGGTAACTTTGTTCGCCAGGGCAATGTTGCGGATTTGCGCCGCCATGAGATCGACGCCTTTGGCCACCAGGATCGGCGCACCGGCCTGTTCCGGGCTGTATTGCAATGCCACGGCAAAATGGGTTGGATTGGTGACGATGACATCGGCCTTTGGGACGGCTTCCATCATGCGGCGCTGTGATGCCTGCATCTGCAATTGCCGTATTCTGCCCTTTACTTCCGGACTGCCTTCCGATTCCTTGGCTTCGTCGCGCACATCCTGTTTGGTCATCTTCAGTTGCTCGTGATGATGCCAAAGCTGGTAAGGCACGTCGATGGCCACCAGTACCAGCATGGCGGCACTGACGATGAGCAACGACAAGGTGATCACATCGGCCATGAGTTGCAGCGCCTGCGGCAACGGCAAGCGGCTGAGTCCCATGAACTCATCGAAATGCAGCATGAATACAGTCCATGACACCCAGCCGATGAGTATCACCTTGATGATGGCCTTGACCAGCTCGATCAAGCCCTGGATGCCAATGATCTTCTTGATGCCAGTCAGCGGATTGAGCTTGGAAAACTTGGGTTCATAGGCTTCACTGCTAAAGTTCCAGCCGCCCATCAGGACGGGCGTCAACAGATCGACGATCAGCAACACTAGCATCAACGGCAAAATGACCAGCAAGCCATCGAATAACGCCGTTTGCAGATGCTGGATGATGGTTGCCGGATCGAATATCTCTTGGCGATCGAGCTGAAACTGGTTCTTCATCATGGCCATCAAGCCATCGGTCATCTGGTGCCCGGTGAAGAAAAAAAATGCCGCACTGACGATCAGGGTCACAAAGGTATTCAGTTCGCGCGAGCGCGGCACCTGGCCTTTGCGGCGGGCATCGTCCAGCCGTTTACTCGACGGGGCTTCGGTTTTGTCCTGGCCGCTGTCGTCTGCCATCTTAGGTCAGCCGCAACAGGCCACTGATGAACACCAGACCTTCATCCAGGGTTTCGGCAAAAACATCGATCATCGTGGCCAGATCGATCCAGATCAGCACCATGCCCAGCAGTATGGTAATTGGGAAGCCGACGCCAAAAATCTGCAACTGCGGCGCGGCTTTGGAGGCCACGCCAAAACTGAGGTTGACGAACAGCAAGGTGGCCATGATGGGCAATGCCAGCCGCACACCGCCGACGAAAATTTCGCTGCTCCAGATCACCAGCCGCCAGAGGTCGCCGACTGCAAAGCCTTGCAGCCCCACCGGCAAGGTGTGAAAGCTCTGGGCCAGCATTTCGATCAGCAGCAAATGGCCGTCCAGCCCCAGGAACAGCAAACTGGCAGCAATGACGAACAACTGGCCGATGACGGGGACTTGCACCCCGGTGGCCGGGTCTATCATCGATGCAAAGCCCAAACCCATGCTGTAGGCAATCGCCTGGTCTGCCAGCAACACGACGGAAAACGCCATTTGCAGGATGAATCCTGCCGATAGACCGATGACCAACTGTTGAACGGTAATTATCATGCCGTCGTGACTGAACAGTGGGTTGTCGGGCATGGCAGGCAGTGTCGGCATGATGACCAAGGTAATCAGCAGGCTGGCCATGATGCGCACACGCACGGGTACGGCACGCACACTGAACACCGGCATCGTGATGAACAGGGCGCTGATGCGAAAAAACGGCCAGATAAAACTCGCCAGATAGCCCAGCAGGGCTTGCTCGCTGATGTTCATCCAATCAGCGAGGGAATCTCGCGTATCAGCGATTGAAAGTAATCGATCATCATTTGCAACATGCCAGGCCCCGCGATCATCAACACCGCGATGACGGCCATCAGCTTGGGGATGAAGGTCAGGGTTTGTTCCTGAATGGAGGTGGCCGCCTGAAACATCGAAACCACAAGACCGACGGCGAGCGACAGGATCATCATTGGCCCCATCAGTTTGAGCGATACCCAGACCGCTTCTTGCGCAATGGTGGAAATGGTGTCGGTGGTCATGTGGCGCCCGGTGTGAATCAGATGGGATCAGGGTGAATCAAACATAAAAACTGGCCGCCAGCATTTCCAGCACCAGTGTCCAGCCATCCGCCAGTACGAACAGCATGATCTTGAACGGCAGCGACACGATCATCGGCGACAGCATCATCATACCCATGGCCATCAAAACGCTGGCAACGACGAGGTCTATGATTAAAAACGGCAGAAAAATCAGAAAACCGATCTGAAACGCGGTTTTCAGTTCGCTGGTGACATAAGCGGGTAGTAGCACAGAAAACGGCACGTCTTCCGGTTTGTCGATGGCGGCACGACCGGATATGCGCACAAACATGTCGATGTCGCTTTCCCGGGTTTGCTTCAGCATGAAAACCCGAAACGGTTCCGATGCGTTTTGCAGTGCGGTGACGGCATCGATTTGTTCGGCCAGATACGGCTGGACGGCGTTCTCGTTCACTTTTTCCAGAACCGGCATCATGATGAAGAGGGTCAGGAACAGCGACAAACCCAGCAGAACCTGATTGCTAGGCGCCTGCATCGTGCCCAACGCTTGCCGCAACAAGCCCAGCACGATCATGATCCGGGTGAATGCGGTCATGGTCAGCAACAAGGCGGGCAGCAAGGTCAGCAAGGTCATGACCACCAGAATCTGGATGGTCACCGAATACGATTCACCGCCTTGGGGGGTGGGCGTGACAGTAAAGGCTTCTATACCGGCGGGCGCGGCAACGCTGCCATGCCAGGGCAGCAAGACCATGACGATCAGCAGTACGAATAGAGTGAATCTAGGAGGCTGTCCGAAAATAGGAACCGTAGCGAGGAAAAGCTCTTTTGAGTCAGATTTTTTGATCATTTGAGGCGAATAGCTGCGCTCTTTAACGAAAATGAGCGGGAAATCTGGCCAAAAGGGCTTTGCCGCAGTAGGTTCTCTATTCTCGGACAG
>Ga0048259_101824_pt1 | contig 9251 bp, 10 predicted proteins | sample SubbioQV12_Dec13_FD_54352 | JGI IMG/M metagenome (GOLD analysis project Ga0048259, IMG submission 54352) | Serpentinite rock and fluid subsurface biosphere microbial communities from McLaughlin Reserve, California, USA - QV1.2_Dec13... | ecosystem: Environmental > Terrestrial > Deep subsurface >... | reverse complement strand
CCATGTGGGTCATTCGACTCAAAGCCCGCCGCGTTCTCGGGCGCTGAGTTCGCGTTCGGTGTGGAAAATGTAGCGTTGGATCTGGGTCTCGGCGACCTTGGACAAGGCGCTGTAACGGCAGCCGACGCGCAGTGATTCCACCCCGCTGCGGCTGCGCTGGCGTGAGATGTTGCGGACTTCGAGGTCTAGCGTGAACACCTCGGTATCGGGCAGTTTGAGCTTGCACGACGCGACGATACCGCCGATGACCAGATCGGTTGAGCCACCCGGAAGATTCAGGCACAGACCGCCTGCGCTGATGTCCACTACGCGGGCTTCCTCGCCGATGCCCCAACCGCTGTCGGGCAGACGGCATGTCAGGTTGTGAGCCAGCGGCACCGACAGGCGGAAGTACTCGCGGCGCTGAAGGCGCAGGAGTTCATCCGGTACGCGTGCGGCCAGCGCAGGGCGCTTGTCGATGAGCGTCTCGGTCATGCCTTGGAGTTTGAACTGAATCCGGATCTTGTTGAGCTGGGTGACGCAGAGTAATTGCTCTGACTGCAGGGTACGCTGCCGGATCCGGGTGTCGGGGCTGGCGTCCAGGAACAGCCATTCCTCGTCGTCGGACAGGGTGATGAGTGCTGTCAGAAAGGCCTGGCTGCCGGGCTGCAGGTGAGTGGTGACGAGCGCATGGGCTTCGATCAGCTGCTCCAGCACCTGACGGATCTGGCGACGGCCTCGAAGCATGTATTGCTCGAGATTGTCGCTGGGCAGGGGTTGAAGTTCTTCTGCTTGGTCGTCGGTGGAGTCGGACATGACGGGCGGCACGCAATACCTGCGTTTGGTGAAGGGCTTGGGTGTGAGCTTATACCACGGTCGGGATGGGGTGGCAGGTCAATAATTGCCACGCTCGCGGGCATTGCGTTCGCGTTCGATCTTGAGGATGTAACGCTGGATCTGGCTGTCGGCGTGTGCCGGCAGGTCGAGGAACTGGCAGCCGGCGCGCAACATCTCGACGCCATTACGATTGACCAGCCGGAACACATTGCGGACGACCAGGCGGGTGCTGATGGGCTCGACATCCGGCAGGTGCAAGGTGCAACCGGGAAACTCCATGTGGGGCGCGAACTCCATCTCGCGGGGCGGAACCGCCACCGCGACACCGCCGCCGCTGATGTCGATGATGCGTACCGAGACCGTGACTTGAGTGCCGGTTGTGGTCGACAGTGGAATGATGCAGTTGACCGTCTGGGTGACTGGCGTCTGCAGTCGGTAGAACTCACGTCGCTGCAGACGCAGGACGCTGCCCGGCAGGGCCGTACGGAAGGCCGGCCGGCCCTCGTAGGCAATACGTACGGGGGTGTCGACGTTGAACTGGATCCTGACGTTCTGCAGTTGGGTGATGCAGGTCAGTTGAGCTGCCATCTGAACCCATTCGTTGATGGTCTCTTCGGCACTGCCGTCAAGCAACAGGGTACCGTCATTGTTCACGGCGAGCAGGGCGGTCAGGAATGACTGATTGCCTGGATTCTGGCGGGCTGTGATCAGCGCTCGTCGAGTGACGAGGGTGGAGAGCAGATGCCGGATCTCGATGGGGTCCCTGACCTGGTAACGTTCGTCGTCTTCGGTGCTGAGCAGTTCGATGCGGGTCAGGTCGGTGTCGGTGGACATGAATGTCGTGCTGTGGGTCGTGCCTTGTCTGGGAGGAACTTATAGCACGACTCGGCGCCGGAGCGGGTGGTTCAGGTGCTTGCCGTTGGGGGGAGAGGGGGAAGTTCGAGTGTCGGGACGGTGGTGGCGTTGCCGGCTTCGATCTTGTAGAGCCAGGCAAGCAATTCGGCAATGACGATATACAGTTGAGGCGGGATGCGCTCGTCCAGGTCCACCTGCATCAGCAGGGAGACCAGCTCGGGTGATTCATGGACGTACACGCCGGCTTCGCGGGCCCGCTCGATGATCTCCTGAGCGATCAGCCCGCGCCCTTTGGCGACGACGCGTGGTGCGGCGTCGCCGGTCGCATAGGTCAGTGCGACCGCCTCGCCACGAACGGGGGGGAGGTCGTCTTCAGGGTTCATTGGATTCATTCCGCCCTTCACGCATTTCTACCGCCATGCCGGTCAGTGCGATGTCGGCTGCCGCCAGTGCCGCTTCCAGGTTGCTGCGGCCGGCTTCAAGTGCCTCTGCTGTTGCGGCATGGTCGGTCTTGAGCCGGAGTGCGACGCCAGCTGCCGTCAGGTGAACAATGGCCTCCATGCCACCCAGTCGCGGCAGCTCGATCCGCAGGGTGCTGTTCCACTCCTCGCTGCTGGTATGTTCGCCACCCTCCCGGTTGCTGTCGTTGTCCTCGATGATCCATTCGAACTTCTGCCCAGGCCATGCAACGCCGTGCAATACGTACTGTTGTGTCGCCAGGGCATCCAGCTGTTGATGAACGAGGGGCAGGGTGCGTTCTGCGATTGCTGCCGGGCGTGGGCTGTTGGTGTCGATGGCAGTGGTCGAGCGAATAGTGTCCGTGCCGTCGATGTCCGGGAGCTGGCCTGCACCGGTTGCCGGGTTTGCACGGTTGGTCGGTGCGGCCGTTTGCGTTGAGGCCGCGCCGGATTCGAGCAGTGCCGCGCGTACGGTGGTCTGGGCTGTCTGTGTCGCAGCGGCCTGCGATGCGGTTCCCTGGCCTTGTTGAGAGGGTTGGGGCTGAGCCTGAGGTTCACGCAGCAAGGTCGCGACGTCAATCTTGCCGGACAGCCATTGAGCCTGGTGTGATTCGTAGAACAAGCCGCTCTGGGCGAGTGCCTGGCGCAGCATGGGCACCAGTGGGGCCGCAGATGTTGGCGGGGCGTTGAGCAGCGGCTGGTTGGCCGCAAGCGTGACCGGCCGTGCCGGGGGCTGTCCCGTCAGCACGAAGCTGATCAGCTTGCCGGTCTGGCTGAGTGTGGACGGGGCTGAGTTGGCCTGCTGGGCGCCTTCCGGGCTGGCCAGCCGGGCAAGGATGGCTTTTGGGGTCTGGCCGGTGACGACGAGTTCGAGGGTGTCGCCGGCCTTGGCACTGGTATTGAGTGCCAGTGTGATCTGCTTGCCTGCAACCAGGGCCTGAAAGCTGCCGTCGGGCAAGGTGCGTTGGAGCAGGGCAAAGAAGCGCTGCCCGGGGACCAGTTCGGGAAGCTGGGACTGGATTTCACGCGCGCGTTGCAGCCCCGCAACCGGCGGTTCGGTGTTGAAGAAGCTGGCTTCGTTAAGGAAGCGAAGACGGGCAGCGAGGTCGGCGGGAATCATGGTTCGGGCCTCATTGCCTGGAGCTGGTCATCGCGCTCAGGGCGCGAAGGCCCCGTATGCCTTGCGGACGTTCTGATCGCGAACATGGCCGGAGAGCAGTTTGCGGGTGCTCTCCAGCATGGGTTCGGCATGTTGCCGGATCTCGGTGTCGAGGATCAGTGTTCGCGCAATGAGATCGGCAATCTCCGCCGCATCCTCGGCGGGCGCGGTGGTGCCGGAGTACTCGAGTTTTGAGCAGATGCGACGCGCGTTCTGTTCGAGCGCGGCGAGTTCTTCCCATTCGCCTGCGCGCGCCAGATCGGCCATGGTGCTGTAATGGTCGTGAAGGGCGCGATGCAGCTCGATGCGTTCGATGGATGTGCTCACGACAGGCCTCCGCGCGCTTGCTGATCGGGATTGATGGCGATCCAGGCTTCCCTGAGGTTGCCGAGCAGGGCCATCACTTCGTTCAGTGCGGCCTTGTTGTTATGCAAGTTGGCGTAGAGCAGGCGTTCGGCCATGTACTCGTAAAGTGCCGACAGCCGTTCGGACAATTCGCCTCCGGCGTCCATGTCGAGACTGGCCTTGAGGCCATTGAGAATGATCTCGATGGCCTTGGAGATGGCGTTGCCCTTGCCTGGGATGTCGTTCTTGTCGATGGCGGCGGAGGCGGTGGCAAGCGACATCAGCGCACCGTCGAACAGCATGACGATGAGCTGATGAGGAGATGCCGTCGATACACCGGTCTCGACGCCGACCTTGGCATAGGCTGCAGCCCGGTTTTGCTGTGCTCCGAACATGCTGATTCCTTTTTCTCACTAACCGATCTTGGGCAGGTTGGCAAGTTGCTGTGTCAGGTAGGTGCTGGTCTGGCTCATGCTGGCAATCATGGTATCGAGCGCGGTGAACTGTGCGCGATAGCGTTTTTCGACAGACTCCAGTCGGGTCAGCAGGTTCTCCCGCTGCTTGTCCAGCGCCTTGATTGAGGCATTGATGCCATCGGTTCGGCTGTTGAGCATGCCACTGGTACCAAGCAGGTCATCCAGTCGGGCCGATAAGGTATCGGCAAAGCCTTTTACATCGTCCTTGCCGGCAAAGAATTCGGCGACATTGCGTGCAGGGTCGGCCAGTGCTGCGTCCAGCTTGGTGCTGTCAGCCTTGAGTGTGCCGTCACGCTGGAAGGTGATGCCGATTTCCGACAGGCGCGTTGTGTTGCCCAATCCGCCAAGGGCAGAGCCAACCAGGTTGCGCAGCTGATTCTGAATGCCGCGCGCGGTCGCGTCACCGGTCAGTGTCGATGACGTTCCTTTCTCGGCATCGTACCCGGTCAGGTTCTTGAGCGTGCTCAGGGTCTCGTTGTAGGCCTTGATGAAGCTGTCGATGGCACCCTTTGCCTGGCTACGATCGTCGGTAATGGTCAGGTTGGCAGCGGTGCTGGTCTCTTTGGTGAGGGACAGGGTGACGCCCTCGATCGCATCGTTGACGGTGTTGCTGCCCCGGCTGATTCGGATGCCGTCGATGTCGACGATGGCATCCTGCGCGCTTTGCAGGTTATAGACGGCGTCACTCGACGTGGTGGTGGCGTCCGGCGAGTACTGCAGGGCGGCAAGGCTGCCGGTTCCACTGAGCGAGAAGGCTTTTTCAGCACCGGTGCCTGTGCCGGTGAACACCAGTTGCTTGGCCGTGCCGTTGTCGACCAGGCTGGCCTTGATGCCCAGCGTGGAGTCGGCGTTTATGGCGTCGCGCAGGTCCTCGATGGTGCTTCCTGAGAACTCAAGGGTGACCACACGATCGGTGTCGGCGGCAAAGCCGGCAGGCGGACCTGCGGTGTAGGTGCCGAAGTTGATCGTCAGTTCGCCTGTCGAGACAACGGATGTGTCCGGGGCGAACGTGCTGCTTGCCGAGGTTGCAATCCGCTGCGTTGTGGCAAGTTGCTCGACCTTGACGGCGTAGCTTGAGGCGGCAGCGGTCGATGTGGAAGAGGCTGTGAAACCGGCATCGCTGCCGACCGTTGCCCGCGTTGCGGAAAATTTTGCCGCATCCTTGAGCGCTGTCAGCGACGTCTGAAAGGCGGACAGCACGCTCTTGACCTGACCGAAGGCAGAGAGCTTGGCCTGATAGCTGGCTTCCTTCGTGGCCATGGTGGTCAGCGGGCGCTGCTCGAGCGCCATCAGCTGGGACACCAGGCTGTTGATGTCCAGCCCGGAGCCGATGCCGTTTGCCGTGATGGCCATGATGTACCTCCGTTCAGACCTCCTGCTTGATCAGCAGGCCTTGCAGTTTGTCCAGCGCTTTCGAGATCGCGAGCATTTCCTCTGAGGGAATCTGGCGGATGACTTCGTCGTTGCTGGAATCGATGATTTTGATGACGGTACGTCCGGTATCGTCGTCAATCGAGAAAAGCAAGTTCTGGGCCACTGGCTCGATTGCCGCCCGGACCTCCTCCACTGCCTGCAGCACTTGCTCTCGTGAAGGCTGTGCCGTCGACCCTTGAACTGCCGCCGCTTCGCGGACCTCCGTGGTCTTTGCCGTATTGGAAACGGGAGCTGTGCCGCCCGGAGGCGCGTCCGAGGGCCCGGCGCTTCGCAATTGCGAAGGCGGGACTTGCGCGCCGGTATTGATGGACTGGATGCTCATGATTCATGCCCTCATGGGGTAACGGCGCGAAGCTCGTTTGAGCCCCGCGCCGTGCTGGTCAGAGACTACCTCTTGCCGGTTAGCGGAGCAAGCTCAGCACGTTCTGCGGCAGCGAGTTGGCCTGGGCGAGCATCGCGGTGCCAGCCTGTTGCAGGATCTGCGCACGGGTCAGGTTGGCCGTTTCCGAGGCGAAGTCTGCGTCGAGGATCCGCGAGCGCGATGCGGCGAGGTTCTCGGAGGTGGTCTGCAGGTTGCTGACCGTGGCTTCGAACCGCGACTGCAGTGCGCCGAAGGCGGAGCGCTGGTTGTTGATCAGGTTCAGTGCCGCATCGACGGTCTTCAACGCCTGTGTGGAGTTGTTGAAGGTGGTGATGTCGAGTGCGCTGACCTTGTTCAGGGTCGATGCGCCAGCCGTGAAGGCATTGGTCGTGGTCGGTGCATACGAGAACGAGCGGTCCGAGTCGAGCGAGATGTAGCCGCTGACCAATGCCCCCGTGTTGTCTGCTGCGTTGGTTGCGATCGTCTGGGCGCTGCCGACGTTTGCCAGGGTGCCAGTCGCGTTGCGGCTCAACTTGGTGACCGAAACGATGCCAGCGTTGGCGTTGGTGTCGTTACGCACGCCAATGTCGTTACCCGTTGCATTGGTCAGCAGGATGGAGTTGCCATCTTCCGCGAGTTCGGCAGTTACGCCGGTCTTGCCGGATTGACCGTTGATCGCGGTCACCGCTGCGGCCAGCGAATCTGCACCCGTTGCCGACGACAAGGTGAAGGACACGGCCTGACCAGTCGAACCGTTGTCAGACTGCAGTTTCAGGCTGTAGTTGCCTGCAGTGTCGAAGCTCATGCGCATTTCGGTACGCGCGGTCGCAGTGACACCCGTGTCGCCAGTCTTGGCATTGATTGCGGTTGCCATGTCCTTGGCGGTTGCGTTGGCTGTGATGGTCACGTTGGACGAGCCGAGGTAGCCATTGATTGCCAAGGTGCCGCCTGTCACGCCGTTTGCACCCCATGCGCCGGTGCCGCCGCCAGTGCCGCCGTCGATCACCTGGTTGTTACCGTATTGAGTGGTACGCAGGTTGGCGGTGGAAGCGCTGATGGTTTGATTGGCATTGGCGCCGACCTGGAACTGGGCGGTACCGAATGTGCCGTCGAACAGGTTGCGGCCGTTGAAGTTGGTGGTGGTCGCGATGCGGTCGAGCTCCTGCACCAACTGGGTGACTTCGTTCTGCAGTGCTTGACGGTCGCCGGACGAGTTGCTGGCGTTGGCAGACTGCACGGCCAGTTCGCGAACACGTTGCAGGATGTCACCGGCAGAACCGAGGGCACCTTCGGCAGTTTGCGCAAGCGAAACGCCGTCGTTGGCATTACGTACGGCTTGGTTCAGGCCGCGGATCTGGGCAGTGAAGCGTTCGGAGATGGCGAGACCGGCGGCGTCATCCTTGGCGCTGTTGATGCGGAGGCCGGAAGACAGGCGCTGCAGCGACGTGGCGAGCGAGTTGCCGGACTGGTTCAGGTTACGTTGCGCGTTCAGGGAGGCAACGTTGGTATTGATGACTTGTGCCATTTTGATTCTCCTCGTTAGAGATGACCTTAGGGTCCCCGGCTGACGCACGTTCGGTGAAGCTGGATTCGTGCTGCTTGATGACTGCCGTTGATTCCATTAACGGCGGCAGGGGGGAAAACTTGAGGCATTTTTTGCCGGTTTTGCCGGCAAGCCTGTGTCAGGCCCTACAGCGTCGTGTCTACGGCAGGCATGCCGTAGGCTTGAGGAGAAATTGCGGCCATGTAAACGAAAAATGCCCCCGATTGCTCGGGGGCATCCGCCGAGGCCACTCAGCTTAACCGAGGAGCTGCAACACCTGCTGGGGCAGTGAATTGGCTTGCGCCAGCATTGCTGTACCAGCTTGTTGCAGGATCTGCGTACGTGTCAGGTTGGCCGTTTCTGCAGCGAAGTCGGCATCCCGGATGCGGGAGCGCGAGGCGGACAGGTTTTCGCTGGTTGTCTGCAGATTGTTGATGGTTGCTTCGAATCGCGACTGCACCGCACCAAAAGCCGAGCGCTGGCTGTTGATCAGGTTCAGTGCGGCGTCCACCGTCTTCAAGGCCTGACTGGCTTTTTCGAAGTCGGTGATGTCGAGTTGGGCGACCTGGATCAAGGTCGAGCCGGTCGAGGTAAAGGCGTTGGTACCGGTCGGGTTGACCGAGAACGACTTGTCCGAGTCGAGCGTGATGTAGCCACCGACGATGATGCTGTCAGGCGTGGTGTCCGCTGTCAGCGACACTGCAGGCGGCACCTGCTGCAGGTTGCCATCGGTGTCGCGATAGAGCTTGGTGACATTGACAGCGCCGCCATTCAGCACCGGGGTGTCAGCGATCAGCATGTCCGCACCGGTCGGATTGGTGAGGATGATCGAGTTGCCGTCCTCGGACAGTTGTGCCGTCACCCCGGTCTTTGCCGCCTGGTCGTTGATCGCGGTGATGGCTGACGACAGCGCATCTGCGCCTTGTGCGGCCGACAGCGTGAAGGAGACGGGGAGCGGGTTGTCGTTGTCCGAACGCAGGGTGAGTGAATAGCTGCCTGGGGCGCTGAAGCTGAGTTCAACCTCCGTTCTGCCTGACGCAACGATGCCGGTGTCGGGAGAGTTGAGGTTGATGTTGGTGGCGATGTCCTTGGCGGACTGGTTGGCCGTGATGCTCACGTTTGCACTGCCCAGATGGCCGTTCATTGCCAGCGTGCCTGCGGTGACACCGTTCGACCCCCATGCCCCGTTTGCGGCAGCTGCGCCGCTGCCGAAGGTCTGGTTGTTGCCGTACTGCGAAGTGCGCAGGTTGGCGGTGGAAGTGGTGATGGTCTGATAGGCGTTGGCGCCGACCTGGAAGTTGGCGGTACCAAACGTGCCGTCGAACAACACCTTGCCGTTGAAGTTGGTGGTGGTGGAGATGCGATCCAGCTCCTGCACCAACTGGGTCACTTCGTTCTGCAAGGCCTGGCGGTCGCTCGACGAGTTGCTGGCGTTGGCCGACTGCACGGCCAGTTCGCGAATCCGCTGCAGGATGTCACCAGCCGAGCCGAGCGCACCCTCGGCGGTTTGTGCCAGGGAGATACCGTCGTTTGCGTTGCGCACAGCCTGGTTCAGGCCGCGGATCTGCGAAGTGAAACGCTCGGAGATCGCCAGGCCGGCAGCATCGTCCTTGGCGCTATTGATACGCAAGCCCGAGGACAGGCGCTGCAGCGAGGTCGATAGTGACCCGGCAGAGCTGTTGAGGTTGCGCTGAGCGTTCAGCGACGGGATGTTGGTGTTGATGACCTGAGCCATGATGGATCTCCTTCAAATTGAGCATTTCTCTGTTCGGAAACGGCTCAGGCTTCGTGGCCTCGATAGTAC
>Ga0048259_100268_pt1 | contig 9270 bp, 7 predicted proteins | sample SubbioQV12_Dec13_FD_54352 | JGI IMG/M metagenome (GOLD analysis project Ga0048259, IMG submission 54352) | Serpentinite rock and fluid subsurface biosphere microbial communities from McLaughlin Reserve, California, USA - QV1.2_Dec13... | ecosystem: Environmental > Terrestrial > Deep subsurface >... | reverse complement strand
CACGCGCTGCATCGAGGACATGCACGTCATGCTGCAAAAAGAGGTGGTCAACCGCATTTGCGCTGCGCCTGGCAGCAAGCAATACGGTCGCCTCAGCGTGATGATGCAGTATCACTGCGAAGCCGAATGGCTGTTCGATGTACCACCGGACAGTTTCGACCCGCCACCCAAGGTAATGTCGTCCATCCTGCGCCTGACACCCCACGCTCAACCACCGGTCGAACTGCGCGATTTCAACCATTTCAGCCAACTGGTGACCCAGGCGTTTTCACAGCGGCGCAAAACCTTGCGCAATGCCTTGCGCGATTTTCTGACAGCCGACGACTTCGAAACCCTGGCCATCGACGCCAATCTGCGAGCCGAATCGGTGTCACTGGAAATGTATGCACGCATGGCTAATTTAGGTTCTGGCCCCTGAAAAAATACGATGACCACCAACACGCCCCAACCACCTGCCGCACCCAGTCTGGCCGAAGCCAGCCGCTTCTGGCTGAAGCTGGGCTTCATCAGCTTTGGTGGCCCGGCCGGGCAGATTGCCATCCTGCATCAGGAGTTGGTGGAACGCCGACGCTGGATCAGCGAAAACCGTTATCTGCACGCATTGAATTACTGCATGATCCTGCCAGGGCCGGAAGCTCAGCAGCTTGCCACCTACATCGGCTGGCTGCTGCACAAAACGCCGGGCGCGCTGATTGCAGGTGGCCTGTTCGTGCTGCCTTCGCTGCTGATTCTGATCGGCCTGGGCTGGGTGTACATGCGCTTTGGCGACCTGCCCGCCGTGGCCGGTTTGTTGTACGGCATCAAACCGGCTGTCACCGCCATCGTGCTGTTTGCCGCCTACCGCATCGGCAGGCGTGTGCTGAAAAACCGCTGGTTGTGGGCCATGGCGGCGGTGGCCTTCATCGCGATTTTTGCACTGCATCTGCCGTTTCCGCTGATTGTCATTACTGCCGGTTTGCTGGGTGCCGCCGGTGGCAGATGGATGCCGGACAGGTTTGCTGTCGGGGGTGGCCATGGCAAGGCGATGGCAAATTCTGGCCCGGCGGTGATCGATGACGACACGCCGCCGCCCGCTCATGCCGTGTTCAGCCGCCAGCGGTTCTACCGTTTGTTGGGCATAGGCTTTGGCTTGTGGGCCGTCGTGCTGGGCGGGTTGTGTGCCGGATACGGCTGGCAGAACGGTCTGACGCAAATGGCCTGGTTCTTCACCAAGGCCGCCTGGCTGACCTTTGGTGGCGCCTACGCCGTCTTGCCTTACGTTTATGAAGCAGCGGTCGAGCATTACCGCTGGCTGACGCCACAGCAAATGATGGACGCCCTGGCGCTCGGTGAAACCACGCCGGGGCCTTTGGTCATGATCAACGCCTTTGTCGGTTTCGTCGCCGGTTGGGGGCAGGCCGGGCTGGTGACGGATTCGCCATTTTGGGCCGGTGTACTGGCGGCAGTCGTCGTCACTTATTTCACCTTTTTGCCCAGTTTTCTGTTCATTCTGGCCGGTGGCCCGCTGGTGGAAACCACGCACGGCAATGTGAGCTTTACCGCCCCGCTGACTGCGGTTACCGCTGCCGTGGTCGGTGTCATCGTCAATCTGGCGGTATTTTTTGCCTATCACGTATTCTGGCCACACGGCTGGGGTGGCGGATTCGATGGCTTTTCCGCCTTATTGAGCTTGTTGGCACTGCTGGCGCTGTTGCGTTTCAAGACAGGCATCATTCCGGTCATTGCCGCATCCGCTGTCGCTGGCGGGTTGTGGTCGTTCCTATAATTTGTTTTTATCGCATTTTTCGATAACAAAATTGGTTTTTGCATATAGCAATTTTCGAACCAATTATCGATATTCTGCGTTTCCCCTGCTATTCCAATTCCTCTACCATCTTGCCATCGTCACATCCCGTATCGATAGAGGCATTTATGATTGAGCAGAGCGAAAACCCATCAGCGACGGCGGATGAAGCACAGACCATCGCCAGTCAAATCGTGTCGCTGCTCAAAAATCTTCGTTTTGGCTCTATTGAAATCCTGGTGCACGAAGGTCGTATCGTGCAAATCGACAGACACGAAAAGTTTCGAATCAGAACCGGCCCAAACAAATACTGAATCCACCGAACCATCGGCGATATCCAATTAGGAGACAGTTCTGACCTGCACCATGCGGAAGACACTGTCGTGAGAATCCAAGGAAAACTACCATGACGCATTCTACAAAAACCGCGCTGGCATTCGCGGTGGGGTATTTATTGTTTCAGCCGCTGCAAGCCATTGCCGGTTCCTCGAACGGCAACGCGAGTTCATCCGGAAAGCTGCCGGTTCCGGCTGCGGGCCGCCCCATCCACTGCAACGCGGCGGTACAAGACGACTGGATAGGCAGGCGCAACCCATACAAACCAGTTTATAGCCTGCACGATACCTCGAAACTGCCTGACTGGCTGTCGTTCTCGGTCGAACAGCGTACCCGTTACGAGGGACAGGATGGCGCCTTTCGCTTCGGCGCCGAAGGCGGCGATCAAGCCCTGCCGATACAAAATTGCGCCTGGCTGGAGGTGCGTCATCAGGGCTTCCGCGCCGGCGTGGAGTTTTTGGATGCCCGGCAATTCCTGTACGACGAAGGTTCGGCCGCCATTTCACGGGTCGGCAGCCGCATACCCGTCACCAACACCCAGGTCAACGAGGCAGATTTTCTTCAGGTTTATGGTGCCTGGGCCGCCGAAAACGTCGGTGGCAGCGGTGTGGACGCCGAAGTGAAGCTGGGCCGACAAACGCTGGATCTGGGCTACATGAACGGACGGCGGCTGGTGGCACGCAACGTGTTCCGTAACACCGTCAACGCCTTTACCGGTGCCTTGATTCGGCTGCGCGATCATGACGATCACTGGCAGATGAAGTTTTTCGGCTTTCAGCCGGTGGGTCGCAATCCTTCAGCAGCAGACGACATCATGGCCGGCCAACACGATTCCGACGAAGAGGAATCCCGCACCTTTTTCTCGGGCGGCCATGTCGAGTGGTTCAACGTCCTGCCCACAATGCACGCCGAAGCCTACCTATTGCACTTGGACGAACATGATCGCCCCGGCGGCGACACCGCCAACCGCCGCCTGTACACGCCCGGGGTGCGCACTTACCGCCAACCGGCCAAGGGGCATTGGGATTTCGAAACGGAGACCATAGGCCAGATAGGCTCATCGCGCGCATCGGCGGGGGCAAACGACACCCGCGACCTCGATCACCGGGCCTGGTTTCAGCATGTGCAACTGGGCTATACCTTCGATTTGCCGTGGGCACCGCGTTTCCATGCCATGTACGACTACGCCAGTGGCGACAGCAATTCGCGGGATGGCGAGAACAACCGTTTCGACACGCTTTATGGTGCTCGGCGCTGGGAACTGGGGCCTACCGGCACTTTTGGTGCGTTGGCCCGCGCCAATATCAACACGCCGGGTTATCGCCTGTCGCTGGCTCCCCGTGACAACATAACCACGTTTTTTCAGCATCGTTTGGTGTGGCTGGCGGAAGGCCAGGATGAATGGGTGGGTACCGGCTTGCGGGACAGAACAGGGCGTTCGGGAGATTTCGTCGGCCACACCTTCGAAGTCTCGGCGCGCTGGGATGTCAACAACAGCCTGACGCTGGATAGCGGATGGACACGCATAGCCAAGGGCGAATTTGCGATGAATGCGCCGGGTGCACCGGATGGCAACGATGTCGATTACTTCTACGTTCAGAGCCTGGTGCGGTTTTAGAGCGGAATGTTAAATTTCACCGTTATCGACAACCGGGGTGAACCAATAGCGTATGCCCCGACCGGCAAATTCATTACGTAATGAGTCAACCAGTGCAACAATGTCTTGTTTGCGGGCGTATATCTGGAAACAGCGGTTGCCCGCTTCCGCGCTTTCGTGCTCCAGCAGATAGCGCGTGATGACGCGGTCATTAGGGTTGTCAGTGGTTTGCGATACCTGTTGTTCGAATCGCACGAAGCAATCGGCGACCAAGACATCCAAGGTGGATGGCACGATGAAGGTGGCGAAAAACTGCTGCTGGTTGACGGTATTGAAAAAGTCGTTTTCGCTATTGAAGCGGTCAGACACATTCTTGATGGCTTCCAGATAATGCCCGCGTCGGCGGTCAGCCTTGCGCTTTTCGATGATCGATGGTTCAACAGGCTGCCGGTTTTGCCGGGGATCGTTGTACCAACTGCGATGATGATACGGTCTGACTACAACAACACGGCCATTCAGCCGCCGATTTTTCAAGCTAGTAACGGCTCGCTGCACCGACCATTCCGAATCCAGAGTCACCAGACCGTGAAATTCCAATGAGCCGAACCGTATGTCGCGCAATGCCATAATTTCAACATCGACGACATGACCTCTACGAAAAAAACCACTTTTCAGTACAGGCGCAACGAACTCGGCTATGTCGGAATGCTGCGTATTGACGGGAATTCTTCGCAAAAAAATATTCATGGCGCAGGCTAGATTGGCTTAGGTCAGGTAAACAAAGGCAAAAATACGCAGGACAGGCGCCTAGTTTACCCACGAAAACACCGTCTTACCATTCTTTCGCCGTAACTATACAGCGTCCAATCGACTCCTGGTTTCCAACGCTTTATCACGCATCCGTGGATTCCGCTGAATAATCACTATTGTTTGCGCGTGAGCATTTGCCGGAAAACAAGCCCCAAGCCCAGCAGGAACGACCAGACTGCCGGTGGCAGCGGAACGACGGCACTACCGTTGACCACAACATCGACATTAAAGGTGCGCGACTGCCCCGGACTCAATGAAAAAGCCTGAATCATGCTGTTCTGTACCTGCACCGATGACAATGCGAATGCACTCGCCTCGATGTCGGCGAAACCATCGAACGCCGGAACCTCATCGGAAAAACGGGTCAGCGACACGACCACCTGGCTGAAATCACCGGCAGTCGCCGCGTCGAGCAGATAACTGAAATTCAAATCCAGCGAAAACGTGTCGGTCGCGCTGTTATTGCTCACCGTCCAGCTATACCAGCCCAACTGGTGGGTAACCAGCTCACCGCTGCCGCTGTTGCCCAACACATTGAACGAGTGATTGAAAACGCGGGTATCGTCAGCATAAGGCCCAGTCAGTGACACCGGCGCATCCGGCACCGATACCGATGCACCGCCGCTACCGATCAGCCACGAGCGAAAAGGCTCAGGCTTCAGGCTGTCGCGATACTCGTAGCTGGCATCGATGAAAACATCGCTGAAAACCACAGACGTTGGCGAGGATTGGTTACGCAGATTCTGCACAACGAATTGGATGCTTGCCCGGGTATCGAACGACGAGGCTGCGTTCGCCAGATTTGAAAAAACAATCAGCGGGCAGGCAAGCAGTGCAAATTGAACAGGTTTCATGATTTTGTTTTCCTTTTTCAATAGGTTGCGTCTGGTTAAAACTAAAATTCCGGAGTTCGTAGGCGGCAAGCAACGCGCGGCACAAGCGTTCGGTACGCAGCGCGTCCCGTCTGCATTCCCACGCAGAGCGTGGGAACGAGAGACCAGAAATCGATCAGTTAGTTAGCGTCTGGCAAATGCCGGTCAAATGGCAGAAGCGCTTTGGGCGTTACACCATCGCTCTCCACCGCGCCGCCAGCACCCACTGCGGGTATCACCAGCATGTCATCGGCTGCCAGTTTGCTGTCTACAGGGTTGCCCGACTCGACCGACTGGGTATTGCCTTTGTGTCCATGCGGAATGGCGATTTCCGGATGATCGAAGGGTGCCCGCTCGAAACGGACGCGGTCATCGGTCAACGACTTGAGAAACTCGACCAGATCGGCCCGGTTTCTCTGTGAACTCAGATCGGAACCGAGCGGCAAGGCATTGCCCACCAGATTGATGCCATCGAGGAAGTGGTGCTGGTTTTCATTGATGAAATTACCTTTACGGGCGTAGAACTCAACTACCTGCTCCAGCGTTGCCATGCCACCGTTGTGCATGAACGGCCCGGTCAGTTCGACATTGCGCAACGTCGGAATCTTGAACGCCGCCTTGTCGCCTATCGCCATTTTCTGCATGCCTAATGCTGCTCTGGCAGCCGCCACGGTCGGAATTTTCGGCACATTGGTTTCGCCGGTAAGATCGGAGACGATACAGCCGGTTGACTTGTTTACCCCGTCACGCACACCGTCGACCTCAAGCTGATCGGCATCGTTGAAATACTCGGTGTCAGGCGTCGTGGAACCGGACGGATCGACCAGATGGGCGATGAAATCGCAGGCCCGGATGCGATACACAACCGAATCGACGACGTTCTGGGTGTAGCCTGCCAGATATTGCTGGTATTGGTAACTGAATGACAGGGGGTTGCCGAAATCATCGACATCCATCAAACCGCGATCGTTATCGGGATGGGTCACGCCGGTATTGGCGAAATCGATGTCGCGGAAACGTGCCGAATTCGGGGGTAGCGTAACGGTAAGATCGCGGGTCACCACGTTGGCGAACTCGGTCAGCCCCGCCACATGACCGCCCCTGAATGGTCCCAGCGCATTGAGGCCAAAAGGAATTCTGCTGACTTCAGGCCCATAAAAAGCACCGGCCACGGGTTTCATCACCATGCTGTAAGGCACGATGGCTGCTGATGTGGCCAACGGCCCGGCATGACAGGTGGAACAATGATTCGCCATGAAAACGTTGAAACCATTGGTCAAGCGGGCAGCTCTTTGCAAATCGTTCGGATACAGCAGATTCCACCTTGGATTGAGATAGGTACCGCCGGTGGTCAGAACGCGCGGCACCTGATCGATCGGCGCCTGATCGGAAACCAGGGTAGCTTGGTACATCTGCAAGGCGATGCCGAAAAACAGCGAAAAATTGACTTCAGCCTGCGAGAAAGGTGCTTCACCCGGACGCGGTGCCGGAAACCCTCTGACGCCTGCGGTGCTGAACGACCAGTATTTGGGATTGAATGCTTGAGTAACCAAAGTGCGATACGTGGTTTTCAACCCCGGCAATTGTGCGCTTGCCGTGCTGTTGGTTAAACCCAGTGGCCCGAAGACACTGTCCTGATGATGAACTTTCTGGTGCTGCAAGGGTGGGCGCGACAACAGCTTGCGGCCAATATCGGCCCAGCGCCGCTGCCGACAGGCCATTTCGGTATCGCTGAACGGCGGTGCCATGGCCAGCGAGGCCAGCGAGGCGTTTTCCAGGCGCAAACGCTGTTTGGCGATACTACGAGCGCCGGTTCTGACCCAGATGCCCGCATCCGGATCCCGGTCGCCCCACAGGCTGACGCCGTTGTAAACATTGTTGGCCCTGCCATCCCAGAAGTTGCGGAAGGTGAATATGGTGTTGATGACCGTGGGCGCGTTGCGCGGCTCTACCCGGCGGGTGTTGGTATGGCCGACATTGAAAACGTCGTCGGCATCCCGGCTGCATACATCGCTGCTGCCGGTGAAACGGGACGCACCTCTGAATTCGCCGCTAAAGGTGCCGGACGAGGCAATCACGTCATCGGTGTCGCGAATGGCGGTCGCGTTTCTGTCGAACGGATTGGTTCTTTCGTGCAGCGGAAAATCCTGTTTGGTCAAGCTGTGATTGGGGCCGCCATCACCCGAGCCGAGGGTGCTGAAGGTCAAGCCGGTGGCCGTATGGGCTTTCAGGCCGGGGTCGACCTGGTTCTTGACGCGCACATCGGCACCGGCATGAAAATGGCACGATCCACAAGCCATGCCGTCGCTGCCGACGTTGATGTCCCAGAACAAGGCCTTGCCCAAGGCAATCGCCCGTTCCTTGTTGATGACGATGGGGTCACTGCCGTCCAGCAAACCCGGCACGTCGGGTAGCGGCAAGCCCATCAGCGGCCCAGGTTTGGGGCCGTGTCCGTGTGCGAATTGCATTGCCAACAGCAATGCAATCGACGCGAGATAACTGTTTTTCATAACTTGAATCCTTGAATTGCGACTATCAAAAAACACACGGCTACCAGATGGTAATGCGGTTGACTTCACAACGAATCGTACTGAGGTCGAAGCCCTGGCGGTAAGGCGGCATCGGCCCCTGCGCAAACCGTGCCATTCAATCCGCTACCCCCCCCGCCGACGCGGGAATGCACAGCCTGGCCTGCTGGCCAGGCAATAAAAAAGGCTGCGGCGATCGAAGATCACCGCAGCCTCAGGTTCAGGCAAAATCAGGCCGTTAGCTTGAATCTACGCTTTGCGCCTGCGGCAAAGGCCATCAGTGCCGAACCGAATAGCCAAGCGGCGGCTGGAACGGGCACGACGGTTATCCTAAGATTGTCATATCTGACATCGAAATCGCGCAGTCCCGCAAGTGCGGTGTTATGACGTCCGACGGGATGTATCCAGACAGCCTTGACATTGGCAAATCCTGCGTGTGCCGCTATGGCATCGAATGTGCCGTTGAAACCGATATCGACGAAGGCTTCCGCAACCAGGCTGGTTGGGGTTGGGTCGGACCACAGGGTGGGGTTGTAGGCGGCACTGAAGCCCTTGATGTGGAAACGATCCTGTACGCTGTCCCAATCCGGATTCGGTGTACCGTCAGGTAAGAATTTGGCATGAGGATTGAGATCGCTGAAGGGCGATATGATGCTAAGCGAATCAAAACTGAAGCTGAACGGCGAGCTGTCGGCGCTCGTCAAGCGGATATAGAAACCGGACGCATCACCCTTGGTGTGGATATTGCGATTGCCAGGCGCTCCCCCACGATGCAGGTGGGCACCTGCCGAAGTTTGATCGAAAACGGTTGAAACCACCACATCATTTTTGACGTAGCACACCCCTTCGACGCAATTGGTGCTAAGGATGCCGTTGGACGTGACGGGGCCATTGATGGTGTTGCTTTTGCCGTAAGTGATGATGGGATGATCCTGAAAATCAAGCGTACGCGGGCCAATGACGACCGCATTGGCCGCGCCGGATGCCACCAGCATTGCGGGAATTGCCATTAGTTTTAATGTGTTGATCATTGCTATTTCCTTATTGACGAGTTGAACGAAAATTGACGAATCTAAATGCCCCAAAACGAATAAGCAATTATCGGGCCATGACTTTGGTCTTGCCCGATTCCGCGTTTTGGCGTAGCAGCGCACGGGGAGCCGGGTTTATGCTCGTTCGGCATGGGCGGCTACAGACACAATGGAACAGCGATGGTTGTTTGTTGGGGCTGCGCCTGTCTGCTTTCGATTGTGGCCGTGTATGCGTTAAAAACTGTGTTAAATAACGCTAACTGTGGCAAACACCACAATTTATGGTTACGCACCCACAAACCGTTAACTGGCT
>Ga0048259_100878_pt1 | contig 9330 bp, 6 predicted proteins | sample SubbioQV12_Dec13_FD_54352 | JGI IMG/M metagenome (GOLD analysis project Ga0048259, IMG submission 54352) | Serpentinite rock and fluid subsurface biosphere microbial communities from McLaughlin Reserve, California, USA - QV1.2_Dec13... | ecosystem: Environmental > Terrestrial > Deep subsurface >... | reverse complement strand
AGACAGGCTGTATTTGTGGGGCCATGCCTGGGCCATGATAAAGACCCACCCCTGGCTGGGCGTCGGCCCCATGCACTTTGCCTGGTATCCCAACGATACCGGTGCTCATCCGCATAATAGCGTTTTGCAACTGGCGGCTGAATTGGGTTTGCCCGCGATCATACTGGTCTTGTTATTGACCGGTCATGGCTTGATCTGCTGGTTGCAGCGATACAACGCACGGACGTTGGCCGACGAGTCCGCATTCAAAATCGCAGTCGTCATCACGCTGTTTTTTACGCTGGTAATGACCGCAGCCTATTCTCTGGTGGACGGCGTGATCGTCATGCCACTCAGCCAGGTGATGATGGCATTGATGGTCGGCCTGGCGATGGGTGTGTATCGGCAGCAGGTTCCGGCAACCGAAACGCAGAAGCCGGGGGCAGCCATGCGATTGTTGGCGGGCGCTACCTTGGCGGCGCTGGTTTGGGCGGTTTTACCCGATTTATTGCCCCGCATTACGGGCAATGAAAGATTTTGTCCTGTGGCCTACCAGGTTGAGGGGCCACGTTTCTGGCAGGAAGGCGGCATTCCGCAGCAATGAATGTCCATAACCGTTTAGGATCTGGCCCTATAACTTCTCGATTTAACCCGCCAGAAAACGCAACTAAGGATTTGGTCATAAATAACATCCTCATTATCCTCGGCTTCGCCCCCTCGCTTCGCTCTCCCCTCCGGGAGAGGGTTGGGGTGAGGGCAATAAACAGGGATGTTATTTATGACCGAATCCTAAGGGTGATTTTTGTCCCCCATTTCTATCATTCCATCATCGCCTTGCTGCCGTATTCCGCAGCAAGGCCGTTAACTCCAGGTAGTCACCCATCATGTTAGAACCCCGTTTATTCAGAAGTGAACTGGCCTTTGTGCAGAATCAACTTGCCCGCCGGGGCTTTGTGTTCGATGCCGAGGTCTATCAGACTCTGGAAGATCGTCGCAAAGACGTTCAGGTCAGAACGCAAGAGTTGCAGAACGAGCGCAATACTCGATCCAAAGCCATCGGCCAGGCCAAGGCCAAGGGCGAGGATATTCAACCACTGCTGGCTCAAGTGCAAGACCTCGGCGACCAGCTCAAGGCTGCCGAGGCCGAGTTGGCGGATATTCAATCGCAGCTAACTGTTCTGCTGGAAGGTATTCCCAATCTTCTGGACGACAGCGTGCCAGCGGGCAAATCCGATGCCGATAATCTGGAAGTCAGCCGCTGGGGCGAACCGCGTCACTTTGATTTCCCGCCTAAGGATCACGTCGATCTCGGCGAACCGTTGGGCATGAGTTTTGAACTGGGCGCCAAAATTGCCAGTGCCCGCTTCGTCGTGCTGACCGGCAAGCTGGCGTCGTTGCAGCGGGCGATCATCCAGTTCATGCTCGACACCCACGTCAATCATCACGATTATCAGGAAACCTATGTGCCTTTCATGGCCAATGCCGACAGCCTGCGCGGCACCGGCCAGTTGCCCAAGTTCGAGGCCGATCTGTTTGCCGTGCGCAACGACCCCGCTTTTTACCTGATTCCGACGGCAGAAGTGCCGGTCACCAACATCGTGCGCGATGTCATCGTCGACCCTAAACAACTGCCGCTGAAATACGTTTGCCACTCGCCTTGCTTCCGCAGCGAAGCCGGTGCCTATGGCAGCGACGTGCGCGGCATGATTCGTCAGCATCAATTCGAAAAGGTTGAGCTGGTGCAGATCGTGGCGCCCGAATCGTCGGCGCAAGCCCACGAGGAACTAACGGCGCACGCCGAAGCCATTCTGGAAAAACTGGAACTGCCGTATCGCAAGGTGTTGCTGTGTGCGGGCGATACCGGTTTTTCATCGGCGAAGACTTACGATCTGGAAGTCTGGCTGCCGGGCCAGCAAAAGTACCGGGAAATTTCATCGTGCAGCAATTTTCGGGATTTTCAGGCGAGACGCTTGCAGGCACGTTGGCGTAACCCGGAAACCGGCAAGCCGGAATTGCTCCACACCCTGAATGGCTCCGGCCTGGCCGCCGGACGCACCTTGATCGCCATCATCGAAAATTACCAGAATGCAGACGGCTCGATTTCTGTGCCGCTGGCGTTGCGGCCTTATCTGGGCGGTTTGGAGATTTTGGGCCGATGAGATGGGTTGCGAATACAAAAAGCGAAATGACAACAGGTTCTAATGTCCTGGACCTAAATAATTTTCCGATATAGTCCTTAGTAATGGACAATAACCTTCCCTCTCAATCTTACGCATTAGCGTCAGATTGCTCCAGGATAAATCGTTTCATAACTCATCCGCTGGGTAAAATGGAATACGTGTATTATCCGAGGATACCCATTGTAAATAATTGTGGCGGGAATGTGGTGCGGCACTTTAAGTCACGAACGCAGGTACTTATCTATAAAATCCAACCTGAGTTTGTCAGTTGAATGCCCTATATTGGACTGAATTGTCAGACAAAAAGGTTGCTCATGCTTGTTTGGTTTTTGAATGATTTGCTCCACTTTGTTCAGTATCAAGTCGGAGTTCTCTAGGCAGGCATCCGTCCATATTCCTATATTGAAAGGTGCTATTCTAATCTTAAGATCTTTTGGCTTCAAAACCTCCTCAACAAAAATTCCATAAATAGAGTGTTCAGAAATAGTTCCGATATCGAAAAATACTTTTTGCCAAGGATCTGAATAAATTTGTTCTATATACTGTTGAAGGCTTAACACATATTCGCGAAAAAAAACAGAAGGATAAGCCATGTAATGAAAATGCGAAGGCCCTTCTGCCAATTTCAATATTTTCCTAGCCCCATTGATATAAAGTCGATGCATGCCTGACTCTGATTCCGGGTATTGCTTCAACAATATTTTTTTATCGTCAGTGCCGATAAAGTCAGATTCATCGAAATCCCTGAAAAACAGGCAATCCGAATCAATCATAAGAGCATAGCGAGCATCGCAAAAACTTGGATAATTCATCTTTACAATCTGTTGAATTATCCAGCCACTGCGACCTGAAAATTGACTAATTCGCCAAAACTGGTCTTTGAGAATTGCCTTCATCCATGGATGCCAAAACGCGGGATAAAATATCGATGAAACAACATCTTGTTGTACCAAAACGTCTGCCGAATCGTCCTGTCGTGTCGCTTTTAAGAATGCTGTGTAGTCCTGTCGAGGAACGATAACTAAATGTTTTGAAGGCGTTTTACAGAATCGTCTTATGGATTCGCGTAATTGCAGAAACCGATCAAGGTCACGAATATATGATGGTGATATAAAAAACATACAAAATTCCACATCCTAAAGTCTTTTCATGGCTGCATGGCACCTTCGAGCGAAGGCTTCAGTCGTTGCGGGGTTCTGCCGAGGCAAATAGCGATTGCAGCTTGGTTTTGCTGCCACTGTTTTTGTACTGCGCGAGATTGGCAAGCGTGTTTCGGGCTTGGTTTTGCAACTGGATATCTGAAAGCGACTGTCCAGGCTGAGTGGCCGCATCAACCACTTTTATGAGGTATTTTTCCGCCTCGTCGATACGATCCTGCTCCAGCAGAAAATCACCATAAAAATAGTTGGCGTCGATGCCATCTGGATTGATTTTCAAGCCGGTTTGCAATAGATATTCGGCCTTTTGGTCGTCGCCGAACGAGATGGGCCAGCCTGGCAGCATGTAATGCAGTGTACCCAGCGTGACATAGGCGGCGCCATTCAGTGCCTTGGGGTTTTCCTGGATGGCTTGCTCCAGCAAAATTTTGGCTGCGTCGAGTGTGGCCAGTGCGGTTAATGCGGGTTGGTGCTCGGCACTAGCCGACATGATGGTGGCTTGCCATATTTTTGCTTCCGCCGACCGGGGGTTGCGTTTCGCCAAATCCGTTGCCCGTTTCAGCAGTACGGCATAGGTTTGTTTTTGCTGTGCGGGTGCGCCTTGGAAATAAGCGTGCGCCCAAGCGTTTTCTAGCTCGGTCAATGAGGCTTCAAGCTCCATTGCGCGCAGTGGAAGCGAGAAAAGTAACAAAAAAACAACAGTAGTGGCTTTATTCATACACTGACTATAGTTCATCGTCGGGTACATTTCAATAAATTACATAAGTAATTGTTTTTGTATGGATTTCGCTGCGTGAGACAAGATGGCTTGAAACAAGTTCCAGCGTGTGCTGCTGGCAAATCGTGTGTGGGAATTTCGGCAGGGGAGAGATTGAAGCCACCTGAAAGCGGCTTGACAACAATTGTTGCGGTATTGCTACAGCGGTTTGGCGCAGGCTGTCATGGGTTCGGCCAGCGTAGGATCGTCATTTCAGGGTGCCGAATGAACGGGAAGTAATCCGTTCATTCAGCACCTCCAGATTTTAGATTTCCCGTTGCCACATCGAGTCATGACAACGGGAAAACAGCCCTCAGTCCGGCCAGGTCCAGCCGTCGATTTCCGGCACGTCGATGCCGTATTCATGGGCATAGTTGCGGCATTCGATCTGCATGTCGCGCATTTTCTCTTTGACATGCGCACCCGCCACCTTCAGCGCCGGTATGCGGTCTATCGCGTCGATCACCAGACTGAAACGGTCGATTTCGTTTTCTATCGCCAGTTCCAGCGGGGTGTTGATACTGCCCTTTTCCTTGTAGCCACGCACATGCAGGTTTTTGTGGTTGTGGCGACGGTACGCCAGGCGGTGAAGCAACCAGGGGTAGCCGTGGAAGTTGAACATGATCGGCTTGTCCAGCGTGAACAAGCTGTCGAAATCCTTATCGGACAAGCCGTGCGGATGCTCGGAGGCCGGTGCCAGTTTGTAGAGATCGACCACATTGACGAAGCGTATTTTCAGCGCTGGGAAGTATTCGCGCAAAATCAGGGTGGCGGCCAGGGCTTCCTTGGTGGGAATATCGCCTGCGCTGGCCATGACCAGGTCGGGTTCGCTGCCGTTATCGTTGCTGGCCCAATCCCAGATGCCTATGCCTTTGGTGCAATGCTTGATCGCAGCATCCATGTCCAGATATTGCAAATGCTTTTGCTTGTCGGACACGATGACGTTGATGTAATCACGGCTGTTCAGGCAGTGATTGGCAACCGACAGCAGGCAGTTGACATCAGGTGGCAGATAAATCCGCGTCACCGTCGGACTTTTGTTGACCACCAAGTCCAGGAAGCCAGGATCCTGATGGGTGAAGCCGTTGTGATCCTGACGCCATACGGTCGAAGTAATCAGCAGGTTGAGTGACGAAATCGGCGCACGCCATGGAATTTCGTTGCACATCGCCAGCCACTTGGCGTGCTGGTTGAACATCGAGTCGATGACGTGAACAAAGGCTTCGTAGGTCGAAAAGAAGCCGTGACGACCGGTCAGAAGATAGCCTTCCAGCCAGCCTTCCAGGGTGTGTTCCGACAGCATTTCCATGACGCGACCATCGGGCGACAGTTCACCGCCGTCGGCGTCTTCCGGCAGATAATCCGCCAGCCAGGTTTTCTTGCTGGCCTGATACACATCGTCGAGCTTGTTCGAGGTGTTTTCATCGGGGCCAAACACACGGAAATTGCGCATATTGTCGTGCATGATGTCGCGCAGGAATTTGCCGAGTGGCCGAGTATTTTCGGCGGTGGTGGTGCCGGGTTTGGTCACTTCGATACTGTAGTCGCGGAAGTCTGGCATGCGCAAGGCTTTGCGCAACTGGCCGCCGTTGGCGTGCGGGTTGGCGCTCATGCGACGCTGGCCTTTAGGGGCAAGCGCTTTCAGTTCCGGCTTGAAACAGCCGTCGGCGTCGAACAGTTCCTCGGGTTTGTAGCTGCGCAGCCAGGCTTCCAGTTGTGCCAGATGCGCTGGGTTGTTGCGTACACCCGACAGCGGCACCTGGTGAGAGCGCCAAAAACCTTCGACCTTGCGGCCATCCACCTCTTTCGGCCCGGTCCAGCCTTTGGGTGAACGCAACACGATCATCGGCCAGCGCGGTCTTATGGCTTCGCCGCTGCTGCGTGCCTGCTGTTGAATCGCGCGGATTTCCAGCACACATTGCTCCATGACCTCGGCCATTTTGCCGTGCATGTCCATAGGCTCGCTGCCTTCGACGAAATACGGCTTCCAGCCATAGCCTTCGAACAACTTCTCCAGTTCTTCGTGGCTGATGCGCGACAGCAAGGTCGGGTTGTTGATCTTGTAGCCGTTGAGATGCAGGATGGGCAGCACCGCGCCGTCGCGGATCGGGTTGAGGAATTTAGTGGAATGCCAGGATGTCGCCAGCGGCCCGGTTTCCGCTTCGCCGTCTCCTACTACGACCGCCACCAGCAAGTCTGGGTTGTCGAAAGCAGCGCCGAAGGCGTGAGATACGCTGTAACCCAGTTCGCCGCCTTCATGGATGGAGCCAGGGGTTTCGGGGGTGCAATGGCTACCAATACCGCCGGGAAACGAGAACTCCTTGAAGAAATTGAGCATGCCTTCCTCGTCCTCACTCTTGTTGGGGTAGATTTCGGAATAGCTGCCTTCCAGATAAACCGGCGCCAGCACACCCGGTGCACCGTGACCTGGGCCAGCCAGGAAAATGGCGTCCAGATCGTATTTGTTGATCAGCCGGTTGATGTGAACATAGGTGAAGCTCAGGCCAGGACTGGCACCCCAGTGACCCAGCAGGCGGCGCTTGATGTGCTCGGGTTTGAGCGGTTCGCGCAGCAAGGGGTTGTCGTGCAGGTAAATCATGCCGACGGCAAGATAGTTACACGCACGCCAATAGGCATCGATCTGGTTGAGTTCCTGCTGATTAAGCCCTTGTTGGCTCAAACGATCGGTCATGATGCTTACTCCTTTGTTGATGATGAAATAGGTGGATGCTGTGGCGGTGTGTCAAGTTCCCCATCGTGCCAATTAGATGCGGCAAAACCGGTATGCCCCCAGCGGCTGAGTATCGCCAGCAGCGGCAGGCCAACACCGGCGGCGCAAACTGTGACAGCCAGCGCGATCGGGCTGGCGCTGCTGTCCCAGATTGTCAGCGAGCTGTTGAGCGAAATGTTGGAGGGCAGCAGGAACGGAAACAGCGAGGCGCCGAAAGTCAGGCTGGTCATTGTCACGCAGACGGTGCTCGATAGCATCGCCCAGTAGTTTTGGCCCCGCCGCGCCAGCCAAACCACCAGGCCGCAGGCGATGAAAGCCAGTGTCGGCAACACCGCCAGCCACGGCTCGTGTTCGTAATTGTCCAGCCATAAACCCTCACTGCGTTTGACGAATTTCGCCAGCGGATTGGAGGCTGCCTTGGTCAGGATGTCGGAGGTGACGTGATAGCCTTCGAGATGGCTGATCCACAAGCCGGTCAGCACCAGCAGAATGGCAAATCCGATGCCTGCCCGCCATTGCAGCGCCCGTAGCTGTAGCTGCACGCCGCCGTAGGTATGCAGCGCCAGATAGCTGGCACCGTGCATCGTCAATAATGCCAATACGGTGGCTGCCACCAACACCGCAAACGGGTTGAGCAGGGTCATGAGGTCGCCGAGAAAGGCGACGCGCATGTCGCTGTCGAGATGGAACGGCACACCTTTCAGTACGTTGCCCGCCAGCAGCCCAAACCCGACAGCCATCATCAGGCCGCTGGCCGCCAGCAATTTACAGGCGTGGCCTTGCCAGTGTTCAGGCAGTTGCCGATAAAAATACAGCAGCGGCAGGCGCAGCATCAGCAACAACAGCATGGCCAGCAACACGCAGCGAAAGCTGTGCAAGGCCACGGCGTAGGCGATTGGCCAGGCGGCAAAAATCAGGGCAAGAAACAGCATCAGCCAGGCGGCGTGCAGCAGCGCAACGGGCGCCAGCGTCCGAATCAAGGCATGGCCGTGATCGCGGCGCTCACCCACGGCAGACAACAAGGCCAGCCCGCCGCTGCTGATGCCTTCGAGCAGGCCGACGCCGACTGTCGCCAGCATCAGAATCGCCCAAGCCAAAAGGCGCAGGGTTTCCAGATCGGTCGTCATCATCCGGCCTCCGTCGTATTGATCGTTGGGTTGCTGACCAACGCTTTGGCAAGGTGCCAGCCTATGGCCAAAAAGACGATGTTGGCCAGTAGATAGGCGGCGAAGCTGATGCCTGCTTCCGTCGGCGTCGATGCCGACACACCGCTGGCGCTGGGCAACAGCCCGGCGATAGCCCAAGGCTGTTTGCCAAATTCTGCCACCAGCCAGCCACTGACACTGGCAAGCCATGGCGCGGCGGCAAGACAAGTCAGCCTCGTTCTGGTCGCTTCCGACGGTGCGTTGGCTTGCCGGGCCAGCCAGGCTGTCCAGGCAAATAACACCAATGTCAGCAGGCCTGCCGCAATCATCAGCCGGTAACTCCACAAAATGACCAGCGGCCAAGCAGGCAGGGCCGACTGTGCGGCCAGCTCAATCTGTTGGTCATTGGCACCGGCAATCTGCTGGTTGAACGGTTTCACCAGCCAAGCATAGCCGAGGTTGGTTTGCAAACGAGCGAAATCGGCGCGGATGGCCGAATCCTGATGGTCATCGCGTAATCGTTCCAGCAAGCGGAAAGCCTCTACGCCTTGGCGCACATGGGTTTGCAGCTCGGGCAGCCAGCGTTCGGGGTTGTCGCCTTCGATGAGGGTCTGTTTGATCGATTGAGTCAGGCTGGCTTGCTTTGGCGTTGGGTCGCCAATGGCGGTCAGGCCGGTGGCGATCAAGCCGGTGATGGCGGCCATCAGTGCAGTGCTGCGAGCATCGTGCCAGCCTACAGGGTTGCGTAGGGCGAGCACGATCACGGCGGCGGCGGCGCAGGCATAGCTGCTGACCAAGGTATGCAGCCATTTGCCCATGACCACCGGGTTGGCGATGAATATCTGAAAATCGGTCAGTTCCAGGCGGTAGGATAGATCATTGAAAACAACGGCCACGGGATATTGCATCCAGCTATGACTGAGCAGTATCCAGAACGCCGAGACGTGCATTGCTAATACCAGCAGCCAGGTCAATGCCAGATGCCAGCCTTTGCCGAGCCGGTTCCGGCCCAGGGAGTACGGGCCGAACAGCAACACCGCCAAAATCAGGCCGGACAAAACCTCAAGCGTCAACGGCAGGGCGAAGGCATCGCCGACGTAATGCGAGAAATACGAGCCGTTGGCACCAAATTGCAGCAGTATCGGCAGGCGTGATGCCAGCGCCATGACAAAGGCCAGCTTGAATAGGCGTTCGAGTCTGCCGAACGGGTTTTGGTAGTCATCGCGCCTGCCAGACTCAAACTGGAAAGATTCGATGACTGCCAGCAACAGCGACAAGCCCAGCGTCAACGGGATGAACAGGAAATGCAGCAAGCCACTCAGTGCAAACTGCCAGTGCGATAGTACGGTAACAGTGTCCGTCATCATGCTTGGCTCCAGGG
>Ga0048259_101002_pt1 | contig 9432 bp, 10 predicted proteins | sample SubbioQV12_Dec13_FD_54352 | JGI IMG/M metagenome (GOLD analysis project Ga0048259, IMG submission 54352) | Serpentinite rock and fluid subsurface biosphere microbial communities from McLaughlin Reserve, California, USA - QV1.2_Dec13... | ecosystem: Environmental > Terrestrial > Deep subsurface >... | reverse complement strand
TAGTTGGGTACATTTCGGGTTTCCACGACCTCCGTGCCGTGGGAACCGGAAAAAAGCGTCCGCCAAAAAAAATCCCCGGCATTACCGGGGATTTTTGCTGTAACCGCGCAGGCCAGAAGCACCTGGCCGTTGGTCGCCCGAGATTATTTGTCGGTACGAACGAACGATACCCGGCGATTGTAGGCACGGCCTGCGTCGGTGTCATTCGACTCGACCGGTTGCGATTCGCCAAAGCCTTTGGTGGTCATACGGGCTGCGCTGATGCCGCGTTTGGTCAAGTCGTTTTTGACCGCCGCCGCTCTGCGTTCCGACAGGTTCTGGTTGTAGGCATCGGTACCGTAGCTGTCGGTATGGCCTTGAATCTCGACGGTCAGGCCCGGATTCTGACGCATGACGTCGGCAGCGTTTTTCAGCAGGGGCTGGAATTGGGCTTTGATTTGGTCGCTGTCGAAGTCGAACAGTACGCCGTGGTAAGCCCAGCAACCGTCTTTATCGACAATCGCACCTTTTGGGGTGTCAGGGCATTTGTCTTTCGGGTTGATGACGCCGTCCTGATCGTCATCTTGCGGCGCCGGTACGCCGGGTTTGAAGAAAACCTTGCTGACGAAATCGCTCATGCCTGCCGGGTTAGCCAGCGTGGCGACATCGGTGGCGAAGCCGCAGGCACCGGTATTGGCAATCTGTTGCAGGGTTTGCTGGCCTCTGATGTCGTTGTCGTTACCCACCCAGACGGTGTAGATGCACAGGCGGTCGCCGTAAGCGGCCTTCAGGGCCTCCGTTGCCGGGATGGGCGATACCTCATCCATGCCATCGCTGAATACGATCAAGGCGATATTGCCGGTTACGCTGGCCAGGTCGGCTTGTGCTGCGCTGATTGCGTTGGCCAGGGGGGTGCCGCCGCTGGAGCAGGTCAGCGAGGTGATGGTGCTGTCGAATGTTGCGCTGGAATGGGCTTGCATGGGCTGGTTGAGCAGAGTTTTTCGCCAGTCTACGCAAGGGCCGAAACCAAAACTGCGCAGACCGGATGTCAGCGGAATGGCAGGTATGGTTTTGTTGAATTTGTTCAGCAGGTTTTTCGAGGCATCGAGTTTGGTGCCGCTGTAAACCATAGCGTTCAGAAAGGTTCTGCTCATGGATGACGACGAGTCGTTCAGCACCAGGAAGCTGTTGGTTTTTTGAACCAACTGGCCGGATTTCACCTGGGCATTCAAGTCATCGGGCTGGAAGGGCTGAAAAATGTTGCTGGATTGGGTGGCGCAACCCGACAGTAGCGAAACTGTCAGTAATGCGGAAATTTTCAGTCGGTTTTGCATGATGTCGTTCTCCTTGTTTTTTTAGATTTGACGAATGAAACGGGCTGGTTTTTACCTGGTTTCTGGTTGCCAAGGCAATCGTGGCGACGAGAAACCACGCCACCAAGCACTCCATCAAAGATAGCCGAATAATTACATTTTTTATTACGAAATCAGAGTTTAGCACCATAATCTCGAATTTCTATCAGGTTGTTCATCCGCCGGGTTTCGCATGAAATAATGTGCGACCGCATTTTGGCAATAAGCGCAAAAGCGGGTATAGCCGCATTTTTCAACCTTCAATTTAAGGAAGCCATGTCTGTCATCACCCGTTTTGCCCCCAGTCCAACCGGTTATCTGCATGTCGGCGGCGCCCGCACGGCGCTGTTTTCCTGGCTTTATGCCCGCAAGCATGGTGGCAGATTCATCTTGCGCATCGAGGATACCGATCTTGAACGCTCAACGCAGGAATCGGTGAATGCCATACTCGAAGGCATGACCTGGCTGGGTTTGGAATATGACGAAGGCCCGTTTTATCAAACCCATCGTTTCGACCGCTACCAGCAGGTGATCCAGCAATTACTCGATCAAGGCGACGCCTACTACTGTTATTGCAGCCGCGAGGAACTCGACGCCTTGCGCGAGCGGCAAATGGCCGACAAGGAAAAACCGCGTTACGACGGCAAATGCCGCGATGTCGAAGACAATGAAGGCGGGCGCGAGCGCGTGGTGCGTTTCCGCAACCCGGATGACGGCGAGGTGGTGATCGATGACCGGGTCAAAGGCCGCATCGTGGTGGCCAACCAAGAGCTGGACGACCTCATCATCGCCCGTTCCGACGGTTCGCCGACGTATAACCTGACAGTGGTGGTCGATGACATGGACATGGGCGTCACCCACGTCATTCGCGGTGACGACCACGTCAACAATACCCCCAGGCAGATCAACATTCTTAAGGCTCTGGGCGCGCAATTGCCTGTGTACGCCCACGTACCGATGATACTCGGCCCGGATGGTGCGCGGCTGTCGAAACGCCACGGCGCCGTCAGTGTGATGCAGTATCGCGATGACGGTTATCTGCCCGAAGCCCTGCTGAATTATCTGGTACGTCTGGGCTGGTCGCATGGCGATCAGGAGCTGTTCAGCATTGATGACATGGCTCGCTTGTTCGAGCTGGACAAGGTCAACGTCTCGGCATCGACCTTCAATACCGAAAAACTGCTGTGGCTGAATCACCAGTACATCATGAATAGCGATCCGGCCCATGTCGCCCGTCATTTGAGCTGGCACATGGGCGAGCGCGGCGTCGATCCATCGCAAGGCCCGGATTTGGCCGAGGTGGTCAAAGCCCAGCGGGAACGCTGCAAAACCCTGGTCGATATGGCGAACGACAGCCTGTATTTCTACCGCGATTTCGATAACTACGATGACAAGGCGGTGAAAAAGCATTTCAAAGCCGGTGTCGATGACGTATTGCAGCAGCTTCATCACGGTTTCGAGGCCCTGGCCGACTGGTCGGTCGAGCCGCTGCATCGCGTCGTGCACGATACCGCCGAACGGCTTCAGTTGAATCTGGGCAAGGTTGCCCAGCCGCTGCGCATCGCAGTTTGTGGCAGCGGCGCATCGCCTGCCATCGACATCACGCTGTTTTTGCTGGGCCGCGACAAAACATTGGCACGTATCGAAACCGCTATTGCCTATATCCGGTCGATGGCTGTTTAGGGTTTGGTTCCCGACCCCACTCCTCATAATCGACAAAGGTTTGTGGCAGTGCTTTTTCGTCCAGGCTGGAACAATCGACCGCGATGCCGGCTCCGCTCTTGACTTTGTTGACACGGTAGATACCGGCTTCGACTGGTGTCCAGGGCAACAGATGAACCAGCCAGCAGGGGGTGATAGCCTCCATCATCGGTACGGTTTTGGTGGCATTCGACAGGGTACGGGGCGCGACGTCACCGAGCGCGGTAGGGATTTGATGAATATTGGATATGGCATCTACTGTGTGTGATGGCAAGGCTTGCAGAATGACGAGGGCGGCTCAGATACCGCCCCCTTCGGAAAATAACCTGGCCGTCGGCTGGCTTTGACTGATGTGGCTGTGCGGCGGCACGCTGTGTGTCAACCAAACGTTGCCGCCGATGACTGATCCAGTGCCGATGGTGATGCGCCCTAGAATCGTCGCACCGGCGTAGATCACCACATCGTCTTCGACGACCGGATGGCGGGCATTACCTTTGACCAAATGCCCGTTTTCATCTTTGGCGAAACGTTTAGCGCCCAAGGTGACGGCCTGGTAAACCCGCACACGCTTGCCAATGATGGTAGTTTCGCCGATGACCACGCCGGTGCCGTGATCGATAAAGAAACTGTCCTCGATTTGCGCACCAGGATGTATGTCGATACCGGTCGCTGAATGCGCCGCCTCGGCGATGACCCGTGCCACCAGTGGCGCACCCAGCCGGTAAAGGGCATGAGCGGTGCGGTGATGAAGAATCGCGATGATGCCGGGGTAGCAAATCAGTACCTCATCGGGGCTGGATGCAGCGGGATCGCCTTCGTAGGCGGCCTGGATGTCGCTGTCGATCAGGCGGCGGATGGTCGGCAGTTGGGCTGCGAATGCCACCGTGATGTCGTGAGCGCGCTCGGCAGCCGAGTCCAGACTGGCAGCGTCTTTAGCTTTGAATGTCAATTCCAGCGTGATTTGTCGGCTGAGCTGCTTCAGAAGGTTGTCCAGGGTTTGCCCGACGAAATAATCGACGCCATCGGGCGATAAATCGGGTGAACCCAGACGATTGGGAAACAGCGCTGCGCCGATCTGATCGACCAATTGCGCCAGAATCTTGCGTGATGGCAGTTTGGGTGGCTGGTTCAGGCGTTGACGAACGGCAAGCGATTGCTCGCGAATCTCGCGCAGCTCCGAAACCAGCGATGCAAGCGGCCAGACAGTACGGTTATCGCTCATGCTGCCAGGCCTTCTTGCGCATCGAATACGCCCTGGATAGCTTTAGTAGGGGCGTGCACCCCTTTCAGTGCTTTTGCGGCTTCCATGCGCGGATTCAAGCGAACGAGTCGCGTACGGTCTATCGAGTGAGAATTGTCAGGGTAGCAATGAGGCATGGGTAATCCTTCGCTTTGTTGGCGCCAAAAAAAGCCAGGGGTCTCTACAGACACCTGGCTTCCGGTTGTCCGGTCAGCATTTTTAGTTGAGCCGAAGTGTGTTCGATAACGTGGATGAGTGTCAACCACTAAAGCCGAGCGCGGATTGGCGACAAGTGCCTGCCCGTGAGATCAATGAATTTTGCCGACGATGCCTTCCAGCTCTTCCAGGCTGCTGTAACTGATGACCAGCTTGCCCTTGCCGTTGCCTTGATGGTTGATTTCAACCTTGGCGCCGGTACGTTCGGACAGTTCGCGCTGCAAGCGCAAGGTATCGGGGTCAAGTTTTTTGGGGGTGGCGGCGACCGGTTTTTCCTGATGTAAATCGCGCACCAGTTTTTCAACTGCGCGCACACTCAAATTCTGTTTTATCGCCTTGTGGGCAATGTCGATTTGCCGGGCTTCGTCCAGCCCCAGCAGCGCCCGGGCATGACCCATTTCCAACTGGCCACGGCTGAGCATGTTTTTCACATCGCTGGCCAAGTCCAGCAGGCGCAGCAAATTGGTGACCGTGGTTCGCGATTTACCGACCGACTCGGCAATTTGCTGATGGGTTAATTCGAATTCATCGAGCAAACGATGCAGGGCTTCCGCCTCTTCCAGCGCATTCAAATCTTCGCGCTGGATGTTTTCGATCAGCGCCACCGCCATGACTGATCGATCATCGATGTCCATGACCAGCACCGGCACATCGGCCAATTCGGCCAGTTGCGCCGCCCGCCAGCGCCGCTCACCGGCGATGATCTCGTACCGCTCATCGTCGATCTTGCGCACCACGATGGGCTGAATGATGCCTTGCACGGCAATCGAATCGGCAAGCTCCTTGAGTTTTTCGGGGTCTATGTCCTTGCGTGGCTGGTATTTGCCGCGTTGCAGGAACTCGATCGGCACTCGCAACACATCCTGTGATTTGTCGGCAGTCGTTGTCGGCGGTGCGGCGACGTCACCCAGCAACTCGCTCAATCCACGCCCCAATCCGCGCTTTTTCTGCATCATGATTTGGCTGCCTTGTGCTTGCGGATCAGTTCGCCTGCCAGTGCGATGTAGGCCACCGCGCCGCGTGAGGTTTTGTCGTAAGTCAACACCGGCACGCCATGACTCGGCGCCTCTGCCAGCCGGATGTTGCGGGGGATAACGGTGCGAAACACCTTGTCGCCGAAGTATTCGATCAACTGGTCGGACACGTCCTTGCCCAAGCGACTGCGGGTATCCACCATGGTGCGCAAAATACCTTCCAGATGCAGTCCGGCATTGACGGTGCTCTGGATGTTGCGCAAGGTCGACATCAGCGACGACAGGCCTTCCAGCGAATAGTATTCACACTGCATCGGAATCAGCACACTGTGGGCCGCCACCATGGCGTTCAGCGTCAGCATGTTCAGCGACGGTGGGCAGTCGATCAAAATGTAATCGTATTGGTTTTTGACCGGCAGCAAGGCATCGGCCAAACGCCGCTCACGATGCGCTGCCGTCATCAGCTTGACTTCGGCTGCGGTCAGGTCGGCATTGCCGGGAATCAGGTCAAACCCCAGCTCGCTGTCTTGCAGAATGATGGCCGATACCGGCACTTCCTCCAGCAGCAATTCGCAACTGGAGTATTCCAGCGCCTCCTTGTCGATGCCGCAACCCATCGCGGCATTGCCCTGCGGGTCGAGGTCGATCAGCAACACCTTGCGTTGGGTTGCCGCCAGTGCCGCCGCCAGATTGACGCTGGTGGTGGTCTTGCCGACACCGCCCTTCTGGTTGGTGATCGCGATGATTTTGGTCATGCTTTAAGTCTCTCTATGCATATCAGACAGCGTTCGGCGTCTACGCCGGGTACGGTGAGCGGAATCAGTTGGTAATCGGCGGCCATGGCTGCCAGTTCATCGTGCGGTGTCTGGCCTTTCATGGCAAGCAGCACACCGTTGTCGGCCAGCAGATGCCGGGTTGAATCGACCATGCTCGGCAACGATGCAAAGGCGCGGGTCAATATCGAATCGAAGCCCTCGCCTGCCGGTAATTGTTCAACCCGGGCATGGACGACTTCGACATTGCCCAGCTTCAACTCCAGAACGGCTTGTTGCACGAAACGGGTTTTCTTGGCATTGGCATCGACCAGGGTAAATCGGCAATCCGGTCGACAAATGGCCAGCGGTATGCCGGGCAAACCAGCGCCGGTGCCGATGTCGGCGATACGCGATGGCTTCAGGTGCGGCAGCACCGCCAGGCTATCCAGAATATGCAGGTTCACCATGGCCAGCGGCTCGCGCACGGCGGTCAGATTGTAAGCCTTGTTCCATTTGGCGAGCAGTTGCACGAACTGGAGCAAAGCGTCGATTTGCGACTCGGACAGCGGCAGCGAGAGTTCGCTCAGGCCGGTGGTTAAGCGGATCAGGCATGAATCCATGAATGTATTTTTATGTCGATTGGGTGTCGAAAGTCGCGACGGGTTGTTGCAATGCCGGTTCACGCACCCGCAGGCAGTTTTCTTTTCCTGCTGGTCCAAACGGCAGGAATCAATTTTTAGTTATAAACCGAGGAACGATGATCCAGACCAACGACCAGAATCAAAAGCTGATTATCGACAATCCGCGCCAGAATACGATAATCGCCAACGCGATAACGCCACAATCCCGCCAATGATCCTTGCAAGGCTTTGCCGCTGGTGCGCGGATCGTCGAGATTTTGCAATGTCAGCCAGTAATCCTGAAGCCGCTTTTTGGTGGTAGCGTCCATTTTGGCGAATTGTTTGGCTGCCTTGGAGGGTAAATTCAACTCTATACCCCATGTTCAGCGATCAACTTATCCAAAGGTATCGCGGCTTCGCCACTGGCGATGTACTCGCGGTAAGCGGATTCTGCGGCTTTGGCATCGGCCTTGTCTTCCAGATAGTTTTCCAACAACAGGTCGACGAATTGCGCCAGGCTTTGACCTTCGTCTTGCGCCGCATGAATCAGGCGGCTTTCGACATTGGCAGGTAATTCGATCATCGCATACGCTCCTGAATTGCGTTGTGTCCCGGGCAGATTATCAAGCGCTTTTCTTCTTCAAATGCACCAGCAACAAAGAAACCGCCGCCGGGGTGATGCCGGGAATGCGCGAGGCCTGGCCCAGCGTTTCTGGCCGTTGCTTTTTCAGTTTTTCACTAACTTCGTTCGACAAGCCAGACACCAAACTGTAATCGACGTTGTCGGGCAGTTTCAGATGTTCGTAACGCTGGGTGCGGTTGATTTCGGTTTGCTGCCGGTCGATGTAACCGGCGTATTTGGCTTGAATGGCCACCTGCTCGGCCACCTGTTCGTCAACGCCCTCGTCGTCGGTAAAGCGCAGCAGATTATCGATGTCCACCTCTGGCCGTCGCAGCATGTCCATCAGACTGGCTTCCTTCTGCAATGGCTTGCCCCAAATCTGCTCGGCCAGCGCGGCTTCGTCGGATTCGGTGCGTATCCATTTTTTCGCCAGCCTGCCCTGCAAATTGGCGATGGCCTCGCGCTTTTGCTCGAAACGCTGCCAACGTGCATCATCCACCAAATTCAACTCGCGGCCTTGTTCGGTCAATCGCATGTCGGCATTGTCTTCGCGCAGTTGCAAACGATACTCGGCGCGGCTGGTGAACATGCGGTACGGCTCCGCCGTGCCCCGAGTGATGAGGTCGTCGATCATTACGCCAATGTAAGCCTCGTCGCGGCCCGGACACCAACTTTCCAGCCCTTGCGCCAGACGTGCCGCATTCAAACCGGCAATCAGGCCTTGCGCCGCCGCTTCTTCATAGCCTGTGGTGCCGTTGATCTGGCCAGCAAAGAACAAGGCGTGCATGTGTTTGGTTTCCAGCGACATTTTCAAATCGCGCGGATCGAAAAAATCGTACTCGATGGCGTAGCCTGGACGAACGATTTCGGCCTGTTCGAAGCCGATCATGGTGCGGATGAAGCGATGCTGCACATCGAACGGCAGACTGGTAGAAATGCCGTTGGGGTAAACCTCGTTAGTATTCAAACCTTCCGGCTCAACGAAAATCTGGTGCGAATCGCGCTCGGCGAAACGCACCACTTTGTCTTCGATCGACGGGCAGTAACGCGGCCCCACGCCTTCGATGATGCCGGAGTACATCGGCGAACGATCCAGCCCGGAACGGATGATGTCGTGGGTTTGTGCGTTGGTGCGGGTGATATGGCAACAAATCTGGCGCGGATGCTGGTCGCGGCTACCCATGAACGAGAACACCGGCAACGGCGTGTCGCCGTGCTGTTCCTGCAATTTATCGTAAGCGATGGTACGTCCGTCGATACGTGGCGGCGTGCCGGTTTTCAGGCGACCGATGCGGAGTGGCAGTTCGCGCAGACGATCGGCCAGAGCAATCGACGCCGGATCACCGGCTCGGCCACCACTGTAATTTTCCAGGCCGATGTGTATGCGTCCGGCCAGAAAAGTGCCCGCCGTCAGCACCACGGCCCGAGCGTGGAACGCCAGCCCCATCAAGGTTTTGACGCCGACTACCCGCCCGCCCTGCACCAGAAGATCGGACACGGTTTGCTGGAACAGGGCCAGATTGGGCTGGTTTTCCAGCGCGCGGCGTACCGCCTGCTTGTACAACTGGCGGTCGGCCTGGGCGCGGGTGGCGCGAACCGCCGGTCCCTTGCTGGCATTGAGAATGCGGAACTGGATGCCTGCCTGATCGATGGCGTGCGCCATGATGCCGCCCAGGGCATCGACTTCCTTGACCAGATGGCCTTTGCCGATACCGCCGATTGCCGGATTGCAGCTCATCTGCCCCAGGGTTTCGATGTTTTGTGTCAACAACAGGGTTTGTGCGCCGCTGCGTGCCGCTGCCAGCGCCGCTTCGGTACCGGCATGACCGCCGCCGACCACGATCACGTCAAAGTCTTTCTGGAATCTCATGGGCCTTTTCACATTTGAAAAGAGTTAAAATAGCGCGGCATTTTAATGGCTTAGAGAGGAAAAAACATGAAAAAACAAAACATCGAAACCCTGGGGTTTCGAT
>Ga0048259_102234_pt1 | contig 9490 bp, 8 predicted proteins | sample SubbioQV12_Dec13_FD_54352 | JGI IMG/M metagenome (GOLD analysis project Ga0048259, IMG submission 54352) | Serpentinite rock and fluid subsurface biosphere microbial communities from McLaughlin Reserve, California, USA - QV1.2_Dec13... | ecosystem: Environmental > Terrestrial > Deep subsurface >... | reverse complement strand
AGGCCAGACGCTACGTCTAACCCCGCAAGCCTTCCGGCTCAGCGGGGTTTTTTATTTCACCATGACTCCAGCCCGGCACTCCGCTGGACTACGCCAGGACTAGATACATAAGGTTTATCAATGGCTTAGGCGAGTTCATCATGTGCCGGTGCTTTCTGAAACTTGACCTGACTTCCCCTCTGCTGGCCCCTAGAAGGCTCCTGGAAATTGGGGCTTTCCGAGGAGTCATCATGGTAAAAATCAAGCTCACCAAGTCCGCGTCCGCTGTCGATGCGGCACAACCACAGGCGCAGGTCGTCGAACTCCGGGATACGCTGGTGCCCGGATTCTTGTGCAAGATTACCCCGTCGGGCCGCAAGAGAATCCACGACGTGAAGCGCCGCACCCTTGAGGTTTCGTATCGTTAAGGGGAGTGAGCGGTTACTTTTAGTCGGAGGTGCGTGATGGTTTACATCAGGCCTTTGGCAAACGGTAACTTCCGTGCCGATGTCCGCATGAAGGGTATCGTTAAAAACAAAAACGCAAAAGAGAAACCCACCCGGCATCATGTAGACCGAGCGGGTTAAATGCCTCCAGCGATGTGAAGGGCAGGGCAGGGCAGGGGGCAATCAGCGTAACCCGAATCAACGTGCGTCGAAACGATCCAGGTTCATTACTTTGACCCAGGCGTGAGCGAAATCCTGAACGAATTTCTGTTTGGCATCGTCCGAGGCATACACCTCCGCCACCGCACGCAATTCGGAATGCGAGCCGAAGATCAGATCAACCGGGGTGGCCGTCCATTTGAGTTGGCCGCTGGCTCTGTCCCGCCCTTCGTAAATGCCCTCGGTTGACGATTTGCTCCATTGCGTGGTCATGTCGAGCAGGTTGACGAAAAAGTCGTTGGTCAAGGTGCCGGGCCGTTCGGTGAACACGCCATGACGGGAATGGCCGCTGTTGGCATCCAGTGCCCGCATGCCGCCAAGCAGAACCGTCATTTCAGGCACGGTCAGGGTCAGCAAATTGGCGCGTTCAACCAGCAGGGTCGTGGGCGAGTGGGCATTATCACTGGCGAAGTGATTGCGAAAGCCATCGGCCTTGGGGTGCAGAACCTCGAACGATTGGGCATCGGTTTGTTCCTGCGCCGCATCCATACGCCCCGGTTTGAAGGCGACTTGCACTGTGACACCGGCTTTTTCCGCCGCTTGTTCCACGGCGACACAACCGGCCAGCACGATCACATCGGCCAGGGACACTTTCTTGCCGCCTTTCAGTGTGCGATTGAAGTCACTTTGCAGTATTTCCAGCTTGGCCAGTACGTTGGCCAGTTCTGCCGGGTTGTTGACGGGCCAGTCCTTTTGCGGTGCCAGGCGAATGCGGGCGCCATTGGCACCACCGCGCATGTCGGTGCCACGGAAGGTGGCCGCCGAGGCCCACGCCGTTCTGACCCGTTCAGGAATCGTCAGGTCGGACGCCACAATGGCTGCTTTCAGTCTGGCGACATCCTTGGCATCGAGCAGTTTGTGATCGACCTTGGGGATGGGGTCTTGCCAGACAAATTCCTCGGCAGGGACTTCGGCACCGACGTAACGCGCTTTCGGCCCCATGTCGCGGTGGGTCAGTTTGAACCAGGCCTGGGCAAAGGCGCGTTCGAATTCCTTGGGGTGGTCGAGGAAGCGTTTGGAGATTTTCTGGTACTCGGGATCCAGCTTCAGCGCCAGGTCGGTGGTGAACATGATGGGCGTATGGCGTTTGCCGGGGATGTGGGCGTCGGGTACGAAGTTGGCGCCCTGGCCGTCTTTGGGAATCCATTGCGTGGCACCCGCCGGGCTTTTGGTCGTCTCCCATTCGAAGGAATACAGCCAGGTCAGGTATTCATGGGTCCAGCGTACCGGATTGGTCGACCAGGCTCCTTCCAGACCACTGGTAACGGTGTCGGCACCGTGCCCTGTGCCGCATCGGTTGGCCCAGCCCAGGCCTTGTTCTTCCAGACCGGCGGCGGCTGGTTCTTTGCCCAGGCACTTGGCCGGATCATGCGCACCGTGTGCCTTGCCGAAGGTATGACCACCGGCGATGAGCGCCACGGTTTCTTCGTCATTCATCGCCATGCGGCCAAAGGTTTCGCGAATGTCTCTGGCGGCGAGCAGTGGATCAGGCTTGCCGCCCGGCCCTTCGGGGTTGACATAGATCAGCCCCATTTGTACAGCAGCCAGTGGCTTGGCCAGTGCGCCTTTGGCATCGTGACGCTCATCGGCGAGAAAGGTTTTTTCCGCGCCCCAATCGACGATCTCGGCTTCCCAGTCGTCGGCGCGGCCACCGGCAAAGCCCAGTGTCTTGAAGCCCATGTCTTCCAGTGCAACATTACCGGCCAGCACCATCAGATCGGCCCACGACAGCTTGCTGCCGTATTGTTGCTTGACTGGCCACAGCAGGCGGCGAGCTTTGTCGAGGTTGACGTTGTCCGGCCAGCTATTGAGCGGTTCGAAGCGTTGCTGGCCGCCAGAAGCGCCGCCACGACCGTCGAAGATGCGATAGACACCGGCGCTATGCCAGGCCATGCGGATGAAAAACGGCCCGTAGTTGCCGTAGTCTGCCGGCCACCAGGGTTGGGAGGTATGCAGCACGCGGGCGATGTCTTTTTTCACCGCCTTCAGGTCCAGGGTTTTGAACTGTTCGGCATAGTTGAAGGCTTGGCCCAGCGGGTTGGATTCGGCGGCATTCTGGCGCAGAGGCTTCAAGTTGAGCTGATCGGGCCACCAGAACGAGTTGGTGGTGGCTTGTGTCTCGGCCAGTACCGGACTGACCGGTAACGCGGCAGCCACGACGGCGGCCAGGGCAGAAACCAGGAAAGCGTGTTTCATACTCATGTTGCACCTCTTGTTTGGTTGGGGGATGGCTAAGGATTTGGTGCGATGGGTAACAGGATTTTCCCGCTCATCTTTCGACAAGCTTCCTTCGACAGACCCAGGACGAGCGGGAAAATCCTTACCTGGCGGAAACAGGGAGGTTATTGGTAACCGTATCCTTAGCCAGTTGCGACAGGCTTGCGATAGCGGGCGAGTGTACTTTATTCAGTGCGCGTTTCAGTTGTTCGTCTTGTCCGTAGACATCGGGATAAAAACGCAGTTTGTTTTCATGATCGACAAACGTCGTTCCGTAATAGAACAGTACCGGTACGGTGCGTTTCAGTGCTACATGGCGGGTTTTGGCTGCCGACATGGCTTGGCGTATGGTTTCCTTATCCCAGCCTTGCTGATCGCCCAGCACGAATTCGGCCAGGCGTTCCGGATCCGATACGCGAACGCAGCCATGGCTCAGGTCACGACGTGAACGATTGAAGGCGGCTTGTGAGGGGGTGTCATGCAAATACACATCGGCAGTATTGGGAAATACGAACTTTACCCTGCCGAGTGGGTTTTTCTTGCCTGGGCGCTGCCGCGCACGGATGTAGCTGCCGCCGCCCTGATCGTCGCGGTTGTTGTGGCGGATGAGTTCGATATCCTGACTGGCCAGATAGCCTTCGTTATTGACGGTTTTGGGCAGAATTTCTTTGGTGAATATGGTTTTCGGGATATTCCAGTAAGGCATGAATTCCAGATACTTCATTTCTTCCCATAACACCGGCGTCTGATTATCAGGCGATTTGCCGACGATGACCTTCATGTTCAAAGGGTTTTGGTCGTCCGCCGAATTGAACGCCCATAACTCGAATGCCGGTATGTTGACCACGATCAGCGGGCCGTCGGTTGCATCCGGTATCCAGCGGGCGCGCTCCATTGCCAGTTCGATCTGATCGATTTTTTCTTGCGGCGTTGTCGTGAGCAATGCCGCCGTTGCAGGCCCTATGACCGCATCGGCCTTCAGGCCGTGTTGGCTCTGAAAGGATTTGATTGCGGTTGCCAGCGCGTCATCGTAAAGACTGTTGCTCAGCTCGCCAATGTCATCACCCAGCCCCATGGTTTTGAGGCGTTGACGCACAGCGGCAACATCCGGGTGTTTGTCACCTGGACGTAACGTGCGACTGAGCTTGAACACTTGCCAGTCGTCGTTGCTGGCGCCGTCCGGAGATTGCAACTGGTTGAGGATGTGTTTGAGTTGCTGGTATTGCCTGGATTTTGGTTCAAATTCGGGCACCAGTTCAGGCAAGGTTGCCGATGCCTTATGTTTTGCCAGCAGGTCGGCAAGGTTCAAAGGCGGTTTCGGCGCGATATGCACCGGTATTCGTTCTTCGCGCGGTTCGACTCTGCCCTGGCGTAATTCATGCAGAAACCTGACCAAGGATACGGTTAAGGCAACATCGTAACTGGCTGTCGTATCGGCATCCTGACTCTGATGGACAATAAAACCCTTCAAACGCTCGGCGTCATAGTGCTCGGGTTTCAAGCCGTGGCTCGATGCCTGTTGCAGAATGTCCACCAAATCCTTTAGATTTTTTTCAGACTGGCTTTTTTGGGAGCCTTGATTGAACCAGACCGGATGGAAATCACGATCCTGATAAATTTGCGTCACGCTGTCGGCAACACGACTGAAATCGGCGCGTAGTAGCAAAGGGTGGCGTTTGCTCAGCAGGATGGCGCCAATCGAATTATCGCTGGGCACGACAACGCCATTCGTCAAAATGCCCGTCGCAGGCAAGCCGTTGTTGCCAATTACGCTTAGCATCTCTTCGGCCTGCGCAATCTGTAAACAGCCAGACGCGGCATAAGCCATGAGTGCTAACCGTAAAACCTGGATGGGTGGCGCTCTAAAAACGGGGTTCATAGTCGTGTTTTCTCGTTTATGCGGTTTGGCCCGGAACATCGTGGGTGTGTTTTTTCGTGGTTTGGTGGCTATTGTTTTTTAGCCCAATCGAGCCGCTTCCGCCGCGATATGACCAGCAAGTGATGTAACGAACGTCTTTATGTCAGTCATGGACGACATACTGGAAAATTGGCCTGTTTCTACTGCGGTTCGCGGTGAAGTGATGACAGCGGCTGTTGTGTAAAGTTGTTCCTGTACAAGCCTCTGGCAAAGAAGATCATACCGTTTGAGATACGACGCTCCCTTGAATTCATCGAATACTGGAAAATGTGGCGAAGCATCCCTAACCGGTGATCTGGATTCGGGCGCATCTTCGACCAACATCAACCAACCTACAAACGGGCGAGGCTGTTTACCAAAAGCCTCTTCTCGATAGGCTGTCCAAAAGTCGTGAGCTGTACCGATAGCTTCTTCTGTTCGGTTGTTGAAGTTGTTGCCAAATGACGAACCAACTTGGCTTTTCAATTCAATGGCGGCGATCAACTCTCCTTTATGTATTACCAGTAAATCCCACAGCTTTGTCGGTCGAAAATAGCCTGGCAGCGTCAGTACGGCTCTTTTTTGATGAATCTCCGCATGGTCAAGACCGTTTACCCGCACGAGGTCAATCACCAAGGCGATAAAACCATCCATGTTTTTTCCTCCTGTGACGCCCGCGCGTTCACCTTGGTCTGCTTTACCAGACTCCTGTTGCTTTTGCCGCGCTGCTTCGCGGTTGCCCCAAAAGGCTTGTATCGCCTCAAGAACTTTTCGTTCGTAATCAACAAGATCAAGCGCCATTTACTCTCCGTTGCCTCCAAGCAATGACTGTTCGTCATGGGTCAAGCCGTACAGATTAGATGCTGCGCTATTACAGGCTTGTAAATCTTGGGTCTTTGCCGCTGTTATCAACTCAACTCGCAAATTTTCTGGAACATCTTGCCAGAGAGGGACACGGATGCGCCGAAGATATTGGGCTTGAAAACGTAAATAGCCGCCGCGCATTTTGGTTGAATAGGTTGCCACAAAAAGCCGGGCAATACCCGACAGAAGCACAGCTTGCAATGCTCGCAAGTCCCAAGTTTCTGACGTGATGAAATAAAGATTATGATGGGGATATAAGCTTCCATGCTCAAAGACGATATGGGCATCCCCCTTAATGTCTGGAATTAAAAGTTTTGGTTTGTTCGCAAGACTAGGGGTTATGCGGTCGATGGTACGATACCAATTTGTGGGCGTTTTCAAAGCGCAGTGGCGGTTGGCAATCACATCGCGGCGAATATTTAGGTAGTCGCGTAGGCGAGGATAATCATGGAGATCGACAAGAGTGCCGTCGCCCGCAAAAGGATTGATGACACCTCGCCCACGCCATTTAACTTGACCGGATTGGATGTCAGCGGTTGTTACTAAGGGAAGTTTTCTATCTGGCTCAACATCAAGTGCTTCAAAATCCCCGATGAAGGCTTTGTCCGCTCCCGTGGCAACACCAATACCAACCTTGCAACCCGCTTCCTCCAGGGTTGGAAATTTTCTTTCAAGGCGACGAATAAAAGCCATTTGATCCGGGGCTTCGAGTAACCACGGTTCAGCCTGATTAGGTACAAGAGCTAACTCTCGCACCGCTCCGCCAGTTTTTGAGCAATGATCAGACGGGTTACCTGTTAATTCCTTGGTAAGCGCAACCAGCGATGAACGATCAATCGAGGGACGATGCGCGATTCGTGTGGAGCCTGGTTTTTCACGACTGATAACCGTGATGGCCGGATAGGCAGTCACTTCACTATGGAAAGCTGGCGTGTCCACCATGTCCACATACACCTTCAGGCGAAACCGATCTGCAATAAGCTTGCGTAATGTTGCGCCATAGCGGTTCTTCATCCAGCGATCCGCGCAAATAAACCCTAGGCTTCCACCTTCGGCGAGAGCTAAAAGCGAGTGTTCGATGAATGGAATGTAAAGATCGGCTCGGTCATACAGGGTTTGATAACGTCTCCGATATTCAGCTAGCAAGGCTGCTGGAATCAGTTCTTGGCGTACATAAGGCGGATTACCAACGACAAAATCGAATCGCCCTTCCAAATGTTCTAAAAGAAAATCGCCTTGCACCAGCCAACGATCAGCGAGAGTTGATGCGGATAATTCCGTTATGCCTTCTTGTATGAGTCGTTGAAGTACAGTGGCACGGGTAGCGGTGAATGTTTCCCGATGAAGTTCAATGCTGCGGATGGCGTCGCCAATCACATCAACCACGGACTCCCTACTTTTCGATGTCCGCCACGCTGTTAATAGCCGTCCAATCGCCTGTAACAAGAAGTCACCGCCACCGGCGGCTGGCTCCAAGAGTCGCTTTTTATGAAGAGGCTGATCCTCGGTGTATCCAACTAAATCAAGAATGAAATCGACAACTTCAACTCGCGTAAAAATCGCCCCCCGCGCTTGCGTTCCATTCTCGATAGCTAAGGCTTCAAGAGCAGCGAGTACATTCGGCGAATGCTGAGCATCCGCATCATCAAACAAATCAAAGTTAAGCTGTCTATGTTCCAAGTTGATGATTCCTAACTCGACGCACGAGTAATCGCTTCTGGATTCAAGACAAATCCAGCGGAGCGAAGGCGATCAACTAATTTTGGAACGGCTTCCTTTACATGATCGTTGAACGGTATATACAGGATGCCTTGCGCATCCGACGGAACATCTAAATGTTGCTTCTTGAGAATGGCCACGTTTTTTCTGCCGAACGCGGAAATAAGCATTCCCATCTCAAGCACGACATTTTGTCTTGCGCGTGGTTGCGCCTCCTTGTCTCCAACGGCTTTCGCATAACCGATGTCATCCGGGGTAAGTAAAACGATACCGAATCGGGCCGCGCCAGTGCGCGGCCCGATTTCATTTTCAAGCGCCTCAATAATAATTGGACCAGAACCGCCGGTATTTTGCAGAACAAATGGGTCGAGTCCGAGTTTGTGAACAACAAGTTCAAGTTGCTCCCGAGCTACCGAATCATGACCGTGTACGACAAAGACTTTGCTTGAATTGGTTTGAGCGGTGGTTTGGTCGTTTGCCTGCGTGTTTACAGGGGGGGGCGCGGAAACTGGAGTGGCTGTACCGGTATACGTTGCAAGATCAGCTTCAAGCTTTGATTTGGCTTCCGGTTTTCCCTGAAACTGAACTGTTCCAGTGGACTCATACCAATTCACGATTGCGCCGTCTTCCGTCTTGATCTGGTGTGCATTTCCTGATGGGCCTGCGGATACGATTTCACGTCCGACACCACGAACCATTGTTTTTAGGTCTTCAAATGAGCCTTTATGCTTCATTAGAACTCCTTGATGCAGCTAACCAAAGCCGGTACTTGCCGAGTGCTTGTTTAGCCAACCAATCGACCAGCATTGTGCCCCCATCACTCATCCTCCAACATGCTGAAAATGGCGTAAAACTGTAATCGCTGTGCATTCTTAAAGAATCAACATGGCATCGCCATAACTGAAAAATCGGTAGCGACGCTCGATGGCATGACGATACGCCGCCATGACCGGGTCATACCCGGCAAATGCCGATATCAGCATCAGCAGCGTCGATTCCGGCAAGTGGAAGTTGGTCAGCAAGCCATCGACGGTGTTGAATGTGTAACCGGGGGTGATGAACAAGCGGGTATCACCGGAACAGGTTTGCAAACCACCGTGAATCGACGCGGATTCCAGGGCGCGCACGGCAGTCGTGCCGATGGCAATGACCCGTCCGCCTGCTTTTCGCGTTCGCTCGACAGCATCGACACAGGTTTGCGGTACATCGTAGAACTCCTGGTGCATGACGTGCTGGCTCAGATCATCCACCCGTACCGGTTGAAACGTGCCGCTTCCGACATGCAGGGTGACAAACACACTGGCTATTCCCCGGTCTGCGATGCGTTGCAACATGGCATCATCGAAATGCAGCGAGGCCGTCGGCGCAGCAACGGCGCCCACTTGGGAGGCAAAAACGGTTTGATAGCGCTCGGCATCGTCTTCATCGTCAGCCCGTTCGATGTAAGGCGGCAGCGGAATATGGCCGACGGCTTCCAGCAGCGCCAGCAGCGGTTTTGACGGATCGAACTGAAGGCGGAACAAATCACCCTCTCGCTCGACCACGCGACAGGTCTCGCCATTTTCCAGCACCAGCTCCGTGCCCGGTCGGGTCGACTTGCTGGCTTTCAGGTGAGCAAGCGCACGGCCATTGGGTTCGATGCGTTCGATCAGTATTTCGACATGGCCACCGGTGTGTTTGCGGGCGAACAATCGGGCAGGCATGACTTTGGTGTCGTTGAACACCAGCAAGTCGCTGGGTTGCAAGGCATCGGCCAGGGATTCGAACACATCGTCGACAACCTGGCCAGTTGCCCTGTTCAAGCGCAGCATCCGGCTGGCGCTGCGTTCAGGCAGCGGTTTTTGCGCAATAAGCTCAGGGGGCAAGTCGTAATAAAAGTCGGTTTTTTTCATCAAACGAAAACTAGTAGTGACTATTCAGTCTCTTGGGCCAGCATTCGCTGGACTGCGACCATTGTGATTTCTGGTTCCCACGGTCTCCGTGGGAACCCATACCGGGCGAGCGAAGAACCCTTGTCTTTGAATCCGCTACGCATTCCCACGCCGAAGCGTGGGAATGCGAAACAGGAAATACGGCGGCGAATTTTAACATCGGCAGAAGACACAGGCGCGGCCTTATTGAACCCGATGAACGTGCAGGGCAATCATTT
>Ga0048259_103425_pt1 | contig 9496 bp, 8 predicted proteins | sample SubbioQV12_Dec13_FD_54352 | JGI IMG/M metagenome (GOLD analysis project Ga0048259, IMG submission 54352) | Serpentinite rock and fluid subsurface biosphere microbial communities from McLaughlin Reserve, California, USA - QV1.2_Dec13... | ecosystem: Environmental > Terrestrial > Deep subsurface >... | reverse complement strand
GACCCGCCGCTCCAGACCCGTAGCGGGCAGATATTGCGCCATTGGCCCGGAGAAGGCGACTGCGCTTTTGATCCCTTCGCTCGCGACAGTCATGTTCACCCATCGAGCAAGACCCGCGTCACGATAATAAGGCAGACTGAGGGCCTCGCCGGTCAGCAATCCCCTCAGGCTGGCAAGCCGTGCAGACATAGGCTGCAGTCGCACGACATGGACCTTCTCACACCATTGACCCAGTGTGTCGATATGCTGAACATCGTCGGGATGATCAACGAAAGTCCCCAGGAACACCCGATAGCGCCTGGCCAACTGACGCAGGATGTTGAACGAGCGGACCTTGTCGCCCTTGTTGGGCGGATAGGGGATACGATGAACCAGATAAAGCAAGGGGGATCGAGGATCAGCCACCGGCTCTACCCCAGGTTACGCACGATGTGAGGTCCGATGGCGTTGGCGACGCCGACCGGCAGCCGCTTCCACGCCGCAATGAACAGCCGGTACTTGGGGTTCATCGGGTTGTTCTGGGGTACGCCGTCGCGCTTGTACAGACAGTATTCGTAAGACAGCGGCTGCGGCTCGAATCCCCAGTTCTTCTTGAAGCTGTAAGGCCCTGTGCCGATCTTGCTGCGGCCATAATCGAACAGTCGATAACCACGTTCGCAGGCACGCCGCATCAATTCCCAGTACTTGAAGTCATTGGCGGCCAGATCCCTTGCAGCAAGGTCGTCTCCCGCGTAATAAGGCAGGACTTCATCGCGGAAATAGAAGGTCAACACACTGGACAGCACCTTGCCGTCCGGGTCGGTGACAGTCAGCACCTCACAGTCATCGCCAAAAGTGTCCTTGAGCGTCTGAAAGAAACGCTTGGGCAGCGCCGGCGTGCCATGACGCAGGACATTGTCGGCGTACACCGCAAAGAACCGATCGACATCGGCATCGATATGGCTGACGAGGCCATTCTTGATGCCCTTACGAACCATGGCCCGCTGCTTGCGCGGGATCGCCAGCATGTTGTCCTCGACCTCGGGCAGGATCGCCTTGCGGAAGGTGACGTAAAGATCCTGACGCGGCCAGTCCTCATGACGGGCCGTCAGGTTGCGGTACTCGAGATGCTGCACCCCCAGCTTGCGCGCCAAGGCATCCGCTTCGGCCTCAAGTCGTTCAATCGCCTCCTGCCCTGCATCAGCATCGGCGGCGATGCCGCCATAGACGCAAAAGGGCAGCGAAGTCAGTGCGTGACCGAACAGGCGGCTCTTGACCTCCGCCAGCGGCAACACCGCAACGATCTCGCCAGCACGTTCGACATACAGGAAATAGGTGCGATGGCGGAATACCTGTTCGGTGATGCGCTGCCATGCGGCCAGATGAAAGAACGTGGCCTGTGGGCAACGCCGGACGAACGCGTCCCAGCGGGGCACATCGGCTGAAGCCAGGGTTTTGACGACAACGGGTAGGCGATCCATCGTGGGCGACAGGCTGTGTTCAGGCTGCATCGCGGAACACGTCGTCCGCGCGCCCCCAGCGGAAATCGGTCAACAGCCGACGAAGGCGTGCCTGCGTCCGCTCCAGGTTGACGTAGTGACGGAAACGGGTCTTGGCCGAGGCCTCACTGACGCGTGGCTGCCCAGGATCAAGCTCCCACGGATGAAAGTAGAAAATCGCCGGACGCTGATCGTCGCGGTTCACTTTCGCGATCTGCCAGCGTGAGACCGAATAGGGCAGCAGCCGGAAATACCCACCGCCGCCCGCCGGCCAGTTGCGCCCCAGCCACCGCATGGTAGTGACCGGAATCTCGATCAGCCCCGACGCCAGCCGGTAAGGAAAACGCGGCGCATCGGGGATGCCGTAATGGTCGTGCTTGACTGGGTAGACGCTCGAACTGTACGCATAGCCGGCTTGCGCAATGGTGTCGTGCGCCCACAGGTTGGCCATGCCGATGGAAAAGCTCGGCGCGCGATAGCCGGTGACCGCCCTGCCGGAGATATCCTCCAGCACTGCCTTTGCCAGTGAAATATCGGCGAGAAAGGCGTCAGGCGTCATTGCACTGGCACGCTCATGGCTGTAGCCATGACTGGCGAGTTCGTGGCCACCGTCCGCAATCCGCCGCACCAGTTGCGGAAAACGCTCCGCCACCCAACCCAGGGTAAAGAACGTGGCCTTGGCCTGCGCCGCATCAAGCATGCCCAGGATCAGGTCAACGTTGCGCTCCACCCTGCATGGCACCGACTCCCACGACTGACGCGGGAAGTGAGGTGCCAGGGCGGAGACCTGGAAATAATCCTCGACGTCGATGGTCAGCGCATTGGTGATCGGAGTCGCAATCGTCATGCTGAAGCCTCTTCAGAAGCCTCACCCGCTTCGTGCGCAAGCAGCCAGGCATGCAGATGGGCCACGATGCGCTCGGCAGTGCGACCATCCCAGTACTCCGGGATGCGCCCTGCCTTGCCACCTCCACCAAGAATGGCGTTCGCAGCGCTCAGAATGGCTTGCGGATCGGTGCCAACCAGGGTGTTGGTCCCCTGGTCGACGGTGATGGGCCGCTCGGTATTCTCGCGGATGGTGACGCAGGGCACACCCAGCGCGGTAGTTTCTTCCTGGATGCCGCCCGAATCGGTCAGCACCATTGTCGCGCCGGACATCAGGCCAAGCATTTCGAGATAGCCTTGCGGCGGCAGGATCAGGAAACCCGGGCTGTCGATACGATCGAGCATGCCAAAGCGCTCGAGGTTATTGCGGGTACGGGGGTGCAAGGCGATGATCAACGGCAGACGCTCACTGACCTGACGCAGCGCATCGATGATGGGTCCCAGGGTCTCGGCATGATCCACATTGGAGGGTCGATGCAGCGTGACCACACCGTATCCCCCCTGGATGCGGGTGGCGTTCAGTCCCGCCGTATCCAGCAAGGCTGTCGCCAGTACCGCCTTGGACAGACTGGCGCGCAAGCTGTCGATCATCACATTACCGACAAATACCGCCCGCTCGGCTGGAATGCCTTCACGCTCAAGATTGGCATGCGCACTGCGCTCAGTCGTGTACAGCACGTCCGAGATCTGATCGGTGAGGATGCGGTTGATCTCCTCCGGCATCCGCCGGTCGTTGCTGCGCAGGCCCGACTCGACGTGGATAACTGGAATATGGCGCTTGGCTGCGACCAGTGCGCAGGCCAGGGTGGAGTTGACATCACCGACCACCAGCACCGCACGGGCGCCGTGCTCGTCAATGACGGGCTCGAAGCGCTTCATGACCTCGGCGGTCTGCACCGCATGGGAGCCGGACCCGACCGCCAGATTGATGTCCGGCTCGGGCAGATCCAGATCAGCAAACAACCGATCCTTCATCGCCGGATCGTAGTGCTGCCCGGTGTGCACCAACAGCGTGCGCAAGACCGGCCGATGCTCGGAAAAAGCACGAAGGATGGGCGCAACCTTCATGTAATTTGGGCGAGCACCAACCACGCAGATGATCGGAGCCTCAGCAGAGTTCATCATGCTTCGGTATCCTCGGCAGTGGGAGCGCGTCGCACGGCCTGCAAAAGTTGATTGAGTATGCTGAGGGTGGCGGCAACCGACTGCTCAAGGCCGACAATCCGCGCCTCCAGGCGCTGCAGGTCGGCATTGGCCGTCAGGGTTGCAGCCTGTGCGATCAACTCGTCGCTGGCGCGCAAGCGGTCCAGCGCGAGCGTAGACGGGCAGGCACTGAGTGCAGCATCAACTGCTACCCCACCCACCCCTTTCGATCGGGGACTGGCGAACTCCTGCTTGAGCTCATCGATGACATCAAGCACGTCCTGCTCGGAGATGACATGGCGGTCACCCAGAAACGCCGCCAGCAACAGACGGTCGCACAGCGTGTTGATACGCCGCGGGATGCCTCCGGTGTATCCATATATGGAGGTAATGGCCGCAGGTTCGAAAATCGGATCGTCCGCCCAGCCTACATGACGTAGCCGGTGTTCGATGTAGGACTGCGTCTCTTCCGAATCAAGCGGTCCAAGATGGTATGACGCAATCACGCGCTGACGCAGTTGCTGCATCTCGGCGCTCTGCATGACGTCGCGAAACTCGGGCTGCCCCACTAGAAAACTCTGCAGCAAAGCGTGGTCTTCGAGCTGGAAATTGGACAGCATGCGCAGCTCTTCGACCGCGTCCGGCGTCAGGTTCTGCGCCTCATCCACCACCAGCAGGGCACGTTTGCCGGCAGCAGTGATCTCCACCAGATAGGTTTCGAGCGCAAGCAGCAGCCCCGCCTTGTCCTGCCCCTTGATCGGCAGGCCAAACGCAGTGGCAACCATGCGCAGGATGTCCTTGGCGTCGATCTGCGTGCTGACCAGATTGGCAGCCACCACCTTGTTGGCGTCGAGTTGCTCGAGCAGGCTGCGAACAATGGTCGTCTTGCCCGCGCCAATCTCGCCGGTGATGACAATGAAGCCTTCGCTCTGATGCAGGCCGTACTCCAGGTAGGCCATGGCCCTCCGGTGGCCCCGGCTGCCAAAGAAGAAGGCAGGATCGGGGTTCAGCTGGAAGGGTTTGCTGCGAAGCTTGAAGAAGGATTCGTACATCAGGTCAAGTTCAGAAAGTCATGCCAAGGTTTGCGGTCACCGCGTTCTCGGTGAAGTCATTTTCCCGGCCCGCGCCATCTGCACGCTGGTAACGGTAGTTGAGCCCTGCGGTCGTGCGCGGCCCCAGCCGCGTCGTCAGGCCCACGGATGCGACCCAGCGCAAGGTTTCCAGGCCGGAGGCATCATCCCCGGTGGACTTGGAGCGCGACAGCGACGAATTCAGGCTGGAAAAACCCGACAGGGAATGCGAGTAGGACAGCGTCGCGGTTGTTGTCTTGATGCGGGTCGTCTGCGCGAAATCATCCTCTGCAGACAGCCCGGACAAGGCGCTCAGGCGGGTTCGGTCCGACTGCTGCAATGAAAACGACAAGGTATTGCGGACACCGTTGAGTGAAACGCCCACCCGCCACGATTCCGAGAGATAGGTGGAGTTCGAGACAAAGCCACGCGCCCCCAGACGGCTGAACCCCTGGACGGCAAGACACTGATCGTAGAAGTCCAGCAAAGGACCTGGAGAAGGAATGTCGGTGGCGCCGATGATTGCCAGGCAGATGGCCTCGGCCTGAAGGCGAGCGGGATTGTCACCCAGTTCCTGCAATGAGGACGAGTAATCACGGTTGTAACCCAGGTCCCATGCAGCACGTGCAAAGCGATGCTTGAACGTGAAGTCATAGCCTCGACCAAAAATACGGTCTTCTACCGTTGCCGAGAGCGTGGTGCGTGAAGTCGGATTCCAGTCGATGCCAGCCCCATAGATTGCCCCTTCCTCACGCCCGGAGCTTTCGTAATCATTGGACTCGTAACCACCAATTGCGCGCAGACGAACCTGCGGTGAGACATTGATGAACAAGGTGGCACGCCCCGTCTGCTGGGATGCGCTACGGCTCAAGCTGTCGTCTGACTCGGTATCGATGCGGTTGTAATTGACCCCCCAGCCGAACAGCCCGCCCGCATTGCTGTCACTCAGTTGAGCCGCCCATTGCTCAAGACGCTGCGTGCTGATGGCTGAACCACCAGACTCAAGCCAACGGGCGGTGTATGCGATCGACCCACGCGCATCCCCCAAAGCGTACTCGAAGCGCGGTTTCAACGACCAGGTACGGGTCTCATTATCCTTTGATACGTTGAACTCGTCATTCTGTGCCCGACCGTTGAACACCGACAGGTTGTTGCGACTGATGTTCGCATCGACATCAAGGAAGAGCATGCGCTCGACAGCCTCAATCTGTCCCCGACCACTCAAGGCCAGATAGGAGGTGTTGCGTTCAGTCTGTTGCGCATGCCCCATATTGCGGAACTGCGCATTCAGAGAGCCACTGACGCGCCCACTGGCACGCGAGATGGCAATGCCGGGCGACACCTCGGCGACCCAGTCCGAAGACTTGTCACGGGATGCCTCGACGTTATCCGTCCAGGTCAGCTGCGTCTGTACGGAGGGGGTGATCCGCACCGTCTGAGCAGCCACGCCCTGAGCACCGATGGCGGCGAGGGCAATGACCAGCGCACGCAAGCCAAGACGCACGTCAGGCCGCTTCAGAACGGGGCTCTGAGCCATAGCCGTATCCATATCCGTAGTAGGAGCCCGCACCTGCCGCACGCGACTTGTTCAACACCATCAGCTTGACCGGACAACTCTCGATCGTTGCCAGAGCCTGCTTCACCGTACTGTGAGTCGTGCGCTCAGCCTCAACCACCATGACGATCTGCCCCATGTGGGTTGCGAGCACACGCGCCTCGGTAGTGACCAGCAGCGGGGGAGAGTCGAAAACGATGATCCGATCGTGGTAGCGGTTGGCAATCTGCTCGAGCAGGCGATTCATCGACTCGGAGGCAAGCATCTCGGTTGCCCGAGGATGCGGCATGCCGGCGGGCAGTATCGACAGCTTCTCGATATTGGTGCGCAACAGTACATCACCGAGTTCCGACACATCGCCGGCCAGCACATCCATCAACCCCCGCTCCGGTGGCAAACCAAGGCGGTTGAGCACCGACGGACGGGACACGTCCGCATCCACCAGCAGCACCGTGTAATCAAGCTCCATTGCCATGCTGATGGCAAGATTGATCGCGGTAAACGATTTCCCCTCCCCCGGCATGGCGCTGGACACCATGATCAGGCTACCGTTCTTGATCGCTGCAGCGCCCGTTGCCACTGCATTGCGCAACAAAGGACGTTTGATCACACGAAATTCCTCCGCGACCGCCGAACGCGGAACATCCGGCGTCACCATGCCAAGCTGCCCCAAGCGCGCCAGATCGATGCGAATCTCACGTGATACTGCAGGATTTGGCATCGGGATGGGATCGACAGCGGGCACCGACGAGGAGCTGCGCTGCGCGGTATGCGGGGGTGCCTCCCCCGAGACAGGCAATGGAGCCTCACGAACCGGCTCTGTGGCACCTGCGGACTCACCACTGGCTTGTTTGAGTGCGTCCAGACGCTGAACGGCTTTTTCGATCAGGCTCATGCTTATCCGTTACCCCTGAATTAGACTCAACGCCACCGTCGCAGCGATCACCGCACCAACAAACCCGCCAACGCCACCGCCGAAAGCCAGCAAGCCACGCCATCTCGCGCGTTTACGCTCAGGCGTCGACAACATGGTCACCGTACCAAGTACAGGCAGGCCCGTCACCTCACGCAAGGATCGGCTGTCAGAGAACGCGGGCTTCAACTGGCTGATCAGGAAAGTCAATGCCAGGCCTGCAGCCAGGCCCGCCAGACCTGCCAGCGGCATCAGACGGGTCCGGTCGGGCGCCGACGGCTTGATTGGCAGACTCGGCGGATCGATCAGGCGGAAGTCTGCGATGCCTGACTGGTTGTCCATCTCGACCGCAATGTTGGCCGACTCACGCCGTGCGACCAGACTGTCGTAATTGCTTTTGTGCACCGCATAGTCTCGATTGAGCTGGGTCATCTCGGCTTCGATCTCCGGGAGCATCTTGGCCGACGCCTGCAACTGAGTCAGACGGCTCTCATATTCATTGACCCGTGCGCGCATCGACGCAACACGCGCCTCGGACTCGGCCAGGGACAGCTTCATCTGCTGGAACACCGGATTGGCGTTGAGCGAACCGAACTGAGCCGGCCCCGCCTTGCGCCGCACTTCGATTTCCTCGACCTTCTGCTGCTCAAGCTGCTCGATGACACGTTTTGCGCCGATCACGTCTGGGTGCTGATCGGTGTAGCGCTGCATCATGTCGTCCAGATTACGCTTGAGCGTATCGATACGCCCATCGAGTTCCGGAATGGAGACTGCTGAAGGGTTCGGCGTCTGCGGCAACAATACCGGCTCTTCGCCCACCAGTTGTCGCTGCAGGGCATCACGGGAATTCTCGGCCTCACGCAGTTCCAGGCGGGCCTGCGCCAATTGCTGATTGAGCTGCGCGATCTGGGTCACGTAGTCTCGTCCGCCGTCCCCAATCAGAGCCATGTTGCGCAAACGGAACTCTTTCTGGCGGTTCTCCGCCTCGACCAGCTTCTGCTCGTAGTTCTTGATCTGCTCTTCGATAAAGCGTCGGGCCGAGTCGGAATCCTGGCGCTTGCCACCCAGCCCCGACTCGACGAACAAGGACACCAGCGACTGCACGATACGTTGCGCACGCTCCGGACGCTCATCCGAATAGGCCAGCGTGAACAAATTGTTGCTGCCTGCGCCACGAATCTGCAGACCCGTCATCAAGGTTGCAATCAGGGCCTCACGTTCAGCATTGTTACGCACCTGAATATCGAGGTCAGCCATGGTGATCAGCTTCTCGACATTGGGCCGGCTGATCAAGGTGCGGCTCAGGATGGCGATCTGCTGATCGATGTTCGGCTGCACCGCCAGCCCTGACATCAAGGGCCGCAGGATCGACTGGGTATCGACATAAACCCGGGCGGTGGACTCATAGCGGTCAGGCATCAGGTAGATCACCACCGCCCCGCCAATGCCGATAACCCAGGCAAGCAACAACCCCCACCAACGGTAACGCCACATCCCGCGCAGGTAGCCGATGATCTGTCTTACGAGTTCTTCCATGAGTCAGTCTTGGTCGCGCCGATCCGCCGCACAACAAAGCACGCTGACGGACCGGACTGGATGGTGAGGAAGCGAGAAAATCAGAACCAGCTTTGCGGGATGATCAACACATCACCTGGACGCATCTCGACATTCGCCGAGACATCGCCTCGCTTGACGAGGTCCTTGATACGCACGCTGTACTGCTTGTTGCCTTCACTGGTGCGCAGGATGGTGGCCGCATTGCCATCAGCAAACTCGGTCATGCCACCGACCGCGATCATGACATCAAGCAAGGTCATCTTCTGCTTGTAAGCCAGGATCTGCGGCTTTCCCGCCTCACCGACAACGCGGATCTGTTCGCTGAAGGGCCCGACGAAGTTGGTCACAATGACGGTCACCACCGGCTCACGAATGAACTTGGAGAGTTCTTTCTCGATGTCGCGCGCCAACGTGGTGGCATCCTTGCCCATGGCCGGCAAGTCTTCAACCAGCGGCGTGGTGATCTTGCCGTCCGGACGCACCGGCACCGACATCGACAACTCGGGATTGCGCCACACCACGATGTTGACCGAATCACCCGCCCCGATCACATAGTTGTACTCGGCATCGGCCGCCTCCATCGGCGCGGGAGGGAACGAAGACGCACACCCTCCGAGAAGGCCTGCAGCCAGCACCAGGCCTGCAACACGACGGAAACCCGCCCACACGATCGAAGCTTGTCTGCTCATGGTCAACACACCCCTGTTTCGGAACGACGCCTATGATACGCCTTCATGATTTGCTTAATGCTACGAAGATACGATAGACAGGCGAAAGGAACAAATACACAATCACTTACAACGCTGGAAACATTGCCCGGCTAAAGTTTCTGAAGATTATTTGCAGAAACACGCTTCGGGTAGCACCAAAGACGTAACCCGCCCCTCATTCAAAT
>Ga0048259_101175_pt1 | contig 9566 bp, 9 predicted proteins | sample SubbioQV12_Dec13_FD_54352 | JGI IMG/M metagenome (GOLD analysis project Ga0048259, IMG submission 54352) | Serpentinite rock and fluid subsurface biosphere microbial communities from McLaughlin Reserve, California, USA - QV1.2_Dec13... | ecosystem: Environmental > Terrestrial > Deep subsurface >... | reverse complement strand
CTGGCTGATCGAAAACGCCGCCGTATCCACTTGGAACCAGACAAAGCCGCCCTGATGCAAACGCCGTTGACACAGCCAGACGCCATTACCGTACCGGGATGAAGAGCGTCGGTTGTCTCTGAGCCGTACGGCGGGCTTGCCAGGTTGGGCGGGCTTTCGATACGCCGCCAGCTGAGCCGTAAAGTATTGATAGGGTAAATCCTGCTGCCGACAATACGCCGCCTGGCTCAGGCCACTTCGCTGCCAGTTTTCGATCTGTTTGCTCCAATCCGCTTTCGTTCCCATCGCGATTCCTCATGCAAAAAACATGAGGTTCGCCGATTGATGCCTTGGCCGGTAGATGGGTGGGTTAGACGCACAGTTTTTTGCCGAGCCGCAATGAAACATCAGTCCGAATGACCAACCAGATCACTGTGGACGATGATCTCGCGCAACAAAGCGGTGGCGTAACTGCCTGCGGGTAAGGTAAACGCTAGATTTAGCCCGTCGTCGCTCCAATGCCAGGACAGATTTTCGGGTTTGACGCGCAGCGCACGCCGGTCTTGCGACAAGTCGGCGCATTCCAGACCCGTCACCAATACCGGATGCGCGTCGGCGCACGCCCGTTCCCGTGTCGCTACATCGCCACTCGATCGCAGTGAACCTCGACCCCACAGTGCGCCGGTTGGATGAATGTCGCTGATGCGGACTCGTTCGATGAGTGGGGCGTCGATAAGGTCGGTCAGAAAATGGCTGTGACTGCCTTCGAGTTGGAATACATCGCCGGACAGCGCCTGATTCCAGGTTTGTGCTGTCACCCTTGCGGCGAGTATGTCGTTGAAAAGCAACGATCTTGCCGCCGACAGGTAAATCGACCGTTGTTCGGGTTTGACGCGCTGCCCTTGAAACAGGGCCAGGGCTTTTTCGATATTGCCGCCGCGATGGCCGAAACGCTGTTCGCCAAAGTAATTGGGGAAGCCGGTGGCCTGGATGCATTGCAATTGATGCTCGGTTTGTACGCGGTTGCCCTGCCAGTGACGAATCAAAATGACGAAGCGGTTGCCTGCCAACACGCCGCGTTTGAGTTTGCGCGGGTGGCGGATGGCTTGCAGGATGGTCAGTCGTTCGGATTCGATAGCCTGCCAGTCAGGTGCATCCTTACCCGGCAACCAGACACTGAACCATTGCCGGGTACGACCGTGACGGTCTTTCAAGCCGGCATAGCCGATGTCGCGCTGTCGCACCCCGGCATGACGAGCCAAAAGGCGGGCGATGTATTCAGTGTTTTCACCGACTTTTTCAACATAAAGGAAAATGTGTTCGCCATGGCCTTCAGGTGTGAAGCTTAAGGTTTCCTCGACGATGAAATCGTCAGGGTTGGACTTGATGTTGCCGGTGGCCGACGGGCCGCCGTAGGCTCGGGGCCAATCAGGCAGCAAAAACCTGTTTGCGTCGTCGTGCATTTGAAACCCTCACCCTGGCCCTCTCCCAGAGGGAGAGGGGATTGTCACCTTGGCTCTTGCCTTGGGGAGAGCGTACGCTTCTCCCGACAGGAAAGGCTGTCATCATTTTTCTATCAACACCACAGCCTGCACGGCGATGCCTTCCTTGCGGCCTTCGAAGCCCAGTTTCTCGGTCGTGGTGGCTTTGACGTTGATGCAGTCGAGGTCGGTTTCCAGATCGACGGCGATGTTGGCGCACATGGCGGGTACGTGCGGCAGCATTTTCGGTGCCTGGGCTATGATGGTGATATCGGCATTGACCAGCGTGTAACCCTTTGCTTTGACGATAGCGTAAACGTGGCGCAACAAAACTCGGCTGTTGGCGCCCTTGAAGTCGGGATCGGTATCGGGGAAGTGTTTGCCGATGTCGCCTAACGCCGCCGCGCCCAGAATGGCATCGGCCAGTGCATGCAACACCACATCGCCGTCGGAATGGGCTTCCAGGCCTTTTTCGTAAGGAATGGTGACGCCGCCCAGAATGATGTGGTCGCCGTCGTTGAAGCGGTGAACGTCGTAGCCTTGGCCGACTCGGATCATGTTTGTTGCTCCATGTGGAATTGTGCCAGCGCCAGATCGTCGGGCCGGGTGATCTTGATGTTGTCGGGGCGGCCTTCGACGATTTTTGGCTTGAATCCCAATAGCTCCAACGCACTGGCTTCGTCGGTGATGGCCGGATTGCCTTCGGTCTGTTGCAGGGCGTCGCGCAACAGGCCGTATCTGAACATCTGCGGCGTCAATGCCCGCCAGATGTGTTTGCGGTCTATGGTGGTGGTGATGACGTCACCTTCGACCTGCTTCAAGGTGTCGTGCGACGATAAGGCCAGAATGCCGCCAACCGGATCGTCTTTTAGCGTTTGTATTTGCAGATGGATGTCGCTGGTGGTCAGACAGGGCCGGGCGGCGTCGTGCACCAGCACCCAGTCGTTTCCGCTGGCCAGGCCTTGCAGGGTTTTCAGGGCCGACAGCACCGAATCGGCACGTTCCTTGCCGCCGGGGGCGGTGATGACATCGGGGTGTCTGGCAATGGCCAGTTCCGGCCAGTACGGGTCTTCAATGGAAATGGCCACCGCGACTTTTGCAAACGCGCCGGAGGCCAGTAGCCGCGACAGTGTGTGTTCGATGACGGTTTTGCCTGCCAGCGGCAGATATTGTTTGGGGCGGTCGGCCAGCATACGTTTGCCGACACCGGCGGCGGGCACTACGGCCCAACATGAGGGTATTGAATTCATGCGCTATTCCAGCACCTGAAAAAAGGTTTCGTTTTCCTTGATCATGCCCAAATCATAACGGGCACGCTCTTCAATGGTTTCTAGGCCGCGACGCAAGTCTTTGACTTCGGCATAGAGTGCGTCGTTACGGTCTTTTTTTTCCTGAATCTGCTTGTTGAGTTGTTCCAGTCGTTCGCGGTATTCGCTGATTTGCGCAATGTTGGCATCGCCAAACCACAGCCGGTATTGGAAGTGCAGGGTCAGGGCGATGATGATGGCGACCAGCGTTTTAATGGGAATCCTCTGGCGTTAAAGTTCTATGAGCTTGGGTGTTGAAACAGGTGTTACAACAGCTTCACCAGGGCTGCATTCAAACCTGCCTGGGTCAGCAACATAACCGCATATCCTGGTTCCGCCTGTTGTTGACTGAAACCAGCTTTTTGCGGAATTTTGATAAACCCGTGTGTATCAAATACCATGACAGTCATCGTAATTCCGTTAGGAAACTCAATCCCCCCGCAGATTGGTTGGCCCTGCCTTGATGCAAGGCCAACCTGCGCCGGTTTATTTCAGCATTTTGAACGCGCTGCGGCCTGCGTATCGGGCTTTTGCCCCCAGCTCGTCTTCGATTTTCATCAGACGGTTGTATTTGGCCACGCGGTCGGAGCGGCTCAAGGAACCGGTCTTGATCTGACCGGTGCCGGTGGCGACCACCAAATCGGCAATGGTGGTGTCTTCGGTTTCGCCGGAACGGTGCGATACCACGGCGCTGTAACCTGCGGCGCTGGCGGTGCTGATGGCTTCCAGGGTTTCGGTCAGGGTGCCGATCTGGTTGACTTTGATCAGAATCGAGTTGGCGATACCGTTTTCGATGCCTTCTTTTAAAATCGCCGGGTTGGTGACGAACAAGTCGTCGCCAACCAACTGGATGCGGTTGCCGAGTTTTTCGGTTTGATATTTCCAGCCGTCCCAGTCGTTTTCGTCCAGACCGTCTTCGATGGAAATGATGGGATATTTGTCGACCCATGCCGCCAGGAAGTCGACCATTTCTTCAGAGTTGAAGCGACGGTTTTCCGCCGACAGGAAATATGTGCCGTTGTCGAAATACTCGGAAGCCGCCGCGTCCATGCCCAGATAGATGTCCTGGCCTGCTTTGTAACCGGCGTTTTCGATGGCTTGCAGAATGACTTCGATGGCTTCTTCGTTGGATGACAGGTTGGGCGCGAAACCGCCTTCGTCACCAACGGTGGTGGCCAGGCCACGGCTTTTCAGCACTTTCGCCAGGTTGTGGAATACTTCGGCGCCGTAGCGTATGGCTTCGCGGAAGCTGGGCGCACCGACGGGCAGGATCATGAATTCCTGCAAATCGACGCTGTTGTCGGCGTGCGAGCCGCCGTTGATGATGTTCATCATCGGCACCGGCAGGATGAATTCGCCAGAGGTGTTGAGGAATTGGTACAGCGGTTTGCCCGTTTCCTGGGCGGCGGCACGGGCCGCTGCCATCGATACGCCCAAGATGGCGTTGGCTCCCAGGCGGCTTTTGCTGGGTGTGCCGTCGAGGGCTATCATTTTTTGATCCAGCGCTTTCTGGTCGTTGGCGTTCATGCCGATGACGGCGTCGCGAATTTCGTTGTTGACATTGTTGACCGCATTCAGCACACCTTTGCCCAGGTAGCGCGATTTGTCGCCATCACGCAATTCGATGGCTTCGCGCTCACCGGTGGATGCGCCTGACGGCACCATCGCGGTGCCAACAATGCCGGAATCCAGCCAGACTTCGGCTTCGATGGTCGGGTTGCCGCGTGAATCCAGCACTTCTCTTGCTCTTACATCAACGATTCTCATGATCTTCAATTGCTCCGTAATTTTAAGGCTGTGGGTAATGGTTAGTGGTCGGGGAATAGCTCGCCCAGGTCGATGCTCAAATCCGGGAATAAATAGGAGTTGGCCAGGTCGTTAGCGGCGAAACTGCAATGCAGTTGGTACTGGCCCTGCGCGTTCAAGACGAATTGCTGGATGAGGGTTTCGTAGGGGAATACTAGCCAGTATTCCTGAACACCGCTTTCCGCGTACAGCGCACTTTTGATCTGGGCGTCTTTCTTGGCGCTGCTTTTGGAAACGATCTCGATGATCCAGTCCGGTGCACCATTGCAGCCTTGTTCGTCCAGTTTATCGGGGTCGCAGATAACGCAAATGTCGGGTTGCACGACGGTAAAAATTTCCTGATTGGCCAGCAGGGATTTGCGGCGGTCGTACAAGCGAACGTCAAAAGGGGCGGCAAATACCTGGCAAGATTTGTGACGGGAATAATTGAACAGTTGGCTGCTCAAATACATCGACAGTCGTTGATGGTCGACATTCGGCGCCGGTGCCATCAGCGAAATTTTGCCCTTAATCAGTTCGACGGTTTCACTCAATTGCCAGGTCATGTAATCCGCATAGCTGTAGCTGGCTGTTAAATCAAGCTGCGACAATTGGGTGATTTTGGCCATGACAAACCTTGCAACCTTATAGCGTGGTTTCAATCAACGGCGCGGATTTTACAGCACGATCAAGGGTTTGCAAGGTAACGAGCAATTCGCGCATCCGCTGCAACGGCCAGGAATTGGGACCATCGCTCAAGGCTTCGTCCGGCTTGGGGTGGGTTTCCATGAACAGACCGGCAATGCCGACGGCCACCGCCGCCCGTGCCAGCACCGGTACGTGCTCGCGCTGACCACCGGAACAATTACCCTGGCCACCCGGTAATTGCACGGAGTGGGTGGCGTCGAACACCACGGGGCAGTGGGTGCCGCGCATCACCGCCAAAGAGCGCATGTCGGACACCAAGTTGTTGTAACCAAATGAAACACCGCGCTCGCAAACCATGATCTGTGAGTTGCCGGTGGCTTGGGCCTTGCTGACCACATTGTTCATGTCCCAGGGTGCCATGAACTGGCCTTTCTTGATGTTGACCGGCTTGCCAATGGCTGCGACGCTCTGGATGAAATTGGTCTGGCGGCACAAAAAGGCCGGTGTCTGCATCACATCGACCACGCTGGCGACTTCAGCCAGCGGCGTGTCTTCATGTACATCGGTGAGTACTGGCACACCGATTTGTTGTTTGACCTTTTCCAGTATCTTGAGACCGGTTTCCAATCCCAGGCCGCGAAAACTGCTCATCGACGAGCGATTGGCCTTGTCGAACGACGATTTGTAAATGAACGGTATGGCCAGCTCATCGCTGATTTCTTTCAGTTTGCCCGCTGTATCGAGCGCCATTTGCTCGCTTTCGATGACACAGGTACCCGCTATCAGAAAAAACGGCTGATTCAGGCCGACTTCGAAATGGCATAACTTCATGATAAACCTTGTTTTTTGTGTTGAGCGGCGGCTTCGACGAAGCCGGAGAACAGCGGGTGGCCGTTGCGTGGCGTCGAGGTGAATTCGGGGTGGAACTGGCAGGCCAGAAACCAGGGATGGTCGGGTAATTCGATGATTTCCACCAGACGACCGTCGAGCGACTTGCCGGAAAACCGCATACCGACGGCTTCCAGCGGCTTCAGATACTGGTTGTTGAATTCGTAGCGATGGCGATGGCGTTCGGTAATCACGTCTTTCTGGTAAACCTCGAACGCCAGTGAAGCGGATTTCAAGCGGCACTTTTGTGCCCCCAGGCGCATGGTGCCGCCGATGTCGGAATCCTCGTCACGAACCATCAAGCCGCCCGCCTCGTCCATCCATTCGGTAATCAGGCCAATGACCGGGTGCGGGCTTTTCGGCAGGAATTCGGTGCTGTGCGCACCTTCCAGGCCCGCGACGTTGCGGGCGAATTCGATCACCGCCGACTGCATGCCCAGGCAAATGCCCAGGTAGGGAATCTTGTTTTCGCGGGCGAAACGCACGGTGGCAATTTTGCCCTCGACACCGCGCTCGCCGAAACCGCCGGGCACCAGAATGGCATCGACATTTTTCAGTTGCGAAGTGCCTTCCTGTTCGATGGTTTCGGAATCGATGTAGCGGATATGCACCTTGTGGCGAGTATGAATCCCGGCGTGCAACAAGGCTTCGTTCAAGGACTTGTAGGCGTCGGTGTGGTCGACATACTTGCCGACGATGGCAATTTCGACATCATCGCTTGGATGGGTCAGGCCATCGACCACGCGCTCCCAGGCCGACAGATCGGCGGGCGGCACGTCCAGGCGCAACTGACTGACGACCAGATCGTCCAGACCTTGCTCGTGCAGCAACAGGGGAATGCGGTAAATAGTGTCGGCATCGATGGCCGAAATGACGGCTTTTTCGGTGACATTGGTGAACAGCGCAATTTTACGGCGTTCACTGGCCGGAATCGGTTGCTCGGAACGGCAGATGAGAATGTCGGGCTGAATGCCGATGGAACGCAGTTCCTTGACCGAATGCTGGGTGGGTTTGGTTTTGATTTCACCCGCCGACTTGATGTAAGGCACCAATGTCAGATGAATGAACAAGGCGCGGTCGCGGCCCAGTTCCACGCCCATTTGACGGATGGTTTCCAAAAACGGCAGCGACTCGATGTCGCCAACGGTGCCGCCAACCTCGATGATGCCTATGTCCATGCCGTTGGCACTGGCATAAACCCGGCGCTTGATTTCATCGGTGATGTGCGGAATGACCTGCACAGTGGCGCCGAGATACTCGCCCTTGCGCTCGTTGCGCAGCACCTGCTCGTAAACCTGGCCGGTGGTGAAATTGTTTTTCCGGGTCATCGTGGCACGGAGGAAGCGCTCGTAATGCCCCAGATCGAGATCGGTTTCTGCGCCGTCTTCGGTGACGAACACCTCACCATGCTGAAACGGACTCATGGTGCCCGGATCGACATTGATGTAAGGGTCGAGTTTGGTGATGGTGACGTTCAGGCCGCGGTCTTCCAGTATTGCCGCCAGCGATGACGCCGCGATGCCTTTACCCAGGGATGACACCACGCCGCCGGTGATAAAAATGAATTTGGTCATGAGGTTAAGCGCCCTTCAGTCAACGAACGGCCAGGGGTCGGAAAAGGCGCGGATTCTAGCAGTTTTGCCACCGGCTTGCTGGCGAATCCGGCAAAGGCCCGTATAGGCAGAAGCTTACAAATCCTGTTCGCTATCGGTACGTAAATTGGGCCAGCGGCTGAAGGCGAACACCCAGATCATGATGATGTTGACGACAGGCACCAGCAGCGCCAACGTCCACCAGCCATTGAAACCGGCTTTTTCGATGATGCGATAACCCAGCCACAAGCAAAATCCGGCAAACAACGGCAGCAGCAACCAGAACAGCATCATGACCGAAATCCCCGTTTGGCGTTGGGCCAGTCCATCAAGGCCAGTTGCAGGAAAATCAGCAACAAACCGAAACCGGGCAGGAATACCAAGCCAGCCCACAAGGGATTCAGCCCGGCTTTTTTGTAGATCAGGATGACCGGTATCACGATCATCAAGCCCACGATGACCACTTGCAGTATCTCAGGCACCATCAACATGTGTGTTCTCCTCGTTTCGAAATTGCCAGCGAACTGAAATACCGCGCTCCGGCGACGTGTTCCAGGCCCATTCGTCCACCCACAAACCAACAACCGCCGCCAACCGATCGCCCAGATAAATCAATGGTCGGGCTTCACGTTGCCACGGCGGCACACCGGCTTCCTGAAACAGTTTTTTCAGGCGGTGATGACCGGCCCGGCCCGGCAGTTTCAGGGTTTCGCCACCCTGGCGAGGCCGGATGCTGACCGGCAAACACTGCCATAGCCTGGCGCTGATGCCATTCTCGACGCGATCACGAATCAGCGTCAAGCCATTGGGCAAGGCCAGGTCGTGCTGATCGCGCGGCCAGATAACGCTGTCTCGCAGGGGCTGCAAAGCCGATTCTGGCAAGCAGTAAAGCTGGTTGCGGTAGCGTTTGAGTTGATGATGGTTGAATGCAATGTCTGGATTGGCATCGCTGCGGGCATCGATCAATTCGTGGCGCACCCGCCGCAACATGACTTCGCTGGGCGTTTTGCCCGTGCAATGATGCAGCCATTTTCGTAGCAGCAGCGTTTGCTCGGCGGGCGACAACGGCATGAGTGCATCGATGGCCAGCGTGCGATTATCGGCGTCGAAGGCCGCGTCGAACGGCTTTTCCGTCAACCTATCGAGCAAGAGTGCCGCTTCGGCGCAATGACGGGCACTGCGGGCGACGGTTTTGTCCAGCATCGGCCAGCGTTGCTTCAATAACGGGATGATGTCGTGGCGCAAAAAATTGCGGTCGAAGGCGCGGCTTTGATTGCTGGGGTCGGTCACCCAGCTTAGGTCATGGTGTTTGGCGTAGGACTCGATGTCGGCCTTGCCGATGGCCAGCAAAGGCCGAACGATCCGGCCACTGCCAAAATCGGCGCTGACCGGCATGGCTGCCAGGCCTTGAACACCGGCACCGCGCAACAGTTGCAACAACAGCGTTTCCATCTGATCTTCGCGATGCTGGGCGACAAGCAAGACATCGCCAGGCCTGAGCAAGGGCCGCAACACCCGGTAACGCGCCTCGCGCGCTGCGGCTTCGGTGCTCTCGCCCGGTTTGGGGCGGGCATCGACACCGATAGCACGAAACGCCACGCCCAGGGCTTCAGCCTGACATCGGCAATGTTCACGCCAGAGTGCCGACTCGGCTTGCAGGCCATGATCGACATAAACCGCCACCATACGCGGCTTGAGGCCAGGTTGGCTGGCCAGCAGATGCAATAAAACTTGCGAATCAATGCCGCCGCTGTAGGCCAGCCACAAGGTGCTGGCCTCATCGGGCAGGCTGTCGGCAATGTCGTCGAAATGGAGCATGGCGGTTTTGAAGGGGGCAACAAAAATATTGGGCTTGCAGGCTGTTGTTGCCCGCATGGTTCGGGTTG
>Ga0048259_101782_pt1 | contig 9610 bp, 10 predicted proteins | sample SubbioQV12_Dec13_FD_54352 | JGI IMG/M metagenome (GOLD analysis project Ga0048259, IMG submission 54352) | Serpentinite rock and fluid subsurface biosphere microbial communities from McLaughlin Reserve, California, USA - QV1.2_Dec13... | ecosystem: Environmental > Terrestrial > Deep subsurface >... | reverse complement strand
CGGCATCTTGGCTGCTCGGCTTTCGGGACGCAGGCGACCGCGTGCACTTCATTGCCCTGAATCCGGCCACGGCAAGGCTGATCGCGCTGCTTGCAGGCGGCTTCAGCGGACGGCAGGCGTTGGATGCGCTCGGTAACGAACTCGGCACCGACTTTCGCGAAACTGTTCAACATTTCGGTCTGGAAACGCTGATCGATCTGCATCGCCGTGGTGCGATCATCGCGGCGATGCCGCCCAATTTCATAGGAGCTCATCGATGAACACGAATTCCGCAACAACTGAGCACAAGTGCCTGATCTGTATGATAAGCGTGTGCATGGATCGCTTCTACGCGCTGCCGCGCCGCTTGGCTCACTGGTTTGAACGACACGGCATGGCGCTGTCGCCGATATTTTTGCGGTTGCTGCTCGCTTATGAGTTCGGCGAAGCCGGTCTGGAAAAACTAAGCGGCGACAACTGGTTTGCCGATCTGACTTTTCCGTTGCCGTTCAATCTGCTGCCGGCCGATTGGAGCTGGAACCTGGCGATGGGTTTGGAAATCCTCGCGCCGATCGCCTTGCTGCTGGGCTTTATGACGCGGTTTTTCAGCGCGGCGTTGATCGTGCTGACCATTGTCGCCATCGCCGCCGTGCATTGGCCCGCCGACTGGCACACGCTGGCCGAGCTTTGGCAGGGTTATGCGATCACCGACAAGGGTTATGGCAATTACAAGCTGCCGCTGATGTATCTGCTGATGCTGGCAACCTTGACCTTAAGCGGCAGCGGCCGGTTAAGTATCGATGCGTGGCTGAAGCCCCGGCTATATGGCAACCTCAGTTAAATCACCATTTAGAAGGATTCTCTTATGAATCTGAATGTCCTGCTGTTGTTTGCCTTGCTCAGCATTCCTTCATTCGTTTTGGCGGACCATCTTTCGGGCGGCTTCGGCTTGCCGTCTTCAGCCGCCCCTTTTTGGACCGCCACGGCGCAAACCATGCCCGTCGGTCAAATGTCGTTCGGACTCAGTGTCGAATATCAGAAATTAAGGCCTTTTTCCGATCAAAAACTACAGGCATTGCGGCAAGCGGATGCGATCGCCAATCCGCAGCTATACCAGGAAGAGGCCGAAGGCCGGCACGGTCATGCCGACCCTCGTCAAGCCGATTTGCACAGTGTGGATTACTTGTTGGGCGGAAATTTTCGTTTTGCCTATGGCGTCACCGATGATATGAGCGTGGGTTTGAGTTTGCCGTACGTTTATCGCAGCAACGTTCGGGAAGCCGAAGGTGGAGCGTTCGAGGATGGAGAATTTGTTGGCGAGGGCGTCGCCGACCATGGTGCTTCCGAAGGTATAGGCGACATGAGCTTTTGGGGACAATACCGCTTTTATGACGATAGCGCGAGCAGCGCATCGTTAATATTGGGTTTCAAGGCGCCAACCGGCGAAACCACCAACACCGGCTTTGAAAATGAACGGTTGGAGACACATTTGCAACCGGGGTCCGGTTCATGGGATGGCATGTTCGGCTTGGCCTATGGCTATGATGTGGGCACCGTAAAGCTGAACACCAGCATTTTATACACATTGGCGACCGAAGGCAGCCAGGCCACTACCCTGGGCGATGGGTTCAATTACAACTTCGCCGTCGCCATGCCGGTGCATGCCATGAAACCCTGCCCCGCCTGCTACTGGAATTTAGTCATGGAAATTAACGGCGATTGGCGCGATTTTGAACAGCGGCGCGGCATCACCATCGGCAATTCCGGCGGGCATACCGTCTACCTTTCGCCCGGTATTCGCTTTATCGGGGGACAAAACTGGAATGTCGGGGTAACCGGTGGCTATGCGGTGATCCATGACTTGAACGGCGATCAGTCGGAACCCGATTACCGCTTCATGGGCACGATGAACGTGGGGTTGTAATGAAGCCTATAGCAATGGCTTTAGATTTTCCGAACCCATGCCACGCTCCAGGAAGACGTAACCGGATAGCGCTTCGCTACTCGCTTTTATTAGCCACAATCCTCATCACTGCATGTCAATCGACGACCTCGATGATGGCTCAAAAACAGCCGCTGCAACCGCTCCACAATACGGTAGCGGCCGGTTTCGACAAAAATGGTGTCCTGTGGCGAATCGTGCCGTCCGAAAAAAGCGTGTGGGTCGATTCCTCCGCCGATAACGGCAAAACGTTCGGCCCGGCGGTTAAAGTCAATCCAGAACCGCAAAAAATTCATGCCACGCCGGAAGACCCACCGCAAATAGCGATCGGCCGCTCCGGCAGCATTTACCTGTTGTATTCAGCAGACGACCGGCAAAAGGCCACGACTTTTTTTACCCTGTCCACCGATGAGGGTCGGAGTTTTAGTCGGCCGATGCCCGTCAGCGACCACGCCGACCGCGCCAGGAATTACATGGATGCATTGCTGCTGGATCGTAACGAAAACCTTTATGTTTTCTGGCACGACCAACGGCATGAGTTGCCCAACGGAAGCCTGGCCTTGTATTACGCCTCAACAAACACGCCGCTAAGCGGTCAATTTGCCAATCACGCCATCAGCGACGACATTTGTTCCTGCTGCCGGACAGCGGTGGCGCTGGCGCCCGACAACCAGCCGGTGGTATTGGCGCGCATGGTGTTTCCGGGCCATATCCGGGATCACGCCTTATTTAAACAAATAAACGCTACAACCTGGTCGGCTCCCCGAAGGGTCAGTTGGGAGAGCCGCGCACTCGATGCTTGCCCTGAACAAGGGCCTGCTTTGGCTGTGGACGGGCGAGGCCGCTCACATATGGTCTGGTTTAGTCTGGGCGAAGATCGGCAGGGTATCTTTTATGCACACACCGATGATTATGGAAAAACCCTATCGCCGCCGCAATCACTGGGCAACCCTGAGCACCTGGCGGTGCATCCCGATGTGTTGGCCGTCGAGGACCTTGCCGTGATTGTCTGGCAGGAGTTTGACGGCGCCTATCATCGCGTCTTCGGAATCGTGTCGGCTGACCGGGGAGAACAATGGAGCAAACCGGCAGTGTTGGCAGAAACCCGCTCTGAATCCGGCCAGCCCAAACTGATCGGCAATGGCCGACAGATTTTTTTATCCTGGGTCAAAGGACAGACTCACGAGATCATCGAAATCAAACGATGAAAAAGATACCCAAATTAATCGGCATCGCGAGCTTGCTGTTAGCCATGACAGCAATTACTCAAGCCGGCTCTTTCAGACCTTTTATATCGGGCAGTTATCAGAAAATCCTGGCTGATCACCAGGGTACTCCGTTTGCTTTGATCTTATGGTCATTGAGCTGTTCGTCCTGCCTGAAAGAAATGTCTGCATTGGCCGAATTGAAACAGCGGCATCCCGAATTCACGTTGGTATTAATTTCAACCGACACTCTGGACGAAATCAAGGAGATTAATCAGCTGCTCGAACGACATCTTTTGACTGATCTGGAAAACTGGGTTTTTGCCGGACATAATGCTCAAACACTTCGCTTTGAGATCGATCCCGCCTGGTATGGGGAACTGCCCAGAACGTATTTTTTTAATCGGTCGCAACAAAGAACAGCCATAAGCGGCGCATTGTCTCCAGAGGACTTTCTATCGCTTTTGAAAGACGATCGCCCGCCGGCTCCATCCCAATGACGAGCGTCAATTGCAGGTTTAAAACGCCGAATCAGAACCTTGTAAAAAGAAATCACCATGCACGATACCAAACCCTTGCTCATCGATAGCTCCTTTCCGGCCATTTTACGCAAGCCGTTGGAAATTTTGCAAATCAACCTCGGCTACCGGTGCAACCTGAGCTGCGTGCATTGCCACGTCAACGCCGGACCGAAGCGCATCGAAATGATGAACCGGGAAACGCTCGACCAGATACTCGCGCTGACCGAGTCTGCGGCCATTCATACTCTGGATTTGACCGGCGGCGCCCCGGAAATGCATCCCGAGTTTCGCGCGCTGGTCCTCGCGGCACGCGAGCGAGGCATCAAGGTCATCGACCGCTGTAATTTGACCATTCTCGAAGCCTCCGGTTACGAGGATCTGGCCGAATTCCTGGCCGAACACCAGGTGGAAATCATCGCCTCCCTGCCTTGCTATCTGGAAGAAAACGTCGACAAACAGCGCGGCAAAGGCGTCTTCAAGGACAGCATGGCGGCCTTGCGGCGTCTCAACCGGCTGGGCTACGGCCGGCCGGACAGCGCGTTGGCACTGAATCTGGTTTTCAACCCGTTGGATGCGGTGTTGCCTCCCGAGCAATCCCGGCTCGAACAGGCTTACAAGCAGCACCTTTGGCAAGATTACGGCATCGTCTTCAATCGACTGTTGGTCATGACCAACATGCCGATCCAGCGTTTCGGCAGTCTGTTGATCAGTCAGGGCCGTTTCGAGAATTACTTGAATCTGCTGAAAGTCAGTTTCTGCGCCGACAACCTCGAACGCCTGATGTGCCTCAACACCCTCAGCATCGACTGGCAAGGCTTTGTGTACGATTGCGATTTCAACCAAATGCTGTCGCTGCCGGTCGGCGCCATCTCCAAACCCAAAGTCCACATCAGCGAATTGTCGCTGGACGCGTTGTGGAATGCTCCCATTGCCACTGCCGCGCACTGTTATGGCTGCACCGCGGGTCAAGGCAGCAGCTGCGGCGGAGCATTGGCGACCGTCCATTCATAACAGCAACCGGAGATTTGCCATGCAAGTTATCGTCGGGAATTGGTATGTCATGATGCCGCCTGAGGCGGCCTATCCGGCGCTGGTGCTGGCTGCAATCGTCTGCGGCGCCATCGTCGGAGTCGAACGCGAGAAAAAAATCAAGCCGGCGGGACTCAGAACCATGATCCTGATCGCCCTGGGTTCGGCGCTGTTCACGATGATTTCGGTCATCATGGCGGATCACGGCGGCGATCGCGGCCGGATCGCCGCGCAGATCGTGACCGGCATCGGCTTCTTGGGCGCGGGCTCGATCCTGCACGATGCCGTACGCATCAGGGGCCTGACGACCGCCGCGATGATCTGGTTCATGGCGGCGATCGGGATGCTGTGCGGCGCCGGTTACGGCGGCGCGGCCGTTGCTATGATCGCGGCCGTCGCGCTACTGTTGCTGGGAGTCACCTGGATCGAAAATCGCTTTCTAGGCCCTTGTTTTTATACTCAAGTGACTATCTGCTTCGACGACGACAGCGGTAAAACCGCCATCAAAATCGACGCGCTTTTGGATGATTTCCAGATACCACCAAACTCCGTCAATAAAGTAACGCACGAAAATGGTTTGACGGAAATGACCCTGACTTACTGCAACGCGCACAAGCATCATAAAACCTTCCTATCTCATTTCGCCGAGATGCCGGCGGTCAAATCTATCATTCGTCACGGTTAAACACAGGCCTTTTTGTAAGGAAAGGAGCTTAATCTCGACTTATTGGCAAGAAGCTGCAGCAGACGGAAATGAAACCTCGCCCGCATTCGCTCTTCCCGTGAGAAGGATGCCGCCATGACACCAGAGATTTACCCGATTGACTGGCCCGACATCTACACCGTGCTATATAACAGTTAACGGCAACAGAATCGCCGCTAAACCTGTCCAGCCGGTTTGATGCGAGGCGCCAAGTCCGGCGCCGGTATCGCCGTGGAAGTATTCATGAAACAGCAGATAATTGGTGAAGTGCGGGTCGCGTTGCAGCAGAGCGCGGTCGCCAAACACGGCGCGAAGCCCGTTTTCGTCGCGGCGAAACAGCCGGCTTAGCCGCAACGCCAATGCCTCGGCAATTTCATCAAGGGTCGAAAAGCGGCCTGAACCCGTGGGGAATTCAACTTTGAAATCGTTTCCGTAATAACCGGCAAAACGCTTCAAGGAAGTGATGATCAAGTAATTGACCGGAAACCAGATCGGCCCTCGCCAGTTGGAATTTCCGCCGAAAGCGCCGGAATCGGACTCGCTGGGCTGGTAGCGCACTTTCATCGGCTGGCCGCAGCAATCGAAAACATAAGGGGCGTCAAGATGCGCGCGCGACAGCGAACGCACGCCATAGGCGGACAAGAATTCGGCTTCGTCGAGCATGCGCTGCAGCAGTTGTTTCATGCGTCGGCCGCGCAGCAGCGACAGCAAACGGCGGTTGCCGCGCCCCGGTTCGTCCCAATGTGACACCAGACCGGCCAGATCGGGCCGGTAATTAAGGAACCATTCCAGGCGGCGTTTGAAGTCCGGCAACCGCTCCAGCATTTCCGGCTCGATGATTTCGACCGCGTAAAAGGGGATCAGCCCGACCATGGAGCGGACTTTCAGCGGCTGCAATACGCCGTCGGGCAAGCGCAATACATCGTAGAAAAAATGATCGTCATCGTTCCAAAGGCCCAGGCCGTCGTCGCCGATATGAGTCATGGCTTTGGCGATATACAGAAAATGTTCGAAAAATTTGGTGGCGATGTCTTCGTAAACCCGGTTATGCAGAGCCAGTTCCAAGGCGATGCGCATCAAGTTCAGGCAATACATGGCCATCCAGCTGGTGGCGTCGGCCTGATTGATATAGCCGCCGGTGGGCAGCGGCGCGCTGTGGTCGAACACGCCGATATTATCCAGGCCCAGAAAGCCGCCCTGAAACACGTTGTTGTCGTCGGCGTCCTTGCGGTTCACCCACCAGGTAAAATTGACGATCAGTTTATGCAGGACCCGTTCCAGAAAGTCGAGGTCGCCTTCGCCGCCGTTGGCTGCGGCTTCGCTGCGGTAGATTTCCCAGGCGGCCCAGGCATGCACGGGCGGATTGACGTCGTCGAACGACCACTCGTAGGCGGGAATCTGGCCGTTGGGATGCATGTACCAAACCCGGGTCATCAACAGGATTTGTTGCTTGGCGAAATCCGCATCGATCGCGGCCATGGTCACGCAATGAAAGGCCAAATCCCAGGAAGCGTACCAGGGATACTCCCATTTATCCGGCATGGAAATGATGTCGGCATTGTTCAGATGCAGCCATTTGCGGTTGCGGCCGCGATAGCGTTCAGGCGGCGGCGCCGGTTGTGCGGGGTCGCCGTGCAGCCACTGCGGAATGTCGTAATAATAAAACTGTTTGTTCCAGATCATGCCGGCGAAGGCTTGGCGCTGAATCATTTTGCCTTCATCGTCCAAACCTTTGGGATGAATTGCCTCATAAAAAGCATCGGCCTCGGCAAGGCGGGCCCGGAAAATTGGCTCGAAATCGCTAAACGGCTCTTGATGTGGGGTCCGCGTCAGGCGCAAGCGGACTTCGACTTTATCCTGGGCTGTAACGGTGAAACGATAATGCGCGCAGGCCTTGGTGCCTTGCTTCCGCGGATTGACGGCGGCTTTTCGCCCCTGGATGACGGCTTCATGAAAAGCATCCTTGCAATAGCCGGACGCCGGGACGCCATAAAGCCGCGCGCTGTTCGTGTCGTTGTCGGTAAATAACAGTTCCGGCGCGCCGTCGCAATAACAATGATAGCTGCCGAGTTGCCCGTGTTCGGCGGCAATGCAATAGCCCGATGCGGCGGCGGTAAGCGCCGGCCTGTTATCGTCATAACCCCAGGCCCAGGTATTGCGGAACCATAACTGCGGGAGAATATGCAGCGGCGCCGGCCCGGGACCGCGGTTATAGGCGGTGACGCGCATCAGGATGTCGTCGGTGGCCGCTTTGGCGTATTCGATGAACACATCGAAATAGCGGCCCTCGTCGAATATGCCGGTGTCGAGCAGTTCATATTCGGGTTGATGTTTGCCGCGCCGGCGGTTTTCCTCGATTAATGCGTTGTACGGAAAGGCCTGCTGCGGATACTTGTAGAGCATTTTCAGATAGGCATGGCTGGGCGTCGCGTCCAGATAATAATAAAGTTCCTTGACGTCTTCGCCATGATTGCCTTCATGATTATTGAGGCCGAACAAGCGCTCTTTGAGGATGGGGTCGCGGCCGTTCCATAAAGCCAACGCCAGACACAGCCGTTGTTTATTGTCGCTGATGCCGGCGATGCCGTCCTCGCCCCAGCGGTAAGCGCGGCTGCGGGCATGATTATGCGGAAAATATTCCCAGGCCTCGCCGGCAGCGCTGTAATCCTCGCGCACCGTGCCCCACTGGCGTTCGCTCAGGTACGGGCCCCACAGACGCCAAGGCTCGGCGCCTTGGCGTTGAGCTTCCAGGCGCAGTTTCTCCGCGATTTGCCGGTTGGGCGCCGCTTTACCCGCATCGGCACTGAAACCGTCTGGCGTTTTTGCAGCGTTCATCGAGATAATCATGAGGGTTAGCGATTCTCGCCAAAGTAAAATTTAGGAACGACGCCATCATTACATTGGCCAAATTGCAACGGGCTGAACGGCTTTAAGCGTCTTGATGCCGGTACTGGAGCTGATGGTTCAGCTCTTGTTCGGCCTCAAGCCAGTCATCAAGATCATGTCCCTCGTCGAAGCCTCTAAGTTCCGCTTTTAAATAGGCGAGCTCGGCGACTCTTTCATAAAACTCGTCGTGATCAAGAGTGTTTTCTGGTTCTTTCCGGTTCGATTCGTGATCGGTCATTTTCATTTCCTCGGTGTTCTATTAGAGTTAAGGGCGGTTCTTGTTGCGGCGGGAACGGCTCAAACCAACATCAGACATGGCGATTTTTTCCTCGACGTCCATTCCGGTGCCGCAAAAACACCGCCAGCGGCGACTCATTCGAGTCATTGATTGGTCGGCCTTACCTGGGTTTCCCTTACATAAAGAATCACCAAAAAATAGAGCCGTAGCTGTTGCTCAAGCTATAAGGAAATACTGCGTCGATTGACCAAAAGACAAAACCATCGAAGGGAGATGAATATATTCAAGATTGATGATCATGGCGGCAAGACCGCAATCAAGATCGATTCGATTCTGGAGGATTATCAGGTGGAAATCGGTATCTCAACGAAAAGTGCCGCCGAAGAAGGACTAACCGAAATGGCCCTCCGGTACTGCAACACTCACAAACATCACAAAGCCTTCCTGCTCTCATTCGCCGACATGCCTGAAATACGGCAAATCATCCGCTCTTGAAACAGCATATCGTCTTAAGCGTCATACAGCATGCGTCTCAAGCCATCGCTTGCGAATCCCGGCAATGAAATTCTCCCGGTCTTCGACCATTTGGCGGACGACTTCCGGCGGGGCGGCCGTTTCCTCGTGGCGAGCGGTCCAAACAATCATTTCGACCAGCATCGGCGCGAGATCGATGCCTTTTTCGGTCAGCCGGTAAATATGCCGGCGCGCATCGGACGGATCGCGCTGTTTTACGACGATCCCGCTGGACTCTAGCCGCTGTAACCGGTCTGAAAGAATGTTGGTGGCGATTTTTTCCCCCGCATTCAGAAATTCGTTATAGGTCTTGCGGCCGAAAAACATCATGTCGCGCACGATCAGCAGCGACCAGGTATCCCCTACGGATTCCAGCAAGATGTTGATCGGGCAGCCGGAGCGCCGTTCGCCGGGTACTTTTTCCTTCATGAATTTTAGGGTACGCAAAACACTTGTTTTTTGCAAGTAAAAAGATTATGCTTGCAAAAAGCAAGCTATTTTCGCCTTGCGTTTGACCCGCAAGCAAATTTTTGAAAACACTTACAAACCAGGAGTGAGAAATGAAAAAGTTTATGTTTCTGCATTTCGGCTTTG
>Ga0048259_101269_pt1 | contig 9750 bp, 10 predicted proteins | sample SubbioQV12_Dec13_FD_54352 | JGI IMG/M metagenome (GOLD analysis project Ga0048259, IMG submission 54352) | Serpentinite rock and fluid subsurface biosphere microbial communities from McLaughlin Reserve, California, USA - QV1.2_Dec13... | ecosystem: Environmental > Terrestrial > Deep subsurface >... | reverse complement strand
CACCTCGGTTGCCATCTTGAGTGGCGCACTGGGCGAAGATGCCATCACCGATCCCTTGCAAAAACAACTCATGCAAATCCCCTGGCTGACGCCTTACGCCGACAATATCGCGCTGGTTTTGACTGTCGTCCTCATTACCTATTTTTCGGTCGTCATCGGCGAACTCGTGCCCAAACGCCTGGCCTTGCTTCAGCCCGAAGGCATTGCGTTGATCGTGGCGCGTCCGATGAATCTTTTGGCAACCTTGGTCAGCCCGCTGGTGTGGTTGTTATCGGCCTCCAGCAACGCACTGCTATTCCTGTTTGGCGCCCACCGCACACCTCAAGCCACGGTCACCAACGAAGAAATCAAAATTCTGATGGAGATTGGCTCGGAGGCGGGCGTTTTCCATGCCAGCGAAAAATACCTGGTTACCAATGTGCTGAAGCTGGATGAACAGCGTATCGGTGCCATCATGACGCCACGCAAGGATATTTATCTCATCGATCTTGCCAGTGACACAGACATGGCGCAGGCGATTGCGAGCTGTATTTATTCGCGTGTGGTGGTTTGCCGTGACGGTCTGGAAAACATTCAAGGCGTTCTGCATCGCGGCGACTTGCTGAAAACGCTGATCGGCGGCGGCTCACTGGACATCGATGGTGCACTGCGCCCGCCGCTTTACGTGCCCAACACCCTGACCTTGCCGCATCTTCTGGAGTTTTTCAGGGAGCGGCACGGCGACTTTGCCCTGGTGGTCAACGAATACGGCGATCTCGAAGGTCTGGTCACGCTGAGCGACGTGCTGACAGCCATCGTCGGCGACATTCCCGATGCCGATGAGGGTTACGACCCCGACATCGTGCAACGCGACGACGGCTCCTGGCTGGTCGATGGTGGCTTGTCGGTCGGTCGCCTCAAATCGGCCATCGGCATTACCAGCCAACTACCGGGGGAGCGCGACAATGCCTTCAATACCGTGGGTGGATTCGTTCTGTATTATCTTGAGCGCATTCCGCGCGTCACCGAGCATTTCGAGCACGGTGACTGGTATTTCGAGGTCGTCGACATTGACGGTACCCGCGTCGACAAGGTGCTGGTGGCACGAAAAACCACGGAAGCGAAATAAGACGATCTCCCTCGACAGCACAGACATCAAAAAGGAAACAGACGTGAATTCAAGCAAGCTGATCCTCGCACTATTGCTAATGACTGGGGCGCAGGCCAGTGGCTGGGCGCAATCGACCGGCCACATCGGCCATGGCGGCAGCGGTGGCGACACGGGTTGCATCAAGGCCAAAATCAGCCGCATGCAACCTGAACACCTGGCTACGGTAGCACCTGGCTCCGAGTTTTCATTTGCCGCATCCGGCAGCAACGGGCCGGGACACATCCATGTCAGCATCCAGCAGCAGCCCGTTGAGATAACAGTGGAAGACAAAGAAACCTTTTATCTGGTGAAAGGCAATGTGCCTGCCGACATCAGAAACAAAGCGGTCAGGATTTCGGTGCAACTGAAAGCCAAATACAGCAAGTGCGATGCGGAAGGCGGCTGGCTGGTCAAGGTTTCCGAGTGATTTGACCCGTAAGAACGTGACCTGTAGATGCGGTGAACACTGCGGGCTGCATCGACGCCATTTCGACTTCCCACATTTCCGTGGGAAGTCATGCCGGCTTTTCAAAGCCGTTTGACAACCACAAATACTCAGGTTTTTTTGAAGCGTCCCAGCAGGCCGGTCAGTTTGCTGGTTTTCTGGCTATTGTTTCCGGCGGGTTCATCGTTTGCGGCTGCGGTGGATTGTTCCACCGGTGGCGGCGCCACGCGGGCTTGTACTGTGGCGGGTTTGTTTTTACCGAAGCTGAACAGGCTGGATTTCCTGGTGGGGGCTGTCTCGGCGACGGCTGAGGTTGGCGCCGGTGCGACTGGTTCAGGTTTGGGTGGTTCGATACGTTGCGGCCGAATCGGCGCTTTTGACTCCGCTTCGATCATGGGGCCGGATTTCGTCGCCAGCAATTCATCGATTTTTTCCATCTGCGCAACGGCATGGCCGAACCAGCCTTTCAGTTTGCCACCCATGCCGGCACTGGCTTTTCCTTCGCTGTCGGGTTTGTTTGCTGCTGGCGCAGGCATTTGGGCGACGACGGGAGCTGGCGCGGATTTGACGACGGCAGGTTCTACGATGGCTGCTGGCACGGGCGGTGGTGCCGACGCGGCCATGCTATCTGCGGCTGGTGTCGTGTTTGTTGGCTGCGCCTGGGTGTTGGTGGTCGATGCGGCGACAGCTATCCGATTATTGTCTTGTTTCAACCGAAGTTCGCTCAACTGGCGTTGTGCGTCCGTCAGTTGTCCTTCGATGTCTGCGCGTTCTGCCGCTGCGCGTTCCAGTCTGGCCAGTTGCTCGCTCTGGCTATCCAGGCGCACTTGCAGCGCGGCGATGACCAGGTCTTTTTCAGTCAATTTCGCCGTTTCGGCCAGCAGATTTTGTTCCGCGTGTGCTTTGGCTTGTCGGGCTTCTGCGTGGCAACCGGCAAACTTGTCCAGCCATTGCTCACGTTGATGCCACAATGCATCGCCGGGCGGCAGATCGGGTTCTGGCAAATCCAGGGCGCGGGCCATGGCCTGCAAGGTGGCGGCAAACTGGCTGTTGCGTTCGATCAGACGGGCTTCCAGCGCAGTGGCGCGTTGTGTTTCGGTCGCGGTTTCGGCGTGGGCCTGCTCGATTTGGGCTTTGTCGGCCTCGATATGGTGTTCGAGCTGCTGAATGCTTTGTTGCTGAGATTCGATTTGGGTTTGTGCATCCTGACGGGCTTTTTCCGTTGTTGTGACATGGCTTTTCAGTGCGCTTATCCGCAGGCTGTAGAGCATTGTGGTCAGTAGCCACACCGCGATGGCAAGACACACCACAAAAGCCGTGTTGTCCAGCGCAAGTTGCATCCACGTTGCCAGCAGTTGTTGAAAAAAGGCCATGTCGATTTGCATGAGTTTGATCCTGGGTGAGTGATGGATGAATAAGGGTGCGGGCTGTGATTTGCCCTTTGGCCCAACGGCATTGCGCCCCGCAACGCGGGCTGCATTTTATAGCCTTCACACAAGCATTTTGGGTTTTTTAAACAACCGCTGATGCGTGTCGTGCCATCAGATGTCGTTGAGCAGCGCCAGCTCGGCCGGATGCGGCGACAGGTAGTACGAAGCGTCGATGAACGGATCGGGCTGGCGGCGGAAGTGGTGTTTCAGCAGCGTCAGCGGCACGATCAGCGGCACATGGCCACTGCGGTAGCGTTCGATGGTTTCGACCAATTCCTGCTTGTCGTCGCCGTCGAGTTTGAGTTTGAGGTAGCCCTGAATGTGTTGCAGCACATTGACGTGGTTGCCGCGCGTGGCGACGATTTTCAGGCAGGCCATCAGCTCGGTGATGTACTGCTGCGCCACGGCTTCGAGGTTTTCCGGGGTCAGGGTCGCCAGCAGCCTGCCCAGTTCACGCACCCGGTTCTGGTCGTGACTCATTGCGATCAGTTTGTGTCGGCTGTGAAACGTCATCAACCGATGTGCGGTCAGGGGCTGTTCGCACAACTGTTGCCAGCGGCAGCGTACGAATACCCGCTGGATGAAGTTCTCGCGCAAACCGGGGTCGCCCAATCGCCCCTCTTCTTCCACCGGCAAGGTCGGGAACTGGCGCATCAGGTATTCGGCGAATACGCCGGCGCCGTTGCGTACCGGGATGTCGTTGCGGTAAACCTTGACCCGCTCCATGCCGCAACTGGGCGAATCTTTCTTCAGAATGTAGCCGCACAAACCGGCTGGCCAGTCGTGCTGGCGAGTGGCGGCGGCAGTCAGGGCTTCGGTAACATCCAGGCTGTGATCCTTGACGCCGACGACGCGAACATGGCCGCCGCTTTCGCGTAATTGCACGGCTGGTCTGGGCACACCCAAACCGGCCTCGACTTCCGGGCAAAATGGCCGAAACTGAAAATACTGGCCCAGCGTGCGTTCGATGTAGCTGTGATATTTATGGGCGCCGTCGTAGCGCACTTCCTGTCCCAGCAAACAACTGCTGATGCCGACCAGAATTTTGTCCATGCCGATGTGCTCAAGATTGCGGTTGCGAATAAATCAGTTGATCGGTTGGAAAACCCAGTGCCCTGGCCTGGGCCACCAGTCGGTCGACGATGGCGGGTTCTAGTAGCGGTTCGCGTGCCAGTATCCAGAGGTAATCGCGGCTTGGCCCGGCAATCATCACGTATCGGTAGTGTTGCCGGTCGAGTTCGATGATGTTGTAGGCACCGTAAAACGGCCCGAAAAACGAGACTTTCAGTCTGCCGACATCTGGCGTTTCGACGAAATAGGCGCGGCCTTCGGCGCGTTGCCATTTGCCGTCTTCGGCGTTGTAGCCGCTGTTGAGCACGCGGACGCTGCCATCGTCGTTCAGGCTGTATTCCGCCGTGATGGACGTCAGACCGCGTTCGAAGCGATGATCGAGCCGGGCAATTTCATGCCATGTGCCGAGGTAGCGCGGCAATTCGAAACCGGTGACGGCTTCGACGCCGTCGGGGATGCCGGTGCAGGCGGTGATCGACAGCAGCAGGCATAGCAACAATGTGATGGTTTTCATGAGGATTGCTCGGTAACGGATTGAAACAGGATTTTGGCGTGCTGGCTGCTGATGGCGTGATCGAGCATGGGTGCTGGGTAGCCCCCGGCCAGCGGCGTTTTGTGCCAATGCTGGATGGCGGCAGGCGACAAATCAGCCAGTTCCGGCAGCCAGCGTTTGATGTACTCGCACTGAGGGTCGAATCTCTGCTGCTGCAACCAGGGGTTGAAAATCCGGAAATACGGCTGGGCATCGCAGCCGGTCGAGGCGGCCCATTGCCAGTTGCCGTTGTTGAGGCAGGGGTCGTAATCCAGCAAATGCTGGGCAAAAAAACGCTCGCCCCAGCGCCAACTGATGTGCAAGTCCTTTACCAGAAACGAAGCCACGATCATGCGCACCCGGTTGTGCATCATGCCGGTGGCAGCAAGCTGGCGCATACCGGCATCGACGATGGGGAAGCCGGTGCAACCGTCGGCCCAGCGCTGGAAGCGTTCCTTGTCGTTGCGCCATGCAATGGCATCGTAAACCCGGTGAAAGGCATGGCCGAACACATGCGGATAGTGAAAGGCAATGTGGCTGAAAAAGTCGCGCCAGTAGAGCTGTCTGAGCAAGGCATGATCCGGCCCCAGTGCGAATGCCACGGCATGGTAGGCCTCGCGTATCGAGCAGCAGCCGAATTTGAGATACACCGACAAATGGCTGGTGGCATCGAGCGCCGGGATGTCGCGCTGCTTGCTGTAATCGCGGCAGCGCGGCAAGGCATCGAGCTGCGCCAGCGCGGCCTTGCGTCCGCCGCGCAAGTCGTTGTCGTGGTTTTGATGCAGACTGGCCAGCCGATCGCTGGCGTCGTGGCTGGCATCGGTCAACCATTGCCCGGCGGCCAACGGTTGCGGCAAGGCCACCGGGTTTTGGTGCATGCGTTTGTGGAAGGGGGTGAATACCCGATAGGGTTCGCCGTCAGTTTTCAGCGCCTGTTCCGGTGGGTTGAGCAAGGCATCATCGTAGCTGCGGAAAGCAATGCCCCGCTCACGGCAACGCTGGTGTATCGCCTCGTCGCGCTGGCGGCTGAAAGGGGTGTAATCGCGATTGAGGTAAACCGCTTCGATGCGATGACGGCGGTGCACTAGCTCGACGACGTGCTCGGGATGATCGTGAAACAGGTACAAGCGGCCACCGTTCGCTTGTACCTGTTGTTGCAAATCATCCAGACTTTTCCGCATGAACGACAACGCCCGGCGGCTTTGGTACGGGTGAGGTTCAAGCTGGCGCGGATCCAGCACGAAGGCCGTCAACACCCGGCCCGACTCGGCCCGGGCGGCATTGAGTGCCATGTTGTCTTCAAGGCGCAAGTCGCGGCGAAACAGAAACAGCGATGTCGAAAAACGCGTGTGACCGCGCTCCGGCCTGTCAGACACAGTCGCCCCAGTGATTGATCAACTGCTGGCAGTTGAACAGGATGTTGGGGAAGTCGTGGTAGATCACCCAGCGCAGCGCATAGTCGATGTAGGCGGCCACGGTCAGCGAGCGTGCCGCCACCACCCAGCGCTTGCTGGCGCATTGCCTAGAGCAGCGCCAGACCGCACCCGTCCAGTAAATCAGCGGCATGGCCATGATGATGTGCATGGTCACCCAGCTTGCGATCGTAAAGCTGTCATCCTCGATGCGATAGTCGATATACAGCAAGGTGGCGTTGAACAGGATGAAAAACGGCCAGAAGGCATCTTTTAGCCGCAGATAACCCAGCCAGCTCCATTGCAAATAAAAATAAAGCGTCGGCGGCTGGCGCTCTCCCCAGTAATCTGGCGGCTCCGGGGTGACAAAATACACGCTGGCGACCACCAGTAGCGCAATTGCCAGCATCTGATACCAGGTAATGACGTTGGTATAGGCCAATAAGTAGGACAGGCTATCGATCAGCATGGCCGGATTCCTGATGGGCTTGCAGCAACTGGCGCAAGGCGGCTTCAAGCTGGGGTTGCTGGAATTCAAACCCGGCATCGAGCAGGCGTTGCGGCATCACCCGCTGACTGCCCAGCACCAGCGCCGCCATTTCGCCCAGCAGCGGCTTCAATAGGGCTTCTGGCAGTGGCAGTAACTGCGGTCGGTGCAAAACACGAGCCAGCGTGGCGCTGAATTCGGCGTTGCGCACCGGGTTGGGTGCCGTCAGGTTGTAAGCGCCGTTCATGCGGGTATCGCGTATCAGGGTATCGACGGCCCGCAGCCAGTCGATCAAGTGTATCCATGACATCCACTGATCGCCCTGTCCCAGACGACCACCCAGCCCGAAACGAAACGGCAACAACATGCGCTGCAACAAACCGCCGTTCATGCCCAGCACCAAGCCGGTACGCACCCGGCAAACCCGTACACCCAAGGCTTCGGCGGCCCGGGCCGCTTGTTCCCAATCGGCGCACAACTGTTGGGCAAAATCGGTGTTGGCCGGGCTGGCTTCATCGAGCAGCGTATCGCCCTGGTTGCCGTAGATGCCGATGGCAGAGCCGCTGATGAACACCTCGGGCTTGTCGTGCGATGTGTCCATCCAGTCGACGAGGCGCCGGGTCAGTTCGATGCGGCTGTCGCGCAACACCGCCTTGCGCTGCGCCGACCAGCGTTGATCGAACATGGGCGCACCGGCCAGATTGACGATGGCGCTGAAGCCGCCCGCATCGGGCAATGCATCGACCGAGGTGTAAGCCTGTGCCGATTCGCCAAAGGCGCGAGCGACCTTGTCGGCATCGCGCGAAAATACCGAAACCCTGTGATGATTTTTCACCAGGCGGTGCGCCAGCGCACCGCCGAGAAACCCGGTTCCCCCGGTAATCAGAATGTGAGTGCTTGTCATGGTGCCTCCGCCGCTGTCTTTGTTATTGAGGATTTTGCTATGGTTCTATTCTCGGACAGTCTTCCGAGAGCCTACCATGGATTGACAGCGGCGCTTGCGTCCGTGCCCTGGCGGCAGCCTGGCTGCATCTATACCTCGCGCGGCCACATTTGCGGTTTTCTGACTCGCTGTTTTGTCCGATAGCCGCGTTGCAAAAACAGTTACATAGCTGGCAATTGGACCGATGAAGCTGGAATTCGCACAGTTCACTGGGCTGGGCATCGCCCGGCTGGCTGCGCGACTATGCGCTTACTGTCGAGCATCTACGCTCTCACATGGAGGGGGTATGAGTTGTGGGGAATGGCATGCAACCAATAGCGCTCATAATGCGCCACTTACACTATCCCGCAGTTCGATATAACGGGTCTTTATCGCAAGATAAATGGACTCCAAAGCGGGTTTCGCCAAGTAAATGGCATTCAGCGCATTTGATGCTTGCGCTGGTTCGTCTTCGTACTGATGCGCGATATTACTTCTGATCTTTCGAAGTTCCAGCCAGACATTTTTGTTATCCAATAGACCAAGTCGCTCAAGCCTGTTAAGGATGTCGATAAATGGCTTATTTTTGGGGTTTTCTTCTTTCAAAAACTCCAACATCGAGACAAACAACTTTTCGCCGATGGCATCTTGCAACTTTGCAAACCGGAACAAGAATTGATCGATATGCTCGACTTCATCATCCGATAGCTCCGCGTATCGGCTTGCATCCAATGGCATGAATAGGGCCATTTTGGTATGGGCACGCCTGATTCTTTCCAGGTGTTTGTCGCATTCGTTAATGAGCTTTTCCATCCTATGCTGGGTCATAACAATATCCCGGTGCTCATGGCTTGACGCTCTATGCCCTGTTTTCAAAATCATTCAGTCGCATTTTTGATTTCACCGTTCGCGATAAAAAATGCCTTCCAGCGGGATTAATAACCGCAAACATGATCGCGCGAAGTATATAGCGGGCGCGGTATGAGATCAGGCGATTGCCAGGTAGTGTTCCACGGCGTTTTTCAGACTGTTCGGCGTTTGCATGGGGCCATAGCGTTCAACCGGCTGGCCTTGTTTGTCGATGAGGAATTTTGTGAAATTCCATTTGATGGCCTGTGTACCGAACAGGCCGGGTTTGGCGGTTTTCAAAAAGCCATACAAAGGATGGGTATTGGCGCCGTTGACCTCGATTTTTTCAAACAGCGGAAAGCTGATGTGGAAATTCGATTCACAAAATTGCGCGATGTCTGTGCTGCTTCCTGGTTCCTGCTGGCCAAACTGATTACAGGGGAAGGCCAGCACCGCAAACCCGCGCGCCCGGTATTGCTGGTACAGGTTTTCCAGGTCACGGTATTGCGGCGTGAAGCCGCAGCGGCTGGCCGTGTTGACGATCAACAACACCTGGCCGTTGTAGTCGCGCAATGGCACCGTGCGGCCATCGAGCATTTTTGCACTGAAATCGTGGACGCTGGTCATGGTGTCAGGCTCAGGCAGGCTGGAGCCGACGACGTTGTGGTGGCAGAAACCAGTGTTTGAAATACGGCATGAAGCTGGCGGTAATCGGTATCGAGTAAAAACAGTAAATCGCCGCCGCTTCACCGGTCGATACCCCCAACAGCCATTGCGGCATCATCAATGTCATCAAGGCCATGAAGCAGTGATACGAAGCAATCCGCCAGTTGTCTTTCCAGACGAAACCGCTGAACGCCAGCGCGAAAAAAGAACCGTGGGTGACGAACGAGCCGAAGGCCGCCGGTATCTGGTAGCCGATGTGGTAAATCCCCATGTACAGACAGGCCACCATGTCGCCGATGAAGTTAGGTTGCAAACCGAACAGTTGCCATTGTCTGGGCAGTGCGATGCAGATCAGGAACAGTGTGCTTAATGTTGCGCCGCCGATCGTGGCTTTTTTCAGCGCGGTTGGGTCACTGGAATAGGTTGCCAGCGCGGGCATGATGGCAAATGCTTGCAAGGCGATGTGGTAGGTCGATAACTGGCTCAGGAACAGGTTCAGTCCGTAGCCGCATTGATCGGCCACCGGGTAAGCGAAATACTGGATCAGTTCCATCATCGCAAAATGAAATAGTGCATAGGCACGGGCGGTGCGCACCCAGAATGTTTCTTGTTTATCCATGAAGGTGATGCCGGATGCGGCAAAACCGATCAGCCCCAGGCCCAGGGACATGTTGGCGCTAAAACACATGTTGGATTCCTTGAAATGGTTGATTGATGATAACTATTCAGCGTCCACCATGGGTTGCCATCACGGATACCGCAGGAACCAGAAACGAGGGAGAGGCCGAATGGTTACGGTTGATGTCA
>Ga0048259_102357_pt1 | contig 9780 bp, 6 predicted proteins | sample SubbioQV12_Dec13_FD_54352 | JGI IMG/M metagenome (GOLD analysis project Ga0048259, IMG submission 54352) | Serpentinite rock and fluid subsurface biosphere microbial communities from McLaughlin Reserve, California, USA - QV1.2_Dec13... | ecosystem: Environmental > Terrestrial > Deep subsurface >... | reverse complement strand
CTGGAGAGACGATGACTCGTACGGTCAGTGTGCCGGCTGCATCTTGATCTCGGAGGCCGGGTTCTGGCGTTCCGGCATGTAGGCCGCAATCTGGCAGGCGATCGAGGCAAGGTAAGGAATGCACTGCAGCCCCAGGATGCCGACCCAAAGCTGGGTTTCCAGATCATTGGCGCCGCGCAGCATCACCAGCGAGACGGCCGCCAGAAGCAGGGCGACCAGCATGCCGATCTCCTCGCGGATGGGGCCGAAGAAGGCGAGTGCGCCCTTGGCCTTCCAGCCCTTGGGGGTGACCACGAACACGCCTTTTTTCTTGACCAGGCCCGTGAACACGCCGCGGGCGATCGCATGCGCTAGCCCGACCGACAGGATGGAGGCGCCAAGGATGTCCTTCCACGGACAGTCCATCGTTCGGCGATACAGGATGGGGCCCAGTGCCGCCTTGAACGCCATGAAGCCGAGGATGGGCAGTGCCAGCGCAGTCACCGGCAGACCGAAGGCCTTCGGGAAGGCGAGGATGCCCAGCGTCCACAGCAGGCTGCCGAAGGCAAACACCAGTTGCAGCGCATCGCCCAGCCACGCGAACCAGCCGGTCAGGAAGTGGTAGCGCTGGGCCAGGTTCAGACTGCTGCGTCCGATCATGTGGGGCAGGTGGGCCTTGAGGATCTGCATTGCGCCAAACGCCCAGCGGAAGCGCTGACTCTTGATCGCAGCGAAGTCCGATGGCGTCAGCCCGCGGCCCAGGATGTGGTCCACATAGCGGGTGTCGTAGCCCTTCTCGATCAGGCGCAGGCCCAGCTCGGTGTCCTCGCAGATGCACCATTCCGACCAGCCGCCGACTTCTTCCAGTGCAAGGCGACGTACCAGGGTCATGGTGCCGTGCTGAATCAGCGCGTTGCGTTCGTTGCGGTGATGCATGCCGATGCGGAAGAAGCCGTCGAACTCCCAGTTGCACATGCGACGGAAAGGCTGTGTTTCCCAGTCACGGTGAGCCTGTGGTGCCTGGACGACGGCAACGTCAGGCTTGTCGAAGTGCGGGATCAGGCAGGACAGCCATTCCGGATCGACCACGTAATCAGCGTCGACCACCCCCACCACTTCGGCACGCGGATCGGTGACCTTCAGACCGTAGTTCAGCGCACCGGCCTTGAAGCCCGGCCAGTTCATCAAATGGAAGAAGCGGAAACGCGGGCCGAGTTCAGCACAGCGTTTTTCCAGCGGTTTCCACTTGGACTCGTCCTTGGTGTTGTTGTCGAGGATGAGGACTTCGAAGTTGGCGTAGTTGAGCTTGGCCAGACTGTCGATGGTGGCGATCACCATCTCCGGTGGCTCGTTGTGACAGGCCAGGTGAATGGACACAAAGGGCTGCTCTTCCGGCGCATGTGCAGGCAGCGGCATGAAACGGCGTTGCCATTTACGCTTGAACAGGATTTCGCCGAATTCGAAGCCGTGTGACAGCAGTACGGCCGCGGTCAGGCAGGTGGCTGCGATCAGCATGCCCAGGCCGATCAGGTCGCGCTGGGTCAGGTAGTAATCGACGGGTACGTTGAGGCCAACGATCAACGTCGAGACGCAGGCCTGGATCATGCCCGCGAGGAAAACACGGCCGGAGATGCTCCAGTCGGTCAGGAAGAAGGCAATCAGGAACATCGGCAGGAAAGCCAGTACCGCCGCATTGCTGGCCTTCTTGCTCCAGTGCGGGTCACGCTGAACCAGCCCCTCCAGCGCATACTTGGGCTGACGATCGGCGTTGAACATGCCCCAGTAAGGACCCGCCCAGCCTTCGATGTCGACCTTCCAGGGCTGGTCGATGGCCTCCATCAGGAAATAATCGAGCCGCGGCGTGCGGGGATGGGCAATGAATTCGCGGATGAAGCGGGCCTGGTTGTCCAGCGATGGCACCGCAGCACCGATCACCGGCCCCTTGCTGGGCCAGCCGATCTCGCCGATCACGATCTTTTTCTTCGGGAAGGTCTTGACCAGTTCGTCATAGCGCTGAAAGGCGTATTCGATGGCCGCTTCGACCGGGACACCCTCGTGGTACGGCAACAGGTGAACGGTGATGTAATCCACGTGCTTGGCGAGCTCGGGATTCTTCAACCATACATGCCAGGGTTCGGCGGTGGAGATCGGCTTGCGGATCAGCTTGTTGGCCTTGTCGAGGTAGACGATCATCTGTGCAGGCGTCAGGTCGCCGCGCAGGATGGATTCGTTGCCGATCATGACGCGTTCGATGTGGCGCATCTTCTTTGCGGCCTCAACGACAGCAGCGATTTCACGCTCGTTCTTGTCCTTGTCTGCATCCAGCCAGGCGCCGGCCGTGACCAGCAGATCCCGGGTACCGGCAATGGCCAGCAGGTTGGGGATGTCGAGCACCCCGTAGGTGCGCAGGTTGTCCGCCGAACTGGCGAGCAGGTCCAGGTCGTTGGCAATGTTCTCGTCATTGGGAAACTTGCCTGTCAGCGGGCTTTGATCACGCTGAAATCCGTTGTAGGCAAAACCCTTGATGCTCTGCGTGGCGCCGGCATAATCGGCGCCTCGGTTGAACTGCTGCCAGATCCAGTACTGGGCGACGGCGACCAGAACTGCGATGGCAAACGCGAGCGCCAGGCGATAGGTAAGCGAGGCAGCGTCCTTCATGTTCGATAGATTCCTTGAAGGGAATAAAACCCTGTCGTGCTACGAAAGTGGGATGCGGACCCTGAATTGCCCGGCTGGTTCAGGCACAGGGCAAATGCCGAAAGCAGTCGATCTGTGACAGAATCCGCCAGCTTCAGGGTCATCGGTGAATTGCATTTTATGCGCGATTTCAAGCCGTTAGATAGTGATTCGCAAGTTGAGTTGCAACAGGAAATAATCGCCGCAGGCGGTAATTGATTTGTAAGGGAAAAGCGGGATGGGGCGAATTAATTTCTGTAAATATGGTGGTGCTGTGGTGTGGACCGCCGGTCTTGCCATGCTGCTGGCGGTATTGTCGCTGCGTTACGGCGTCATCGAGAACAACCTGTTGCCCAGAAACTGCGATGCGGGCGCGGTCAGCGATCCCGCCTGGCAGTGCGCGCTGAAATGGGGTCTTGTACAGACCTTTCATGATCAGCGCCTGGGGTGGTTCAGCCTGGCTTGTGGCCTTGGGGCGTTTGCGCTGTCGTGTCGTCGGCTGGCCTGGGCAGGCTGGCTATCCGGCATCGCCGGCCTGGTGCTTTACAGCTACGACTATGCGGCCGTGGGGGCCCTGTCAGCCTTGTTGGTGCTGCTGCGGTCGCAGGGCGGGCAGGGCGAGTGCCAGACCCGTCAGTAGCCAGGCGATGGCCTGTGGGTTGGCGGGTTCAGGTAGCCAGCGGCCAACCACGGTGATGGCGATGAGGGCAGCGCAGATCTTCTCTGCCCGACCGCGTTGGCCGGTCCAGGCCGCAATGAGGAAGACCATCGCCGGCGCCAGATAAAGCATGACCGGAAAGTCGCGATAGCGGGAATCGACAAACAGCAACAGGGCGGCGATTGCGGCGGAGAACAGCAGCACACCGTGCAACACCGACAGCAGATCGCGGGCGATGAAAGGACTGCTGCGGGCACGCAGGTTCTGCCATGCGGAGGCTGCGGACACCAGCGGCTGACCATGCCAGCAGGCCAGTACGCCGCAGCTGATACTGCCGAGTACTGCCACCGCGCCCAGTACGGTCCACTCGATCATGTTGCGGTAAGCCAGCATTGCGTGCTCCCAATGCAGGATGGCAACCAGGCCGCAGAGCGCACCGCTGAGGGTCAGCGCAGCCAGCCGTATCGGGCCACCTTGACCACGTGCGGAGAGGCTGGCCAGCAGTAGCGCGATGAGTGCGCCGATGGCGGTGCCAAGCAAGGGTTTCTGCAGGGTTTCGCGTTCGGCCACCGGGCCGGCAAGCGGAAACTTGGGGGCCAGGGTGTGGGCGTCGAGCATGCCCCAGAAACCGCCTACGGTTCCTTCCAGCCGACGTTTCCAGGGTTGGTCGATGGCTTCGATCAGGTTGTAGTCCCAACCCTTATCATGCGCCTGATGGATGAATTCACGAATGTAGCGTGCCTGATTGACGCGCGAAGGCTTGGATTCTTCACGCTGGCGGCCCGCGCTGGGCCAGCCTGTTTCTCCGATCAGAATGCGATGTCCGGCAAACCGTGCGCTGACCTCGGCGTGAATATCGGCGACATGCTCGAGCGCATGGACGATGTCCACCGGTTCGTCCTCCCAGAAGGGCAGGATGTGAACCGTGACGAAGTCGACCGACTCGGCCAGGCCGGCGTTCTGCATCCAGAACTCCCAGACATCGGCGTAGGTCACGGGGACTTCGGTGCGGGCCTGGGCGTAGTCGATCAGCGCCTTCATCTCGTCATAGCTGCGTTCGCGACGCAGCAGGACTTCGTTGCCGACGATCAGCGCACTGACGACGTCCGGGTTTGCGTTGGCGAGGGCGATGGCCCGGTCGAGCTCGATGGCGTTCTTCTTGCGCTCGTGACCGATCCAGGCGCCGACCAATACCTTGATGCCGACCTCGCGTGCCACTTCCGGGACTTGGTCCAGACCTTGGTCTACCGAATAGAGCCGGACGCAGTCAGTGATTTTTGCCAGCGCGGTCAGATCTTCGACGATCTGGCTGCGTTCAATGTAGCCCTGCTCGTTGAACGGCGTCTGGCCGGGACGGTGATAGGGTGCATAAGACACGCATTTGAGCTTCTCGCCACTGCCCAGATGAAGATCGTGCATCTCCACCGGGCGCGTCTGACCAAGAACCCAGGCCAGCAGGGCGGTCAGCCCCAGCAGGTGGGTGAGCAGCAGGGTAATCCAGAGTGTGCGGCGGTTGACAGGGGCAAGGTGCATGGTTGGGCGGCAGAGGGTTACGCGCAGGTTGCAGGTGCAAAAAAGCCACGCCCGGAGGCGTGGCTTCGTGTCGAAGCGTGCGGATTCTACCGCGTATGCGGGCTCAGTCTGCGTAATCGCTCATGGGCACGCAGGCGCAGAACAGGTTGCGATCGCCATGGACATCGTCGATGCGGTTTACGCTCGGCCAGAACTTGTTGTCCGCCACCCAAGGTAGCGGGAACACCGCTTGCTCGCGGGTGTAGGGACGATCCCAGTCGCCCATGATGTCGGCCTGAGTATGCGGAGCATGCTTGAGCGGGTTGGCGTCGGCGCTCCATTCGCCTTGCTCGATGCGGGAGATCTCGTTACGGATGGAGATCATTGCGTCGATGAAGCGGTCCAGTTCGGCCAGATCCTCGGATTCGGTGGGCTCGACCATGATCGTGCCGGGCACCGGGAAGGACATTGTCGGCGCGTGGAAGCCGTAGTCCATCAGGCGCTTGGCAATGTCCACCTCACTGATGCCGGTGGCGGCCTTGATCGGGCGGATGTCGAGGATGCACTCGTGCGCCACGCGACCTTGCGTGCCGGTGTACAGCACCGGGTAGTGCTGACCGAGGCGGGCAGCCAGGTAATTGGCGTTGAGGATGGCGACCTCGGTGGCGCGCTTCAGGCCGCTGCCGCCCATCATCGCGATGTACATCCACGAGATCGGCAGGATGCTGGCCGAGCCGAAGGGGGCTGCCGACACGGCGCCCTGTCCCTTGTTCGGCCGCTGCTCGTCACCGGTGGGGCTGACGACATGATCCGCCATGAAGGGGGCGAGGTGGGCGGCCAGGCCGATCGGTCCCATGCCCGGTCCGCCGCCGCCGTGCGGAATGCAGAAAGTCTTGTGCAGGTTCATGTGCGACACGTCGGCGCCGATGGTGGCCGGCGAGGTGAGGCCGACCTGGGCGTTGAGGTTGGCGCCGTCCATGTACACCTGTCCGCCATGGGCGTGGACGATGTCGCAGATCTCGCGCACGGCTTCCTCGAACACACCATGGGTGGACGGGTAGGTGATCATCAGTGCGGCCAGTTCGTCGGCGTGCTGCTGGGCCTTGGCGCGCAGATCGGTGACGTCGACGTTGCCGTTGTCGTCACAGTCCACCACCACGACCTTCATGCCACACATCTGCGCGGTGGCCGGGTTGGTGCCGTGGGCGGATCGGGGAATCAGGCAGACATTGCGTCGAGCCTCGCCACGGCTGGCATGGTAGCGCGCAATGGCCACCAGGCCGGCGTACTCGCCCTGGGCGCCGGAGTTGGGCTGCATGCAGATGGCGGGGAAGCCGGTCACCGCCCGCAGGTAGTCGGCCAGACCTTCGATCATCTCGAGGTAGCCCGCAGCCTGCTCACGCGGCACGAACGGGTGCAGGTTGGCAAATTCCGGCCAGGTGACGGGAATCATCTCGCTGGTGGCGTTCAGTTTCATCGTGCACGAACCGAGCGAGATCATTGAGTGATCCAGCGCGAGGTCGCGATTCTGCAGCTTCTTCAGGTAGCGCAGCATCTCGTGTTCGGTGTGGTGCGTGTTGAACACCGGGTGCGAGAGGATGGCGTCGCTACGCAGCAGGCCGGCCGGCAGGGCGCCACCTGCCGCAGCAACACGGCGGTCGAGTTCGGACAGGTCCGTGTTGATGCCAAAGGTCGCCAGCACGGCGCTGACGTCGCCGGCGGTGGTGGTTTCATCCACTGCAATGCCGACACGGGTGCCGGACACCTGGCGCAGGTTGTAACCCGCTGTCGCGGCGTTTGCCACGATCTGTGCAGTGCGTGCACCGGTGTCGACCACCAGGGTGTCGAAGAAGCTGGCACTGGCCAGCGCGAAGCCGCCGGTCTTCAGGCCCTCGGCCAGCAGCGCGGCGTGGCGATGGATGCGTGCAGCGATGGTCCTCAGCCCCTGCGGACCGTGATACACCGCGTAAAAGCCGGCCATGTTGGCGAGCAGTACCTGCGAGGTGCAGATGTTGGAATTGGCCTTTTCGCGGCGGATGTGTTGTTCGCGCGTTTGCAGTGCCATGCGCAGCGCCGTCTTGCCGCGCGCGTCCTTGGAGACGCCGATGATGCGGCCGGGCATCGAGCGGACGTGGGCTTCGCGGGTGGCGAAGAAAGCCGCATGTGGGCCACCGAAGCCCATCGGCACGCCAAAGCGTTGAGCAGAACCCAGGGCGATGTCGGCACCGAGGCTGCCGGGGCTCTTCAGCAGCACCAGTGCCATCAGGTCGGAGGCGACGGCAACCACTGCACCGCGCGCTTTCAGCGCGGTGATCGGTGCCTGCAGGTCGGTGACGGCGCCGTTGACGTCGGGATATTGCAGCAGCGCGCCGAAAACATCATGCTGGCCTGCATCCGTGGCGCTGCCAAAGACCAGTTCATAACCGAAGTAAGCGGCGCGGGTGCGCACCACATCGATGGTCTGCGGGAAGCAGGCCTGGTCGATGAAGAACGCGTTGGACTTGGATCTGGAGACCCGGCGGGCCATCGTCATGGCTTCGGCCGCCGCGGTGGCTTCGTCGAGCAATGAGGCGTTGGCCAGTTCCAGACCGGTCAGGTCGATGACCATCTGCTGGTAGTTCAGCAGGGCTTCCAGGCGACCTTGGGCAATCTCCGCCTGATAAGGCGTGTAGGCCGTGTACCAGCCAGGGTTTTCCATGACGTTGCGCAGGATCACCGCAGGCGTGTGGGTGCCGTAGTAGCCCATGCCGATCAGCGACTTCTTGACCACGTTCTTGCTCGCGATCGCACGCAACCGGGCCAGCGCCTCGTGTTCGGGTTGCGGCGCGCCCAGTGGCAGTGGCTGCGCCAGCCGGATGGCGGCTGGCACGGTCTGGTCGATCAGCGTATCGACATCGGCAAGGCCGATGGCCGCACACATGCGGGCGATTTCGGCTGGATTGGGGCCAATGTGGCGATGAATGAAGGCGTCGCGCTGTTCGAGGTCGGCGAGCGGGGCGGAGAGGAGCGTGTCGGTCATGGTCGTGCGCAGCGGAGCGGGCAAGGCAAAGGGCCCAGCAGAATTGGGCCGGGGGTGCCGGGGGCGGAAGATCGTGCCTCCCGGCAGACTGGGTCGTGCTTACTGGGCGATCTCGGCTTCGTAACCGGCGGCGTCGAGCAGGCTGGACACATCGGCGGCGTTTGCCGGCTTGATCTTGAACAGCCAGGCAGCATAGGCGTCGGTGTTGACGCTTTCCGGCGCGTCCACGGCATCCTGATTGGCGGCAATCACTTCACCCGCGACCGGGGCATAGATGTCGGATGCGGCCTTGACTGATTCGATCACTGCGCAGGCTTCGCCGGCGGCGAGCTGGCGACCGGCTTCCGGCAGTTCGAGGAAGACGACGTCGCCCAGCGCTTCCTGGGCGTGGTCCGTCACGCCGACGGTCAGGCTGCCATCGGCTTCGACGCGGATCCATTCGTGGGACTTGGTGTACTTCAGGTCGGCAGGCGTGTTGCTCATGTTGTTTCTCCGCAGTGGGCTGGATTCAGGAAAAGCTTGGAACAGCTGTGTGTGGGCCGGGACAGACTTCGGCATGCCGGAGTCTGCCTCAAATGACGATGCTTCAGACCAGTGCCTGACCGTTGCGGGCAAACGGCAGTTTGACGGTGCGTGCCTTGAGACGCTTGCCGCGGATGTCCACTTCGACACTGGTGCCCGGTTCGACCTCCAGAGGCAGACGGGCAAAGGCAATGGATTTCTCCAGTGTGGGCGAGAAGCTTCCGCTGGTGGTTTCACCTTCGCCTGCGGAGGTGAAAACCCTCATGTGCGCGCGCAGCACGCCTTTGTCTTCAAGAATGAGTCCCAGCACACGGCGACTTGCTGGCTTGACGGCCAGTGCGGCGCGGCCGACGAACAGACGGTGTTCGTCCTTGAGATCCACCGTCCAGGCCAGACCAGCGTCGAGCGGGGAGACGGATTCGTCCATGTCCTGGCCGTACAGGTTCATGCCGGCCTCAAGGCGCAGGGTGTCGCGCGCACCCAGCCCGCAGGGCGCGACGCCAGCCGCCTGCAGCGCGGCCCAGACCGTAGCGGCACGCTCGGCCGGCAGCGCAATCTCGAAGCCGTCTTCGCCGGTATAGCCAGTACGACCTACAAAAATGTCACCGATCTGCGCACCGGAGAATACGGTCAATGCTTCGCTGCCGGCGCGCAGTTCGGGCAGGGCCTGCCAGGTACGGGGGCGGGCATTGGGGCCCTGGATCGCAATCATGGCAAGGTCGCGGCGGGCGCTGAGGCTGACGTTGGCGCCGGTAAGAGCGATATGCTTGCGCATCCACGCCACATCCTTGTCCGCAGTGCCGGCATTGACGACGATGCGGTACTGGCTATCGGACAGACGATAGACGATCAGGTCGTCGATGACGCCGCCGTCTTCGTTGAGCATGCAGGAGTAGAGAGCCTTGCCAGGCGTCTTGAGTTTGGCAACGTCGTTGGCCAGGAGCGCACGCAGCCAGCGCGTGGCATCGGCGCCTTCGAGGTCGAGCGACAGCATGTGCGACACGTCGAACATGCCTGCATCACGTCGAACAGCGTGGTGCTCCTCGATCTGCGAGCCGTAGTTGACCGGCATGTCCCAGCCGGCAAAGTCGACCATGCGTGCGCCAGCGGCGACGTGGGTGGCGTGAAGCGGGGTGTGGCAGACGGGGGCGTTCATGGCAGCTCCGGCAAAGTGAACGAAAAAAGGGCGGTACGACGCGGCCATTCGAGGAATGTCAAACGTGTCGTGCTCGCCCCATCTGTCCCTTGTACCTGAGAGATTCCGGACGGATGTGCCGGGTGCCCCTTCGGTGGATGTGCGGCACCCTGAGTGCCCACGTCGCTCTCCAGACTTTCACTGCCGTGCGCGGTCCTTTTGCCTGAGCGATTCCGGGGGGTTACGCCTTCGGCGACTCTCTGTGGGAGAGTGCTCTCC
>Ga0048259_101702_pt1 | contig 9790 bp, 10 predicted proteins | sample SubbioQV12_Dec13_FD_54352 | JGI IMG/M metagenome (GOLD analysis project Ga0048259, IMG submission 54352) | Serpentinite rock and fluid subsurface biosphere microbial communities from McLaughlin Reserve, California, USA - QV1.2_Dec13... | ecosystem: Environmental > Terrestrial > Deep subsurface >... | reverse complement strand
CTTTGTGGTTGGTGGTGGTGATCCAGCGCATCAGCCCGGTGGGGCCATGGGCATGCGAATGCCCGGACGCGGTATCGATCGGATCATGAGTCAGGGTCGTCATGCGCACGTCTCCTGTTGCCGCCCATCGGGCAGCGGATCACCAGCTGAGGCAGCTCCGGTACGCCGCCCATGCATCCTCAACAAAGGCGCCAATGCGCCTCTGTGTCCACTTCAGTTGCCGCGGCCAGCCGCCACCTCGACCGGCTGCACCGCTTCACCGGAGACATTGCTCCAGGCATTGCGGGTATAGGTAATCACAGCCGCCAGGTCGGCATCGGACAACTGCGCGCCAAACGCCATCATCGCCGTACCCTGCTTGCCCTTGAGCACCAGATCGATCTGTGCTGCCTTGTCCCCCTGAACCAGCGGCGAGCCATCGAGCGCTGGAAAGGCCGGCGGCAAGCCCTTGCCATCTGCCTGATGACAAGCCGCGCAGTTCGCCTCGAACACCACGCGACCGCGTTCGACCAGTTCGCCCAGCCCCCACTCGCGGGCATCATCCACCTTTGCCGCCGCCGTCAGCGCCAGCCGGCCCTGCACCCAGGCGGAGTAGCGCTCGGCCGATACCACATGCACTTCGATCGGCATGAAGCCATGGTCCTTGCCACACAGTTCGGCACAGTTTCCACGATAGATACCCTCCTGCTCGGCGCGGAACCAGGTGTCGCGAATGAAGCCGGGAATCGCATCCTGTTTGACCCCGAAGGCCGGCACCCACCAGGAATGAATGACATCAGCCGCCGTCGTGAGCACGCGCACCTTTTTCCCCACCGGTACCACCACCGGGTTATCGACCTCGAGCAGGTAGTGCGCTCCCTTTTCCGCCTTACCCTCGATCTGCTCGCGCGGCGTCGACGCGTTGGACAGGAAGCGAATGCCCTCCCCCTCGCCCTGCAGATAGTCGTAACCCCATTTCCACTGATAGCCTGTGGCCTTGATGGTGATGTCGGGGCTGGAAGTATCCTTCATCGCGATCACGGTCTTGGTCGCCGGCCAGGCCATTCCGAGCAGGATCAGGATCGGCACCACCGTCCACGCGATTTCGACCGCGGTGTTTTCATGGAAGTTGGCCGCAACCGCACCACGCGACTTGCGATGGTGGATCACCGACCAGAACATCACCCCGAACACACCAACAAAGATCACCAGACAGATGATCAGCATCAGCGTATGCATGCTGTAGATTTCGGTGGCGATACCGGTGACCGGTGGCTGAAGGTTGTATCGACTGGGCGCATCCTGCGCGCTTACACAGGCAGCGTAAGCAATAGGCAGTGCGGATGCTGTGATGCGACTGGCAAACCCCATGTCGACCCCCGGCAAATACACGATGAGCAGGTGGGCCGATGTTGCCATAGCGAATTTCGCCGCCGCAACAGGATTATTTGATAAAGATCAATATGATGCAATGCAATATCTGCTAGCCATCAGCAGCAACACACCATCTGCGGTCATATTCGGGGTTTTCCCTCAGACGGGTTTGCTGCGGTGCGATCACACCGGTTGCGGCACGCTGAGACGCCGCTGCAGCGTACGCATCAGTGCGCCCAGCACCGGCAACTTTGCATACAACTCCTCCGCCGCGTCCCAGTAGTCCCGATGCAGCACGACACGCCCGTCACCATCGAAGCGCAGATGGCTGACCCCGCGGATGACAATGTCGCGTCGCCCCATGCCAAACAGGAAGTCCCAGCCCAGCATGGCCTGCTCCCCGTCGACAAGCCGGGTGTGCACGATGAAACGTGGCGCATCGACCGAAGCAAACATGTGCTCGAAGATGCGGATGATTGCCGCGACCCCGATCACCTCGTTGAACGGATCCTTGAAACGTGCGTCACGGGCATAGAAGACATCCAGTCGGGTCAGCGACAAGGGCGTCAGCGTCTCATAGAAGCGGGCAATGTCGTCCACCACGGCAGCCAGGCTGCGTGCAGCCACTACAGGCCGGTCGCGCGACGGATCAGGGGGAAATAGAGTCGCCTCGGCAGGCATTGCAGCACCTTGAGAAAACGGGTGAAACGTTTGGGAAAGTGGATCTCGAACTCGCCTCGGCCAAAACCGGCGACGATCTCCGCGGCCGCCTGCTCTGCACTGATGAGCGCAGGCATGTGGAAGGTGTTCTGCTCGGTGAGCGGCGTGGCAACAAATCCAGGGCACATCAGAAATACGCCCAGCCCGCGCGGGGCAAGATCCAGATAAAGGGTTTCTGCCAGATTGATCAGGGCGGCCTTCGACGGACCATAGACGGTGGCCTGCGGTAACCCCCCATAGCCGGCAACCGAGGCCACGATGGCAATGGACCCGCTCCCCTGATCCAGCATGCCCGGCACCACGGCTGCCACACCATCCATGACGCCAAGCAGATTGGGCTCCAGCGTCTCACGTACGTTTTGCGGCGTGAGCTCCCAGGCACGCAGCGGCCGATAGGTTCCGGCATTGAACACGACCAGATCCAGCCCACCCCAAAGGGCCAGCAGGCGGTCGCGCTCGCGTATGAAATCTGCAGGACGGGTGACATCCATCGCTGCAACCACCGCATCGTCGCATTCTGCAGCGAGCGCTTCCAGCCGCGTCCTGTCACGAGCGGACAAGGCCAGCCTTGCCCCACGCACCGCCAGTTGCCGGGCGAGCGCGGCGCCGATACCGGTGGAGGCACCCACCAGCCAGACACGCTTGCCATGCCAGTCGGCCAGCGGAGGATTGAGCGGTGCGAACAGACGCATCAGTCAGCCCGCTTGTAGAATGACAAGGTGACTTCGCCCAGGCGCAAGCCCCACTTGCTCATCACCGAACGGTTGAGCATGACTTTATCGTCCATCAGGAACATCCAGTCGTCGAAGTCGACATTGATCACCCTGTCGCCCACCGGCAAAGCCAGCACGTAGCGCCAACGCAGCGCGTTCCCTGCGGCCTCGCCGCGCGCCTCGCCAACAACATCCCCGGCCGTGCCGGTATAACGGCCATCGCCATGGCGTGTCACCGTCCAGATACGGCGCTGCGTCGTACCGTCCGCGTAGGTGAAGTGTTCGTCCAGCGTTCCGACGTCGCCCTTCCAGCTGGCTTCGATCAATACATGAAAGCGCTTGATCACCTCGCCGGAGCGATCCTGGAAAATACCATGTGCATCGAGCGTGCCATTGAAATAGGTCCGCAAGTCGAGCGCCGGTTGCTGATCTCGATACTTATCCACGTCGATCGAACTACAGCCCGCCAGACTCATCAGACCCGCGAGCAACAGCAGCAGTTTTCCCATCATTTCCGTTCTCCAGTCCGTCATCGCAAGTCATGAGCAACATCATCCAGCCCATCAGTTCGTACAGTCATTGAGCACCCAGCCTACCCTCGGTGGCGCCGTCAAACAGCGCGCGCCAGCGCCATGCAAGGGCCAGTGCAATCACCTTCAGCAACACCGGCACGAGTGCGTACACGCCCGCCAAAGCAAGCAGGGCATCCGGGCTACGCGCACCCGGCGCGTAACCAAGCCAGCCCAGCAGAGGCAGGGCCAGGCCGGCGGCAAGCGCCAGATTGGCCTTGGTGACAAAGTTCCACCAGCCAAACCAGGCGCCCGCACGCGCCTCGCCGTCGGCGCGTGTCGATTCACGTGCAAGCAGATCCGCCAGCAGGGAGGGCGGCATCGACAGATCTGCCCCCAGCGCCATGCCCGACAGCAGACAGATGACGCCAAAGGCGGCGAACTCGCCCGCCCCGAGCAAGCCCGCCCAGACAAAGACGGCCATTGCCAGCACCATGCCCAGACACCAAGTACGCAGCTTGCCCAGGTGGCGGGACAGCCTGGCCCATAGCGGCAGGCTGCATGCCGCGCTGAGGAAATAGATCATCAGGAAAAGCCCTGCCAACTGCGGCGCCTGCAACACATCTGCGACAAAGAAGAGCACGGTTGCCGATGGAATCGCAGCGGCGATGCCATTGGCGGCAAAGACCAGCAGCAAGCGACGGAAGGATAGGCAGCCCAAGGCCTCCGCCAAGCCTCGCAACACCGATCCCCTGCCTGGTGAACTTTTCGGTGCACGCGGCGCAAGCAATAGCGTCCAGGTCGCGAACAACAGCAAAATGGGCAGGAAGATCCAGGCCATCCGCGCCAGGCCATCGGCCTCTGAATCATTGCCCACCAGCAAACCTGGCAGCCCGGCCGCCAGGATCACGCCTGCCAGTGCAAAGCCCTCTCGGCTGACCACCACCTGGGTTCGTGATACCGGATCAGGGGCGACCTCTGCCCCCCAGGCGTTATACGCAATGGTGGCCACCGAGTAGGCCAGGGAAACCACGGTCACCGACAATGCCAACCACAGCGCACCCGCACCATCGGGCGGGGCGAGCAGACCGATCATGCCGAGGCCGAGCACCGGCAGGGCAAGCGCGATCAGACTGACGCGCCCGGCGGGCAGTGCGCAGGCCCGGTCGCTGACCCAGCCAATCATGGGGTCCGTCAACGCATCGACGATCCTTGCCGCCAGTAATACCAGCCCGACAGTGGCCAGCGACAAACCCAATGCGTCGGCATAGAGACGCGGCACGTGAACGTAGATGGGCAAGGCAGCAAACGCCAGCGGCAAGCCCAATGCTCCGTAGGCCAGGGTGGCACCACGTGCAGACAGGGAGGCTGCCGCCACGGTCATGACCCGGCCCCGGCGCTGGCATGTTCGCCGAGCAGACGCGCCCGCAGCGCCGGTTCGCGCGTGCGCGGGTCCAGCCAGATGGCAAAGAAGGCACGTGCCAGTTCAGCATCATCGATATCGGCCGTAGGACGATCCAGATGCCAGAAACGGGCCCCCCCGCCCGCCAGCCGCACGCCGACCAAGGTGTCCCCGCTGCTGACCGAGGGCAGGGCACGGCTCAATGCCTCACGCCAGCGCGCCAGAACGGCTTCATCGGTGTAACCCAGGCGACGGATCTCGTCGATACTGGTGTCTACCAGACGCTCGCCAGGAATATTGCGCGCATAGCGCAGCGCAAGTGCGTAAGGCCCCTCAAGCGACCACGGCTGACCGGCAGGCACCCACAAGGCTGCATCGTAAAGCTTGAGGCCGAACCATCGCATTTCGCCGCTACCCAAGGCGCGCGGCGCGCCGTCCGGACCACCGATCGCAGCCGAGACCGCGCCCGGCAGCCCAACTGCAGCGATGCCCGGCGTTCCCATCAAGGCGCCCAGGAGCAGCAGCAGACGCAGCGTCTTCATGGATCAAGCCGCCTGGTCCGCATGCATCAGGGTGTAGTGATGCACGTCAATGTCGCCGGTGTTGAAGCCTGCTTCACAATAGGCAAGGTAAAACCGCCACATGCGCATGAAACGCGCTGGAAAGCCAAGCGCCTGCACCTGTCCCGCGCAATCCTCGAAGGCGTGATGCCAACGCGCCAGCGTTCGTCCGTAATCGGCGCCGAAGGCAAAGTCATCGACCACTGCCAGACCGGCACGCGTGGTCTGAACCTCGATCTGCGCCGGGCAAGGCAGCATTCCGCCGGGGAAAATGTGGCGCTGGATGAAGTCGGTGCCACGCCGGTAACGCGCGAACAAGTCATCCGCGATGGTGATGGCCTGAATCACACAACGCCCACCCGGTTTCAGCCGGCTGGACAGTTGGCTGAAGTAGGTTGGCCAGAAGCGCTCACCCACCGCCTCGATCATCTCGATGGATACGATGTGATCGTACTGACCGGCAACATCGCGATAGTCGCACAGCTCGAAACTGACCTTGTCGGCATAGCCACCGCGTTCGGCACGTGCGCGCGCAAACTCGAGTTGCGAAGGTGACAGGGTCAGCCCCAGCACCCGACAACCAAACTCTGTCGCTGCGACCTCGGCAAACCCCCCCCAGCCGCAGCCAACCTCGAGGATCAGCTGCCCGGGACGCGCATCGAGCTGCGTGAGGATACGGCAATACTTGCGCAATTGCGCCTGTTCCAGCGGCTCGTCGGCATCGGCAAACACCGCGGCCGAGTAGGTCATTGTCGGATCCAGCCAGCACTGGTAGAAATCGTTGCCCAAATCGTAATGCGCCTCGATATTGCGGCGCGAGCCAGCGCGCGTGTTGGCGCGTAGCAGATGACCGAGGCGATGACCGAGCAAACGGAAGAAACGCCCATAGATGGCAGACTGCAACTGCTTGCGGTTGCGTGACAGCAATGTCAGCAGGGCGGGCAGATCCTCGGTATCCCAGGCTCCGTCCATGTAAGCCTCGGCAAAGCCGATGTCACCGCGCCCCAGGGCCTCGTCGAACACCGCGTGATCCCGCACCCTCAGGTGCGCAACCAGCGGGCCGTGGCCGGCGCGCAGATGCAGATTGTCCGGCAGCTCGAGGGCAAGCGCGCCACCCTCCATCTGATCGAGCATCTCCAGTGCCAGTCTTGTCGGCCGGGGCAGGTGCCCCAGCTTCCCCAACTTGCCAAGCGTGAGTGGACGCAGGGCGTGGTCGATGGTGTTCATCAGGTAGTCTCCTCGATCGGCGGCAGGGGCTTGCGGTAAAAGCTCACCCGCCTGAGCGCCAGGCGCAGTGCCTGCCAGTGGATGCGGGCGACAACGCCCAGGGTCATGAAGGGATAGCGCAGCAGCCATTTGCTCATTGCTGCGCCGGACAGCGGCTCGGCACGGCCGGAGACCCGGGTGGAGAGCTGGCGCACGCCACCATCCCAGTAGTCGATTGCAACGGCGTGGACCGTCCCCCTGCCTTCGAAGCGGAAGCGGTACTCGCCCTGTACCGGGAAAAAGGGCGAGACATGGAACACCTTGGTCGCACGCAATTCGTCACCGGCGACGATGGCGCGCAGGTCATCATGTCGCACCAGGTAGTTGTGACGTTCGCCAAAGGTGTTGCTGACTTCCGCCAGCACCACCCTCAAGGCTCCGCCTGCGTCATGGCAGAACCAGAAGCTGACCGGATTGAAGACGTAGCCGAAGATGCGCGGCATGGTATGGATCACCACCTCGCCGTCGCAAACCGGCAACACGCCGTGCGTCTCCAGGATGCTGCGCAGCCAGGGCAATAATGCCGAACCATCCCGCCGACCGTGGTCGCGCAGATGAAAGGCAAATACATTGCGCCGCTCGATACCCAGCAAAGGTACGCGGATATCGTCGAGCCGTCCCAACGGCAACCGCAGGAAGGCCGTGGGATAGATGAATCGGTTGCGGGTGCCGACGTGACGCTCGTGCATCACTGCGCCAAAGCAGGCTGCAGGATCGAGCACCGGATCGAAGGTATCCGCGATCTGCTGGTTCATGCCTGCAACCCCTCACTCACCGTCGTCGTGGCGAGCTGCCACGGAATCCTCGCGCCCAACGCAGCGGCAACCGCGACGGCCGACTTCAGACCGTCCTCGTGGAAGCCATAGCCCGTCCACGCGCCGGCAAACCAGCTGCGCTGGCGGCCCTGGATGGTGGGCAATGCGGCCTGGGCATCGATGGCCGCCTGGTCAAAGACAGGATGCGCATAGTGGATGGTGCGCAGTACATGTTCGGCACGCGGCGCGCGGAAGGGATTCAATGACACCACGACTGGCGTTTCGAAGGGCAGTGGCTGCAATCGGTTGATCAGGTAGCTGACTGACACCGGACGCGCGTCTGCACGACCTTCACCGGCCATGTAGTTCCATGCCGACCAGACCTTGCGCCGCTGTGGCAGCAAGGACGGATCGGTGTGCACGATGGCGGTATTGGCCTGGTAGCTCACTGCACCCAGGATGCGCCGCTCGTCTGCACTGGCGCCTGCACCGAGCAGTGCCAGGGTCTGATCGCTGTGGCAGGCAAACACGACTTCGTCAAAACACTCGGCACCATGACGGGAGTGAATGCGTACCTGATGAGGCTCACGGTCGACCCGCAGCACCGGGCTGGCCACCCGGACATCCGGCAGTTGCGCGAGAATCTTCGCGACGTACTCACGCCCACCGCCCTTTACCGTGCGCCACTGCGGCCGGTCGAGAATCTGCAGCAGGCCATGGTTGTGACAGAAGCGGACGAAGGTGGAGAGCGGGTAATCAAGCATGGTGCGCGTCGGACACGACCAGATCGCGGCTGCCATCGGCAACAGATACCAATCACGAAAGGCGCTGCCATAGCGCTCACGATCCAGATACTCGCTCAGGCTGGAAGCCGGCATGCGGCCTTCGCTCGCCATGCGGGTCGTCTCGCGGTTGAAGCGCAGGATGTCGCGCAGCATGCCGATGAAGGCCGGACGCATCAGGTTGCTGCGCTGGGCGAAGACCGTACCGAGATCGGACCCCGCCCACTCGATGGCCGGATCGGCCAGGCTGACGCCAAAAGACATCTCGCTATCGACCGATTCCACACCCAGCTGGGCAAACAGCGCGCACAGATTGGGGTAAGTACGGCGGTTGAACACCAGAAAACCGGTATCAACCGGGTGCGTATGACCTTCGACGGTCACGTCTATCGTGTTGGTGTGGCCACCGACGTAGCTGCCCGCCTCAAACAGGGTCACCTGGTCATGCCTGGAAAGCAGCCAGGCCGCACCGAGGCCGGCAATGCCGCCACCGACCACCGCGACCCGGCGCCCACCGCCAAGTCTGGCTTGGGCAAGCTCACCCATGCGCATGATCGTACGCCTCCGGATTCTCACCCTCGATCAAGGCATAGGCCGAGTGGTTGTGGATGGACTCGAAGTTTTCCGACTCAACCCGCCAGCTGGCGATGCGGCGATCCGCTCCCAGACGCAAGGCGATGTCACGCACCAGATCCTCAACGAACTTGGGATTGTCGTAGGCACGTTCGGTCACCCACTTCTCGTCCGGTCGCTTGAGCAGGCCGAAGACTTCGCACGACGCCTCCTCCTCAGCCATACGCACCAGCTCGCCTATCTCCAGGTCGCCACGCAAGCGCGCGGCAATCGTGATGTGCGAACGCTGGTTGTGCGCTCCGTATTCGGAGATCTTTTTGGAACAAGGGCATAGGCTGGTCACGGGTACGGTCACGATCAACGTGGAGCTGAGCGACGCATGCTCTGTCTGCTCGAACACCAGCGTCACGTCCAGATCAAGCAGACTGGCCACCCCGGAGACCGGCGCGGTCTTGCGCATGAACCACGGGAAGCGGGCCTCGATCCGCCCCGACGTCGCCTCGAGTCGTACCAGCATGTCCGCAAACAAGGCCCGCAGTCCAGACAGATCAAGCCCGCCGCGCTCGACCTCCAGAAGTTCGACAAAGCGCGACATGTGCGTGCCCTTCACGTCGGCGGGCAAGCCGACCGTCATCTCGATGGTCGCGACGGTGTGCTGTGCTCTGTCGCCATCTAGCAGCACCAGCGGATAGCGCAAGCCACGCACACCAACCCGCTGAATCGCGAGCGCACGATGATCCTGGCTGGCCTGTACATCCGGAAGGAAGAACTTGTCGGGGGCGTTCATGAAAACTCCTTGGCAATATGCGGATCGGTGACAGTCGTCCGGCGGGTCGGCCCAGACGGGCAGTGGCGCCCGGCCGGCGCATCAGAACGGGATGGCGCGACAGACCTTGCCACCCTGAAATCGAGCTCAGCCTTCCGGTTCTGCCCGCAAGGGGAACACGGGAAGATCAGCCCGATGCATGAACAGCATCAGATCAACACCTGTTTTGTCCTGGACAGAATGATCCGTCGCCTTAAGCGCCACCGCGCCGGACCGGACCGCTTCCGGAGTGGGCGCCGTGTTGCCCAGAACGGAATAAACCAGGGAGACCAGCACCAATGCACTGCCGGCCAGGATCTTTGGATGAGCTGAGGCATTCATGACTGTTGTC
>Ga0048259_100948_pt1 | contig 9824 bp, 10 predicted proteins | sample SubbioQV12_Dec13_FD_54352 | JGI IMG/M metagenome (GOLD analysis project Ga0048259, IMG submission 54352) | Serpentinite rock and fluid subsurface biosphere microbial communities from McLaughlin Reserve, California, USA - QV1.2_Dec13... | ecosystem: Environmental > Terrestrial > Deep subsurface >... | reverse complement strand
AATTTGCAGTGCAACCGCTATAAACAACAGTCCATTGCTGCCACGGCAATGTCCAGCAGCCATATCCCGTGCCTGTCGATGCCCCCACTACCCTTGATGTTCCGTTATCTGCTCTACCTGCTCGTCCCATTCCTGGTGCTGATTGCCGCCGCCACGCTGGCTTGTGTTGCGGGGTATTGGCTATGGCTGGCGGCCGATCAGGCTTGGCCGCTGGAAAAAGTCATCAGCAAGCTGGGCAAACTGTTGCTGGTGCTCAGCATCGTGCCGTTGATGCACGGGCTGGGCTTGAAGGCTGCCGATCTCGGATTCGCCGTGCGCCGCACGATGCTGCGGCAGTTCGGTCAGGGATTGGCGCTGGGGTTGCTGAGTCTGCTGCCGGTCATGGTGGTTTTGTATCTTGCCGGTGTGCATATCGTCGATGCGTCGAGAATCTGGACGTGGGACTGGCTGCTAGGCAAGCTGGTGGGCGGTTTTCTTCTGGCCTTGCTGATTTCACTGGCGGAAGAACCCATTTTCAGAGGGATATTGTTCAGCGGCCTGCAATCGCGCATCAATACCGTGGTGGCCGTGCTGGCCAGTTCGTTTTACTACGGCATCCTGCACTTTCTTGATAGCCAAAGCACATTGAGTGGCGACGACATACATCCTTTGAGCGGTTTCATGCTGATGCAGGAAGCCTTTGCCAATTTGCTCAATCCCGAAATTACCACGGCACTGATAGCCTTAATTTGTGTAGGCCTGTTTCTGGGCGTGATCCGGGCCACCGTGCCCGGCAGCCTGGCGCTGTGCATCGGTTGCCATACCGGCTGGGTCTGGCAGATCAAATTCAGCAAGTCGCTGTTCGACGTCGATCCTGCATCCTCTTATCTGTTTCTGGTGAGCCACTATGATGGCGTCGTCGGGCCGTTGGTCAGTGTCTGGATGGTGATGGCCATAACAACGTATCTACTTTATCGCCGCTGGGCAAACAGGATTTGAAACCGGGTCAGGCGATTGCCTGACCCGGCGAAGAAGAATGTCAGTGCGCGCGTCCTGCTTCGGCAGCTTCCGGCAAGTCAATCAGGCTACCGGTTCTAACATCGTAGATGTAACCGTAAACCGGAATCTCGTCAGGAACCAACGGGTGGTTTTTGATGCGGCTGACGTCATCGACCAAGGCATCGGTGTGATTTTTGATGGTCAGCCAGTTGATGAATTTACCGTCTGTGCAGCCCGGGCCTTCACCACTGTCGTGCCAGCCCGAGGCATCGACGCTGGCGGTTTTCAGGCTGCTGGCCAGCAAGTCGCCCATGATGTCGTTGGTGAAGGTTTCCATACCGCAATCGGTGTGGTGAATCACAAACCATTCTTTCGTACCCAACAGTTTGTAGGAAATGACCAGCGAGCGAATGGCGTCATCACTGGCACGGCCACCGGCATTGCGGATGACGTGGGCATCGCCTTCGGCAAGACCGGCGAACTTGGCTGGATCCAGCCGGGCATCCATGCAGGTGAGGATGGCGAATCGGCGAGCCGGCGGCATCGGCAGTTCACCTTTGTCGAAACTGGCGACATAACCACGATTGGCCAGGAGTACTTCGTTCAGTAGTTTGCTCATTGGACACCTTGCAGATGATGGAGTGAAAAAACACCTGGCTCATGATGGGGATGAACCAGACGGGGATAGTTTTGCTATCTCCGGGGCGGATTGTAATGGATGCAATCGCTGAGGCAACTATGGAACTGGCGCTAAATAGCCTCCTGATTTAACCCATCTGAAAACCGCATCAATCGCGATTGATGCGGTGCGCGTTGTTTACCTCATCCACGGACTACGGACTGGCGCAATGATTGGACTGTCCTCTGTTTTTTTGCCTTTCCACCCTACCCTGCCCTGCCCTCCTCAGCAGGATAAGGGCCGGGGATGAGGATTTCCTGCGCCGTAATCAATCCCTCAGCAGTTCATTGATGCCGGTCTTGCTGCGGGTTTTTTCGTCCACCTGTTTGATGATGACCGCGCAGTACAGGCTGTGGCTGCCGTCTTTCGACGGCAGGTTGCCGGAGACGACGACGGAACCCGCCGGAATGCGGCCATAAGTCACTTCGCCGGTCATGCGATTGAATATCTTGGTGCTCTGGCCTATGTAAACCCCCATCGACACCACGCAGTTGTCTTCGACGATCACGCCTTCGACGATTTCCGAGCGGGCACCGATGAAACAGTTGTCGCCGATGATGGTCGGGTTGGCTTGCAGTGGTTCCAGTACGCCGCCGATGCCGACGCCGCCGGACAAATGCACGTTCTTGCCGATTTGCGCGCAGGAGCCGACGGTGACCCAGGTGTCGACCATGGTGCCGCTATCGACGTAAGCACCAATGTTGACGTAAGACGGCATCAGAATCGCACCCGGCGCAACGTAGGAACCGTAACGCGCCACCGCATTCGGCACCACACGCACCCCGGCTTTGGCAAAATCGGCCTCGCTGTACTGGCCGAATTTGGTGGGCACCTTGTCGTAATAGCGCACATCGCCACTTTCGATAACCTTGTTTTCGTTGATGCGGAACGACAACAGCACGGCTTTTTTCAGCCACTGATGGGTGACCCAGTCGCCGTCTTTTTTCTCGGCAACCCGCAGTTCGCCCCGGTCGAGCAAGCTCAAAGCCTGGTTGACTGCATCGCGCACGTCGGCAGAGACGGTGGATGGGCTGATATCGGCGCGATTTTCAAAGGCTTCGGTGATGATGGTTTCCAGATTCGACATGGTATTTCGTTGATTTTTTAAGGATGGAAGGATGCAGGATTGGCCGACACGAAAAAGCGCATCGGCCTGGTGGCTGATGCACTTCACTCGGGTTCAACGCAGCCTACGCGGTACTTTGTTGCAGAAAAGTTTTGATGCGTCGCGCCGCTTCGACGCATTCTTCGATAGGCGCGACCAGCGCAATGCGCACATGGTTTGCACCGGGATTGATGCCCGCACTGTCGCGTGACAGATAGCTGCCGGGCAATACCGTGACGTTTTGTTGCGCGTACAGTTGCCGGGCAAAGTCGGTGTCGGCAATCGGGGTTTTCAGCCAAAGGTAAAAACTGGCCGCTGGCCGCTCGATGGGACAGACGCTTTGCAGAATGTCGATGACAGCGGTGAATTTGTCGCGGTAAAGCTGGCGGTTACGCCTGACGTGCTCCTCATCGCTCCAGGCGGCGATGCTGGCATGTTGCGTCGGCACCGGCATCGGGCAACCGTGATAGGTGCGGTAGTTGAAATAGCCTTTCAACACGCTGGCATCGCCTGCGACAAAGCCGGAGCGCAAACCCGGCGCGTTGGAGCGTTTCGACAGGCTCTGGAAAATCACGCAGCGTTCGAATGCGGTGTTGCCCGCCGCGTAAGCACTTTGTAGCAAGCCTTGCGGCGGCTGGGCTTCGTCGTCGTAAAGTTCGGTGTAGCACTCGTCGGAGGCGATGACGAAGTCGTATTTTTCCGCCAGCGCCATGAGTTTTTCATGTTCGGCCTGGCTGATGACGGCACCGGTCGGGTTGCCGGGCGAGCAGATGAACAGCAATTGACAGCGTCGCCAGAGGGTTTCCGACACACTATCGAAATCCGGCAAATAGCCATTGGCTGCGCTGGTGTTCAGATAATACGGCTCGGCACCGGCCAGCAGGGCTGCGCCTTCGTAAATCTGGTAAAACGGGTTGGGCATGATGACCACCGGTCTTTCAGCCGGATTGATCACGGCTTGCACGAAGGAAAACAACGCCTCGCGCGTACCATTGACCGGCAACACCTGGGTTTCGCCATCGATGCCGCCTGCTGGAATGGCAAAGCGGCGGCAAGCCCAGTCGGCCATGGTTTGCCGCAATTCCGCCAAGCCTTTGGTGGTGGGGTACAGCGTCAGCCCGTGCAAATGGCGCAGCAAGGCTTCCTGAATGAAGTGCGGTGTCGGGTGTTTGGGTTCGCCAATCGACAAGGCAATGTGGGGGTTGTCACCCGCTGGCGTGACGCCGCTTTTGAGGCTTGCCAGTTTTTCGAACGGGTATGGATGCAATAGCTGTAACTGTGGATTCATCTATTTTGACGCAACTATTTGATGCAATTGGGTTGCTTGCCTGCGCTCCAGGCTTGCTGCTGCTGTTGCAACGCCTTGTTCATGTTCTGATTCAGATTGTCGACGCGGCTGCCGTGCGATGGGTGGGTCGACAACAATTCGATCGGCTGTCCGCCTTGTGCCGCACGCTCCATTTTTTGCCACAGGACGAGGCTTTGACGCGGATCGAAACCGGCACGCGCCATCAAATCCAGGCCTATGGTGTCGGCTTCGACTTCATGCACCCGGCTGTACGGCAGTAAAACACCGAATTGCGCACCCAGACCCAATGCCGCCAAGCCAGCCTGACCCATTGCGGTTTGCGGCTGAGTGACGGCCTGCACCAGCGACAAACCTGCGCTGAGGGCGGTTTTCTGCGACATGCGTTCATTGCTGTGCCGCGCCAAAACATGGCCAACCTCATGGCCGATCACGGCAGCCAGTTGATCCTGATTGTCCACCAGTTCCACCAGACCGGAATGCACGCCTATCCTGTTGCCGGGCAGGGCGAAGGCATTCAGCGATTCGTCAGCGAACACCACAACCTCCCATTGCCCGCCCACCTGCATGATGATGGCCTGCGCCACGCACTGCACAAAACTGTTGTGACGCGGATCGCGGCTGACGGGAGTTTGGCTTTTCATGGTTTGAAAGGCCTGCAAGCCCATTTGATCGAGCTGGTTATCCGGCAGGTAAAGAAACTGGGTGCGACCAGTCGGACTGGTGGCACAAGCGCTTGCGATCAAACACAAGGTGACCGCAAGCAGCGTTTTTTTGAATGGCGTGTTCAACATAGCGCCCCCCACAAAACGAGACAGGGCGGCATTTTAGCGCATCTTGCCTGGCGGCTGTCCGAGAGAAAAACCGTGCGTCAAGCTGGGGTTTGCAGGAGGAAAGCGATGGCGTGATGCAGGGCGTACTGTATCGTCTGTTCGCGAACGGCGTGACGATCGCCGTCGAATTGGCACTTCAGGCAACAACCATCGTCGCCACGCCGTTGCCAGGCGATGAACACGGTGCCAACCGGTTTTGCAGGTGTACCACCGTCCGGCCCGGCGATGCCGGTGACGGCGATGGCCAGATCGGCAACGCTACGGTTCAGCGCCCCGGCCACCATTGCCAGCGCGGTTTCCCGACTGACGGCACCAAAACGCGCCAGCGTATCGGCACTGACGCCCAGTAATTCGATTTTCGAGGCATTGCTGTAGGTGACGAAGCCCCGGTCGAACCAGTCGGAACAACCGGCGATGTCGGTAACGGCTTGCGCAATGCCGCCACCGGTGCAAGATTCGGCCAGGGCTAATTGCAATCCCCGGATTTTGAGTTGCTGGCCAAGTGCTGCGGCAAGCTGGCGTATGGTGTCATCCATGCTATTTGGGCAGTTGCGTGGCTTCCGTCAATTTTTCGTAGTCGGCGCCCACGCTGATGATGAAGCTGGTGACTTGCTCGATACTCATGTTCGAACGTATCGTTTTCGATTCATGCACGATCAGGGCAAAGCCGGAGGTGGGGTTGGGCGAGGTTGGCACGAACAAGACGTAACGGTCTTCGATCTTGTTGGTCACGTAGGCCGGCACCCACAGACCTTCTTTGGGGTATTCGACGTAAACCACTTCCCGTGGCTCTTGCAGCTGATGACCGGCGATCATGTGCACCAGTTTTTTGGTGACCCGATAAATCGTACTCAGCAGCGGGATGCGTTCGATCAGTTTCTCGAACGCGGCAATGATGGAAAAACGGCCCAGACTGATGCGATGGCCAATGTAGGTAATCATGGCAAAACTGGTGGCGAACAACAGAAACGTCACCAGATAATTGTCGGAATAGCCGTAGACGAACTGAAACAAATCCGCCAGGCGATCCTTGACGAACAACACAATTTCCAGAATCACCACCGCTGGAATCAAGGCCAGCGTACCGATCAAGGTGTAATTGAGTATTTTTTTCATGCGCAGCTCCTTATTTTAATTATTTGTGATTCAGGTAAGTTTTGTTGCAGCTAAAGTTTCCGAGTTGAACAAACGGAACAACCATTTGATTTATGTAGGAGGTTTCGCCATAAAAAGATGTGATTCTGGCTGTTTTAAGACCAAAAACCAAAAATGACGTCAAGGCAAATCGTGCCATAAACCCCATAGAACTACCACCATTAACCGCCGATCTTTATAACCACCACGGTGTGTTGATTGATACGAACCTGAGGAAAAAACGATGCATGTTGAGCACTTTGATTTGAACGACATTGAACACGAACCCAGCGACGAGCAACTGGCCAGCCTGATGGCAGCAGTTGCGGCAGAGGCACAACGCAAGGCGGCACTGGCGCACGACGAGCTGATGGCGCGCTTGCGCGTCGAAATCACCGCCGTTCAGGAGCGGCAAATTTCATCATGAGTGAAGCCCAACCACGTTTGATTGTCGTTGCTGGCCCCAATGGCGCGGGCAAGACGTCGATCACCGAGCAGTTGTTGCGTCACGAATGGATGGGCGGCTGCGAGTATGTCAATCCCGATTTCATTGCCCGCGACAAATTTGACGACTGGAACAAGTTGGAGTCAGTACAGCAGGCCGCATTACATGCGGCCACCATCCGCGAAGCCTGCTTGCGCGAAGGACGCAGCCTCGCTTTTGAAACCGTTCGGGCCTGCCTGTACGACAACTCGGTGGAAAATGCTACAGCGCGCCTGCTGTTTCGGACTGTGGACGGCCACATACACAAGCACTACGGCGACATCAACCCGTGGGCACAGGAAATCCCCAACGAGATGATTACTAAATAAACAACACTCCGAGACCCAACTAAGCCACCGAGCCTTCGTCCTCGACAAAGGCTGACAAAGATAGACCTGCCCACATGAACCCCGACGCTCTGAAGCAACACCACCGTGCCCTGCGCGACGGCTACCCCCCAATCTCAACGTGCATGTCGACATGACTTTGCGGCGTAAGCCATTCCCGGCCATCAATATACTTTTATTGCTCAGCCTCAAAAAACGTCGGCAACTGCAAAGGGTTGCTTTCGTCGGCAGGCAGTGCTTCGACATGGCGCAAGTGGCGGTCGATCGCCCGTGTCCTGACTTCTGCAGATTCGATGGTGTTTCTGGCCTCATCGAGTTTTTTCTTGGTTTTGGCCAGCACCTCACCAAACTTGCCAAATTCGGTTTTTACCGCCCCCAACACCATCCATACCTCGCTGGAGCGTTTTTCGATGGCCAGGGTTCTGAAGCCCATCTGCAAGCTGTTCAAAATGGCCGACAGCGTGGTGGGGCTTACCACGGTCACTCGATATTCGCGCTGTAAATGATCGAACAAGCCCGGTCTGCGTATCACTTCGGCATACAGTCCTTCGATGGGCAAAAACAGCAGACCGAAATCCGTGGTGTGGGGTGGCTCGATGTATTTGTCGCGAATCGCTTTTGCTTCGGCCTTGATGCGGTTTTCCAGGGCTTTCGAAGCCTCTTCCATGACAGGCAGGTTGGCCGCTTCCTGGGCTTCGACCAGCTTTTGATAATCTTCCAGCGGAAATTTGGCATCGATGGGCAGCCATACGGGCTGGTCGGTCGCATCCCGGCCTGGCAGTTTGATCGCAAACTCCACCCGCTCACTGCTGCCCGGGCGGGTCGAAACGTTTTTGGCGTATTGCTCCTGGCTCAAAATCTGGTCGAGTATGCCGTCCAGTTGCACCTCACCCCAGGTGCCACGGATTTTTACATTGCTCAAAACCTTTTTGAGATCGCCGACACCGGATGCCAGTGTGCGCATTTCACCCAGGCCTTTATGCACCTGTTCCAGATGCTCGCTGACCCGTTTGAACGATTCACCCAGGCGTTGCTCCAGCGTGTTATGCAGCTTTTCATCCACGGTTTGCCGCATTTGTTCCAGCTTCTGGTTATTGTCGGCCTGGATGTGGCTCAATTTGGCTTCCACGGCCTGGCGCAAGGTTTCCAGACCTTCGCTGTTACGCTGCATCAGTTGATGCAATTGCCCGGTTATCTGTTCGCCGAAGCGTTGCAGACCCTCGGCCTGTTCGTTGCGGCCCTGGCGGGCATCGTGCAACGCCTGATTCAGACGCTCTTCCAGCACCGTGCTGATTTTGGCCAGGCTTTCGCTGTTGTTCTGGGTAAACGCCGATAACTGCAAAGCCAATTGGCTAGTGAAGGTTTCGATCTGATTTTTCAACAAGCCGCCCAGACTCTCCATCTGCTCTTTTTGGCTGTCGCCAAACCGTTTCAGGCTGTCCGCCATTTCGCCACGCCCCTGACGGGCGTCCTGTTGCGCCAGATTGAGTTTGTCATCCACCAATTTGCGCAACTCTTCCGACTGGTTGCGGTGCTCCTGCTGGAAAGCTCCGAGCTTTTCTTCCAGCATTTGACGCGACTGTTCGTTAGCGCTATTCAGTGACTGACTTTGCCGTTCGATGGCCCCACCCAATTCCTCGCGGTTTTGCCGCAAGGTTGTGCTGATTTCCTGGCGATTGGTGGCCATTTCGCCACGGATGCTGCGTTCCATCCGCTCGTCGCTGCCTTGATTCGCATCGAGCCGAGTTTGCAAGTCGGCAATTTTGCTGCTTTGTCGCAACAGCAAAAACAGCAATGCTATCGATAACGCCAGGTTGATGACAAAAACAGCTATCAATAGCCATGGTTCGAACGGCATGGAAAATCTCCTTGGGGGAACTGCACGCTTAAAAAATCCATGAATCCGTGACGTCGTATAGCGGATGCACCGCCGTTCGGTCGGATGTTTGAAGAAATCGCGCTCGGCAATGGCATGGCGCAGACAGGGCTGTGGTTGCGTTTCGCCGTAGTCGTTTGCCGACAGACTGGGGGCATCGTGCGTTTTTTCGTGCCTGCGAACCTGCTGGGAATGACGGATTTTTTAAACGGCGTCTCAGAACATTTTGTCCAACAGCGACATCACGACCTCGACCGCAATCAGCCAGATGATGATCCATTCCAGCGCCGATGAATGCTGGTGTTTTTGCTCATCGGCCAGGACTTCCAGCAATTCGTGGATGGTTTCCAGCTTTTTCGACAGCACGGTGGTGCGCGGCTGAATTTCCAGGTAATTGGCTGCCATGGCGTACATGGCCTGGTATTCCGGGTGATCCCAGAAAAACTCCGGGGTATCGAGCAGGTCGTAATTGAGGATGATGTCGCTTTTGGTCAGGAACAACTGGCCTCGAATCCGGGCGGTTTCTGTACGGTTGAGCTTGATGGCACCTTCGCGTGCCAGTGTTTGCGGCAGATGGGCGGTGGTACGTATGGTGTCTATGGCCTGATTCTCGAATGCCGCCAGCTTTATCGACTGTGCCATGGCATGAGATAGCGCCAGCAACACCTTGACATCGCCCGATTGCAATTCGATGTGGTCGTGCTGAATACGGTCGAATTCGCAACCGGTTTCGTAGCTGAAGTGATCTTCCTGCGGCTCGGCATCGGGATTGATGGCGAAATCGCGCAACACACTCTGCAAAGCCTGCCTGTCGTCGAGTGCGACTTGCCAGTAAACCACCACGCCATAGGAAAACACCACGGCGCAACCCTGTTTGTAATCGATCACCAGGGCATCGCGAACGCCTTGGGTACGCTGGGTATCGAGCAGCTTTTCCCGTAACGGCGCAAACTGAAAAGCTTGGGCGATACAGACACTAAGACAGCGTTTAAGAATTTTGGCTTCAGACATGGTCAGCTTTCTTTGTAACGCCCGCAGCGCAAGGGTTAAAATACCGATTCGTTTTCATATCAAAACAATCG
>Ga0048259_100467_pt1 | contig 9960 bp, 9 predicted proteins | sample SubbioQV12_Dec13_FD_54352 | JGI IMG/M metagenome (GOLD analysis project Ga0048259, IMG submission 54352) | Serpentinite rock and fluid subsurface biosphere microbial communities from McLaughlin Reserve, California, USA - QV1.2_Dec13... | ecosystem: Environmental > Terrestrial > Deep subsurface >... | reverse complement strand
CCTCCACCTCAGCGAGGACGAACCCGCCACCGTCGACGCCTTCATCGACTTCCTGAACGGTCCGGCACGCGAGGCGGGCAGTCTGTTCATCCTCGGTGACCTGTTCGAATACTGGGCCGGGGACGATGATATCGACAGCGTCCTGAGTCGCCGCATCTGTGACGCGCTGGCGACATTGGCGACACGTGGCATGCACATCCACTACATGACCGGCAACCGCGACCTGCTTGCAGGCAGCGGATTCGCAACCCGTGCCAAGGTCGCCCTGCTGCCCGACCCAAGTTGCGTGCGTATCGGCGACCAGGTGCTGCTGATCAGCCACGGCGATGCGTTATGCACCGACGACGTACCCTATCAGCGTTATCGCCAGCAAGTGCGCGACCCCGCATGGCAGGCGGGCTTCCTCGCTCAACCGCTGTCTGCACGCAAGGCCTTCATCGAGAGTCTGCGCAAGCAAAGTGAAGCGGCGAAACGCGAAAAGGCCATGACCATCATGGATGTGAATGCGGACGCCGTTGCCGAGTTGCTGCGACAACACAGCCAGAGCACCTGTCTGATCCATGGCCATACCCACCGCCCAGCCCACCACGAAATTCTGGTGGATGGACGGATCTGCGAGCGCTGGGTGCTTGCCGACTGGCACGGCGAAGCCAGCTGGCTGGCGTTCGACGGCAAGCACTTCAGCGTCGGCGGCCAGTCCAGGGCCTGAGGGGCATCGAAGGCCGGCAGCAGGAAACGGCTGCCGGCACCTGATTTCAGCGTACCAGGCCGCGCGCGAGATCGGCTTTCAGATCGTCCACCGACTCCAGACCCACAGCAATACGCAGCAGTCCATCGCTGATCCCGGAGGCGGCACGGGCCTCGGGCGAGATACGTCCATGGGTCGTGGTTGCCGGATGAGTGATGGTGGTCTTCGTATCACCCAGGTTGGCCGTGATCGAGATGACCCGGGTGGCATCGACCACCCGCCACGCTGCATCACGCCCGCCTTCGACCTCAAAACTGACGATGGCGCCACCGGTCTTTTGCTGGCGCATCGCCAGTTCGTGCTGCGGATGTGAAGGCAAACCGGGGTAGAACACCCGCGCCACACCCGGCTGCGTCTCCAGCCAGCTTGCCAGCGCAAGCGCGTTGGCCGACTGTGCTTCCATGCGGATCCGCAACGTCTCGAGGCCCTTCAGGATCACCCAGGCGTTGAACGGCGATAGGGTCGGGCCCGCCGTCCGCAGGAACTGGAACACCTTGTCGGTCACGACCTTTGCCCCCGCAACAGCACCACCGAGCACCCGGCCCTGGCCATCGAGATACTTGGTGGCGGAATGCACCACCACATCCGCGCCCAGATCCAGCGGCCGCTGCAAGGCCGGACTGCAGAAACAGTTATCCACCGCCAGGATCGCGCCTGCTTCGTGGGCAATCGCTGCAACGCCCGCGATATCGACCACCTCGGTCAGCGGATTCGATGGCGTCTCGATGAAGAACAGACGCGTGCTCGGGCGCACCGCAGCACGGTATGCCGCAAGATCGGTTGCCGGCACAAAGCTGGTCTCGATGCCAAACTTGCCCAGGATGTTTGTGAACAGCTGCTGGGTCGCGCCAAACAGCCCATTGGACGCCACGACATGATCACCCGCCTGCATCGTGCCCATCGCCAGCGACAGGATCGCCGACATACCCGAGGCGGTCGCCACGCAAGCCTCGGCCCCCTCCAGAGCGGCCAGCCTCTCCTGCATCGCGGTCACGGTGGGGTTGGAGAAACGGGCGTAGACGTTCCCCTCCTCCGTGCCCGAAAAACGTGCAGCAGCCTGTGCTGCACTCTCGAACACGAAGCTGGAGGTCAGATACATTGCCTCGCCGTGCTCGCCAAACTGGCTGCGGTGCGTGCCGGCGCGGATCGCCAGGGTATCGGGATGCCAGTCATCCATGTCGGGCAAGGTACTCATTGGTCGCGGCTGATCAGGTTGAGGTCGAGCTGCCCGTCCTCGCTGTCGTCGCGTGATGCTGGCTTTTCCTCACCACGCTGGTTCTCCACCCCGTTCAGGTACTCGGTGGTGATGTCACCGGTCACGTAGCAGCCGTCGAAACAGGAGGTCTCAAAGAAGCGGATCGACGGATTGAGCGCACTGACCGAGGCCTTGAGATCCTCGAGATCCTGATAAATCAGGCCATCGGCGCCAATCTGGCGGCAGATCTCGGCCTCGTCGCGATCACTGGCGATCAGCTCGCCACGGGTCGGCATGTCGATGCCATAGACATTGGCGTAGCGTACAGGGGGCGCGGCCGAAGCCATGTAGACCTTGGTCGCACCTGCTTCGCGCGCCATGTTGACGATTTCCTTGCTGGTCGTACCGCGGACAATGGAATCATCAACCAGCAGCACACTCTTGCCCTTGAATTCCTGGTGTATGGTGTTGAGCTTCTGACGCACCGACTTACGTCGTGTCGCCTGTCCCGGCATGATGAAGGTACGGCCGATGTAGCGGTTCTTCACAAAGCCTTCGCGATAGGGCAGATTGAGATGGTGCGCCATCTCCATCGCCGACGGCCTGCTGGAATCCGGAATCGGAATGACCACATCGATATGCACATGCGGCATGGTGCGCTTCATCTTGGCAGCAAGATACTCGCCCATCTTGACCCGCGACTCGTAGACCGACACACCGTCGATGATCGAATCAGGTCGTGCAAGGTAGACAAACTCGAACATGCACGGCGCTTCAACCGTCTTCTCGGCACATTGGCGACTGCGGAAATTACCTTCAACGTCAATCAGCACGGCCTCGCCCGGCGCCACATCGCGCAACAGCTTGAAACCGAGCACATCAACCGCCACCGACTCGGATGCAACCAGCCATTCAGTGCTGCCTTCGACATCATTGCGACCGATTACCAGCGGACGGATGCCATAGGGGTCACGGAAGGCGAGAAGACCATAGCCGGCGATCATCACCACTGCGGCGTATGCGCCTCGACAGCGCCGATGCACACCGGCCACGGCGCGGAACACCGCTTCTTCGTCCAGTTTGAGGCCGTTGGCTGCCGCCTGCAGTTCGTGCGCCAGCACGTTGAGCAACACCTCGGAATCCGAATTGGTGTTGATATGACGCAGGTCGGCGAGAAACATCTCGCGCTTGAGCTCTTCGGAATTGGTCAGATTGCCGTTATGTGCCAGCAGCAAGCCAAACGGCGAGTTGACGTAGAACGGCTGGGCCTCGGCGGCATTGTAGGCAGACCCGGCAGTCGGGTAGCGAACATGGCCGATCCCCCAGTTGCCCGCAAGGTTGCGCATGTTGCGCGTACGAAACACGTCGCGCACCAGGCCAGAGCCCTTGTGCATGTGAAAACGCCCGCCTTCGGCGGTTGCAATCCCCGCAGCATCCTGACCGCGATGCTGCAGCACCTGCAAACCGTCGTAAAGCAACTGATTAACCGGGGAGGTCGCAACCACCCCAAGAATTCCGCACATGGAAACCCTGCCTATCTGAAACGAACTCTGTCGGCCACCGCATCCGGCAACCACGGTTTGGCAGCAATCACTGCCGTCTCCAGTGGAGGCGAGAACATCGCATTTGCCCACCAAGGCTCGCGCGACAGACCCAGCATACCTCCCACCAGCACTACCACCCAGGCAATCACCAAGCCCCGCGCCACACCGAAAAGTGCACCGAAGAACCGGTCGGTCGCCCCCAGACCTGCGGCCTTGAGCAACTCACGCAACAGGAAGCGCAAGAATGCCGCAAGCAGCAGGACCAGTACGAACACCAAGGCAAAGCCACCAATCTGCCGCCACGCGGGCTCGGCAATCAGGCCTTCAAGCGCCACGGTCGCTGCCACGTCGCCATACTGCCATGCAGCGACAAGTGCAGCGATCCAGGCTACTAGTGCCATGATCTCGCTGACCAGCCCACGCCACAAGCCCACGGCGGCGGACAAGCCCAGCACCGCCAGGAATACATAATCGAAAACCGTCATCGCAGAAAATCAGCGTACTGCAACGACCGCGTTGTGTCCCATCGCCTTCAGCCGGGACGCCATCGAATCCGCTTCTGCGCGGGTTGCGACCGGCCCTACCCGCACCCGCGTCATTGCACCAGCCTTTTCAGTGTAGGCGTTATATCCCTGCTTTTTCAGTTCGGTCGCCAGTGCCGCCGCCTTGGCTGCATCGCTCACGGCGGCAACCTGGATGACCAGGGACTCGGCCTGAGCCGGCGTCTTGGGCACGGCGCCACCAGCCAGCAAGGCCTTGACGCGCTCGGCTTCGGCATCGGCCGGCTTAGGGGGAGGAGGCGCCGCGGTCGCGGGAGAAGATGCAAGCTCGGGCTTCTGGGCCGGATTTGCCGCAACAGTGGGGTTTGCAGGCGCAGCTGGTGCCACAGTAGCCGTCCTGGCCTCTGCGACCGGCGGCGAAGGGGGAGGACTTGTCTGCACCGAAGCCTGGGGTGCCTGTTCAACTGGAGCGGGCGCCACCTCGGGTTCAGCCGGACGTGCGGCAATCGGACGCGCCTGGTTGACCATCGCGTCACGCTCGGGGATGGAAATCTGGATATCCTGCGTCGAGACCTGCGGCTCCTGATCCATGGCCATCGGCAGGATGATGGCTGCGAGCAAAGCAAGCGCGGCCGCACCCACCAAGCGTCGGCGGGCGCGCTTCTTGATTTCGAGATTGTCAGCGTCGCTCACCGGGAGCCTCTTCAGTGACGTTCGGCGCGTAGCGTTGACAGCACTTCGGCCACGGTCAGAAATGAACCAAAGGCCAGAATTCTATCACCCTCGGCGGCACGATTCCGCGCTGCATCAAATGCCTTGGCAGGTGATTCGAAACAGCTTATGTCGCCCTTGACACCCGCAGTCCGCAGACGCAGCGCAAGCTCTTCAGCGATGAGCCCACGCGGCCCTGGCAGCGTGGCAAGCAACCAGTGATCGACGCGCTCATCCAGCCGCATGACCACGCCTTCGACATCCTTGTCGCCCAGCATACCGAGCACAGCCCAGGTTTCAGGGTAGAAGCCCATGCCGGAGAGATTCTCCGACAGCACCCCCGCCGCCTGTGGATTGTGTGCAACATCGAGCACCACCGCCGGTTTGCCAGGCAGCACCTGAAAACGCCCCGGCACATCGACCAGCATCAAACCCTGCCGGATCGACTGCATCGACACCGGGATTCGATCCCTGAGTGCATCCAGTGCAGTCATGACCGCTGCTGCGTTCAACAACTGATTGGCACCGCGCAGTGCCGGATAAGCCAGACCACCGCGTTTGACCAGACTGCCGCTGGCAGGCGTTGCCGCATAACGCCAGTAACCCCATTGCTGCCGATCACCGCCAAAACCAAAGTCACGACCACTGACCCACAATTGCGCGCCAATCGCGGCAGCATGATCCAGCAAGGACGCTGGCGGCTGGGGATCACCGCAAACCGCCGGGCGTCCGGAACGGAAAATACCGGCTTTCTCGAAGCCAATGGCCTCCCGGGTGTCACCAAGGTAATCCATGTGGTCCATCGCCACCCCGGTGACGATGGCACAGTCGGAGTCAAACACATTGACCGCATCGAGCCTTCCACCGAGGCCGACCTCAAGAATGATGACGTCCAACCCCGCCCGGCAGAACACCGCCCAGGCCGCCAGCGTACCGTGCTCGAAATAAGTCAGCGGGGTCTCTCCCCTGGCACCCTCCACCGCGGCAAATCCATCGGCCAGTACCTCATCGTCCGCCTCCTTGCCGCCGAGCCGAACGCGCTCGTTATAGCGCAGCAGGTGCGGCGAGGTGTAGCAGCCGACTCGGTAGCCTTCTGCCAGCAGGATGGCCTCGAGCATGGCACAAGTCGAACCCTTGCCATTGGTTCCGCCAACGGTGATCACGACGGCGTCGGTGGAAAACCCGCAACGTGCCGCGACCTCAGCCACACGCTCAAGTCCGAGCTCGACCTTTTGTCCATGGCGCGCTTCCAGCAAATCCAGCCAGCCTTGAAGGCTCGCTGGCTGCGCAGTCTCACACTTCATCGACTCAAGCCTTGACCGACGGTTGCCGACCGAGCAATGCCAGCACCTCGGCAACCCGTTCACGCATCTCGCGGCGATCGACGATCATGTCGATGGCGCCTTTCTCAAGCAGAAACTCGGAACGCTGGAAACCTTCAGGCAACTTCTCGCGAACCGTCTGCTCGATAACGCGCGGCCCGGCAAAACCGATCAGGGCGCCAGGCTCCGCGATGACCACATCGCCCATGAACGCAAAGCTCGCCGAGACCCCACCCATGGTCGGGTCGGTCAGAATGGTCAGGAAAGGCAGTTTGCGCTCGGCAAGCTGGGTGATGGCTGCAGTGGTCTTGGCCATCTGCATCAAGGAGAACAGGCCTTCCTGCATCCGGGCACCACCTGTAGCGGTGATGCAGATGAAGGGCAGACGCTGCTCATAAGCAGCACGCGCGCCGCGAACGAAACGCTCGCCCACCACCGACCCCATGGACCCACCCAGGAACTCGAACTCAAAGCAGGCAACGACCACTGGCACCGTCAGGATCGCACCCTGCATGACCACCATCGCATCCGACTCGCCGGTGTCGGATGTCGCCGCCGAGAGGCGCTCGGGATACTTGCGCGAGTCCTTGAACTTGAGCGCATCGACCGGCAACACCTCTGCACCGATCTCGAAGCGCCCTTCAGGATCGAGCAGCAGATCCAGCCGGGTACGCGCCTTGATGCGCTGATGATGCCCGCACTTGGGGCACACGCTCATGTTGCTCTCGAGATCGGAGCGATAGAGCACCGCTTCGCAAGCCGTACACTTACTCCACAAGCCTTCTGGAATCGACTTGTTGCGCGCCGCAGCGTCGTTACGCTTGATCTTGGGCGGCAGGAGTTTCTGAAGCCAGCTCATTGTGCGCCTCCTGCGGGCTGATCGAGCGCGGCGCGGATACCACGAATGAAGCCCTCGACATTGGCGACGACCGCCTCTCGCGGGCTACGCTCGATTTCCTCGATGATTCGACTGCCGATCACGACGGCATCGGCGACCGCACCGATACGACGCGCGCTTTCGGCGTCACGGATCCCGAATCCGACCCCGACCGGCATGCCGACCGCCTTGCGGATGACGGGAATACGCCTCGCAACCTCGTCGAAATCGAGATGCCCCGCCCCGGTCACACCCTTTAGCGAAACGTAGTAGATATAGCCACTACCCGCCTCGGCGACATCGCGGAAACGCTGTTCGGAGGATGTCGGCGCCAGCAGGAAAATAGGATCAAGCCCGACCGACTTCACGACCGAGGCGAAGTTTGCGCACTCTTCGGGCGGATAGTCCACCACCAGCACGCCATCAACCCCGGCCTCGCTGGCCACCGCCGCAAAGGCTTGCACGCCCATGGCTTCGATCGGATTGGCATAGCCCATGAGCACGACCGGGGTGGTCACGTCAGTCTCGCGGAAAGTGCGTACGATCGCCAGCACCTTGCGCAGGCTCATACCGCCCGCGAGGGCTCGCTCCGAGGCACGCTGAATCGTCGGTCCGTCCGCCATCGGGTCGGAAAAGGGCACGCCCAGCTCGATGATGTCCGCGCCACCGGCGACCAGTGCGTGCATCAAGGGCACGGTCAGCTCGCCATCGGGGTCGCCCGCGGTAATGAAAGGGATCAGCGCCTTGCGGCCATCGGCCTGCAGACGCGCAAAAGTACTCTGGATTTTCGACATAGTGGAATCCCGCGATGCGGGCCGTCGGCGACGACCCGCTGCAGCTTAGAACTGGATGCCCGAACGCTCGGCGACAGTATGCATGTCCTTGTCGCCCCGACCGGACAGATTCACCAGCAGGACACGATCCTTGGGCAGAGTCGGTGCCAGCTTGGCTGCGTAGGCCAGCGCATGCGATGACTCGAGCGCCGGAATGATGCCTTCGAAACGACACAGGTCATGAAAGGCCTTGAGCGCCTCTTCGTCAGTAATGCCGACATATTCGGCACGCCCGGAATCCTTGAGCAGCGCATGCTCCGGACCGACTCCGGGGTAATCCAGGCCAGCCGAGATCGAATGCGTTTCGGTGATCTGGCCGTCCTCGTTCTGCAGCAGATACGTGCGATTACCGTGGAGCACACCCGGAACACCCGCACTGAGCGAAGCAGCATGGCGGCCGGTCTCGATACCATCGCCTGCGGCCTCCACACCGATCAACTGGACACCGTCGACGCCGATATAAGGATGGAAGATTCCGATCGCGTTCGAACCGCCTCCCACGCAGGCAATCACGTAGTCTGGCTGACGCCCAGCCATTTCCGGCATCTGTACCAGGCACTCCTTGCCGATCACGGTCTGAAAATCGCGCACCATCATCGGATACGGGTGTGGTCCGGCAACCGTGCCAATGATATAAAAAGTGTTGCCAACATTGGTCACCCAGTCACGCATGGCTTCATTGAGGGCATCCTTCAAGGTCTTGGAGCCGGACTCAACCGGCACCACCGTCGCCCCCAGCAACTTCATGCGGTAGACGTTGGCTGCCTGGCGCTTGACGTCCTCTGCGCCCATGTACACCACGCATTCCATACCGTAGCGCGCAGCCACGGTCGCAGTCGCCACCCCGTGCTGCCCGGCACCGGTCTCGGCGATCACCCGCGGCTTGCCCATCCGCCGAGCTACCAGCGCCTGACCGATGCAGTTGTTAACCTTGTGCGCACCAGTGTGGTTCAGATCCTCACGCTTCAGATAGATCTGCGCACCACCCAGCAGGTTCGACCACCGTTTGGCATGATAGATCGGGCTGGGGCGACCGACATAATGCTTGAGTTCGTACTCGAACTCGGCCACGAAGGCGGGATCCGCCATACACTCGGCGTAGGCCGTACGCAACTCATCAAGCGCCGGAATCAGCGTTTCAGCGACGAAAATCCCGCCGTACGGGCCGAAATGCCCACGATCATCCGGAAACTGGTACTGCATGTCAGCCATCTGCATCTCGAACTCCGGCAATAAACGCAGCCACCTTGGCCGCATCCTTGATTCCCTTGGCCGACTCCACGCCGCTGGAGACATCAACCGCAAAAGGGCGAATCCGTCTAACGGCTTCGCCCACATTATCGGGATCGAGCCCCCCGGACAGCACCAGGGGCCGCGACAATCCATCAGGAATCAGGGACCAATCGAAAGTCTTGCCACCCCCACCGTATCCGTCCACAAAGGCATCGAGCAAGATACCCCGCGCACCGGGATGGCGAAACGCGAATTCTACCAGATCGATCCCGGGACGCACTCGTGCAGCCTTGATCCAGGGGCGACCATACTGTGCACACTCTACCTCGGACTCATCCCCATGAAACTGCAGTAGCTGCAACGGCACCTGCTGCAAGGCTTGCTGAACGAAGGCGGGTGCCGGATTCACGAACAAGCCGACGGCCGACACAAAAGGCGGCAGTTCGGCCGCCAGCGCAGCCGCCTGATCGAACCCGACATTACGCGGACTGGGCGGATAGAACACGAAACCGATCGCATCGGCACCGGCCATGACCGCCGCGCGGACATCCTGCGGCCGGGTCAGGCCACAGATCTTGATTCGGGTACGTGACATTCAGAGTAGTGGAAGCTGAGGCAGCGCGATGATACGCCCATCGCCGGGCAGCGACCAGTTTGGTGGATAGCTGACACCGCAGAGATACAGCCCGGCAGACTCGAAGGTTGGCGCCGCCCGCACCCGGTCACGCGTCTGCAGCAACGCCTCTATCCACGCCGGCGGGTAATGTCCCTTACCCACATACACCAGGGCACCAACCAGATTGCGCACCATATGGTGGAGGAAGGCGCTAGCCCGGAAATCGAAGGCGATGTACTGCCCCACACGTGTCACCCTGGCATCGCGCATCACCTTGATGGGCGACTTGGCCTGGCAGGCAGCTGCACGGAAGGCAGAAAAGTCATGCGTGCCGATCAAGCGCGTGGCGGCATCCGCCATCAAGGTTTCATCGAGCGGAAC
>Ga0048259_100398_pt1 | contig 9985 bp, 10 predicted proteins | sample SubbioQV12_Dec13_FD_54352 | JGI IMG/M metagenome (GOLD analysis project Ga0048259, IMG submission 54352) | Serpentinite rock and fluid subsurface biosphere microbial communities from McLaughlin Reserve, California, USA - QV1.2_Dec13... | ecosystem: Environmental > Terrestrial > Deep subsurface >... | reverse complement strand
AACCAATCCATAAATGCAATTCACTATGTGCCGATTCGTTTGTATCGAAGATCACATTGTTGACTCGCCAGGGCGATTGCAGGCCTAACGCCATGCTGAATAAGGCTTCACTGTTCATCTGCATAGTGTCGCATTACCCATTACGAATCACATAGCGCCTCAATTTTTTGGGGTCGGCTCTCTTTTTATTCGCTTGTTTGTTTCTTCAGTTGCAACGTGTTTATGTTCAAAGAGGCTTTCTGTGCTCTAAACCACATAACGACCCGGAAAGCGAATAACACGATGATAATGGCCAAATAAAACAAAGGTTCAGCCAAATTGGTTTTCAATTGCCAGAAGTAATGCAGCATTGACATCGCTGCCGCCAGATAGATGAGACGATGTAATTTCTTCCACGATTTGCCCATCTTCTTTTTGGCGCTTTTAGGCGACGTCAAACCCAGCAGCAAAATAATCAGATAGGCAAGCAAGCCAAACCACAGGTAAGGACTTTGGGCGATGTCGATCACGATGGTTTTCCATTGTCCGGCATGATCGAAAAACAAGTAGCCAACCAAATGAAGGGTCGCGTAAAGCAACGCGAATAGTCCAAGCATCTGTCGGTACTCTGCCATACCGCGCCATTGGGTGAGGGTCTGCAACGGCGTTATCGCCAGTGTCAGCCATAAAAAACGCAACGTCCAATCGCCCGATCGGATATGGAAAGCTTGCACCGTGTTTCCGTCCAAATTATCGGCGAGAATATCCCAAACCAATAAGGCCAAAGGCGCTAGGCAGGCAAGAATGCTGACTGTCCAAATGGTATGTATCCGCGCCCACATCAGAACAACCGCCTTAAATCCATGCCATCATACAAACTGGCAACCTGATCGGCATAGCCGTTGAACAGCTCGGTTTTGCGCCGTGCCGAGAAGAAACCGCCACTTAAAGGCCGTTCGCTGTACTGACTCCAGCGTGGATGCGGAACGTTCGGGTTGACGTTGGCATAAAAGCCGTACTCATCGGGTGCAAAGCGGCTCCAGGTGGTCAACGGGGCATTACGAGCGAATTCGATTTTGACGATGGCTTTGATACTTTTGAAGCCGTATTTCCAGGGCACAACCAATCGTAACGGTGCACCATTCTGTTTGGGTAACACTTCACCGTACATGCCGACGGCCAGCAAGGTCAAAGGGTGGGCGGCTTCGTCGATTCTCAAACCTTCGGTGTAGGGCCAGGCCAGCATCAGATTTTTACGGACATTAGGCATCGCCTCGGGCTGATTGGCTGAGGTAAACACCACATAGCGGGCGGTCGACAAGGGTTTTACTCTGTCCATCAAGGCTTTCATCGGGAATCCCACCCAAGGGACGACCATGGACCATGCTTCGACGCAGCGGAAGCGATAGACATAATCCTTTAATGTCTGTTTGGCGAGTAAATCCTCTAACGTTATCGAACACGGTTTTTCAACTTCTCCGACAATTTCAACCGACCAATGGTCAGTATTTAATGCCTGAGCAGCATGAGTAGCGCCTTGCTTGTCGAAGGCAAACTCATAGTAGTTGGTGTAATTTTTAACCACCTGAACAGGCGTTGCATTACCCCGATTCAAGGAGTTGTCGGCTACATCGAGATGTGACCAATCAGATGAGTTTGGCGATGTCGATGTATCTGCCAACAGTGCTGTTGGGGAAAGCAAGGCCGATACCATCCCGGCTTTGAGCAATGCTCTTCGGTTGCGAAATAATTCAGGATCGGTAATCTCGCTCGACGGAATGGTTTTGTCGATTTTTATAATCATTGTCATCCCTCCATGAAATAGCCTGTTTATTTTTTGCCTTTGGGAATCCAGCTTAGGATATTTTTTATTTTTCGCTCTGTTATAAATGCCAGCGAAAATAATTGAACAAAGTTTTCGGCTTCTATCAAATTAAGCCCTATATGCTTTGGAACAAGTTCTTTACGTGTGCCGAATAAACGATCCCAAACGGCTAGAACTATGCCGTAATTGCTGTCATGCTCCAGCCTGAGCGTTGAATGATGTGTCCTGTGCAGTGATGGCGTAATGATGTATTGGGATATCACATCTTCATGTGGTACACGCAGATTGGCATGATGAAAAAATATAAAAAACAGTTCAATAATTTCTATCGACAAAACCAAGTAGGCATCGACACCGATGACGACGACAAAAATGCATTTGTATACAATTTCGAGCAATAAGTCGAAAATATGAAATCGAAAACCGGTCGAGACATTGAAGCTTTTGTCGCTGTGGTGTATTTTGTGAAATCGCCAGAGAAACTCATATTTATGACTGGCAACATGCCAGATATAAATAGCCAAATCAAAAAAGGCAAATGCCAGAATCCACTTCACTGGGCCATTATCCAGTTTGCCCAGCAATCCAAAGGAAGCAAACTGCTGTGCTACCAGAAATAGTGATGATGCTCTTATAATTGTCAGAATGACATTGTTTATTAGAAAAGCCGTGGTGTTAGTTACGATGGATTCCTTATAAACTTTTTTTGGGAAGGTTCTGTAAGGTTTAAGTTTTTCCATCATCAGCAATAAAACAAATGCCACGATGGCCAAAGCAAAAAAAACTTCATTAAATAAAAGTTCGTCTTGGCTCGATTTGTTAATGGCTGCGCCGCTCATGACAACTCTCCTCGGTAATTCGAAAATCAAACTTTCGACATTGAATCGATGATACCCGTAAGCAATTCAATTTCCTTAGCTGAATTCACCTGAAGGGTTACATCGTACTGAATGCCAAGATAATAGATAACTTGCTGTTTGTGATCGAATAATGGTGTAACTTTCAAATGGTTATGAAACAAAGTGCCATCTTTTTTATAATTACGTAGTATCACCTCGGCTGGTACATGATTTTTTATGGCCTCGGCGAGTTGATAACGTGCCGGTTGTTCTCGATCCGCGCCCTGTAAAAATCGGCAATTTCGACCGATAACGTCGTTTTGGCCATAACCTGTCAGTTTCTCGAATGATTTATTGGCATAAATGATCGGGCAATCATCCAGATCGGGGTCTGCCAGGGTGACACCGTTGACGCATTCATCAAGTATAGCGGACAGTACTTGCGGAATGACACCAGAATCTTTTTTTACGATAAATGCCATAATTAAACTCCAAAATTTTTGGCCACTTTTCAATCAGGCGTTTCAATTAGACTTTTGATGTTTTCAACCGTATTTTCAGCGCCTTCTTCAATTGCAGAGCGGATCAATTTTGCGAAAGGGCGCATAAATACTTCGAGTTCGAGTAGTTCGAACCGAAAAGTCAGCTTTGTGGGGCTTTTCTGCTCGAAAACCTCGAACAGGTAACTGTGTTTATAAGGCGCTGTGATGCCTTTGAATATAAGTATTTCTTCTGACAGAAACTCGGTTATTTCGAATATGGATTCTACATTTGAACCGTTATCATCGCGAACCTGCTTGGCTCGTGCGCCGATGAAAACGCTATTGCCATCCAGTGGTTCGAATTGATTGACTTCAACAGCCCATTTCGGGTAATTGATAAAGAATTGATCGCCAACGAACCAGAAAACCTCATTAACTGGTTGAACGATTTCAATCGTTGCCTCGCCAGAAACCGGCTTGTTATTGTCTATCGGCAGTTTAATTTGCATGAAATTCATCTCCCGTGTTTTGCTGCAATTACTTAAAAAATTACTGTCATTTGTGTTCATGCCAAGACAAACGTCATTACAGGCATGAATGAACTATTTATTGGCAGGTCTTCCCTAGTTGGAGCTGGAATGGAGCGAGCGGCAACTACACAGGCCGCCATATAACGTATGAGACAAGCCGGAATAAACCAATAATTTTTGATAGTTTTGGTCAATATCGATTTGATTGATGGTTGCGTAAAACTCCAGCGAAATCGTCAGCAACAAGAAAAACACGCCCAGTCCTAGTGCCGCGCCATGATTGGCACTGATGACATAAAAACCATAAACAGCTAGTTGAGTCAGGCATAAATAAAACAACACAAACCGCATATTGTTTGCCAATGGTCCGTAAAGGTCGCTGCTGTCTTCAAAGAATAACTCGCTACCTGCAATAGACATGGCGCTGGCAACAAGCATGAAAATAACTGAGGCATTGAAGTTGACTTGCAATGCCCATTGCAGAAGTTTCAGAGAGGATGTGGCTATCGCGGGTGCTTTCATTCGCTCACCTCAAGGCAATGGTATTCGCGTTTTAAATGCCAGTTTCTATATTCTTCGATAAGGTCGAAAATCGACGGGCGGTGCATTCAAAAAAGTACCCTCCCTGAGTACAGCATTGGGAGGGCACATAGAGGAGGACTTTTAAGACGTTACCAGGGGACGTTGAGGTTCAGGCGCTGGCTCGGTGTCGTTCAATTCAATGGCTATTGCATCGGCTTTGGATTGCACCGTTACATCGGCTTGAGGTTCGGGCGGGGCGATGGTCTTGCCCTGCATCAGCTCATCGATCTGGTATTTGTCTATGGTTTCCCAATCGAGCAAGGCATGGGCCATGTTGTGCAGGATGTCGAGGTTTTCCAGCAATATGGTTTTGGCGCGGTTGTAGTTGCTGTCGATGACGGTGCGTATTTCCTCGTCGATAATCTGGGACATCTGTTCCGACATCGGCTTGGCCTGTGGCCCCATGTAACCGCCTTCGCTGTCGCCGTAATCCATAGGTCCCAGGCGTTCCGACAATCCCCATTTGGTGACCATGTTGCGGGCCAACTGGGTGGCGCGCATGATGTCGTTGGAGGCACCAGTGGTGACCTTGTTCTTGCCGTAAATTATTTCTTCCGCGACACGGCCACCGAACAGGCTGGCGATCTGGCTTTCCAGCTTGTCTTTGCTGGCGCTGTACTGGTCGCGTTCGGGCAGGAACATGGTGATGCCTAATGCGCCGCCACGCGGCATGATGCTGACTTTGTAGACAGGATCGTGTTCGGGTACCTGGCGACCAACGATGGCATGACCGGCTTCGTGGTAGGCCGTCATTAGCAGGTCTTCCTTGCTCATGACCATGGTGCGCTTTTCGGCACCCATAATCATTTTGTCGCGGGCCTTGTCGAGGTCGTTCATCGTCACTTCGCGTTGATTGTTGCGTGCCGCGAACAACGCGCCTTCGTTGATGAGGTTGGCCAGTTCGGCGCCGGAGAATCCGGGGGTGCCCCGGGCCAGATCATTGAGGTTGACGTCATCGGCCAGCGGTACACGGTCGCCATGAACCTTGAGGATTTGCTCGCGACCTTTGATGTCGGGCAGACCCACCTGAACCTGGCGATCGAAGCGGCCAGGACGCAGCAAGGCTTTGTCGAGGATGTCGGCGCGGTTGGTGGCGGCGATGACGATGATGCCTTCGCTGCCGCTGAAGCCGTCCATTTCGACCAGTAACTGATTCAGGGTTTGTTCGCGTTCTTCGTTGCCGCCGCCGACACCGGGGCCGCCGCGCTGACGGCCCACTGCGTCAATTTCGTCGATGAAGATGATGCAGGGTGCCCGTTTTTTTGCCTGTTCGAACATGTCGCGCACCCGAGATGCGCCGACTCCGACGAACATTTCGACGAAATCCGAACCCGAAATCGAGAAGAAGGGTACTGCGGCTTCGCCTGCGATGGCTTTTGCCAGCAAGGTTTTACCCGTACCCGGCGGGCCGACCATCAATACGCCGCGCGGTATTTTCCCGCCCAGGGCTTCGTATTTGCCGGGATCGCGCAGGAAATCGACCATCTCGACCACATCCTGCTTGGCTTCCTCGCAGCCGGCCACATCTTTGAAGCGTATCTTGACCTGATCTTCTTCCATCAATTTGGCGCGGCTTTTGCCAAACCCCATTTGGCCGTCGCGCCCCCCCATGGCGCTGGCCTGTTTGCGCATGAAGTAGACCAGTACGGCAATCAGCAGCAGGGTGGGCGCCCAACTGATGAGTATCTGCATGAAGGTCGAGGGCGGCTGCGGCTTGACGACCTTGATCTTGACGCCGTATTCCAGCAATTCGTCGATCATGCGCATGTCGTTGGGGTTGTAGGTGGAAAAGCGGGTGCCGTTGTTACGCTTGCCATCGACATAATTGCCTTCCACCACGACTTCTGTCACCACGCCGTTACGCACGTCTTCGATGAAATCGGAATAGGATATTTCGTTGTGCGGATCGTATTCCGGTACTGCCCGGCCGAATATCGACGACAGTATCAAGCCTAGGGCCAGCAGTATCACTGCAACAATGAAGAACTTTTTCATGAGTATTCCCCTTGGGTTATTTTTCGCTGGAGAAGTATTTGAAGAAGTCGCTATCTGGCTTCAGCACCAGCGTGTCCTGGGTTTTGTCGAAAGACGCCAGATAGGCCTGCAAGCTGCGATGAAAAGCGTAAAACTCAGGATTCCTGCCGAAGCTTCTGGCATAGATTTCGGCGGATTCAGCATCGCCGCGACCTCGGATGTTTTCAGCTTCGCGCCGCGCATTGGCCAGAATCACCTGACGCTGTTTGTCGGCTTCGGCGCTGATTTGCTCGGCACTTTCGGCACCCTGTGAACGGAATTCGCGAGCCACCCGTTCGCGTTCGGCGCGCATGCGCTGGAATACCGAGCTGCTGACTTCCGGCGGCAAGTCGATGCGTTTGATGCGAATGTCGATCAGCTCGATGCCAAACCTGCCCGCCAGGGGCGACAGTTTTTCCAGCAAGTTGTCACGCAGTTCGCTGCGATCTTCCGAGATCAGTTGCTTGATGGTGCGAACGCCAAATTCGCTGCGCATGGCGTCTTTCATGATTTGGTCGAGGCGCAGGTTGGCCTGAAATTCGTCGCCACCGACCGTGGTGTAAAAAAGACCCACATCACCGATTCGCCACTTGACGAACGAGTCGACGATCACGTTTTTCTTTTCAGAGGTAAGAAAACGCTCGGATTTAGCATCCAAGGTCAACACGCGCGCATCAAACGTGCTGACATTATTGATGATGGGGGTCTTGAAATGCAGCCCGGGTTCGAGGTCGGAACGAACCATTTCTCCCAGGCGAAACAGTATGGCCTTCTCGTTTTCATTGACATGAAAAACCGACAGACTGGCCAGTGCCAAAGCAGTCAGACTGACCGCTGGTATCAGTAGTGTGCGTGTCATGGTCTGCTCCTGCTTGGGCGTAAGTCAGTGCTGGCAGCTTTGCGAGCAGCGGTTTTGTCAACCGTTTGTGGCTCGCTGCTGAGTGAAGGTTCGGACATCGGCGAGGCGGTTGGCCCGTGCGGCACCGGTGATGGCTGGAAGGGCATGTACAAAGCCGGTGCTTGGTCGGTATTCACCAGAATTTTGTTGACCGAACCCAGCAACTTTTCTTTGGTTTCGATAAACAAACGCTTACGGGTGATGGCCGGGTTTTTCTCGTATTCCACCAGCAGTTGATCGAAGCGCTCGGTCTCGCCCTTGGCTTTTGCGACTTTTTCAGCCGCATAGGCTTCGGCTTCCTGATTGATTCTCGATGCCGCGCCCCGGGCTTTCGGGATGATTTCATTGACGTAGGCTTCGGCTTCGTTAATCAGACGCTGCTTGTCTTCACGGGCACGAATGGCATCTTCAAAAGCACCTTGCACTTCCTCGGGCGGCTGGGCATCTTGCAGGTTGACGCTGGCAACGCTGATACCGGCCTTGTAATCGTCCATGGTGTGCTGGATTTCGCTTTTGATTTCGGCCACGATCTGGCTGCGTCCTTCGGTCAGTACGAAGTCCATGTCGTTGCGGCCAATCACGCCGCGCAACACGCTTTCCGTCAGTTGTTTGAGGGTTTGTTCACCGTTCTTAATGTTGAACAGGTAGTCGCGGGCATTGTTGATCTGGTATTGCACGGCAAGCCGTACCGAAATGATGTTTTCGTCGCGGGTCAGCATCAGCGATTCCTGATTGTTGACGGCGGCTTTGTTGATGCGCGAGGCGTCGGCGTAACCCACTTCAATGAAGCGTTGTTGTTCGACATTGACGATGCTGACCCGCTCGATCGGCGCGGGCAGGTGCCAATGTGGGCCGGGTTTAGTGGTGTCGGCATAAGCGCCGAAGCGGGTCACGACCCCTCTGTTGCCTTCACCGACGATATAAATGCCGCTGGCAAGCCAGACAAGGGCAAATGTGCCAGCCAGTGCGGCCGCTATTTTCGGCAAGGAAAACAGGTTCTTGTTCTGGCCATAAAAAGCCAGTGTTTTATCTACAAGGCTTTTCCACTGCTTTTCGAACTCCAGTTTCCAGTCCGGCGGTGGCGTTTGTTTGCTGGCATCGGGTTTTTCTGATGACATGATGACTCCTCTTGTTATGGTTTGGCTCGATCTGTAAAGCCTTATTGTTATTGATGTTTTTGCGGTATTGCCTAAAGCTGTGACTGCTGATTGGGTCAGGTATCGTTTGGTTCCAAAAATATCATAAGGTCAAAGCCAAACTGCTGTTTGAGTTTTGTCAACGCATCGTTCTGTATTTGCCTGACCCGTTCGCGGGTGACGTGCAGATGGTCGGCAACGGCTTGCAAGGTCATTTCCGCGTTGTTTTTCAAACCAAAGCGCATGGTGAGTATGGCCGCCTGTTTCTCTGGTAGCGTTGCCACGGCCTTGTCGACGTAATCGACTAGATCACGGTCTATGAGCTGCTCCAGCGGCAAAGCAAATTGCCGTTGCTGCATGTTGGCCAGTTCGTCGATGTCGTCTTCCTCGTCATCTGTGCGGCTGTCGAGGCTGTGGGTGGCCTGGTAGTAACTGCTGATGGTCTTGATTTCCTGTTCGGTAAGTTCGCAGCAGGCTTTCAGCTCATCCAACGTCGGCCAGCGTTCCTTTTCCAGATAACACAGCCGCATGGCCTCGAATACCGCAGAGGCTTTTTCGGCCAGGGCTACCGGTAATGGCACTGCTTTATCCTGTTTGACGATCAAGCGCGAAATGGCCTGGCGTATCCAGTAAATCGCGTAGGTGGAAAAGCAGATACCCCGGTCGGGATCGAAACGATCGACGGCTTTTATCAGGCCCACCATGCCTTCCTGCATCAAATCTTCGAAGCTCAGCGTCACGGTTTTGTACTTGTGGGCAACGAAGGCCACCAGCCCGGTGTTGCTTGAAATCATGTCCTGGCGCAGACGATTCAGTTTGTTTCGGTGTTGTTTTATGGCGTGCAACGATTGGGCATCCACGCCTGTCAGTCTGTCTGGGCTTTTCAGCAGCGCATCGCTGGTAGTCAGCAGATAGACCGGCAGGAAATGCAGTTTTTCCAGTATTGCGATGAGGGCCGCGCTCACATCAGATTCGGCAGAAGCGGTGGCATGAAGTTGTACAGGATTGCGTGCTTGTACAGGGTTTTCCCGCATGCCAGTATGTGATGCCTGCGTCTGATGAGTTGAATGCCCGGCATAAAGCGTCAAAAATTGCTGCAACTGTGCCCGGTAAGGTTCGGCATTTTTGATGAGAATGATTTCAGAAGCGTCGGCGCCGTGTTGCAGAATGGCGTGCAGTTCGGATGCAATTCGGGCGGAAACGTCGGGTAGATTTAATAACAATGCCAGCAAGTTCAATCGGTTATATTCAACTTGAGAGGCCAGAATCACAGGTTCTGATTCAAGGGTAGACGCTACATCATGGCTTGCGAGTTCGGTTAGGTCTGACATGTCTGTAGTCCTGTGTTGAAGTGAGTTGGCATTTACATTAGGGAAATGTATAATTTTTGTCAATTATTTTCTTGTACAAAACTTTTATATGTACTCCATCAAGGCCATCACCTCGCTGACAGGGTTAACGCCCGAGACCTTGCGCGCATGGGAGCGGCGCTACGATTGCATATCGCCGGTTCGCTCCGACAGCGGTCGCCGCTCGTATTCGCACAACGATCTCGAAAAATTGAAACTCCTGGCCTCCCTCACTCGCGAAGGTCATGCCATCAGCAAAATTGCCGGGTTGAACTGCGATGACCTCAGACATATTCAGCAACAAGGTGCGAATGATCCGCGAAGGCCGGACAGTGCGATTTTCGAAGAGATT
>Ga0048259_101060_pt1 | contig 10063 bp, 13 predicted proteins | sample SubbioQV12_Dec13_FD_54352 | JGI IMG/M metagenome (GOLD analysis project Ga0048259, IMG submission 54352) | Serpentinite rock and fluid subsurface biosphere microbial communities from McLaughlin Reserve, California, USA - QV1.2_Dec13... | ecosystem: Environmental > Terrestrial > Deep subsurface >... | reverse complement strand
AATCAAGCGCATGTGGTTGTTCGGCTCTACGGAGAAGGGATACGAAAATCCTAATGATGTCGATATATTGATCGATGGTGGCGAATGCGGCCTGATTCAATTTGCCAATTGGAAGAACAAAAAATCGATGGCTGGTTTTGTTAAAGATAGAAAGAGAAAATCAGATAGGTCTTTTGTAAAATTCCGGTTAGGCAAGACAGACAAAGGCTATTTGAGAAGTTGCGGGGTGTATGCGACTGTTTCTTCAAGAATAACAGCGCTACGAATGGTCAAGGGAAATAGCAGAATGGTCAGATTCCACGAATATGAGGTCGATGGCGATCTCGCGCATCCAAGGATAATGCTGTATCCACGCAACGATTTTAAAACATAAGTCGTTGGATAGCATGAAGGATACTTTCAAGACCAGATGGGATCAGAAAAATGGGATTCAAACAGAATTGAGGATGCCTAAAAAGCATCCTTCAGCTGAGGAATAGTTACCTTGCATGTTCGCTTGCCCATGATAGAAATATTGGTAACTAAACGATTTTCTAGCTGGTGAACAATGTCTCCCAATCCCGTCAAACCCTTCAAATTTTGCACTCCCGATCACTGGCTTCGCAAGCCCGTCGAAATCTGTTTAATCGGTGTCGGCGGCACAGGCTCCGAAGTCTTAATCAGTCTGGCCAGAATTGATTACGCCATTCGAGAACTGGGACATCCTGGGCTGCACGTGACTGCCTGGGACGGCGACGTGGTTGAAAGACCCAATATAGGTCGTCAAGCCTTCTATCCTGCCGACCTTGGTCACAATAAGGTGCTGGTTTCCATTCAGCGGATAAATTACCTGTACGGACGCGATTGGGTGGCCATGCCCTGTATGTTCGACATCAATGCCGAACGTGGTCAATGGAATTATGATTTGTTAGTTACCTGTGTCGATGTGGCGCAATTCCGGGCTAATTTGGCTAAGAGTGCAAGTCGATATTCCAGTTGTCTGTGGCTTGACACCGGCAATGGAGAGCATACTGGGCAAGTCATTTTAGGCAGACTTGGCCATGCCAACGAGAATTCTGTCAAGTTACCTTCGGTGTTTGATTTCTACCCGGAACTAGATGGCATGCAGGACAACAACACGCCATCATGCAGCATGGAAGAGGCCCTCGCCAATCAGGATTTGCCAATCAACCGTGCCATCGCAAACGTGGCCATGCAACTGATCTGGTCGTTGTTGCGGAATGGTGGATTGAACCACCAAGGTGCTTTTGTCGATATTCGCAAAGGCACACAGACGCCGATCAATATTTTTTAATTCATTTTTTACTATGTATTTGAAACGAGTAATGGAAAACAAGAAAACTGTTGTAGCCATATCTTCACTCCTTGTTTTAGTTGGAATTGTCTCTGTATCAGTGATGGTAATGGGGTCGATAAGGACTGAGAGTGATCCAGATAAAAATCATTCGGAAACGAAAGCCGAAATTAAAGATGACGCATCGACCAAAGAAAGCAACGATGAGAAATACTACCATCAAGGCATCCCCGTCTGGCGACCCCGTGACGACGACTCAATCAGCATTTTTCTCGTCAGAAAAGAAATTGACTCGGAAGACAATAGAATCACCAGAGTCAAATACCGGTTAATAGATGGTCAAAGCAACATTGCCAAAATAGCCGAATTGAAGTGCGGGTTAATGAAATACAGGGAAGTTGCTATCAGTGATAACAATGGAAAAAACATGAAAGAAAAGGTTACCGATTGGATATGGTGTGGTCATCAACGGCACACACGAATGGGATGTTTTTGACTTTTCCTGCTTTCACACGGCGGCGGTTTTGTAACAAACACAATTCGAGATCACATAGATGTTTTTAAGCCAAGGCCTTTTTCAGCCTTGGCGTTTTGTCTAGCTTGCCAATGCTCCGATGGAAGCGAAGAAATTCTTAGAAATTCTTTGCGCTCTTCGTCGTCGGCCTGAATTCCAAGATGTTCTGCCAATCCTAAAAGCGAAACACCGACCTGACCGATTTCTTGGGAGACATTGCCGGCCGGTTTGGCATAGACGTGATTAATGATGTCATGAAGGGCTTGTTTGTCTAGACCTGAAGCTTGAACCAGTTCGATGGCTTCTTCGGCAAAACGACGAATTCGCTCTCCTGTGTTGCTTGCTGTTGCTTCTCCGAAGGTGGAGTTGGCCCATTGCAGGATTTCTGCCTGGCGTTGTTGGCGATTGGACAAAGACGGGTGCGGCTTGATAATGTCGGTATCAGGATCGAGTAATTTTGATTCTGAATTCACCAGCACAGCCATACCCCAAATGACCCGACCAATGCTTCCGGCTCTCAATGTGTCAATGATTAGGTTTAACACCGCCCGGCAATCGTCCGGGTTGTCGCGGTCGAATTCTGCATCTTCGTCATTGCCATTTTTAGTCGCTGAGATTGGCATGAATCCTTTTTCCACGCTTTCAAGAATGCCGCATAGATCGATCGCCATGCTAATATCACGTTCACTTGCTTTGGCTATATTCATTCGGTTTCTCCCGAGACCAAAACTCTTTATTTAAAATCTGTTGTGAAATTCAACCATCGCTCAGCGACCCACTCAACCTCCTTATGGTCAAGTTTGTGGCCAGGAATGAAGCTCAATGATCGTCCGGATTGAGCGGTACCATCCGTACCCAGATCGCCAAAACCTTGAAGCTTCATGTTTTCTGTGGCCACATCGAGCCCGTCTGAGAATTTGACGAGGATTTCGAGGTGTTTTATGGAGTCTTCGCCCACTTCCTTGGGCAGGAACAAATCACACCGGCCAATACCTCCACGTCGGGCTACACGTCCGCGAATCTGATGCAAGGTATTCAGGCCCAGTCTTTCCGGATGAACAATAGCAACATGCCTGAGCCTTGGGAGATCGATCCCTGTTTCGACGGCAATGGTACTGATCAGAATGTCGGCCTCATCGTTTCGCATGGCTGCGATCGCCGACAGCTTTTCCTCATCCTTTATTTTGCCGTGCATGTATCGAACACGGCCAGGGAAGTGGCGATTCCAAAGCTCATAGGCGCCTTCGGCTGATTTCCGATCGATAGCCGCTTCTTCCTTGGTTTCGGCCAACGGGTAGATGATCAGCGCCTGATGCCCGGCCAAGATGTTACGCTTGATGGACTCGAAAAGCGCTTGCCGGTATTTGGGTAATACAAGCCGCGTTTTGATTTCCTTTTGGACGTGTGACTTTGTTAGCCTGGAAACCGCCATGCCACCCCATTCAAGCAAGGCCGCTGTACGAGGAATACAGGTGGCCGTTGCATTGAGTATGTTGGTGGCAGGACCGGCAAGCTCATCCTTTTGCAATTGACCAAACTTTTGAGATTCGTCGATGATTAGCAGATCCGGATGAAATCCTTTGGGCAATCGATGGTGTAACGCTGTGGTTCCAATCAAGAATTTGGCGTCAGGTATTTCACTGGAATCACCGATAACAAGGCCAGGAGCCAGATTAGGCCACCAGCCGGCAATGTTATCACTCGTTTGAACGGCTAATGGCTGGTTTGGACAAAGCCATACGACGCTACCGCGATTTCTAACAACAGCGGCGCCGGCGGCTGCGGCCACATAGGTTTTACCAAAACCGACATCAGCGGAAAGTAATCTGAGCATCGGGTTGTCCGAAGCGATATCGGTGCAAATCTCATCGATCACTTGACGCTGTTCGTCAGTTGGTCTCAAAACCGTTTCGGATAATAATTGCGTCAGTTTTTGGGGAGGAATATGAACCTCAGATTGAATGTTCCGTTCATGGAACGTTTCGGCACGAGAACCGGATAGAACATCGTATGTAGCAATCAGTTTCAAAAACTTGATGGCATGCAGCCCTTCTTTAACGGATGATGGGATATGGATGGCGTTCAGTAACGCTTCAAATTTTGGATTGCTGCCTAACCCAGGCATGGTAGACAGTCGGGCTACTTCCGTTTCAGATGACCATCTCAGTTTTTGCCTTAACCATTGTGCCGCCATTGGAATCGTCACGGGCAAAAGGGAAAGCTGAAGGTGCTCAAAAACCGTTTCCGGGGAAATGACTTTGGTTTTACCTGGATAAACCGGTACAACAAAACCAACATGGTTGCTATCAATGATCGACGGATTTTTTAGTTGAGCAAATTGCTTGAAATAGCCAATGGTTCCGGCCAGACAAACCTTGCAGTAGAGCTTGTCTTCGAGCTCCGAAAGATAAAGCCTTGGATCTCCAAAGAATGTCGCACTGACTTCGTTGCCGCAATCGTCTATCAGCTTTGCAACCGTTCTGGATGGAACAGTGTTGCGATGAACTTCAAATTCAGTCAATTCCCCATACAAAATGCATTTTTCGCCATCTGGCAAATCACTGAAAGTAGTGATTAGCTGATCTGATCTCAAGTCCAGATATTTTCTTGGCAGCATAAATGGGACGAATTCGGGCGAAGTTATACCCAAGGACTTCAATCGCCCCAGATTGATAGGTTGTGATGATTTCGTGTTTGCCGGAGCCATAGAGATAATTGAGTTTCTCTAGGATTCTACGGCGAAACAAAATATTGCAAGCCCCGAAAGGTAGGGTTTTTCGGCCTCTTTCTTATTTATGAGAATTCAGAATTTGGAGAAAGGACCGAATTATTGCTCGTCAGAGAAAGGATAATTGGACATGACACTGAATTGGCGTTGTTGGCGCAACTCTGGACCAGGTTGGACAAAGCTGTTTCTACCATACGCAATCCATCAATACGTTCGCGAATGAGGATAAGCTTTCTTAGAGCAATTTCTTTGGCTTCCTGGCAATGTTGTCCATTTTCAAGGCTCAATAATTCCGAGATTTCATCAAGCGAGAAACCAAGTTTCTGACCTTTCTTAATAAACTGCACCCGTTGCACATCCTGATTTGAGTAGTGTCGAATTCCGTTAAGAGGCTTTACGGGCTCGACGAGCAAGCCACGCCGTTGATAAAAACGGATTGTCTCAATATTGACACCGGCATTTTTCGCCAGTGCCCCAATCGTAAAACGTTTTATTGCCATAGGGATTGCCTCCGTACATAGGTACGGAGTTTATAGTAAAGCAATTGATATCCGATATGTACTGTTATGAACCTAAAACAAACCATGTTGGCGAGCGTACTCGCCGGAATCGGCGCAAGCTTGTGTTGCTTCGCTCCTTTGGTGTTACTGAGTCTTGGCATTGGCGGCGCATGGGTGGCGACTCTAACCGCCTTCGAGCCTGTGAGGCCCGTATTCATCGGTATGGCATTGTTATTTATTGGTCTGACGTTCCGCAAACTCTACCTGTCTCCGCAAACATGCGAACCCGGCAAGCCGTGTGCCAACGATGAAGTCATCCGCAAACAGCGTTTCATTTTCTGGAGCGTGACCCTTCCCCTATTGGGTTTGCTGGCGTTCCCGTGGTTCGCACCATTTTTCTATTGAGGAAAATTCGATGAAAACAAAAACCTTTATGCTCTTTTGGGCGTTTGCCGTTGTCTCCGTTGTGACTCTGGCCGCCTCGCGCACGGTGACGCTCGATGTGCAAAATATGACCTGCGCCGTTTGTCCGATCACGGTCAAGAAAGCGCTTGAAAATGTGTCTGGTGTGCAACGGGTTTCCGTCGATTACGCGAGCAAAACCGCGACAGTACAATTCGACGATACGGCGGCCACGGCGGATAAATTAACAGAAGCCACCAAGAACGCGGGTTATCCGTCTTCAATCAAGGCAGATAAAAAATGAATGCCGTTATCCTTGAATCGACCATTACCTGTCCGCATTGTGGACACGCCGAAACGGAAACCATGCCGACCGATGCTTGCCAGTTTTTCTATGACTGCAAGGCATGCGGGGCTTTGCTGAAACCCAAGCCAGAGGATTGCTGTGTGTTTTGCTCTTACGGTTCGGTTAAATGTCCACCTATCCAACAGCAAAAATCTTGTTGTGTCGAATAGGAAAAAACAATTGCGCTGAAGTGGTACCTGGATTTACTGCTAACGGTATCTCAAGTCGCGCGATACAGAAAAATTTATGACCACTTAATTTATTTTTTTACCCCTTAAATCAGAATTAACTAAAGACAATCACAATTTAGTACCAATCAAACCTACAAATTTTTCCAAGGCAACCGAAAAGCCAGATGCGCGATCATTGCCACCTCCTCCGAACTTTTCCGCGAGCAACCCAACATTGACGGAGCCATTAGAACGAAGCGAACAAAGCCAGGCATTGCGCTCACCATTGAAGTGATACGTCATTCCAAAGCTACCCTTTTCCATGGATAGCATCAGGCCAAGATCATTGGCGAACGCCGGTGGCGCATTGATGGCCATACCCACTACCTCACCGAGACAAACCACATGACGTGCTTTCATCAATCTGGAGGCAATCCTTCGAGTTTGCTCATTCAACGCTTTACCTTCGGCTCTTAATTCGCCAGCAGAAATGCCGCCAAACTCCGTAATCTCTATAGGAAGACGGTTGTTGAGCGCAGAGACAACAAAACTTGAAGTCTCAATAGAAAATCGGCCTTGATTGTGATCCTGGATCATCTCCAATAAAAGCGGCGTCTTGGTATGGTTGAAAAATTCCCAGGCCATGACACAAGCGCTTCGCGAGCTGTCAATAATGAAAGTGATGTTGTGAGGAACTGGCTGGGCTTTGAGTTGTTCCAGGTACTTAGCTTCGTAATGCGACTGGCTTTCAATGACGACAATACGTTCGGCTTGGATAGCTCCATCAAAAAGTATTCTTAGTGGAATTCCGCAGCCCAGCACAAAAACTTCTGCGCCGGACTCGAATTCTGGCAATGGATCGTTATAGCGGTATGGCTTATAGTAAGCCCCGTCGCCCAAAAACTCCCAGGCCGCCCAGGCCGATCCTAAGCCATCGGCGCTGAATTCTGGATAAATGATGATTTGTTGTTTGTGCATGCGATCATTTCTGATGGTTTATCAAAAGAATGATCGTAATTGAAAGATCAAGCGACGATAGTGGTGAAAGAGGCAGGTTTTAAGCTTCTTTCATTTTCAATCCGGAATACACAAACCGCGTTCGCTAGGCGATTTTATAGACAAGGTTACTCACCGAGAAATACGGCTCGCCCCATGTCTGTTAAACGATAACCGAAAAACTTGTCATCGGTGTCGCCTTCTTCCGTAATGAGCCCTGATTTTTCCATTGGAAAAATGATGTCCTTCATAACCCGGCCGGTACTTTTTGGGCCGACCATTGACCCCCATCCAGCTTTGTACGAAATCCTTGGCAAGTCTTTTGAACAGATGAATGTGCCATCATAGTAAGCGATGGCGAGAACCAAGTCGCAAGCATCCTTCATCGAGGATTTTGCCCGGTCATGCCTCAGGCGCTGGCCAGCCATCCGATTAATCATTTGCTGGGTAGCCAGATCGTAGCGTCGAGCAGCTTCTGCTTCATCGATATTGTCAAAGGATGCTATTTCATTAATTGCATCGGATCTTGTCCAGCCATTCAGTCGCACCATGTTGTGCGCTAGCGATTTTTTAGGAATGGATTGACTTTTCGCGCGTGACATTTTCAATCGTAAGGTTGATGTTCAATATCTTCAAAATATCCTGAACGTCAGAAATGGTGGCAGACCCGTACAGCCCCGACTCGATTTCATCAATGACCATTGGATCACAACCTGACAAGTTTGCAAGCTTGAGTATCGGTAAGCTTTTCGCCCTACGGGCAGCCTTGATGGCAACGGAAATTTCGGTAAAGCATAAAACAGCATTGGGTTGATTTTTATTAGCTTTCGGATCATCAGAATAAGCGTCCATCTTATGCGGCCGTGGAGGTTTTTCTGATTTCCCAAGCCAACTCCACAATTGGCACAACCCCAGCCAGTGATCGTAAGCCGATTTATCTGGCATATCCCGATGCGCTTTCCAGAAACTGATAACGTGGCGCTTTCCCAATCGGTGCAGTGAAGTAAGTCCTTCCTGTGCATCAGTGAATTCCAGGAAGTTGACGATCAAGGAAACCTGCTTGCGACGATTCTGTTTTCCACCACGACGCACATAGTCATGGATGTACGATTCGAGTTCTCTAGCCCAGGTACGCATTACTGATCTCCACGCGAGAATGGCCTAATTCCATTGAGATTTTGAGGCGAGCTTTTTGATCAATCTCCTTGGCTTCATCTTCTGAAATCGAAAGATATTCAGCCAGGTTTTCTATCCGGCCCTTGTGTTCCCATCCCGCTTCGAGCGGGCAAGGTGCATTGACCAGTTCACGATAGCGCTTTTGCGCATAGGCGTGGCGTTCCGGATGGAAGGAAGTGTCATTGAGCTTGGCTTGCTGGTAGCATTCTGTTCGGAATTTGATGTAGGTCATTTCCTTGGGAATCATTGATTTTCCGTTTTGAATACTGGATGCCGCTTCAATGACGTTCCGCATGTCATCGTCACAGAACAATCGCCTGGGTCGACCACCTTTGGTACCGGCCTGGATGGTGATACAACCGAATTTGTCGAGTTGTTTCAAGGCAGACTTCGCATCAAACAAGCAACTTTCTTTGAAACGCAGACCCAGGATTCGCTGCAAATCCATGATTTTGGCCAGTCGATCATCGATCGATTGCTGGACTTCTTGGTGCTTGGTTTCTGGTAAGGCTTTTGATTCCTTGGGAATGTATTTTCTGCGTTCGATGCCACAATCCTTGCTCGGTCTGACCGTTTTCCATTGACCGCCGGTGGCCAGGCGCATGACGCAATTGACGGTGGATAAATAATTCTTCGGTGCCGATGCACTGGAATACACGCCAGATTCCAATTGCTTTTGCAAATGCTGTCCGTAACCAATCACGAGTTCCGGTGTGACGTTTTCCATTTTATTGACGCCGCGCTCATCGGCATACATGCAGAATAATCGCCAGCGGTCGCTGTAATCGGCTTTGGTTTTAAATCCATTCGGCGAGCGGTTTTTCATTAGCATTTTCCCTGCCGTAAACATATCCCGGCTGCCAATTTCATAGTTTCGGCTCATGGTTTTTTATCTAGATAATCTTTTAGAAATTCAATACCCAACACACCAATTTCCTTGGCGATGGCATAACGGGTGTTTTTATCCATTCCCTTTGCCTCTGATAGCGTCTTGTTGGAATGCTGAGCGAGTCGCTGTAGGTGATCCGTTAAAACAAGACCAGAAATAATCGGAGGCTCGATACCGGTAATCTCTTGGTATCGTTCTCGAATATAAATCCCTCTGGCAGTGTTAGTGGAATAACCCTTTCGTGCGGTCAGTTTGTTATGGGCTGATAGAAAATCGTCAAATTCCCATTTTTTCGGCAATAGTTTTTGTAATCGCCGTGCGGCAATTCCTTTTCCAATGGCTTTAATGGCAGATGAACGACAAGGGACTTTTCTCCTCGCTCCATTTTGAAAGTTGGTAATCGTCACAAATCCAGCTGAGCGTCCCTCAATAAGCGCCTCTTTTAAATCCAGGCTCAGGGCTTCTTGAATAACCACACCTAATGCAGATTGAAGTTCTAGTAAATAACCTGCAAGGCTTTCAATATCCGGTAGGCCATTTTTGTCTAACTCCGGTTTCTTGTTTGGAATATGGGATAAAGGGTCCAAACCACATTCTTTAACGGCACTGACTTTTTCCCAATCAGACTGTATTAGTTTCATCACGGTATTTAAGCCGGACAAGTAACTCGTCGCGCTCGATGTGCTTGCAAATCTTCCGTTGTCGAACTCGGATTTTAGATACTGTCCGTAACGGATAATATGTTCACGCGTCACCGATCTAATCGTCTCAATCTGATCACTATCCTTGGTAATCGACCAAGTACTAAAATTCAGCCATTGGTTGATAAGCCGTTTTTGTGTTTTGGAGTCATCGTTACAGACTTGAACTATTTCAGCCTCGCCGTTTTTGTATAGCGGATGAAGACTGGTTTTGTGGCGCAACAAGGCTTTGTCCATATTACAAAGCCATGCTTTCCGAAATATCTTTCAACAAAGCGCGCTTTTCTGATTTTGTCAGTGTCTCCATAAATTCTTCTTAGCAAAAAGTTGTTGTTCCGTGTTGCAAC
>Ga0048259_103071_pt1 | contig 10286 bp, 6 predicted proteins | sample SubbioQV12_Dec13_FD_54352 | JGI IMG/M metagenome (GOLD analysis project Ga0048259, IMG submission 54352) | Serpentinite rock and fluid subsurface biosphere microbial communities from McLaughlin Reserve, California, USA - QV1.2_Dec13... | ecosystem: Environmental > Terrestrial > Deep subsurface >... | reverse complement strand
CCAACATCGATCAAGGGAATGCCGTAGTAGTGCGCCAGCCGATTCAGCGTCAGGCGTCCCTGATGGTCATCGGTACAGCCGAACACCACATCGCAGGAGCGTAGCAAGTCGCGTAGATCAGGATGGCCGACCCACTCCTTCTTGGTGGCGACTTGGGTGCCAAGGCCCGCCGCGCGAATCTCGCGTCCGAGGATGTCTACCTTGGCGAGGCCAGCGGCCACGTCTGCGGCGCGCGAGCCATGCACGCGGTTGAGGTTGGTCACATCAATGATGTCGTTGTCCACCAGTCCCAGAAAACCAACGCCCAGCCGTGCCAGAAGCATCGCGACAGCACTCCCCGTACCGCCGCAGCCCACGACACCGATCCGCAACCCTCGTACGATTGGATTGAACCCCCTGCCGAAGAGTGCGGCCTGCCGCGCCAGGAATTGATCTTCGTCGGCCGCGCCATCTGCGCGAGCGATTTTGATCTGGCCGCCTACCAGCGAGATCGATGAAGCCATGACCGTCTCGCCGGGGGCAATCCAGAGCCTGCCCGCAATAGCGCCTTCATGGCCGAACACGATGCTGGCCAGGCCGGAAACGCCCTTGTTGAACGTTGTTCGCGCAAGCTCCGCCTCGTTTCGATCATCCTGGTCGGAGAAGAATGCCGCCGCGTTCGGATGCGTGTGCACTAGGCCCGCGACCAGGCCGCGCTCCTTTGCACCGCCGAGAATATGCATGAAGCCACGGGTCGACCACGTGACGTGGACCGGGGAGGCCGAGACCATCTCATCGGCCGCGACGGGGACGACCTCGTGCGAGATCAGCCTGATGCGGGGTAGACCGGACCACGGGTCTGCGGAGATATCTGCCCTGCCGAACAGCACATAGGCGGACGCCTCAGACCCGTCGTTCCTTCGCAGCAGCGAGCGCAGGGCCGCCTCGTGCGGCTCCAGCAGGACAATGTCCAGAGCAGCCGGAGACATCACTTCGCCTCCGCTAGGGCGTGCTCAATCCGTTTGAGCATGGTGTGCAGGCCGTCGATGCCGGGCCGCCAGGCCGTGTTGTGGCGCGACCAGCGTTGCCAGTTGCGGCCTTGGAACGCGTGGGCCTGGTCGGCGCAGGTCGGATAGCGCCCCACGCTTTGCAGCGTCAGCCAAGGGTCGCAATAGAACATGTCCGGCGCGACATCAGGATAACCAGACGGCAGGAGGACGAGCACGTCGACTGCGCCGTGGTTGAACTTTCCGGCGGGCAGCGGCAGCTGCTTGAAGACAACGCCCGTGTGCGTGCCGTCGCTCACCATCTCGAAGATTACCCCGTGGCTGCTCAGATAGCGCTGGTCCGCTTCGGGCAGCGCGAGGAGCCCTTCCGTGGTGTCGCGGATCAGCGTGATGAAGCGCTCGATGCCCGGCTTGCTCAGGTCGATCAGGTCGCCGTCGCGGATCAGGGTGTCCTGGCCCCCGCCGCGCAATTCGAGATAGACGTCGTAGGTCTCCGGCGGGACGCCGGCGAGCGCCTTGAGCACGCGGCCGCTGATGCTGGGCTTGCCCCACTCCAGCTGCCGATCGTCGATCGTGAACTTGAACGCGCGGTCGGTCTGGAAGATGACGAAGCGCTCCGCGCCGCGGCCGCGCAGATCGTAGGTTTCGTCCAGACGCAGGTCCTCGAACTCGCCGGAGGTCAGGATCGCGTAGACGCTGTAGCCATCGCCCGGGCGGAAGCCGGCGGCCTGGAGGATCTGGCGCGCGGTCGGCACTGGATCGGTGAGATCGACGTGGCGCTCGTTGAGTTGGTCGTCCATGACGACAATCCGGTAGAACGCCGCCGGGCGCAGGCTGCGACCTTCGCGGATTGCGGCCGCGACATCCTCAACATCGGAGCGGTCATCGCCGCCGTGGGTTTGGGTTTGCATATTGATCACCTTTCTGGGGGAGCCATCGCCTGCGGGATTGCAGGTTTTCTGGTGCCCCTTACTCAATCAATCGCAAGACAAACCCACACCGGAAAGGCTGGTCAAAATTTCTCTTGCTCCCACGCCCCTCCAGGCAAATCTCCGCAAAGGTAGAAGCTCGGACAGCTCGGACAGCTGCGCGCCTCGGGCTTCGCGGGGAACTGCCCGGCCCGCATCTCCTGAAGGAAGGACTGCAGCTTCTTGCGCCTGGACTCCAGCTTGCGCGACGAGATTTCCATCGGCTGGATGGTTTCGCTGGTCAGGTAGGTCACCTCAACTTGCGCATGCGGGCCGTAGGCTTGAACGGCAGCAAGATGAAGCACCGTGTACTCGATGTCATCGAAGGCGTTCGAGCGCTGCTTGCCCGTCTTGACGCGCCGCACCGTGACGGATCCGCCGTCTCCATGGGCAACGCCATCGGGGCTGATCAGGATCTCGCCCTCCGCCCAACCCAACGAAATCGGAGGTGCCGGCGCGGATACTCCGCGGCTGCGGCTCTCGGTGAGAAACTCGACGAGCCGCTTGCCGATGCGCCGGTAGTCCTCCGCGTAGCCGTGCGCTGTCGCCCCCTTGTAGCGCCAAGCTTCCTCGAAGCGCGCCGCCAGCTCGTCGATCGTGGGACTCGTCGTCTCGTGCTCGCGCTTCAGCCACTCGAACACCTCGCTCACGACGTTGTGCATCTTCATGAACGCCGTTTCGGTTCGCCGACCACCGAGCTTCAGTACGTGCGTGTACAGAAAGCGGCGCGGGCAACGCTCGAAGAGGTTGACCTGGATGTCGGTCCATTGAGGGCGCCCTTGCCACGTGATGGACAGGGGCACGCCCGTTGCCGTCGGACCGGCCCGCAACGGCACGTGGGCAGGACGGGCAAGGAGTCGCTCGATCGGGGCTACGAATCTGGAAGGGCTGCGCGCACGCCCATCAGCCTGCCTCGCGTAGGCATACAACTGCAGCCTGTCGCGCGCCCGCGAGAGCGCCACGAAAAACAAGCTCTCTTCTTCCTCATCGTGGCCGGCTTTCACAGCCTCCATGCCAGTCAGCCCCTCCGAACCATGGATCAGACCGTCCGGTGGAAGACACCGTGGCGGCACATTGTTGCGAGGCAAGCCGGAAGTCACCATGCCAGGCAGGTGAACGACCTCGAACTCCAACCCCTTGCTCCCATGGATGGTCATCAGGCGCACTGCGTCAATGTTTTCGGCGCTGCGAGGCAGCTGGCTCAGTCCACGATCTTCTGAGAGCAGCACTAGGCGCCGGATGCGATCAAGCAGCCGAAGCACTGGTACACCCTGCCCTCTTGGCTGCCGGCGACAGAAGTTCAGGAACTGCCAGATCGCCAGACCCTTCATGCGGCTTTGCGCATCACCAGTCCGATACAGCGTCTTCGCGACTTCGAGATCGTCGATCGTCCATCCAGCAAGCAACGCCCAGGGGTTCGTTGACGCGTTCACGCCCGCAAAGAGCGCGGACAGGCGAACAAGCGCCTCTCGACTGCCATCTGCGAGGCCGTCCACCTCGCCATGCATTGCCGACCATGCCAGCGAAGCTGGATTCGCCGCCCGCAGGTGCTTGACGAGCCGCATGACATCCTGTAGCGGCATTTGGTGCCGAACCATGGTTGCCACCCGCACTATCGCGGCCGCTCGCGGGTCGGTTGCCAGCGACAGCAGGGCCAAGAGATCCTTGATTTCCGGCCTATCGAAAAGGCTGCCCAGGTGCAGCGCGGGAATGCCCCTGGCCTCGAGCCCTTCGGCAATGGCGTTCAGGCGCGCGTTGGATGCGCACAGCACCGCCTGAGCACCGTAGGCAATGCCCTGCTCGTGCAGGGCTGTGATCGACGCGGCGAGCGCGGAGATCTCGTCGTCAGCCGACTCCGCAACGCGAAGCTCTACCCGCTCGCCCTGGGTGCCGCGGTCAGCCTTCAACTTCAGCGGCAAGGCACCGGTGGATGCCTGCATCCCGCGCGCGAACTCGGTGAACACATCGACGATGCACTCGTCGGAGCGGTAGTTGATGCCCAGCTGGGCGGCCTGCGCGCCGGGAAAGTCCACCGCAAAGCGCGCGATGTTCGTCGAGGATGCGCCGCGGAAGCGGTAGATGGACTGGCGCGCATCGCCGACGACCCACAGGTTGCGGCCGTCACCGACGATGGCCTTCAGGAGCCGGACTGAGGCACGGTTAACGTCTTGGTACTCATCCACGAGGACATGCTGGTGACGAGCACGCAGTGCGTCCCTAACCTCGGCGCTCCCCTCCACAAGACGGACCGGCAGCGCAACCAGATCGCCGAAGTCCAGCAGCTGCTGGGAAGCCAGCAGCCGTTCGTACGCCTCGAAGAGCGTGGCCACCTCCAGGCACTTCTGCGCGCGAACCTTCGCGCCCTGGTCGGTGCCCGCCCGGACCGCCATGGACTGCGCGAGTGCGCGATAACCCGCAGCATCGATGACCTCATCCTTGGCGCGCGAGATCGCGCTCAGCATGTCGCTCAGATCAAGGGCCGGATCCCAGAGGTTGCGATAGTGCTTCAGGTCGAGCCGCGGAAACTCGTCCTCCATGAGCTCGATGGCCTCCATCCGGTCGATCAAGCGCGGGTCCGCCGGCAGTGCCAGTCGGTCGTGGAAGCGGCGAACGATGTCCAAACCGAAGGCGTGTAACGTTCCGATCCACATCGCTGCCGCCGCGACGGGATCGCTCGCGGCAATCCTCTCGCACAGTTCATTGGCCGCCTTGTTGGAGAAGGTGAGAACCAAGATCGTGGTGGGATCGACACCGTCCGCAAGCAGTCCTTCGATGCGGCGAACGAGCGTTCGTGTCTTGCCGGTACCCGGCCCTGCCTGCAACTGGAACGCCAGGCCACGATGTGCGGACGCCCGAATCTGGGTGGGGTCCGGGATAAGCGATGCTGCAACCGCATCAGAGTCAACGGGCTGATGCTCGTCGGCCAGCGGCAGCAATAGCGCGTCCAGCAGTTGTTGCTGCACGACGGCGAGCGGCGCGCCAAAGCGCGTCGCGATCATGACGGAGGTCAGCCCTTCATTGACATGCAACCCGCGCAGTAGAGGGCGCGGAAGCAGGTACTCTCGCGCGAAGAGGTCCATCTTGACTTCGCGCCGCTCTCGCGCTCCGTAGTCAAGTACGCGATCAACACCGACCGGCGCATCCTCCATCGAGCGATCGGGCTCGACGTCAACCGTCACCACGTCGAGCGTGCCACCTTCCAGTACGACATGGCCGAGCTCGTGTGCGATGAGAAAGGCACGTTCGAACTCCGATCCGCGATCCTCATAGAGGATGCTTCCTGCTTGGCTATCGAAAGTGGCTCGGCCTCCTTTGAGCTGCGAATCCCCCTCTTGCAGCGCGTATACGTCCAAGCCGCGACTCGTCACTTCCCGAAGCACAAACTCCAGGGGTCGAGTCGGATCGCCACCCGCCTCGACATTCGCCCGGTGCATGCGTTCTGCTTCCTGGCGCGTGGCCTCGGTGGCGTCCATCGCTTAGCCCGACAACGCCTTCAGTGTCGCCTGCTGTTCTGGCGTCAGCTGTGAAGTCGCGACGGCCTGGTCGAAGGTGATCTGTTCTCCCACGCTAGGCTTCACGCTGGATCGAAAAGCGTGTCCGGAGACCATGCCCGGTGGCCCCTGCAGATACGCTCCCACAGCGTGCGCCGTGGCGCCCAACTCTGAAGCAAGCTTCTCGACGAATCGGGCAGGAATGGTAGCGGCGCTGATGGCCCTATCTCGCACGCGCATCAGAAAGAGATTGCTGACATCCAGGCTCCGCGCGAGCGACTTGAAGCCGGTCTGATTGAGCTTGGCAAACGGGTTCGCGACCTCTGCGTTGGGCTGCTGGACAGCCCGCTCAAACCGTTGCCAAGCCTTGGCCACCGCACTGTCCGACACCACGGTGGCCGACACATCGTCTGCAGGTGGCTCATGAAGCAGGTCGATCGAACAGTCGATCAGCGCAGTCGCATGCTGCGGGTATTCCCTGATGTAGCGCTCGAGCGTTTCCCGGCCATGACTAGGCTCCATCGAGAACGCCATCAGCACCGACTCCTCGTCCGCGGCGAAAGGCTTTGGAGTGCTCATGCATCCTCCTGAAGAGCTGCCCTGAGGGTCTTGCACGCACGGTCTCGGCGATTCCGTACGGTTCTTTCATCGCACTTCAGCATCTTGGCGATAGTCATGATGTTGGGGTCCTTCGAGTCGATCTGGAAGCCTTGTCGCAACAAGCCCACGACCCGTCTTTGATCGTCTGGTAACGCATCAATCGCAGCGTCCAACTCCAACCGGAAAGCCGGGTCGTCAATCTTTTCGGGGGCACCTCCAAGGAAGTCGGCCGCGGCGGCCTCAACCTCCAGAGAAATGTCCTGACCTTCATCGCCGTCCGTGGAGAGCGGTACGGTGACCACCGAGGTCGGACCGATCTGTCTCAGTACGGTCTTGCGGAACCGGGCCAAAGCCAGGTCGAACCTCACTTCAAAGAAGTCCAGCATGGCGAAGCGGCCGTTGCAGTCCTTGGCAATTCGCTCGGCAAGTCGGCCTATGATCTCTTCGCGTATGCTTTGAGCCCCGGCCATGCGGGAGTCCGAGATCGTTGAACAGAGGGACTGCCCGACTCGCTTCATGAGCAGTTCGAAGATCTGCTTGAACTCGCTCTGGGCACCGACAGCCCAGGCGCGACGCAGAAAATGTGTCAGCGCTTCCGATGGAACATAGCCCTTGCTCTTCCTCGACGTGATGGCGAAAACCTGCAGGCGCGCCACGGCATCAACCGACTCCAACCTTGCCAGGCAGGCCTCAATCTCCGGCGGTCGCGTGAAGGGCGCCCCGTGTTTGTCTTTGCTCTTCAACGGTTCCGGCATCGGTCTCTTCCTACGTGGTCCTGGCTACATCACGGCTTGCTTCTTGGATCCCGCTAAGATCATCGAATGCGGATTGGCAGCGACACCTGCGGCCGAATCGGCACCAGCGTCTTGGCGTATGCACGCAGGATGTCGTTGTAGAGATCGGCGTGCTTCGGTGCTTCGACTGAAAGGATCAGCGCGTAGCGGATCTTCTCGGGGCCAGTGGCCCGGCCACCACCATCGCGAGCGTTGTAATGGATGTCGAACACAGGGTTCTTGAGACTGGAACCACGAAAGGTCTTGGCACCGTGCAGCACGGTCTCCCACTTGCCCTGATCCGATCTGCGCTCTTGCTCGGTGGCAAACTTCTTCAAGTCGAAGAAGCCCTTGGTGTCCGCGTTGCTCTTGCCATCCTTGATCTTTTCGTCGTTGGGCCGGAAGACGACTTCGAGGCCGGCCTTCGTGTAGGCCGCAGCATCCTGTGGATCGGTGGGCGACGCATAGCAGAAAGTGGCTTTCAGGCGGACATTGCCCGTCAGTCCTTCCTTGGGCAGCGGTAGGCCGGCGCGCAGGTATTTGCTGGGTTTAAGCTCCCCCTGATAGACCACGCGGGCCACGCCATCCGGACACGTGATGATGTCGAGGGTGTCCTCGGGAATCTTGCCCCAACCCACTTCAATCGGGTCATGTTCGCCGGGATCGGCTGCATGGACCAGCAAGGCCTTGATGGCGAGCGGCGTCAGATTGCCGCCCAGGATTGCACGGATGCCGACCGCACTGCGCAACAGGTATGGCGCCGCGAAGCTGGTACCCAGTTGCGGCGTCAGGGCCGGCTTCGCATTCGGCGCCAGGACGTGAAAGTACTTGGCCGCCGGGTTGCCGCCGAAGGCCATCAGGTCCGGCTTGACGACGCCGGGGCTGCGACCCGGCCCGATTGCGCTGTAGGGTGCGCGGGCCCAGCCCGCACCGGTGTCGTCGGCCGCGCCGACCGAGAGTGCATTCACGCAGTCCGACGGAACCTGCACCCGGTTGTAACCGAGTTCGCGGTCGCGTTCACCGTTGTTGCCCACGGCCACGGTCATGAGCGTGTCGCCGTCGCTGAGAAGTTCGTCGATGACGGATGTCCAGGCATGAACCTCCTGATCCTCCACTTCAAGGTCCGGCCCCAGGCTCAGGTTGATGAACTCGTAAGACCGCGACAACAGGACCTGTTCGATGAAACCGAGCGTGCGATATAGCTCCAACGGGTCTTCACCTCCCGATTCCTGGTCAAGCACACGCAAATGGTCCACCGGAGCGAAAGGCCTGCCTGCCGTTCCATTGGGCTGGATCGGGCCGAACAGAACGGCCGATGTCACGCCCAAGCCGTGTTCCGGACCATCCGGGTCATCCTCAGCATCTTCGTCGAGCTTGCGATACGAGCGCAGCCAGGGACCGATCGGATGGTGCTTGGGCAGGCCGCCGTCCAGGATAGCGACGCGAGGCTCGGACGACAGCGCCTGCTCGGCGGGAAGGTTGCATCCCACCGACGGTCCGCCGCTGCGTTGCAATGGGCGAATGCCGCGTAGCTTGGGCACCGGTCGGATGACCCGGACAAAGGTGAAGCTAGCCAGCTTCTCAACATTACGCGGCTTGCCTTCGATCGGTACGAACCACAGGTTGCCAGCGACGAAGTCGACTTCACTGTGGACCTTGACGTCCTCCCGCTTTGCGAATTTCACAAAGGCCTTTTGGATCAGGCCCGGGTCTTCGTCGGGCAACAGATGTAGGCCCACCTCGAAGAAGCGATCCTTCGGTCCGCCGAGGCTCACGATGCGCTCCGCTGGTGCGAAGGCTGCGAACTGTTCGATGTGGACAAGGTCGTCGCCCTCGTCGGACTGCGCGTCGATGGTTTCTGTCCACTGCGAAAGGTTGCGGAACGCCTGACGCTTGCCGGCAACGAACAGCTCGGTGGTCGTGGTCTCCTGCGGCTCGCCCTTGCGGGTCCACGCCTTTGGCTTGACCTTGACAGTGCGGCTGCCGATGGATTCCAGGCCCGTGCTGCGCAACAGGCCCGTGGGGAAGTAGGAGCGAGCAATGAAGCTGGGATTCATCATCAGCCGGGCCACCGCGAAATCGCCCGGACAGGCGTCGGCCGGCAGCTCATCCAGCGCCTGGGCGGCACTGCGGAACTGAGGAATCAATAGCTCCCGCGCTTGCGCGAAGGTGTAGACCTCGGCCTTGCCGGGCTTGCGCCTTGGACCAACGATGTCGTGCGTCAGAAGTTCGCCACGCCCGATCAGGAAATTGGTTTGGTTCATGCGTCAGCCTTTTCTTCGGGGCGCAGTCTTTCCTGCTGCGGGCGACTCCGCGGTGTACTTGCGGATCGTGTCCCGGCTCACTCCCGTGATGCCGGAAATAGCGTGCTGGGACAGACGGGTCTGCTTGGCCAGCATCACGGCCAAGTCGATCCGTCCCTGTCTGTCGAGGGCCAAGGCGCGTGCCTTCATGAAGTCCTCGACCAGATCGGCATCGGTCGTCGTGCCCAGAGCCACGGCGCGCCGGAAGCGTTGCACATCGCGCTCGATGTCGCTGAACGAGTGCCCGGCGAATGCAAACGCCAGGATTTCAATCCAACGGGCAAAGAGGGCGTAGTCCGGCCCCAGGAAACGCTTGATGGCTTCCTTGACAGCTTGCTCATCGGGCGTCTTGAACTGAACCACTAGGTCGAAGCGGCGCCACAGCGCCGGATCGATCAGTTCCGGGTGGTTGGTGGCGGCCAGCAGCACGCTGCTGGCAGGCCATTCGTCGACTTCCTGCAGAATCACCGTGACCAAGCGCTTGAGTTCGCCCACGTCGGTGTCGTCGCTGCGCCGCTTGGCAATAGCGTCGATCTCGTCCAGCAGCAGCACGCAAGGCTCGCGCTTAGCGAAGTCGATGGCTGCCCGTAGGTTGGTACCGCTTTTCCCCAGCAGGCTGCTCATCACGGCGGTCAGATCGAGCACGTACAGCGGCACCTTCAACTGCGCGGCCAGCCAGCGGGCTGTGAGCGTCTTGCCGACCCCCGGCGGCCCTACAAAGATGGCCGAGCGGGTGGGCGTTAACCCCATGGCAAGCAGTCGGTCGCTCTGCCAGCGCTCCGCGATGAGTTGCCCCAAGATATCTTCGACGTCACCAGACAGCAGTGGCGCACCCTTCGTCTGCTCGACCTTGAACTCCTTCAGGAGCGAGAGGCGGGACTCGTCGTCGACCGGCATGGCTTGAGCAGCCGCGCGCGGGGGCGGCAGTTTGCGCATGGGAGAGATGCTGCGCGCCGGCTTCGACCTCAAGTACAGATCAAGCTGCTCAGCCAGATCGGGCGCCGTGCCACGGTACTTGCGGATCAGTCGGGCTGCGAACAGGCGCACGTCTTCCGTCTGCTCGGCCAGAGCCAGACGAACCACTTGGACTAAATCTGATTGCTCTTCCTTCATTTCGTCCAACATTTAACTATATCATTGATTTATATATAAACATTACGATATA
>Ga0048259_100745_pt1 | contig 10410 bp, 9 predicted proteins | sample SubbioQV12_Dec13_FD_54352 | JGI IMG/M metagenome (GOLD analysis project Ga0048259, IMG submission 54352) | Serpentinite rock and fluid subsurface biosphere microbial communities from McLaughlin Reserve, California, USA - QV1.2_Dec13... | ecosystem: Environmental > Terrestrial > Deep subsurface >... | reverse complement strand
GATTTGCAGCTCACAGCCGGATGCCGTCGAACGCGGTTTCGTCACGGTGCAAGCAGCGTTGCCGCAGACGAATTAACCGCGCGGTTTGTACAGACGGATTGCCCGCGAAAGATGAAAGGCGAGGAATCGCTATACTTTGCAAATAAGATTGATTATCATTTGCAAAGCCCCGATACCGACTGCCATGAAACTCAGCCATTCAATGTTTGCAACATCAGCCGCCGTCAGGCTCGAAATCGAACCAACGGTACTGGCATCGCTGATGGAAAAAGGTCTGCTGCACGCAACGGATTTCAGATGCCTGGACAAAGGTTCGAAGCGCATTGTCTGGGCCATGCTGCTGTCCTTGATGTCAAACAGACTCGGCGACAAGAAAGCCTGCCAACGCAACGCACCATCAAACCACAACGAAAACCTCGGCACGGAGCTTTCAAGGCGCTAACCAAGAGGCTGTCCGGGCATAGAAAACCGGCTGCGGAAAAGACCTTTTGGCCAGGCTTCCCTCGCTACGCTTTCCATTCCCGGCCCTCTCGCAAGAACCCTCAGCCTACCCAGACCCGGGCGTTGCGGAACATGCGCATCCAGGCGCCGGTTTCCTGCCAGTCCGCCGGATGCCAGGCATTCTGTACCGTGCGGAAGCAGCGTTCGGGGTGAGGCATCATGATGGTGACGCGGCCATCGGTGGTGGTCAGACCGGTGATGCCGTCAGGTGAACCGTTGGGGTTGGCGGGGAAGGCTTCAGTTGTCTGGCCGTAATTATCGACATAGCTCACCGCAACCTGGGCCTGCGCCGGATTCACCGAGCCAAATTCCGCTCTGCCTTCGCCGTGCGCCACCACCACTGGCAACAGGGAATCTGTCATGCCGGTAAAGAAAATCGACGGCGACTCGTGCACCTTGACCATGGCCACCCGCGCTTCGAACTGTTCCGACAGGTTGCGTTTGAACGCGGGCCAGTGCTCGGTACCGGGAATGATGTCCTTCAAACCGGCCATCATCTGGCAACCGTTGCAGACGCCCAGGCTGAAGGTATCCGGACGGGCGAAGAAGGCAGCGAATTCATCGCGAGCCTTGGGGTTGAGCAGAATCGATTTGGCCCAACCGCCGCCCGCACCCAGCACGTCGCCGTAGGAGAAGCCGCCGCAAGCCGCCAAGCCTTTGAACTCGCTCAAGCTGACCCGACCGCTGATGATGTCGCTCATGTGCACATCGATGGCGGTAAAACCGGCACGGTCGAAGGCCGCCGCCATTTCGACATGGCCGTTGACGCCCTGTTCGCGCAGAATGGCGACTTTGGGCTGTTCGCTGCCAGCAAACCGGGCGCTGATGTCGTCATCGATGTCGAAGGTCAACAGCGCCGACAGGCCGGGGTCGTGGTCGTCGGCGATGCGTTCGAACTGCTGCCGGGCGCAGTCGGGGTTGTCGCGCAAGGCCTGCATCCGGTAGCTGACTTCAGACCAGGTTTGCTGCAACTCGGCGCGGGACGCGCTGTAAAGCGGCTGCCCGGCCTGGAAGATGCGCAACTGCTGGCCATGGCCCACACGGCCTATCACATGGCTGCAATCGTCGAGACCGGCCTTGTCCAGCAGGCGGGCGACATGATCGAGATCGCCACGGCGGATTTGCAGTACCACGCCCAGTTCTTCGTTGAACAAGGCCGCCAGTGGGTCATTGCCCAGTTCTGCCACATCCAGATCGACACCCAAGCGACTGGCGAACAGCATTTCCGTCACCGTTGCCAGCAAACCGCCGTCGGCGCGGTCGTGGTAGGCCAGGATCAGGTTTTGTTCGTTCAGGGTTTGCACGATGGCGAAGAAGCGTTTGAACAGGTCGGCATCGTCCAGGTCGGGCGCCTGGTTGCCAAGCTGGTTGTAAACCTGGGCCAGCACCGAGCCGCCGAGGCGGTTTTGGCCTAATCCCAGATCGATCAGCAACAGCACGCTGTCTTCATTCTTCAGCACCGGCGTCAGGGTTTTGCGAATGTCGAGCACCGGCGCAAAGGCGGTGATAATCAACGACAACGGTGCGGTCATCCGCTTGTCCTGGTCGCCGTCGCGCCAGACGGTTTTCATCGACAACGAGTCCTTGCCGACCGGAATGGCGATAGCCAGGGCCGGACACAGTGCCATGCCGACGGCTTGCACCGTATCGAACAGAGCGGCGTCCTCGCCGGGGCTGCCGCAGGCCGCCATCCAGTTGGCCGACAGTTTGACGTCGCCCAGTTTATCGATGCGGGCGGAGGCCAGATTGGTCAATGCCTCGCCTATTGCCATGCGGCCAGAGGCCGGGCCGTCGATCAAGGCCAGCGGCGTGCGTTCACCCATGGCCATCGCCTCGCCGGTGTAAGTTTGGAAACCGGATGCGGTGACGGCGACATCGGCCACCGGTACTTGCCAGCGACCGACCATCTGATCGCGAGCCACCAGGCCGGTCACCGAACGGTCGCCGATGTGTATCAGAAAGCTTTTGTCGGCCACGGCGGGAAATGCCAGTACCCGTTTCACCGCATCGGCCAGTTCGACGCTTTGCAGCGCCAGCCCGGCCAGGTTTTTCGGCAGACGGCGAACGTCGCGCTGCATTTTCGGTGGCTTGCCGAACAGCACCGACATCGGCAGATCGATGGGTGACGACTGGCCGAACCAGGCGTCGCTCAAGCTCAGATGCTCTTCGTCGGTGGCATGGCCTATCACGGCGTACAAGCAGTGTTCACGTTCGCAGAAGGCTTCGAACAATGCCAGCGACTCGGGTTTGATGGCGACGACATAACGCTCCTGCGCCTCGTTGCACCAGATTTGCATCGGCGACATGGCGTTGTCGGCATTGAGCACCTTGCGCAGTTCGAAGCAGCCCCCCTTGCCCGCATCGTGGATGATTTCCGGCACGGCGTTGGACAAGCCACCGGCGCCGATGTCGTGAATCGAAATGATGGGGGTGGCGTCGCCCAGCGCGTTGCAGTGGTTGATGACTTCCTGGCAGCGCCGCTGCATTTCCGGGTTTTCGCGCTGCACCGAGGCAAAATCCAGTTCCGCCGCGCTGGCGCCGGAGGTTTGCGACGATGCCGCGCCGCCGCCCAGGCCGATCAGCATGGCCGGGCCACCGAGAATGACGATCAAGGCACCGGCTGGAATCGGTTGTTTTTCAACCAGCATGGGCCGGATGTTGCCCATGCCACCGGCAATCATGATGGGCTTGTGGTAGCCCCGGTAGTGATGGGCTTCGCCCGTTTCCGACGGCTGTTCGAAACTGCGGAAATAACCGGCAATGTTGGGACGGCCAAATTCGTTGTTGAACGCCGCCCCGCCGAGCGGGCCGTCCAGCATGATGTCCAGCGCGGAGGCGATGCGTTCCGGTTTGCCGTTGTCGGCTTCCCAGGGTTGCTGGAAACCGGGAATTCTTAAGTGCGACACGCTGAAACCGGTCAGGCCGGCTTTGGTGTGCGAACCCCGCCCGGTGGCACCTTCATCGCGGATTTCGCCGCCAGAGCCGGTGGCCGCGCCGGGGTGCGGCGAAATTGCGGTCGGGTGGTTGTGGGTTTCCACTTTCATCAGCAGATGGGCTTGTTCTTCGACGTAGGCGTACTGGCCGTTGTGAGGGTTGCGGATGAAAACCTGGGTTTTGGGACCGGTGATAACCGAGGCGTTGTCCTTGTACGCCGACAGTACGCCGTCTGGGTGCACGGCGTGGGTGTTGCGTATCATCGCGAACAGCGATTGGGCTTGCTGTTCGCCATCGATGATCCAGTCGGCATTGAAAATTTTGTGCCGGCAATGTTCGGAATTGGCCTGGGCGAACATCATCAGTTCGACATCGGTCGGGTTGCGGCCCAGTTGGCTGAAGCTGTCGGCCAGATAATCGATTTCATCTGGCGACAAGGCCAGCCCTAGCTCGCCGTTGGCCTGTTGCAGCGCAGCGCGGCCATGTTCGATGAGGGCAACGGTTTGCAGCGGTTTGGCGGGATGTTCGGTAAACAAATCCAGCGTCGCCAAATCGAAAACCACATGCTGGGTCATGCGGTCGTGCAGCAGGGTGGCCAGTGCGTGTTTGGCGGAGTCGGCTATGGGCTGGTTCAGTTCAAGGGTGAATTCGATGCCGCGCTCGATGCGTTGCACCGCCGACAAACCGCAGCGCTGGGCAATTTCGCTGGCTTTGCTCGACCAAGGCGATAGTGTGCCCAGCCGGGGCACCACCCACAAGGTCAGGGCTGTCGGTTGCGATGCAAGGTTGTGGATGTCATCGGCAGCTGTCAGTGCCTCTGCAACGCCGGATCTGACCTGCGGGCGAGCCGTGCCGTAATCCAGCAGGCGTTCGAGCATGGCGGTTTGTGGTTTGCTCAGACGGCCATCGAGCTGCACGAAATGGACGAAGCAGGCGTCTATCGCCGACACGGCGGGCTGAATGGCCTGACAACGCAGCAGCAGCTTGTCGAGGCGAAAGGACGAGAGAGCGGCGGTTCCTGGGATGGTCAGCATGGTAGTTTTCAACATTGCGGAAATACATGAAAGAGGTGGTGAGCGGCTAGGGGTGTTGCCCTGGCTCTCAAGCTCTGCGCGGTTGTAAGTTTTAGCACGCAGCGCGTTCCGGCCTGCGTTCCCACGCAGAGCGTGGGAACGAGGAAGTGAGCGAAGCCGGTTGGGGTAAGGGTTTCTACGAGCCTGGCTTCGGCGCTGGCGGTTGTTCTTCCTGTCCAGTCGCTGGTTCAGCCGCTTCATCCGGTTGAGCGATGCCGTCGGTAATCATTTTCAGCAGGCTGTTGGCCACCGCATTCGATAAAACATTGCCGCTGGCATCTTCGACCGTGACTTCCGATTGTTCAGGGCCTGTCTGCCGGATGACGATGCGGTATTCCTGTTCCTCTGATGGATCATCGCCAAAAATGAACCGCAGTTCGTCGAACAGGTTTTCATCGGTGAATTTGGCAACAACGGGTGCGTATCGAATGTAGAAAAAACCATCGTCGATATTGCGCTCGACGATCTCGATTTTCTGCCGCGTCATTGCCTTGCCGACCAAGCGGGCGGCCTGCCGTCTGGCCTGGTCGATTTGCAGGCTGCTGACACCCTGGCTAGGGGCATGGTAAGGCGCATCGGCTTCGGTTTTACCCGTACCGACGGTTTCGGCAGCCGATTCCGGGACGGCTTGGCTGGCTTGTGCGTTCACGGGCGCTTTCTGTGCGGGTGTCAGTGCGGCCAGACCGGCGTTGAGACGCAAGTCCTCGGGAATAATCAATTCCGGAATTTCGGTAGTGAATTGATAATCGCGTTCCTTGTCGGGAAACCAGCCTTTGATGGTGCTGCAGGCGGGCAATATCGCCAGCAGACAGGCCAGCCCGAGCGGGCGCAGACAACGGCAATCGGGCATGTTCAAAGAACGCCAGCCTGCTTCATCGCGGTGCGGACGGGGGCTATGCAATCGTCGCTCAACCAGGTCAGTGGCAGACGGATGCCTTTGCCCATCAAGCCCATTTCGGCGACGGCCCATTTGACCGGAATCGGGTTGGACTGAATGAATAGCTGTTGATGCAGGCCCTGTAATCGGGCGTCCAGTGCCTCGGCGGTGGTGCGATCGCCAAGCAGGGCGGCGTGTATCATGTCGCGCAGCAGCCTTGGTGCGACGTTACCCGTTACCGTGATGCTGCCGTGGCCGCCCATCAGACAGAAAGCCATGCTGGTGGCATCGTCACCGGTGTACAGCGCGAACTCATCGCCGGTCAGGTCGCGGATTTGGCCGACACGCTCCAGTTTGCCGGTGGCTTCCTTGATGCCGACGATGTTGTCGATCGCTGACAAGCGACCGACGGTTTCCGGCAGCATGTCGCAACCGGTACGGCCCGGCACGTTGTAGAGGATTTGCGGAATGTCGACGGCCTCGGCCACGGCTTTGTAATGCAGATAAAGCCCTTCCTGCGTCGGTTTGTTGTAGTACGGCGTCACCAGCAGGCAGGCATCAGCCCCGGCGGCCTTGGCGCGACGGGTTAGTGCTATGGCTTCGCGGGTGCAATTGGCACCGGTGCCGGCAATGACGGGAATGCGGCCAGCTGCGTAATCGACGACGGCCTCGATGACATGGCAGTGTTCGTCATCGTCCAGCGTTGCCGATTCGCCGGTGGTGCCAACCGCAACCAGGGCATCGCTGCCTTGTTCGATGTGAAACGTCACCAGACGGCGCAAACTGGCGTCGTCGACCGCGCCGTCGTCCGTCATCGGTGTGACCAACGCAACGATGCTACCCTTGATCATGCAAATCTCTCGTCAGCAAAAAAACTGGCCGCATTATAACAAGCCCGGTATCCAAACCAGGCCGACCACGTTGAAAAAGCGGTGATGCGGCAAAATTGTCATGTTTTGTCCGGTTTTCAGAGCGTGACCCTCAATAATCGGCTCAATGTTGGCAATCGGGACCGTGAATGTGGCCGTGAGCGAGTTCGTCGGCGGTAGCGGGCCTGACGTCGATCACTTCGACGTCGAATACCAGCGTCTCGCCCGCCAGGGGGTGGTTGCCGTCTATCATCACGTCATCGCCGTTGATGGCAACGATGGTGATGACGCCGCTGCCGTGGCTGACATCGGCATGAAACTGCATACCCACCTCGATAGCCATGCCGTCGAACATGCTTTTGGAAATCGTCTGTTGCATATCTTCGTCCACTAGGCCGTAAGCCTGTTCTGGCTCGATACTGACCGTCAGACAGTCGCCCGCCGATTTACCGGTCAACGCCGCTTCCAGGCCAGAAATGATATTGTCGGCACCGTGCAGATAGGCCATTGGCGCTTCGCCGCGCGAGCTGTCCAGCGCCTCGCCGTGGCTATTGGTCAGGGTATAATGAATCCGAACGGCTGATTTATCGGTAATTTGCATAAGTGTTTTTGCTGATGAATTGGAGCCAGGATTATACCCATCCCATTTGTCGACATGTCCCGCTGGAAACCACCCCGCCCCCCATCGTCACCCTACATCACGGCAGACGGCTATAAAACCCTGGAATCGGAGCTCAAGCAATTGTGGCTCCGCCGCGCCGATGTCACTGCCGCGCTGTCTGCCGCCGCCGCTGAAGGCGATCGCTCGGAAAACGCCGAGTACATTTATCGCAAGAAAGAATTGCGCGAAATCGACCGCCGCATCCATTACCTGCAAAAACGCCTGCCGACCTTGACGGTTGTTACGGAAAAACCCGGCAATCAGGATCAGGTTTATTTCGGTGCCTGGGTGACGTTGGAAACAGCAAGCGGCGACGAAATCACCTACCGCATCGTCGGTGCCGACGAAATCGATACCTCGGGTGGCTTGATAAGCCTGGATTCACCTCTGGCCCGGGTATTGCTGAAAAAAACCGTAGATGATGAGGTCGTGATACATCGAGACGGGCAGCAGAGTTGCTACCTCGTCGTCGATATTCGTTATTGAAAAAGCAGCGCTCTCGTTCGCATGGCACCGTCCGCATGATTCCGCAAAAACCCACTGAAAAGACCGACAACGCAGAAAACACCTTGTTATTCGTCTACGGCACCCTGCGGCAAGACGTGCGCAACAAGCGGCACCCGCTACTGCAACAGGCCGATTATCTCGGCAAGGCTGGTGTCAACGGCACACTTTACGAAATTGCAGGCTACCCAGGGCTGGCTATCGACAGCCAGCAAGTCGCAATAGTGATGGGTGAGCTTTATCGTTTGCCTTCGCCGCGAGTGTTGGCGCGGCTGGATGAATACGAGGAATGCACGGCCCGATTTGCCGAGCCACATGAATATCGGCGGATTCGCGCCAAGGTGAATCTGGAGGATGGCCATGCCATCGAAGCCTGGCTGTATCGTTACAACCGAACCGTGCAGGGTTTGCAGCCTGTTCCGTCCGGCGATTACCGCCGGTTCAGCAGAAAACGATCATGATAGGCCTGATTCAGCGCGTCAGTGTCGCCAGCGTAAGCGTTAACGGCCTGGTCATCGGCCAGATCGACCAAGGCATACTGGCGCTGCTGGCCGTCGAAAAAACCGATACGACGACACAAGCCGACCGCCTGCTGCAACGAATCCTCGATTACCGCATATTCCCTGATGCCGACGACAAAATGAACCTCAGCCTGCGCGACATCGACGGCGGTTTGCTCGTCGTGCCGCAATTCACCCTGGCCGCCGACACCGAAAAAGGCAAACGCCCGAGCTTTGCCGCCGCCGCTCCGCCGGAAATGGGGCGTGCCTTGTTCGAATATGTACAGCAACAAGCTGGCGCCATTCATCCCCATTGCCAATTTGGCCAATTCGGCGCCGACATGAAGGTCATGCTCATCAACGAAGGGCCTGTGACCTTCAGTTTGCGCTGTAATTGATTGCCGGATTGTTGCCTGGTATGGCTTGAGCCTTATCGACCGGAGCTTGAACGACCGGTATCAGGCCGAAAATGACGAGCCACAACCGCATGTCGTCGTGGCATTGGGGTTGCGGATGACGAACTGGGCGCCGGTGACATCTTCCTTGTAATCGATTTCTGCGCCGTTCAGATACTGGATGCTCATCGAATCGATCAACACCCTGACGCCATTTTTCTCTACCTGGGTATCGTCTTCGTTGACGTCTTCGTCGAAGGTAAAACCGTACTGAAAGCCAGAACAGCCACCGCCGGAGATATACACTCGCAGCTTGAGGTTGTCATTGCCTTCCTCTTGAATCAAACCCGCCACTTTTTCAGCGGCGCTGTCGGTAAAAACGATGGAATCCGTCATAAAAAAAGCCTGCACAATGTTAAATATTGGCGAATTATGCTTTTACCCAGTATTTTTATCAAGAATTTCCTGATGATCGCCAGATGGGGCAGCAAACCCTCGTCAAGCAGTTTTGGCGAGAAAAATAACTCAAAAAATCAACAACATCGATAAATAAACTCGCCATGCGCATTGTTACTCTCAACTTCAACGGCATCCGTTCAGCTGCCAGCAAGGGTTTTTTCGACTGGCTACCGTTGCAAAATGCCGACATCGTCTGCGTGCAAGAACTGAAAGCCCATGCCAGCGACATGACCGATACCATGCGCCACCCACAAGGCTGGCACGGCTATTTTCATTACGCCCACAAAAAGGGTTACAGCGGTGTCGGTATTTACAGCAAATACCCGGCTGATAGCCTCATCGAAGGTCTGGGTCACGACGACATCGACGCCGAAGGCCGTTATCTGCAAGCGCAATTTGGTTCGTTGACCGTCATATCCCTGTACCTGCCGTCGGGTTCCAGCGGCGAGGAGCGGCAGACCGTGAAATTCAGCGTCATGGCGCGTTTTTACAGCCACCTGGCCGAGTTGATCGCACTAGGTAACGACATCGTCATTTGCGGCGACTGGAACATTGCCCACAAAACCATCGACTTGAAAAACTGGCGCGGCAACCAGAAGAACTCGGGATTTTTGCCGCAAGAGCGGGCATGGCTGGATGACGTCTTCGGCCAGTTGGGCTGGGTGGATGTGTATCGCCTGTTACATCCTGACGCCACCGACGCAAGCTACACCTGGTGGAGCAACCGTGGCCAGGCCTGGCTGAAAAACGTCGGTTGGCGCATCGACTATCAGATTGCCAGCCCAGGCCTGGCCAAGCGAGCCTGTCACGCGCAAATCTACAAAGACCAACGCTTCAGTGACCACGCGCCGCTAATTATCGATTACGACCGGGCGCTGGTTTGATAAAGCTTGCTGAAGTCTGTTGCAGGCAGCCAAACCTCTTTCCAATTTAGATATGAGCCTGAGCGAAACAAAGGATCAACGACAATGGCATTCGCATTTTGATGCAATTTCTCTGGGGGGCTGCGCCACTGGTGACTAGCCAGAGTCGGTAGGCTGGGAGCCAGGGAAAACGGACGGGGTTCTTGTAGGTGTCTTCGAGTTACTCAGGCTTCAATGAGGCCTTGGGAGCCAGGGAAAACCTGGTAACGGGGACGATCAACGCCCTTAAAAATGCACGCTTCAATGAGACCCTGGCTGGGAGCCAGGGAAAACGTCGTTCATGATGGGGTTGCTGGCCAGCAGAGCGTGCTTCAATGAGGCCCTGGCTGGGAGCCAGGGAAAACGTCGTGCGTGGAGCGTGTGCTGACGGCTGCTGGCCTGGCTTCAATGAGGCCCTGGCTGGGAACCAGGGAAAACGGGGAAGCTCCGATACAAGGCTCTCCTGACTGCGTCATGCTTCAATGAGGCCCTGGCTGGGAGCCAGGGAAAACCGCCAGAAGGCATTATAGCGCTTCACACACGCCTTCGATACGATAGCCGCAGTGGCCAAACCAAGCCAGGGCATCGTGCTGGGTTACCGTGTCGATGGCTTGGGCCAGTGCCGCGATTAACTCGTCGAATGTACGGGCAGCAGCGGAGCACAAGCTGGATTTGATTTTCGACCAAGCCAGCTCGATGGGCGACAAATCAGGAGAATAACGAGGCAAAAAGATC
>Ga0048259_101716_pt1 | contig 10427 bp, 10 predicted proteins | sample SubbioQV12_Dec13_FD_54352 | JGI IMG/M metagenome (GOLD analysis project Ga0048259, IMG submission 54352) | Serpentinite rock and fluid subsurface biosphere microbial communities from McLaughlin Reserve, California, USA - QV1.2_Dec13... | ecosystem: Environmental > Terrestrial > Deep subsurface >... | reverse complement strand
CATGAAATGCTGGCGCTGGTTGCCAAAAGTAGCGGGCACCAAAAAAAGATGCATTATCCACGAATGCCTTGTGGCAAGCAATGGAAAGTTGTTTGCAACGTATCAGGCCCCTATTCCCGGACTGCCTCCTAAAGCTTGCCACAATGGCTCCGCCGCATCTGCCGCTTGTCTGGTCAGCGTTTCCGGCACGTTGCTGCCCAAACTCAGCACAACCAGTTGTAGCAGTTGCGCCGTCTGCTCGGATGATAACCCGCCTCGCGGGACAATCTCGGTGTATAGCCAGATGGCGGCTTCAGTGATGGCCGGTGCCTGCAATTGCCCATGCAAGGCAGCGAGTTTCGATAACAGTGCCGATGCCAATAAATCCATCACGCCCACCGTGCATTGCTGAGCCAGCAACACCTGGGCCGAGTGCCATTTTTGCGCGGCCAGTTCATGCAAGGGGTTTGCCTCGGGTAGTTCTGGGGCGACAGTTTCAAATACGCTGCGAGAGTCTGCCGGCGGCGACGCACTGCCCAAGCGTTGCAAACTGCGCCAGCTACGGCCATCGATGACGGCAACCGGCAAATCGTCTGCCGATAAGCCCAGCGCGGTTTGCTCGTCGTTTTCCTGCCAGGGATCGATCACTACCAGAAAACCACCGGATGCGTTGGTGCTTGAATGGAGAGGGCGGGATTTTAACTCTGCGCGGCGTAAGCAGATTACTCTGAAAGCCATCGTGGGAGCCATCATGCGGACTGACTTGCATTTTCCGGGCGACGCACTGGCTTCAGGATCGTTAGGATCTGGCGCTGAATAACTGCCGCCCTTAACTATTCAGCGTCCAGCCGACGCCTCGTTCCCACGCTCTGCGCGGCGTAGAGATTGGTACACATCACTTTTTGTAGATGGTGTTTCCGATCAATTTGAACGGGACGTTCAATTGGTGGAGGGATTCCGAGTGGCCTATGAACAAATGCCCGTCGTTTATCAAGTGTTCGGCATAGCGTCTGGCCAGCAGGGTTTTGGTTTCTTTGTCGAAATAAATCAACACATTACGGCAAAATATGGCGTCGAAAACGCCGCGTATCGGCCAATCCTGCATCAGGTTCAGTTGGCGGAAGTGGATGAGTTCGCGGAGTTCGCGCTTGACCCGAACTTTATTCGCTTGTGTACCGGTGCCGCGCTGAAACCACTGCCTGACCTGTTCCGGCTCCAGGGATGCAACCCGGTCGGCGGCATAAACGCCCTCTTGTGCAGTGGCCAGAACCTGGGTATCGAGATCGGTGGCCAGTATTTTTATCGACCATCCGGCGGGAACCGCGTCCTTGAGGGTTATGGCCAGCGAGTAGGGTTCTTCGCCGGTCGAGCAGCCGGCTGACCACAATTTGATCTCGCGCTGCGCGGCATTGCGCCGAAGAAGCTCGGGTACCACCGTGTTTCGCAAGTAATCGAAGTGATGGCTCTCACGAAAAAACGAGGTCAGGTTGGTGGTGACCGAGTTGATGAAATCGGTGAATTCCCGTTCAGGATGTTGCTGCAAATAAAGACAGTAGCTTTTGAAATCGCGTAAGCCCAGCATACGCACACGTTTCACCAGCCTGGAATAAAACATGTCGTATTTGTCATCGGGCACCAAAATGCCGGAATGCTGGTTGGACAGTTTGCGCAAAAAATTGAAATCGTCCCAGGTGTAAACGAATTCACGCGATTTCTCAGAGCCGGTCATCGGCGGCTTACCTTAAAAAAAACCGGCAGCGGCGTGATCGACAGCCAGCAGCTGGCTCAAGCCCAGCAGGCTGGCCGCTTCGATGAAGCGTTCCGACGGAAAATCGATGGACACCCTCTTGTTTTGTTTGATTGCCGTGCGTTTGAACACCAGCAATAGCTGCAATGTCGATGTATCGATCTGGTTGACCGCCGAGGCGTCGATGTCGATGTGGTCAGTTTCATTGAGGGCACTGAGCAAACGCTGGTAAAGCTGGGCTACCGCCTGCATGTTCTGAACCGTTGCAAGACTGATCGAAAGGCTTTGCTGGCTGGTTGGCGCTGGCGCGGGATCATCTGCAGCCCAGGCATGGGCGGTGGCATCATCGTTTACCCAGCCATCATCGTCGGCCTGTTCGCTGGTGTCGGTTTGCTCTACCCATTCTTGATTAGCATCCTGGCTGGAAGCCTCGGCCTCAGTACCTGGCAATGGCCAGGACGCAGCGGGCCTAGCCGCCTCCGCATGTTGCAACCAGGCCAAAGGGTCGTAACCAATCAGACTGGCATCATCGTTTTCGGCCATTACATTACCCTTCCTTCAATGAAATCGACGGCCAGGCTGGCAAAATCCTGGGCTGAACGGCAACCGGGCCGGTATTCGAAAATGGTTTTGCCGAAGCTGGGGCATTCGGCCAGCAATGCGGTTTCCCGGATCAGCGTCCGCAAAACTTGATTGGGAAAATACTTTTTGATGGTAGTCAACACATCCTCCGACAAGCGCCGATTGCTGATGTAGCGCGACATGACCAGGGTTGTGCGATAGTTTTTGGCCAGCACCTGCTCAAATTTTTTCAACGTGCCCATCAAATGCGACAAACCTTGTAACGCCATGAAGTCACTGGTCATCGGCACCAGCAGCTCGTCGACGGCAAACAAGGCATTGGCCACCAGTATGCCCGACGACGGCGGGCAATCGATCAACACCACGGCTTGGTCGAGCCACGGGCAAGCTGCCAGCCCGCGCCGCAGCAGATCGCCGCGATGCGAGCCACCTTCGGACAGTTGCTCTATCGCCTGCAGCCTTGGGCCTGCCACCACGAGCGACAAACAAGGGCGAACGCTCAGCATTTGTTCCTGCAAACTGCGCTCGCCCAGCATCACGGCATCGATGCCGCTACGATCGACAGCGACCTCGCCCAGGGCCACCGCCAGATGGTGTTGCGGATCCAGATCGATCACCGTGACCGGCTTGCCCAATTTGGCCAGCGCATGGGCCAGATTGACACAAGTCGTGGTCTTGCCGACGCCGCCTTTCTGGTTGAGTACCGCGACGATCCGGGGCTTCATGGCTGGCCGGTAGACAACGAATCCAGATCGACAAATTCTTCCGGATTCAGCAGCTTGTCGACGTCCAGCAACATCACCATCTGATGCTTGCCCACGTACATGCCGCGCATGTAGCGGGTATTGATTTTTGAACCCAGATTCGGCGCGTCGCGCAAGGCATTCGGTTCTATATCCAGCACATCGGATACCGCATCGGCAACGATGCCCATGACCACCGGGCCACTAGCCCCGGTTTCGACACTGATGACGATCACCACGGTTGTCGGCGTATAGGGCGCAGCCTCCATGTTGAAACGTTCACGCAAGTCGATGATGGGCACGATGGCACCACGCAGATTCAGCGCACCTTTGACGAAGCGCGGCGTATTCGGCATTTTTCGCACCGGCTCCCAGCCCCGGATTTCGCGCACCTTCAAAATTTCGACACCGTAGGCTTCACCCGCCAGCTCGAAGGTCAGGTACTGCCCTGCCTGTTGATCGGTTGTGTTTTGGGCCGTCATACGGGCGCTCTCGCTGGCAATGACGAATCGTTCCGCATCGGCTAAAAATCCTCCCATTCATCGTTGCTGCTGGCCGCTGCCTGGTAACGGGGAGCTGGCGGGGCGTTGCCGCGTCTGCCCGCAACACTGGCCGACGCTTTGCCCGATGCAACGGACGCGACCGATCGGGAAGCATCGCCTTTCTCACCCAGCTTGAAAAACGCCAACAAATCCACCATGTTGGCCGACAGGTCACTCATCGACACACTGGCTGCCGAGGCTTCCTCGGCCAGTGCGGCGTTTTGCTGGGTGATTTCGTCCATTTGCGCCACCGCCTGATTGACCTGCGCAATACCGGCGGATTGTTCCGCGCTGGCATTGGCAATCGCTGCCACGATGTCGCCTACTTTTTTTACACTGCCGACGATCTCGTTGAGTGCTGCGCCGGTTTGATTGACGTATTCGGTGCCCGAACGAACTTTCTGGACACTGCTCTGGATCAGCTCCTTGCTCTCACGGGCCGCCGTTGCGCTGCGTTGCGCCAGATTGCGCACCTCGGTGGCAACCACCGAGAAGCCACGCCCCTGTTCACCGGCGCGAGCCGCTTCGACCGAGGCATTGAGCGCCAGCAGGTTGGTCTGGAAGGCAATCTCGTCGATGACGCCGATGATGTCGGCGATCTTGTTGCTGCTGTCGTTGATGTCCTGCATCGCGGTAACGGCGGCGTGAACCACGTTGCCGCCTTTTTCCGCCAGTTCGCGGGCGCTGGACGCCACTGCATTGGCTTGTTGGGCGTTGTCGGCATTGTTTTTGACGGTGCTGGTCAGTTCTTCCATGCTGGCGGCGGTTTGTTCCAGGTTGGCCGCCTGCTGTTCGGCGCGTTGCGACAGGTTATTGTTGCCGCTGGCGATTTCCTGCGAGGAATTGTTGATATAGGTGGCCGATTCGATGACCTGTCCGAAAATTTCGTTGAGTTTATCGATCGTTGCGTTGATGTCGTTCTTGCAATCGAGATAAATGCCCTGGTAATCACGGGTGATGCGCCTGGTCAGATCGCCTTCCGCCATGCCCCCCATGGTGTTGCCAATATCGCCCAGCACGCCTTCGATGACATCGGCCAGTTGGTTGATGCCCTCGCTCAATTTGGCGAAAAAGCCCTGTTTGTCGGCCAGCGACAGCCGCTGGTCGAGCTGTCCGGCCTTGACGCATTCGACGATGGTTTCGATTTCTCGCTCGATCTTGACCTCGCGGGTTCTGTCCAGCCATTCGACGACGATGCCGATGCGCTCACCGTCGTCATTTTTGACCGGAGTGGCGACGATGTTCATGTGGCGATCGCCGATGACCAAAGCCGAACTGAATGTGCTATCCAGATTGGCCAGCAGCGACCGCTGATGGCCGGGGTTCTTGTGGAACTGATCGATATTGGAGCCGAACAATTTCGAGGCGTCGAAATTTGGCAACTGTTTGCGAATGTCACTCTCGGCATTCTTGAACATGTCGGTGACCGTGCTGTTCATGTAAATGATGTCGAGGCTGTTGTTGGCCACCATGACACAGGACTGTACATTGTCCAGCGCTTGTTTGATTCGCAGGGTTTCCGCTGCCACTTGTTGCGAATGAGCTAGATCGGCATTGAGTTTTACCTGCATCGAATACAGCGCACGCTGGAAATCGCCCAGTTGATCGAGGCGATCGAGACCGATGGTGTTGCGGAACTGGCCGTCGGCCAGCCGGTAGCAGATGCTTATGCCTCTTTCCAGGGATTTGCCGAGCGTGACGACCAGCGAGGAACCGAGGACAAACGCAAGCAAACTCGATACAGCATAAATGGCCGCTTCGAATAGGGCACCCTGAATGCAGGCATCGTAAATTGCATTGGCTGCGGGGATGGCCAGCAATGCTGCCACGACGCTGGCTTTTTGCCAAATGGCCATTTCGTGCAAGGTTTTGACGATGGCTGCCAGGCCTGTCGGGCGCATCGTCGCTTTTTGTGCGTTGAGCTTTTCGTAAAGCCCTTCGGCCTTGGCAATCTGCTCACGAGAGGGCGAATAACGAACCGACAAATACTCATGGACTTTGCCGTTTTTGAAAACCGGCGTTACATTGGCCTCCACCCAGTAATAATCACCCGATTTGGTTCGGTTCTTGACCGGCGCTGTCCACGGCCTGCCGTTCTTCAGGCAATGCCACATGTCCTCGAACGCCGCTGGCGGCATGTCGGGATGACGGACGATGTTATGGTTCGATCCGATCAACTCATCGCGGGTGAAGCCACTGATATCAACGAAGGCATCGTTGGCGTAGGTGATAACGCCCTTCAGGTTGGTGCGGGTCACCAGTATGGTACCTGGCTTCATCAGCACTTCGCGGTCAGTGATGGGGTGATTGAGTTTCATTGAGCGTTCTCCGGTAATGTCCAGTTTTGGGCATGGGCATGGGCATGGGCATGGGCATGGGCATGGGCATGGGCATGGGCATGGGCATGGGCATGGGCATGGGCATGGGCATGGGCATGGGCATGGGCATGGGCAGGGTCAGGTTTCATCGTTGTCATCCACGCCATCCAGTCTCAGCAGTTTGTCGACATCCAGCAACATGACCATACGGCCATTGACCGATGCTAAACCGGTGATGAATTCGGTACTGACTCTGGCACCGAAATTCGGCGCGGCCTGTATATCTTTTTTCTCGATGTCGATGACATCGGAGACCGCATCGACCACCATACCCATGACCCGGGTCTTGTCGTTGATGATGGCTTGCAGTACCACCACCACCGTCAACGGGCCGTAATCGGCGCGGCCCAGTTGAAAACGTTCGCGCAGGTCGATGATGGGTACGATGGCGCCGCGCAGATTGACGACGCCTTTTTCGTAAGCGGGCACATTGGGAATTCTGGAAACCGGTTCCCAACTGCGTATTTCCTGCACTCGCAGTATGTCGACGCCGTATTCCTCGCGGCCCAGGGTGAAGCTTAAGAATTGCAGGCCCTGTCCGCTGGCTTTGCTGGCTGATAATACGGTGTCTGACATGCGCAGGCCTTGGGTTTATTGATGGGCCAGGCGCATCAAGCCCGGAATGTCGAGAATCAACGCCACCGAACCATCCCCCAGAATGGTGGCGCCGGATACGCCTTCGATGCGGCGGTAATTGGCTTCCAGCGATTTGATGACCACTTGTTGCTGGCCCAGCAGGTCGTCGACGAACAGACCGCAGCGTAAGCCCTGGCCTTCGACAACGACTAGCAGCCCTTCGGTCAGGCGTTTGGCTTTGGCGCTGGCGACGTTGAAAATGTCGTGCATGCGAATGATGGGCAGGTATTCGCCACGCAGCAGAAAGGTTTCGCCCTTGCCCGCCACACGGTTGACCCGGTCGTCGGTGATGTTGATGGATTCGATGATGGCGCCCAGCGGCACGATGTAGGTTTCATCGCCAACGGCAATCGACTGGCCGTCGAGTATGGCCAGTGTCAGCGGCAGATGAATGGCAATGGTCGAGCCTTTGCCCAGTTCGGAGGCGATGTCGATGTTGCCACCCAGGGCCTGGATGTTGCGCCTGACTACATCCATGCCGACGCCGCGACCGGAAATGTCGGTTAGTGCTTCGGCGGTCGAAAAACCCGGCATGAAGATCAGTTCGTAAGTTTGTTTGTCGCTCAAAACCGCGTCCGGCTCGATCAGGCCTTTTTCGATGGCTTTTGCCCGGAGCTTGTCCTTGTCCAGCCCTTTGCCATCGTCCCTGACTTCGATGACGATGTTGCCGCCCCGGTGGTAGGCGTCCAGCGTCACCGTGCCGGTTTCCGGCTTGCCGACCGCGCTGCGAATATCGGGCATTTCGATGCCGTGATCGAGGCTGTTGCGTACCAGGTGTACCAGCGGATCGCTCAACAGTTCAACCACGGTTTTGTCGACCTCGGTGTGTTCGCCGACCAGTTTGAGTTCGACTTTTTTACCCAGTTTGCTGCTCAAATCATGCGCCAGGCGCGGAAAGCGGCTGAACACAAAGCTGATCGGCAACATGCGGATGTTCATCACGCTTTCCTGCAATTCCCGGGTGTGGCGTTCGAGCTGCGACAAGCCGTTCTTGAGTTGATCCAGCTTGTTGACTTCGAAGCGATCGCCTATCAGGCTGAGCATGGACTGGGTGATGACCAGTTCGCCTACCATGTTGATGAGTGTATCGATTTTGCTGGTATCGACGCGAATCGAATTCGAGGCTTTGCCGCTGGCCTTGGTATCGTCTTTTTTGGCGTCTTTACCATCGCTTGGGATGCTGGCGGGCAGGGGAGGGCGGGGCGCATCCTGCGCGGGTATTGTCATGGCAGGCGGCGCGGCGGGGTGTTCGCCATGAATCGGCATTCTGGCCAGATCACACTCACCTTCGACCCAGGCAAACACCTCGTCGATGGCGTCCGGGCTGACTGCGCCGTTCAGCACCAGTTTCCATGACAAATGACACTCTTCAGGATCCAGATCGAACAAATCGGGCAGGCCTTGCAAATCGACCGTGCTGGTCAGTTCGCCCAGTGTGGCCAGTTCGCGGAACATGCGTACCGGCTCGTTACCGGTTTTCAGCAAGTCGAGGTGGGGGCTGAAGGCTATTGTCCAGCCGATTACTGCGGGTTGGTCGTTGTCGACGGCAGGCGGACGAGGCTGTTGCGTCATCGTTGATGACGATGCGCTGGCGATTGCGGCTGTTGCCTGCCCCGGATGGGCAAGTTCCTGATCCAGCGCCTGCTTGTGGGCGCCAACGGCTGCCGGATCGATCGTGTCGCCGTCCTTGATGGCTTGCAGCATTTCACGCAGACAATCGACCGAACCCAGCAACACGTTGACGGCGGTTTGTGTAACCTTGCGCCTGCCGTCGCGCATTTCGTCCAGCAGCGTTTCCATGACATGGGTGAAGTCGGAAACGGCAGTGAAACCAAAGGTGCCGCTGCCACCTTTGATCGAATGTGCGGCGCGGAAGATGGTGTTGATATCGTCGACATTGACATCGCCCATGTCCAGATTGAGCAAGCCAGATTCCATCGCATCCAGCCCTTCGAAACTTTCCTCGAAGAACACCTGATGGAATTGCGCCATATCGATAGCCATGCCGGATTCCTTAGGGGTAGTGGATTGAACGGTCTGGATCAGCCCAAAACCTTCTGGATGGTCTTGAGTAACTGCTCGGGATTGAAGGGTTTGACGATCCAGCCAGTGGCACCGGCATCTTTGCCCTGCTGTTTTTTGTCGGCACCTGATTCAGTGGTCAGCATCAGCATGGGAGTGAATTTGTAATTGGGCAAGCTGCGCAAATCGCGGATCAGCGCGATACCGTCCTTGTTCGGCATGTTGACGTCGGTTACTACGCAATCGAAGGCCTGAGTCTTGGCCTTGTTCAGCGCATCCACGCCATCCACAGCCTCCACGACATCATAGCCTGCACCTTTCAACGTAAAAGACACCATTTGTCTCATCAATGCAGAATCATCGACAGCAAGAATCGTAGCCACAACATACTCCTAACGTTTAAGTGAACAAAAGCCGACGAAGTATTGCACAGGGCTGGCGAATTGCCAGGGTACATCCGGCAATCTTGCTGGCGCTGTCTATACTTTTCGCGTTCCGCGTGGGAATGCAGGCCAGGACGCTCTGTGTTCTGAGCGCTTACGCAGCGTCCCTGGTTCCCACGCTTCGCGTGGGAACCCATACCGACCTCTCTACGCAGGACTTGCCTGCATGCAGCGCCCGTATGGATTCCCACGCTCTGCGCGGGAATGAGGAATAGTGTTGTTGCTTTTGTGCATCCAGTGCGCAAAACCAACGGCCATTACCGCGCCATGTGATCGACTTAACAGACTCTCGCAAGGCCTGTGCTAGCCTTCCCCGCAACATCACACCGCTTGCTTTTCGACGATGACATTGACATGCACCTGAAACACCAGACCCAAACTGGATTCACACTGATCGAGCTGATGGTGACCATCGCCATTGCGGCGATTCTGCTGAGTATGGCGATTCCCAGTTTTACCAACGCCATTGCAGGCAATCGCCTCACGACGGCAGCCAATGAACTGGTAACGGCGCTCAATCTGGCACGCAGCGAGGCGGTCAAACGTGGTCATCCCGTTGTGGTGCGCAAAACCGGCGCTCAATGGGAGAACGGTTGGCGGGTGTTCGTCGATATCGACCGCGCCACCGCCGCCAGCCAGAATGACTTCGGTGGAACGGACATTGAACTCCGGATTTTCCCGGCGCTGCCAGGCGGCTACACCTTGCGCGGCAACAATAACTTTACCAACTTCATCCGCTACGAACCGGATGGCCTGAGCAACAACATCGGTAGTTTTCTGCTGTGCAATAACGGAAACATCGTCGGCGCCAGGCTGATGATCGTCAATGCCGTGGGGCGTTTGCGCATGGGTTCCGATGCCGATAACAACGGCATTCCGGAGGGAGACAACAATGCTGAAATTACTTCCTGCATTTAGGTTTTTGATATGAAAGGTTGCGAAGGGTTTACTCTGATCGAAGTGCTGGTGGCCGTGATCGTGCTGGCGCTGGGGTTGCTCGGCCTGGCTGGTATGCAGGCTTTTGGCCTCAGAAACAACCAGAGCGCTTACAACCGCAGCCAGGCCACTCAACTGGCTTACGACATTGCCGATCGAATGCGGGCCAATACATCGGCGCTGGCCACCTACACAACTCTTGTTCCCACCGCTGCATCAGCACAGGCCGCCTGCTTGAACACCACGGGTTGCTCACCACAGACTTTGGCCGAGAACGACTTGTTCGAATGGCATACCAACCTGACTACGATGCTATCTGGTGGCGCGGGCACCGTGACTGTAGCCGGTGGCGTGTACACGATCACCATCAGATGGGACGACGACCGCGATGGCAACGCGGCCAACAACCCCAGTTTCCA
>Ga0048259_100270_pt1 | contig 10513 bp, 8 predicted proteins | sample SubbioQV12_Dec13_FD_54352 | JGI IMG/M metagenome (GOLD analysis project Ga0048259, IMG submission 54352) | Serpentinite rock and fluid subsurface biosphere microbial communities from McLaughlin Reserve, California, USA - QV1.2_Dec13... | ecosystem: Environmental > Terrestrial > Deep subsurface >... | reverse complement strand
GTGCGGATCAGACCGCGCGTCTATTCCTGATCCAATCCAAACGCGCTATGCAAGGCACGCACGGCCAGTTCCAGGTATTTCTCGTCGATGACGACGGAAATTTTTATCTCGGACGTGGAAATCATCTGAATGTTGATGCCTTCGTCGGCCAGAACCTTAAACATGGTGCTGGCGATACCGGCATGTGAGCGCATACCGACGCCGACGATGGATACCTTGACGATGCTGCTGTCGCCGATGATTTCGGTAGTACCGCCAAAATCGGCTTTCAAACGCGCCAGTACCGCTTTGGCACGGGCAAAGTCGTTGCGGTTGACGGTGAAGGTGAAGTCGGTGTTGCCGTGCGCCGAAATGTTCTGCACGATCATGTCGACTTCGATGTTCTCGTCGGCGATCGGTCCCAGAATCCTGGACGCCACGCCCGGCAAATCCGGTACACCGGTCAGGGTCAGTTTGGCCTCGTCGCGGTTGAAGGCGATGCCTGAAATCAATGCTTTTTCCATATCCGATTCCTCGTAGCTGATGAGTGTGCCATTGCCTTCGATGAACGACGACAACACGCGCAATTTGACGTTGTATTTGCCAGCGAATTCGACCGAACGGATCTGCAATACTTTAGAACCCAGGCTGGCCATTTCCAGCATTTCCTCGAAGGTGATGCGTTCCAGACGGCGGGCCTTGGCCACCACGCGCGGATCGGTAGTGTAAACACCGTCGACGTCGGTGTAGATGTGACATTCATCGGCTTTCAATGCCGCCGCCAACGCCACGCCCGTGGTGTCGGAGCCGCCGCGCCCCAGAGTAGTGATGTTGCCATCTTCGTCCACACCCTGAAAACCGGCAACCACCACGACACGGCCTGCGGCGAGGTCGGCGCGCAGGTGACGCTCGTCGATTTCCCGAATCCTGGCTTTGGTATGCGCATTGTCGGTCAGAATGCGCACCTGGCTACCGGTGTAGGAACGCGCATCGACACCGACATGGTGCAAAGCCATCGCCAGCAGCGCGATGGTGACCTGCTCGCCGGTGGACAGCAGCACATCCAGCTCGCGATCGGTCGGCTGCGGCTGCATGTCTTTCGCCAGCGCCAGCAGGCGGTTGGTTTCGCCACTCATCGCCGACACCACCACCACGATCTGATCGCCTGCATCGTGGGCTTTTTTGACTTTTTCGGCCACCGCCTTGATGCGCTCGACCGAACCCACCGACGTGCCGCCAAACTTATAAACGTACAATGTCATGTTTTTATTGGCCTTTTTATTCTCTCATGTCATTTAGCTTTGCTTCTGAGTCGGAAAAGCGAAACCTAGAGGACAATGTGTCACTACCACGGCGGCTAAATACAATGCCGATCCGCAGGATAAATTAGGGAATGAATCGATAAATGCCTAAAGCCTTCCCATCACTTTTTCGGAAAATACCTTACGTCAGGCAAATTTTCGAAATGGTTATCCGACGTCACCAATTCGGCATTCAGTTGCTGCGCCAATGCAATCACTTCAGCCTGGTGAGTGAGCGCAACAACTTGCAAGGCAACCACCTCGTTTTTCTCGCGGCAAATCCATTTATGCAATTCATACTGAATGGAGGTGAGAACGACTAAACGATGCGCCAACGTTGCATGATTCCGGTGCGTTGCGTAGTATTCATGGCGGGCGTCGATGAGGTTTTCAGAACCTTGATCTTGCCAGCAATGGCCGCCCGCTTCTACCTTTTTTACCAGCCCATCCGGTGGCTGATTCCATTCAGACGCTGAAATTTGCAAGTGCCTCCTGAATAAGTCTTTTAGCCGTTCTGGAACTGATATTGCCCTTTATCATGATGCCATCCATGCCGCACAAACCTCTCTGCCCTTGATACTTCGCATGAAAATGCGGCGGGTTATGTTCGTTATGAAACATCCGAATGATGATTCCGAAAAACATGGATATAAGGCATGACAATTCACTGCTTAAAAGCTATCAAATCAACCTGTCCTTCACCCATGCAGCAACCGCCGCCAATGCCGCTGGCAGTCGATCCGGCTCGTTGCCGCCCGCTTGCGCCATGTCTGGTCTGCCGCCGCCTTTGCCACCCACTTGCGTGGCAACGAAGTTCACCAAGTCGCCCGCTTTTACCTTGTCCATCACGTCTTTCGATACGCTGGCGATCAGGCTGACCTTGTCGTCGCTGACAACTGCCAGTACCAGCGCGGCGCTGCCCAGTTTGTTTTTCAACTGATCGGCCAGGTCGCGCAAGGCTTTGGGATCGACATCGTCCAGCTTCACCGCCAGCACGTTGACACCATTGACATCGACTGCCTGGCGAGTCAATTCGTCGCCCGCCGAGCTGGCCAGTTTGCCTTTGAGTTTTTCCAGTTCCTTTTCCAGGTTTCGGCTTTTCTCCAGCAACTGCATCACCTTGTCGGCGGTTTTGTCCGGCGCGGCTTTCAACAGGCTGGCGATGCTCAGCAGGGCTTGCTCGCGCTGGCCTATCCAGGCCAGTGCACCTTCGCCCGTAACGGCTTCGACACGACGCACCCCGGCAGCGACACCGGTTTCGGCAATGATCTTGAACACGCCGATGTCGCCGGTGCGCTGAACATGGGTGCCGCCGCACAGTTCGGTCGAGAACTCGCCCATGGTCAATACCCGCACCTCGTCGCCGTATTTCTCGCCGAACAAGGCCATGGCACCGGCTTTGACGGCATCGTCTTTGGCCATGATTTGCGCACAGACGGCATTATTGGCGCGGATTTGCTGGTTGACCAGGTGTTCGACGCCCGCTTTTTGTGCGTCCGTCATGGGTTCAAAATGGGAAAAATCGAAACGCAGTTTTTCGCTATCCACCAACGAACCTTTTTGCTGGACGTGCTCGCCCACTACGCTACGCAAGGCGGCATGGAGCAAATGCGTGGCGGAGTGGTTACGCTCGACGGCCTTACGGATTTCAGTGTCGACACTGACTTCGCAAGCCATGCCTGCGCCGATCACGCCTTGAACGACGCGGCCCTTGTGCAGGAACAACTGGCCACCCTGTTTTTGGGTATCGGTCACTTCGAACCTGCCGTCGGCGCATTCGATGCTGCCGCTGTCGCCGACTTGCCCGCCGGATTCGGCATAGAACGGGGTTTGATCGAGTATCACCACGCCTTCGTCGCCCGCTTCTAGGCTTTCGATCGGCTGGCCTTTTTTGAACAAGCCCAAAATCTGTACCGAACCGTCCAGATGTGAATAACCGGTGAAGTTTGTGGCGCTGTCGTGCCTGATGTCCTGGTCGTAATCGGCAGCGAACTGACCACCTGCGCGGGCACGGTCGCGTTGGGCGCTCATCTCCACTTCAAAACCGGCGTGATCGACGCTCAGCTCGTGTTCACGCGCGAAGTCGGCGGTCAAATCCACCGGAAAGCCGTAAGTGTCGTACAGCAAGAACACCACCTCACCGGGAATGACATGGCCTTCCAGCTTGGCGATGCAGTTTTCCAGCACTTTCATGCCTTGGCTCAGGGTTTCAGCGAAGCGCTCTTCCTCTTTTTTCAGAACCCGTTCAACCTGGTCTTGCGCCCTGACCAGTTCAGGATAAGCCTCACCCATTGCCGCCACCAGCGGCGCGACCAGTTTGTAGAAGAAGGTGTCTTGAATGCCTAGGCGGTAGCCGTGGCGGATGGCACGGCGGACAATGCGGCGCAACACGTAGCCCCTGCCCTCGTTGGACGGCAACACACCGTCGGCCACCAGAAACGCGCAGGCACGAATATGGTCGGCAATAACCCGTAGCGAGCTGTTGTTCAAATCGCTGGTACCCGCCAGGCTGGCAGCGGTTTTGACCAGATTCTGGAAAATGTCGATGTCGTAATTGCTGTGTACACCCTGCATGACCGCAGCGATGCGCTCCAGCCCCATGCCGGTATCGACCGACGGCGCAGGCAACGGCGTCAGCTTGCCGTCCTTGTCGCGCTCGTATTGCATGAACACCAGGTTCCAGATTTCGATGTAACGGTCGCCATCCTCATCGGGGCTACCCGGTGGGCCGCCTGCAACGTCTTCGCCGTGGTCGTAGAAAATCTCGGTGCATGGGCCGCATGGGCCGACATCGCCCATAGACCAGAAATTATCCTTGGCGCCGATACGCGATAAACGGGCTGGATCGATCTTCACCTCGTCCAGCCAGATGGCTTCGGCTTCAGAATCTTCATTGAATACCGTTACCCACAATTTCGACGGCGGAATGCCCATTTCCTGGGTCAGAAAGTCCCAGGCGTAATGAATGGCGTCTTTTTTGAAATAATCGCCGAAGCTGAAATTGCCCAGCATTTCGAAGAACGTATGGTGGCGGGCGGTGTAACCGACGTTTTCCAGATCGTTATGCTTGCCGCCGGCACGGACGCAACGCTGACTGGTGGCGGCACGATGGAAATCGACTTTCTCCCGCCCTAGAAATACATCTTTGAACTGCACCATACCGGCATTGGTGAACAGCAGAGTTGGGTCATTGCCCGGTACCAGCGTACTGGACGAACGCACGGCATGACCGCGCTGGCGAAAAAATTCCAAAAAAGCGGCACGAATGTCGGCGCTGGTCATGTGTTTCATGATAAATGCTTCAATTGATGTAAATTTTGTTCGGGTAAATACGGCGAAATGATGCCCAAGAGTTATGGATGCTTATGGCTTTGCGAAAGATGTTGACGAATCCAGGCTGGATTACGCCTTACATCCAGGACGGCTAACACGATAATAAATTCCTCTGTTAGTTGGCATTGGTGCCTAAATGAAGTCTGGGCTTGAATGTCCCTTACCCCAATTAGGCTCAAGGCAAAGCATCCCCTATCCGGATCGACACTAGCATGCCGAAGTAGGTCATGACATTGAACGCGGCGACGCGCACATGAACTTCCGTTACCTGGCTCTCAAATTGTGCCGTACCAAGCAGGGCGCAGCTATTCTTTGCTGCGCTTCGATGTCGATGACATGCGTTTTTTGCTTTTGGCTTTTTTGATCGATTCCGGGTCGAAGTGCGAGATGTTCAGCGGCTTGCCGACGACGCGGACTTTTTTCAGGGCCTGGAACACATCCTTGGGCATACCGGCGGGCAGTTCTACGGTGCTGTAGGTTTCTTCGATGGTGATGCGGGCGATGTGGTCGCCGTCTATGCCGGTTTCGTTGGCGATGGCACCGACGATGTTGCCGGGTTTTACGCCGTCGTTACGGCCAACCTCGATACGGAACAGTTCCATTTCCACCTGGCTGGCGCGATGTTTTTCACGTTTGCCGGATGAGGACTTGTCGCGTTGTTTGTCGTGGCGGTCGTCGCTGTGTTCCTTGGTAGGTTTTTTGCCACCCTCTTTCAGCAGCAGCGGCTCGTCGCCCTGGAGCAGTCTGGCCAGGGCCGCTGCAATGTCCAGCGCGGGTACGTCGTGCTCCATCTGGTACTGATTGATGAGCTGTATGTAAAAACTCAGTTCGTCCGCAGCCAATGTATCGGTAATTTTTTGTTTGAAACGGATGATGCGGGCGTTGTTGATGAATTCGGTCGACGGCAGTTGCATTTCATCGACTTTCTGTTTGGTGGCTTGTTCGATGTTGCTGAGCAGGCGCTTTTCGCGCGGTGATACGAACAAGATGGCATCGCCGGTACGACCGGCGCGACCGGTGCGACCAATGCGATGGACGTAGGATTCGGTGTCGTAGGGAATGTCGTAGTTGACGACGTGGGTGATGCGGTCGACATCAAGGCCACGGGCGGCAACGTCGGTGGCGATGAGGATATCCAACTTGCCGCTTTTCAGGTTGTCGATGGCGCGTTCGCGCAAGTTTTGCGACATGTCGCCGTTGATCGCGGCGGCGGAAAAGCCGCGCGCCTCCAGTTTTTCGGCCACTTCGACCGTCGCGGTCTTGGTGCGCACGAAGATAATCATGCCATCGAAGCTTTCTGCTTCCAGGATGCGGGTGAGCGCATCCATTTTGTGCGGGCCGCTGACGAACAGATAGCGTTGGCGAATGTTTTCAGCGGTTGCGGTTTTGACCTTGATCGTGATCTGTTCGGGGTCGTTGAGGTAGCGGCTGGCGATTTTGCGGATTTCGCTTGGCATAGTGGCCGAGAACAGCGCCGTCTGCCGGTCGGCTGGCGTTTGTTCCAGTATCCATTCAACATCGTCGATGAAACCCATGCGCAGCATTTCGTCGGCTTCGTCCAGCACCAGGCTCTTGAGGTTGTCGAGCACCAGCGTGCCGCGTCGCATGTGGTCGATGACGCGGCCCGGCGTGCCGACGATGACGTGAGCGCCGCGATTCAACTGGCGTAATTGAGTAGAGTAATCCTGGCCGCCGTAAATCGGCAACACATGAAAGCCTTTGATGTGAGCGGCATAACGTTGAAAGGCTTCGGCAACCTGAATGGCCAGTTCCCGGGTGGGTGCCAGTACCAGGGCTTGCGGTTGTTTCTGCTTGACGTCGAGGCGGGCGAGTATCGGCAGCGCGAATGCAGCGGTTTTGCCGGTGCCGGTTTGAGCCTGGCCGAGAACGTCGCGTCCGTCCAAAATGAAGGGAATGATTTGTGCCTGAATGGGAGACGGGGTTTCGTAGCCGATGCTTTTCAGCGATTTGAGCAGAGATTCTGGAAGCGCCAGGTCTTCGAACGAGGGGATTGCCGATAGGGCGTTGGACATGAATGATTACCTTATGAGAAAAACAGGAGGCGCGCCGAGGCGGCACGACGCCCGGCATTCTACCTTAATTTGTTGCTATGTTTTTGATTAGGCGTGAAAAAGTCTTGTTTTCTCAGGCCTGAGCCGTTGCCGAATAGCGACGGCAGACCAGCAGAAAACATTGCGCACCGAAGATCAGATTGGCCATCAGCAGATGTATGGGTTGAGCCATGGCCGGGAAGCCCAGCCTATCCAGGCTGACACCGGCCAGTATGGCGATGACGATCAGGCCCGCCAGGGCGTAGCCGGTTTTCAGCAGCAGGTTGGACGAATCGGCCTGACGGCGAATCTGCCAGACCAGCCAGAGATTGGTGAACAGGATCAGTGATGAAAACGAGCGGTGAACGTAAAAAATCACGGGAAAACTGTCGCGCCAGTATTGCCGGTCGATGTAGCCGTGCTGGTGGGCGATGAAGTCGATAGACTCCCTGACCTGTGTACCCATGACGATTTGCAGCAAGCTCATGGCCATGGCAATTTTCAACACCGTATCGAAGCGCACTGTCAGCCCGTGGCTGTCGATTTGACTCAGTAACGGTTTTTGCGAGCGGGCGATGCCATAAATCAGCAGGGCGACGATCAGCAAGGCCAGCAGCATGTGCAGGGTAATCATCAGCGGCTTGAGGTTACTGGCGACGACAGCCGACCCCAGCCAACCCTGAAAGCCCACCAGGCCCAGCACGAACAGGCTCAAAATGAAAATTCCCGGATCGTGCCTGCGGTAGATGCGCGATGCCCAGGCGGTCAGCAGAACCAAGAAGCCCGTGCTGGCGCCAATCAAGCGGTTGGAGTATTCGGTCCAGGTCTTGACCGGGTTGAAGGCAGTGTTTTCATAACCCCTCGCGGCATAGATTTGCTGATAGTTCGCTGGCAGTTGCGATTCGTGGGTGGGGGGTATCCATTGGCCGAAGCAGGTTGGCCAGTCGGGGCAGCCCATGCCGGCCCCCGAAGCGCGGACGATGCCGCCGGCCAGAATCACGCAATAAACGGCAACGATGGTCAGGATGCCGAGTCGGCGAAAACGGGTGGCAGCGATGGAATCGATCATGACGGGTGGTCTAGTGTCAACGCAGGAGTGAGCGGGTAAGTTCGATGTCTTCCGAAATGCCTTCGATTTCAAGGATTTCGGCATCGGGCTGGAAGCCAGTCTTGCTGAACGCAGGTACGCTGCTCCAATCGACACGACAGGCCGGGTGATCGCTGCCTGCAACACTTTGCAGGAAGGCCACCTGCACCAGATCGACATAGTCGGCGGAGCCGTCGTGGCTTCTTTGAAAGTCCGCATACTCGGACGCCACCGATTTCAGTTCGTTGGGGAAGTTCCAAGTGTCCATGATCATTCTGCCGATGTGCGGATGGGCTTTTTCCAGCAGCTTGTCCAGCCGGGACGGGCTGTCGCGAAATTCGGGGATTTTTTCGACCAGGGTCAGGATGGGCAGCTTGCCTATCTGATGAATCAGACCGGCCAGCATGGCTTCGTCGGCGTTCAGATTCGGCACGAAATTACCCAGCGCCCGGCAGATGGCCGAGACGTTGACACCCTGTTCCCAGATGGCGCGGAAATGGTTTTCCAGCGTGGAACTGCCAGATTTGTACATCTGCTGCATCACCAGACTGGTGACCAGAGTGCGGATGGTGGAGTTGCCCAGCCGGGTGACCGCCATCTGAATGTTGCTAACCTCGCTGGCACCCCGGTACAGCGGGCTGTTGGCAACCTGAATCAAGCGCGCCGACAAGGCAGCGTCCGAGGCAATCATCCCGGCCAGTTTTTCGGCGGAGGTATCGCCCTTGCTGACGGCATCGCGCACTTTCAAGGCGACATCCGGCAGTGTCGGCAGCACCAGACGGTTGGCATCGAGTTCGCTTTGTACGTGGTTCAGGAAATCTTGGACGGATTTGAATTGCATGGTTCTGACGCAGGTTACTGAAACGGGATGATACGAACCGGGCTGTTGGCGGCGTCGTTCAGTATAAGGCATTTGGCCATGTCGTCCGCCGAGTGAAAGGCAACAAGCAGACGGCAGGTTTGCTGATGGGTCTGCATGGCCACGATGTCGCCGACTCTGACCGCATCGCTGGCTGATAAAATGGCCAGATCAGCATGCGTTGTCATGTCGGCATTGCATTCGGCCAGCCCGAGGCAGCGTTTGGCTTTCCCCAGATAATGGGTGCGGGCGATGATTTCCTGACCGGTATAACAGCCTTTTTCGAAACTGATGCCACCGAGAGCGTCGAGATTGAGGGTTTGCGGAATGTGTTGCTCGGATTGCGCCTCATCGAACCAAGGCAAGCCAGCCGAGATGTCCAGATAGCGCCATTCCGCCATCGTGCCAGATAGATCATCGGCAGCGGCTTTGCCCTGTTCCAGCAAGCCGAAGTAACGCTGTCCGCCTGGCAACTTCACCCAGATTATCCCGGCTTGCAGTACGCCGAAGTCGGCAGTCGGCAGCGGTGGCTGGTGAGCGTCTGCTGCGGTAATTTGCAGGCCAACGAGTTGCAGGTGCTCTGGGTCTGGCGTCAACGTCACTTTCGAACGCAAGACATACATGCGCAGTTTGTCGTAAACCTTGGTCAGCAGACTGCGCGGCAGTATCAGCACGAATTCGCCGTCGCGTTCGATGAGGGTCAATACGCTGATGACACGGCCCTTGGCATTGCAGAACGCGGCAATGCTGGCACGGGTTGGATTTAACGTTCTGACGTCGCAAGTCAGTTGGCCCTGCAGAAAGCGGGCGGCGTCCTCGCCTGTCACCGACAGCAATGAAAAACCGTCGAGTTCGAAGCATGTGTCGGCAATTGTCGGCTGAGTCATGAGTGGCGATACACTGTGAAATATTCGGGATGGGCGGCAACAGACTTGATTGTTCACACCCGGTTTTTGACAAAAATCAGTGGCCATTTTACATGCCGTCAGCCAGCACAGAATTTAAAACCGGTCACACCTCGCTGGTGTTTGCCTGCAAGCCGTCGCGAATACGTCGATGGCTAACCGTGGTTTTGCACACCCTTGCCTTTGCATCCATCTGGCTGAGCAGCCTGCCGCCGCTGGTGTGCATGGGCTTGTCGGGCCTGTTGCCTGGGCTTTACTGGATGGGGTTGCGTGCCTCCGGGCGCACCAATGTCTTGCGCTATACGGCATCGGCGGCTTGGGAGCATGGCCTTGCCGATGATAGATTTGAACCTGTGGTCATCACCCAATTCACCATCATGGGGCCGATTGCCGTTTTTTTGTGTTATCGCACAACCTTGGGTGAGCATGGCGCGGCCATGGTGGTTTGCGATGAGCTGCCCCCGGATGAATTCCGGCGTTTGATGGTCTGGCTGCGCATAACCGGGCAAGAACATGGCGACGGCAAGCAGAATCGGCTAAAACTCGCCGGTTTGCTTGCAAAGCGCTACAGTACACAACTTGCCGATTTCGTCCGGCGTGGACAGCCGCCGCTTTGATACGGGGGGATTGATTAGTCGGCATGGAGTCGCCGGTCATCGCACTGGCGAATGAGGAAACATTGGGAACGAGGTGTGCCATGTATCTGTTACCTGCTCAAAAACCGGGGGCGCTGTGTCTGTTGTCGTTGTCGTTGTCGATGCTGTTAGCCACCACCACCGTGTCGGCGGAATCGGTCGCCGACATTCAAAAAAGGCTGAATGAAGAGGTTCTGCAAAAACCGTTCAGCGCAGAAACCGAGGCCAATCTGAATGCCTATATCCAGGAGGCCACCAAGCGCGGTACGCCGCCAAAAACGGAACCGAGCCGGTTCTGGCGGCGCGGTTATACCTGCGCCGACCTTCGCCGCCATTCCTGGACAGACTATCGGGATTGCAGCT
>Ga0048259_101691_pt1 | contig 10530 bp, 6 predicted proteins | sample SubbioQV12_Dec13_FD_54352 | JGI IMG/M metagenome (GOLD analysis project Ga0048259, IMG submission 54352) | Serpentinite rock and fluid subsurface biosphere microbial communities from McLaughlin Reserve, California, USA - QV1.2_Dec13... | ecosystem: Environmental > Terrestrial > Deep subsurface >... | reverse complement strand
TCCGAAATATGCAAGGCCATGCCGAGTTTGGCGGATGCGAAGCCAGCCGCCGTGCCACGATAGCCCGCGTCACCTGAAAAAGCGGTAGCTGTCGACCGCACCTGCCAACACATCACCTGCGCTCTTGGTGTCGCTCAAATTGGCGGCATGAACTCTGAATTATTCGTAAACAGGGGCGGAGTTCCTATACGAGGGGCTTTGGGCCTTGCCACCGGCAAACCGGTGGATGACGCAGCGCTAATGACGCTGGCGGAAGGCTTCGTACAACATCACGCCGGCAGCCACCGAGACGTTGAGGCTTTCGACCTGACCGACCATGGGGATCTTGACTAGAAAATCGCAATGCTGGCGGGTCAGATGGCGCATGCCACTGCCTTCCGCGCCCATCACCAGCGCCAGTGGCCGGTCGAGGTCGGCGGCGTACAGGCTTTGTTCTGCCTCACCTGCGCTACCTGCGACCCAGATGCCTTGTTCCTTCAGCCAGCGCAAGCTGCGGGCGAGATTGGTCACCTGATAGACCGGCACCGTCTCGACCGCACCGCTGGCCACCTTGCAGACGGTGGGCGTGATACCGGCGGCATTGTCCTTGGTGACGATGACGCCATGCACGCCGAAGGCATCGGCACTGCGCAGACAGGCACCCAGGTTATGCGGATCTTGCACCTGATCCAGCACCAGAAAGAAGGCGGGTTCTTTCAAGGCTTCGACCGCCTGTTGCAAGGCATCCTCGCTGCGCATCGCAGGCAGTTCGACCGCGATGACGATGCCTTGGTGGTTCTTGCCGTCTGCCAGGCGGTCAAGTTTCTTGCGATCAACCTTCTCCTGCGCAATACCCAGCGCCGACAAGGCATCCAGCACCGGCTTCATTCGCGCATCCTGGCGCTGGCCATCGATCCAGGCCTGGCGGATTTTTTCCGGCGAATGATCGAGCGCGGCCTGAACGGCATGTATGCCGGCGAGATGGGTTGGGTTCATGAGGCGGTTTTTTTGAGTGTTGGTTTTTTCGGGTTGTTACGGCCTGCGTGAGCCGTCATATCAGCAAGATGCGGCTTGACTCATGACTTGTGTTTGCGTCTGTTTCGCGATTTGCCAGCCGGTTTTTTGCTGTCGGGCTTGTCTTTTTTGTCGGCCTTGGGTTGGGGCTGGGGTGTTTTGCTGGGTTTGCCGGGTTTGGCAGATTTACCGTTTTTACCGGATTGACGCACCAACTCGAAGTCGATTTTCTTGTCGTCGAGGCTGACCCGCACCACCCGTACCCGCACCGCATCGCCCAGCCGGTAGCGTGTGCCGGTACGTTCTCCCACTAGGTGATGCTTGCCTGCGTCGAACATGAAGTAATCGCCGTCCAGTGAGGCGATGTGTACCAGGCCTTCGACATAAATACTTTGCAATTCGACGAAGAAGCCGAAACCGGTGACGCCGGAAATGATGCCGGCGAATTCCTCGCCGATCTTGTCCATCATGTACTCGCATTTCAGCCAACTGATGACATCGCGGGTGGCGTCGTCGGCGCGGCGTTCGTTGGCGGAACAGTGTTCGCCCAGGCCTACCATGTCGGCATGGTTGTAATGAAATTCGGCGGGTTTGCGTTCTTGCAGGCAATGACGAATGGCGCGGTGGGTCAGCAAATCCGGGTAGCGGCGTATCGGCGAGGTGAAATGGGTGTAGGCATCGAGCGCCAGGCCGAAGTGGCCTTTGGTTTCCGGGCTGTAGACGGCTTGCGACATCGAGCGCAGCAGGATGGTCTGAATCAGGTGTGCGTCCTTGCGTTCACGTACCGATTCCAGCAGCTTCATGTAATCCAACGGCGTGGGGGTGGCGTCGCCACCCAGGCGCAGACCCAGTTCGCCGAGAAAGGTTTTCAGCGCCAGCAGTTTCTCGCTGCTGGGGCCGTCGTGGATGCGCAGCAAACGCGGCATTTTTTTGCGATTGAGGAAGCGCGCCGCTGACGCATTGGCGGCTATCATGAATTCTTCGATCAATTTATGCGCGTCGTTGCGCACCAGTGGCACGATTTCGGCAATCTTGCGTTGTGGACCGAAGACGATGCGGGTTTCCTGGGTGTCGAAATCCATGGCTCCTCGCTGCTCGCGCTGGTGGCGCATGGCCTGGTACAGGCTGTACAGTGCATCGAGATGGGACAGCAAATCCGTATGTTTTTCCCTCAGTTTGGCGTCGCGGTCGACCAGCATTTTGGCAACTTTGGTGTAGGTCAGCCGGGCTTTCGAGCGCATGACGGCATCGTAAAACCGCGAGCGGGTAACGACGCCGTCGTGGTCTATGGTCATTTCGCACACCATGCACAGCCGGTCGACGTCGGGGTTCAGCGAACACAGGCCGTTGGACAGAATCTCCGGCAGCATGGGGATGACTTTTTCCGGGAAATACACCGAGGTGCTGCGGTTGTGGGCTTCGGCATCCAGCGCCGTGCCGGGGCTGACATAATGCGAAACATCGGCAATGGCGACGTACAGTTTCCAACCCTGTTTGGTTTTTTTGGCATGAACGGCATCGTCGAAGTCGCGGGCATCTTCGCCGTCTATGGTCACCAGTGGTAGTGAGCGGAGGTCTTCGCGCCCCTGTTTGGCATCTTCCGGCACTGTTGGCGCCAGGTGGCGAATTTCGTGCAGCAGCGTGGCAGGCCATTGGTCGGGCAAGTCGTGGGAACGAATCGCCATGGCGATTTCCATTCCCGGCGCCATGTGCATGCCGAGAACTTCCGTTATGCGTCCGATCGGCTGGCAGTGCGGGCCGGGTTGCTGAATGATTTCGGCGACGACGATCTGGCCTTTTTTGGCGCCGCCGGTGTCTTCCTTGGCAATCAGTATCTCGTGGGCGATTTTCTTGTTGTCGGGCACGACGAAGGTCGCCTTGCCTTCGACATGAAAACGACCGACGACTTGGTGGGTGTTGCGTTCCAGGATGTCGATCACCGCCGCTTCGCGGCGGCCTTTGCGGTCTATGCCGGTCACTCGCACCGACACCCGGTCGCCCGGCATCAGCGGCTTCATTTCCCGGGGCGTCAGGAACAGGTCATCGCTGCCGTCATCCGGCTTGAGGAAGCCAAAACCTTCCGGGTGGCCCAGCACACGTCCGGCGATCTGGGTCTGGCCGTTGCCGATCGAGTACTTCTGGCGGTTGTTGAACACGAGCTGACCGTCGCGTTCCATGGCCCGCAGCCGTCGGCGCAAAGCCTCCAGAGCGTCAGCGGATTCCAGTTGAAACTGATCGGCAATCTGTTGCCGCCGCAGTGGCTTGCCGTGGCTTTGCAACAATTGAAGGATGGCTTCGCGGCTGGGAATGGGGTGTGGGTATTTCTCGGCTTCGCGGGCTGCGAAGGGATCTTCGAGGTGGGATGTGTCTTGATTGGATGGGGTATCGTTTGTCATCGAGGTGGTTTGAGTGAGGACGTCGCAGCCGGTCAGGTGAAGTCGAAGCCCCTGGCCTGTGCCTGGGATTTATTCGGTGCCGGAAGGTCGGGCAGGGTTTCCAGTATGCGCCGACATTCGAATTGCCAGTAACCAAGGCCTATGTTCTTGCGGCCATTGAGAATGATAGGAAAGACTTCTTGCGCCATGTACAGCCGGAGAATGTCGCCGTCTTTTATCATGAACGACGCCAACACGATGTAGCTGCGTTCTTCGCCATCGACCTTGCTGGCATAGAGTAACGCTTTTTGACTTTCGTCGGGGTCTGTCGCGTGAATATCCTGGTATTTCACCGGATACGGTTGGGTTGCAACGACGAAAAGTTCGAAAATCAGTTTCTTGTCTTGCTTGGGTATTTGTATTTTGCACACCACGGCTAGCGTGCGCTGGTGCGGCAAGGCGTCGGTTCGGCGAAAACTGACTAGGCTGCCAATCGACAACACACCCTCGTGGTCAAAACTGCAACTCAGTGCACGCTCGGAATAGCTTTCCACCCGGAGTTCAAGACTGCTGGCCAGGCACTGGCGATTGTCTTGCAATTCATGGGTGGCATCCAGACCTATCGCCAGGTAACGATCCAACCGGTCGGCGAACAAGGCCGTCCCCTGCGGCTCCAGGCCGCGCCAGCGCTGCATCAGATAGTCGAACAGTTCGCTAGACAGCTTGGGATCGGCATCCGGGTGCAAATCGAGCGAGCTGAAGCGAACATCGTCCTTGCCGCAGTATTTGTCGCTGTGTTTGACGATTTTCGGCAGGCGACTGACATCGAGATACAGGCGTTCGGCTTCGCTGCGCTGGTCTTGTTTCAGGCTGGCGGCGGCGGTGAACATCGGCGGCAGGTCTTCATCGAGCAGGATGACGCACTGTAAGGAAGCGCCGTCAGCATTCGGCGCTTGTTTGGCCAGTTGAACCACATCGCCGATTTTCTCGATGAAGCCGTAAACCAGCAAAAATTCCTTTTGCATCAGGCCCAAGGGGTACGACAGGCTCAACAGCAGAATTTGCTTGTAGCTGTCTTCCACCGTGCTGGTCTTGTTGGTCATCCCTGCCGGTTCCGCCACTTTGGCATCATGCTTGCCCTGCTTTTGCGCCAGTTTGTAAAGCGCGTGCAGGTCGAACCATATCCAGTCCGGCACGGGATAGCCCATCATGTAATGGCTGATGACAATGCTGCTCAAGCCTTTGACTGTGCGCTGCATGGCCTGAGCCAAAGACCTGGCCTGCAACCAGCCGACTTCGCGCCGCGTCATGTCGCGAACTACGCTCCAGTAGCCAATCGCCAATTGTTTTTCCAGCGCCACCAGGACGAAGAAAATTTTCTTGTCGTTTTCCGATTTGGGAAAGCCCGTCTGCATCAGCCGCGAACGCAGATAATCTTCGATGTTCAAAAACTGCGGGCGCAGCAGCTCCAGTGCGTTGAGGCGGTCGACAGGGGGCATTTCCACGGCGATCATCGCCAGCAGGAGGTCTTGAAACAACCGGGTGGCCAGTGCCGGGTTGGCCGTCGGCAATTGCGACAGCCATTGCCGCAGTGCTGACTCCGAAAACGACAGTAATTGCTGAGCATTTTTGTGTTGCTCAGGAATGACCAGGAAGAAAGAATTTTTCACGTCACGTCCGACAAGATCGATCCAGACTGCCAGCAAGGCCTTTCGTAACTATTCAGCACAACCTAAAATTGGGCAGTTGCTTTCGATTCTGTAAGATTCAAGTCCTCATCATCCCCGGTTGGAGTGAGCGGGGGATGCAACCGCAGCGATCATCGCGGCGAAATGTTCAGGGCACCGAGCGTGACGCCGAGGTCGATGCCACGCCCCTTGCCGGACAGTACCAGGGAAATTTCGCCGCGCGTCAAAACCTGGCCTTCAACCGATTGGGTCGCCCCGGCATGGCCACCCAGCGCAACGAAATTGCCGTAGATTTCATTCAGGTTTCTAACGTCGGAAAATACACCCGTGCCTTCGATTTCCGATTTGCCTATGGTAAAGCCTATGCTTTTGGACGATAGCGCCACCTGTGCCCGCTGACCATTGCTGCAACTGATGTTGCCGATGCCATCGTACTGCCGGTAAACCAGCGACCAACCGCTGAGTTTGTACGTCATTGTGCAGGAGGTCATGGCTTGTGCTGCTGCCACATCGGCGTAAAGACCGGCAATCAGCAACAGCGCCGGGGCGATCAGGTTTTTCATGTTCATAGCGTGTTTCCGTTGATTTCAATGACAGTCGGACGCAGCCCCGGCGCCAGTGCAAAACGCGGGCGCTGACTGTCGGCGATTATAGTACAAAGGTCTTGCGCTCCATTCAGGAACGCGCATTCAGCGATCTGATCTGCCGCAGACTCAAAAGCGGCGCAAATTTTTAGCGTGGCATCGTGAACTTTTCAGGCGTCGCAGCGTTCTACCTCATGTGCCGAAAAGCACATTCATTTTTTCCTGCCTCACAATCCGGTCTCCGACCGGATTTTTTTTTGCCTGAAAGCCGCAATCTACCTGCATTCTTGCATGACAATCAGTGTCCAGGCACCAATGAAGATTGTCGATCTGTGACAAAATGTCGCACTTTTTGTAGACAACAAAAAATTAACGCTATAGAATTTACCCCACCTGAGGAAAGGGTACATTCTGACTCAAAGGGGGGGGAGGAATGCGACCAGGCAACTGGTAGAACAATAACAATAAACGCAAGCAATTAACCTGTCGGCCCTGTCGGCAGGCGTCCAAATGAGATAACAATAAAAAAAGGACGGAAGCCCACGTAATGTGGGCTTTTTTATGCGCCATGCCCAGCCAATTTTCAGCTCGCCTATAAGGCTGGCAGTCTGAACAAGCCATTCACGACTGCGCATCATCCGGCAGAAAGCCACCCGCCTGCATACTCCACAAACGATGGTAATAGCCTTTCTGGGCAAGCAGTTGGTCATGGCTGCCGTCTTCGACGATGCGGCCCTGGTCGAACACCAGTATGCGGTCAAGATGCGCTATCGTCGACAAACGATGCGCAATGGCAATTACCGTCTTACGGCCCATGGCGCGATCCAGATTGTCCTGTATGGTTTTTTCGGTGACTGAATCCAGGCTAGAGGTGGCTTCATCGAGAATCAGGATGGGGGCGTCTTTGAGCATCACCCGGGCAACGGCGATGCGTTGGCGCTGGCCGCCGGACACCTTGATACCACGTTCACCCACCAGCGATTGGTAACCCTCCGGCATGGCGGCAATAAATTGATCGGCATTGGCCATGACGGCGGCATGACGAATGGCGTCGTTGTCGGCCTGCAAGTTGCCATAGGCGATGTTTTCTCGCAGTGTGCGGTGAAACAGGCTGGGGTCTTGCGGAATCAGGCTGACCTGCGCGTGCAGCGTATCCTGCGTTGCCTGGGCGATGTCCTGGCCATCGATCAGAATTTGCCCGGACTGCGGCTCGTAATTGCGCAAGATCAAAGCAACGAAGGTCGATTTACCAGAGCCTGAAAAACCGACCAGCCCCACGCGCTGGCCCGGCTCTATCACCACATTCAGCGACTGGAACACCGGTCTGCCCGGCTCGTAGGCGAAATCGACGTTACGAAATTCGATACGCCCGGCGCTCACCTGCAACGACTTGGCGTCGGGAGCGTCGATGATTTCGTGGGGTTTGACGATGGTATCGACACCATTGGCTACATTGCCGACATATTCGAAAAATTCCAGAAAACGCCGGGTCAGGTTGCGGGCATCGCCGATCACCAGCAGGGTCAGGCCGGTTGCCATGGCAAAATCACCGACCCCAATCGCACCGGCATTCCACAGCCACAAGGCGTAACCGATGGTGCCAAATTTCAGCAAGGCGGCGGCCGTGAACTGAAACCAGCGCACCCGTTCCATGTACCAAAACGTGCGTCGGCCTTCCCGCACCTCGGTTTCCAGAAAGTCTTCGAGATAATCTCGCTCGTAATCCAGCCGGGCAAACAGCTTGGCATTCAACATGTTGCTGACACTGTCGACGATCTTGCCGTTGACCAGGCTGCGCGTTGCCGCGTAACGCTGGGCATAGGGCTGACAGCGCGTCGCCAGCCAGTACGACACCGCGACATATAACAACACCCAGCCGCCCACAAAAGCGCCCAAGCCATCATGCACACCGAACAACAAGGCTACCGAAACGATGAAGGTAATGCTGATGGGCCAGAAATCGCACAACACCGACCACGTCGTATGATTGACACTCATCGCCGTTTCGCTGATGCGATGCGCCAAGCTGCCAGCAAACTGGTTGGCGAAATAGCGCGGCGAGTGCTGTTGCAGATAGGCATACAACAAGCGGCTGGTGCGCTGGCGCAAGCGCGGCCCCATGATGATGAGCACCGCACCGCTGGCCCGACTGAACAGGATTTCGGCGATGGCAAGACCGGCCAGCAGCAGCAAAGGTCGCTCGAAGGCCAGCCAGATGTCATCGACCCTGGGTTGCAGCGCCACGGCATCCATCACGGCCTTGACTGCATAAGGCACCAGAATGCTGGTGGCGGCTTGGCCGGTTTCGAAGATCAGCATCAAGAGCATCAATCCGCGAAACTGGCGCAGGCAGTAAACGATGAACGGGACGGTGCGTGTCGGCAACGGCGGTGCCGCAGCGGCACGACGAAAACGGGCATTCGATGAGCGCTTGGACATCGGAGGGGCGGCAATCAAAAATTTCAGTATACCAAGCACAAGCGCCAGGCTCTGCTGCGATTCTAAAGCCGCCGCGCACCGTCCGCCGCGCACGAACACCAATAGCAGACAGTTTATTTGCTACAAAACCGGACAGTTTTATTTGTTGCTAACACGCTTTTTGCCCATGGGTTCGGCCTCTTCGGGGAATAGAAAATCGGCTGCATTGGCGGTTGGATGTCGTGATGCGGGAAAACGATAGAAAGAATTCGAAAGGACAATAGTTCGGCGGTCTTGGCTATGCTTCGCCGTTAAGTCTGTGTTATTTGAAAAAGTATCTTTCAAGATGAGCCTGAAGCAAAAACGCTTCAAGGCTGCCTTGAGTGATGACTTTCGCGAGAGCGTGGATTCGGGCGAGAATTTCAATGCGTTTGCCCTGGCCAGCTACTTCAAGGGTTATCCAACCCGGCAGCACGATCGCGCTCTTCCTCTCTGCCGCGCATCAGCCAATCGATGCCCAGCGCATAGGTGGTGGCCAGCAAGGTGGGGCCTAAAAACAGGCCAATGAAGCCAAAGGCCAGCAGGCCACCGAAAATGCCGAACACGATCAGCACGAAGGGCAATTCCACTTCGCGACTGATGAGGATGGGCCGCAGCCAGTTATCTATAGTGCCAACGAAAGCCAGAAACCAGATCGCAATGAACACCGCCTTGCCGGTTTCACCGTGAAACAGCAGCCAGCCGGCGATAGGCAACCACAGCACGGTGCCAGCCGCAGGAATGATCATCAGGAAAAAGGCAAGGGCGCCAAGAACGAAGGCATAAGGCACATCGACCAGCATGAAACCCAGAATCGATACCAGCGCCTGTGCCAGCGCCGTGCCGAGTATGCCGTAAACCACGGCGCGCAGGCTGGAACGCACGATGTGCAGAATGCGTTGCGCCCGCTGGCCAGCCAGTCGCTCCACCGTCAGCACGGCATGGTTGGCAATGTCGTCGCCGTCGCGGAACAGAAAGAACAGCACCAGCAGGCTCAGGCCCATGTGCATCAATTCGCCTGCCAGATGCAGGCCTTGCTGCAATACCCAGCGACTGGTACTCAGTGCGTATTGCCGAGCCAGATCCAGAATTCGGGTGGAATCGTCGGCCAAGCCTTTCCAGGTCTGTGCGGCGGTATCGCCCACCAAAGGCAGGTTGCCCAGCCAGTCCGGCGCGGCGGGCCATTGATGGTTGTTGGTGCCCAGCCATTTCAGCAGCCGGTTGATGTCTTCGGTGAAGCTGAATGCCGCTGCGGCGAACGGCGTGAGGATCAGTGTACCAATCGCCAGTATCATCAGCGTCGCCGCAACGCTTTTGCTCATGCCCCATTGCCGCAGGCGTTGAAAAACCGGCCAGGTGACGAAACAGAGTATGCCTGCCCACAGCAGATCGAACAGAAACGGCCGCAACACCTGGTAGCAGGCAAACAGCAGCAACGAAAGCGCTGCCAGACTGGCGATTTTTTCCTGGCGAAATACGGTGATACTCATGGTGGGGGCGTGTGAGTGGATAGGTGTGCTGATGTCGCAGCGCGCTGGCAAGAGTGTACGGGATTCCGGTTGAAAAAAAATATCCAGAGAGCCGACCCCAGGTTTCAGGTTTTTTTCAGAATGAGTTCCAGAACCAGTTTGCTGCCGAAATAGGCAAACAACAACAGCACGAAGCCGATCAGCGTCCATTGGCTGGCGGTTCTTCCCCGCCAGCCATATCGAAGCCGTCCGAGCAGCAGCCCGGAAAAGATGAGCCACGCCATGATCGATAACACGGTTTTGTGCACCAGGTGCTGCGCGAACAAGTCTTCGATGAACAGGAAGCCGCTGACCAATGAGCCTGTCAGGAACAGCACACCTGCGCCTATCATTTGGAACAGCAAGGCTTCCATGGCTTGAAGCGGGGGGAGTGCGAGCATCAGCCTGCGTGGTTGGTGCCGACGCAGTTGCTGATCCTGAACGGCCAGCAGTATGGCTTGCAAGGCTGCGATGTTCAGCAGACTGAATGCAATCATGGACGACAGGATGTGCACGGCAATAGGCCAGTCCTGATCCCGTAAAGGCAGGTTTTTTTCCGGAAAAGTCATGTCGAGCGCCAGCAGCAACGCCGCCAGTGGAAAAATGCCGATACCCAGTTTTTCCACTGGCTTGTCGAGTGCGGCAAGCAGCAGTAGCACCACAATGCACAGAGCTACCAGAACGGCGGCATTGAAAAAACTGAAACTCAGACCCTGTGCCTGGAGTGTCGTCAGAATGTAAGCCGTGTGCAACCCGCCCGCCAGCCACGCCAGACGGATGCCGTTTTTGCGCTGGGCCTGGCTGTCGAACAAATCCTTGACGATCAGGGCGGTTGCAGACAGGTAACTCAGGATGGCGAGGCCGCCTAGTATCAGGGTGTGCATGAGATTGGTGGCGCGGAATTGGCGAGGGCGTGGCGGGTGCC
>Ga0048259_103714_pt1 | contig 10741 bp, 11 predicted proteins | sample SubbioQV12_Dec13_FD_54352 | JGI IMG/M metagenome (GOLD analysis project Ga0048259, IMG submission 54352) | Serpentinite rock and fluid subsurface biosphere microbial communities from McLaughlin Reserve, California, USA - QV1.2_Dec13... | ecosystem: Environmental > Terrestrial > Deep subsurface >... | reverse complement strand
CTTGAGACCAATGAGGAAGCCGGTGTCGTAGTAGATGGTGGTGATCGGGGCGATCAGCACGCCCGACAGGGCGCCGATGAAGGCGGCGAGCAAGAAGGTGAGCTTGCCGGCAAGGGTGGGCGAGATGCCCATCAGCTGCGCGCCGGTGCGGTTGATCGCGGTGGCGCGCAGGGCCTTGCCGTAGATGGTGCGCTCGAAGAACAGGTAGAGTGCGACGATCAGCGCAAGCGAGGCGACGATGACCCAGATCGTCTGGCCCGACACCAGCAGCGGGCCGACATCGAAGCGGACATCGCTGAACGGCGGCGTGCGCTGGCCTTCGGCACCGAAGAACAGCAGCCCCAGGCCCACCATGCCGACGTGGGCGGCGACCGAGACGATCAGCAGGATCAGGACCGGGGCCGAGGCGATCGGCTGGTACACCAGGCGGTACATCAAGGGGCCCATCGGCACCACAATCGCCAGTGCGAACAGCACTTGCGCGAGCATCGGCAGTTCCTTGAGCGGCAGCAGCATCAGCAGCGCAGCCAACCCCAGCGGGTAGGCCAGGTTCCAGCCGGCCACGCCGACCAGCTTTCTGGTTTGTCCCGACTTGAGCGCGGCACCCCCATCGAGCACCGCCGCCAGCACCCCCATGCCCACCAGCAGCCACACCGTGGCCGGCACGATGCCGGTCTGCATCATCGCCAGCGTCAGTGCGCCAAAGGCAACGAATTCGCCCTGAGGAATGAAGATCACCCGCGTCACCGCGAACACCAGCACCAGCGCCAACGCCAGCAGCGCGTAGATCGCCCCGTTGGTGATGCCGTCCTGCCCCAGCAGCAGTGCGATTTGAAAGTCCATGACGAGTCCTCGCCCCACCCTGGGTCCAGGCGGACCGGTGTGGCTTGCTAACTAGATATTTATTGCGAACGAAGCGGGATGCGGGGGCGAAAGCCCCCGCATCAATACGATGCGACTTACTTGACCAGGCTCCAGGTGCCGTTCTTGATCTCGACCATCACGCGCGCGCGCTGATCGAAGCCAAGGTGATCGGTCGGGCTCATGTTGAAGATGCCATGTGCCGCCGGCAACTCCTTCACGTTCTCGAGCGCATCACGCATGGCCGCACGGAACTCGGCGGTACCCGGCTTGGCCTTCTTCAGCGCTTCGGGCACGGCAGCTGCCATCAGCAGACCGGCATCCCAGGCGTGCGCGCCGAAGGTCGACACCGAACCCTTGCCATGTGCAGCCTCGTACTTGGCGATGTACTCGAGTGCCGGCTTCTTGACCGGGTTGCTGTCCGGCAACTGCGCCGCAACCAGCACTGGACCGGCCGGCAGGAAGGTGCCTTCGCAGTCCTTGCCACAGACACGCAGGAAATCGTTGTTGGCGACGCCATGGGTCTGATACAGCTTGCCCGCATAACCCCGTTCCTTCAGGGTCTTCTGCGGCAGTGCGGCCGGCGTGCCGGAACCCGCAATCAGTACCGCATCAGGGCGCGACGAGATGATCTTGAGGATCTGACCCGTCACCGACGTGTCGTTGCGGTTGAAGCGTTCGTTGGCCACGATCTGCAGCTTGCGCGCCTCGGCTACCGACTTGAACTGCTCATACCAACCTTCGCCATAGGCATCCGCAAAGCCGATGAAAGCGACCGTCTTCACGTTGTTGTTGGTCATGTGCTCGATGATCGCCGTTGCCATCTGTGCGTCGTTCTGCGGCGTTTTGAACACCCAGCGCTTCTTGTCATCGATCGGCTCGATGATGCGCGCGGATGCCGCCATCGAGATCATCGGCGTTGCGGCCTCGGCCACCACGTCGATCATCGCCAGCGAGTTCGGCGTGGTCGTGGAACCGATGATGACGTCGACCTTGTTCTCGGTAATCAGCTTGCGGACGTTCTTGACCGCAGTGGTCGTGTCCGACGCATCATCGAGGACGATGTAATTGACCTTCTCGCCGCCGATGGTCGTCGGCATCAGGGCGAAGGTGTTCTTTTCCGGAATGCCCAGCGAGGCAGCAGGACCGGTCGCCGAGACCGTGACACCGACGTTGATGTCGGCGTGCACGGCGCTCGCTGCAAAAGCCAGGCCGATGGCGGCCATCAGGGTGTGCTTCAACTTCATGGTGTCTCCTCCTCTTCGTTTATATGAGCGAACAGGCTTGAGGGTTGCCTGCTCGCTTGCGGGTGAAAAATTATCACATAACTAAATCGTTTAAAAATGACGAATTGTGACCTGAATCACGCTTCGACGCGTTCGATGATCATCGCAATGCCCTGGCCGACGCCGATGCACATCGTGCACAGACCATAGCGTCCACCGGTACGTTCAAGCTGTCGCATCGCCGTCAGCACCAGACGTGCGCCCGACGCCCCCAGAGGATGACCGAGTGCAATGGCGCCGCCATTGGGGTTTACGCGCGGATCGTCGTCCGGCAGGCCGAGCAGGCGGGTGACCGCCAGGCCTTGTGCGGCGAAGGCCTCATTGAGTTCGATGACATCCATCTGCGCCAGCGTCAGCCCGGCCATCGCCAGCACCTTGCGTGAGGCGGGCGCAGGCCCGATGCCCATGATGCGCGGCTCGACCCCCGCTGTGGCCATGGCGACGATGCGCGCCCGCGGCTTCAGCCCGTGCCTGGCAGCCGCCTCACCAGAGGCGATCAGTAGCGCGACCGCTCCGTCGTTGGTGCCGGATGCGTTGCCGGCAGTCACCGTGCCATCCGGCCTTACCACGCCTTTCAGGCGAGCCAATGCTTCCAGCGAGGTATCGGGCCGAGGATGTTCGTCGGCGGCCACGACCAGCGGATCGCCCTTCTTGCGCGGAATCTCCACCGGGCACAACTCCCCGTCAAAGAAGCCGCACTCCACGGCTGCCGCATGGCGCTGCTGACTGCGCAGCGCAAAGGCGTCCTGATCGGCACGTGAGACCTTGAAATCGGTCGCAACGTTCTCGGCCGTCTCGGGCATGGAGTCGATGCCGTACTGCGCCTTCATCAGTGGATTGACGAAGCGCCAGCCGATGGTGGTGTCCTCAATCTTCGCACTACGCGAGAACGCGGTGTCGGCCTTGCCCATGACGAAGGGTGCCCGGCTCATGCTCTCGACGCCGCCCGCGATCATCAAACCCGCCTCCCCCGCCTTGATCGCGCGCGCAGCCGTTCCCACCGCATCCATGCCCGACCCGCAAAGGCGGTTGAGGGTGGAGCCCGGCACGTCGATCGGCAAACCGGCCAGCAGGCCCGCCATACGGGCGACATCGCGATTGTCCTCGCCAGCCTGGTTGGCGCAACCGTAGTAGATATCCTCGACCGCGGCCCAGTCCAGCCCGGGGTTGCGCGCAATCAGTGCCTTGATCGGCAGTGCGGCAAGATCGTCGGTGCGCACACCCGACAAGGCACCACCGTAGCGTCCGATCGGGGTACGGATGCCATCGCAGATATAAGCTTCGGTCACAGTGCTGTCTCCTCTTATTTGATGTCTTGTGTTGTCCCGGCCAGCCGTCACGTCCGTTTCAATCGGAGGCGACGGCTTCCAGGTCGGTATTCCGTCCCGGGACCACCAGCCCGGTCTGCAGCAGACCCTTGACCCCGTTGAGCAGGATGGCCGTCACCACGGGTGCCATATCGGCATAAGTGAAGCGGCCATCGGCGCGCAACCAGGTAAAGGTCCAGTTGATCATGCCGAACAGGATCATCGCCACGGGCTTGTCCAGGCTACGATCCCGCAGTCCCGGCTCGACCCGTTCGATCGCCTCGGCAAAGGCGGCCACCACCTTGCGCTGCTTGCCGACCACGTATTCTTCCTGTGCCGCCTGCAGGAACTTGACGTCCTGCACCAGCACCACATGCTGGCTCTGCGAGTGCTCATACTCTTCCATGAAGCGCATCACCAGTGCCGCCAGATGCGGTTCAGCTTCGAGATCCTGCGCCTCGACACCCGCGACAATGGCCAGCAACTGGTCCATGTAGCTGTCGGCAATGTCGAACAGGATGTGTTCCTTGTCTCGGTAGTAGTGATACAGCAAGGGCTTGGACACGCCGCAGGCCTTGGCCAGCTCGGCCATGGATGCGTTGTGGAAGCCCTTGTCGGCAAACAGCCGCGCCGCCTCCTGCAGGATGGCGCCGCGCTGGACTTCGAAGGAGGGAGATTTACCCCGTGCCATGATTCGGTTCCGTGTTCGTGCGTGTGTAGGCGCTCACCCGCGGCAAACCGGAAGTCCGCTCCGTTCAACGATCGTCGAAACTGATGACCACCCGCTCGGTCAGCGGATGGGCCTGGCAGGTGAGCACGAAGCCCGCGTCAACGTCCGGCTGTTCGAGGGTGTAGTTCTTGTCCATGCGGACCTTGCCCTCGAGGACCCTGGCGCGGCAGGTGCAGCATACCCCACCCTTACACGAATACGGCAGATCCATGCCGGCACGCAGGGCCACATCCAGGATGGACGGATCGGTGGCGCGGAACTCCATCTCGCGCTTGAGTCCGTCTGCGATGACGGTGATCCGGGCCTGGGGCGCGTCACCGGCCTCTACATGATGCGCTGGCCCGCTGTCGGGAATGCCGAAACGCTCCAGGTGAATGCGCTCAGCCGTCAGACCACCGGCCAGCAAACCGGCTTCAACCTCGTCGATCATCGCGCCCGGACCACAGATGAAGGCCGCGTCAATGTTGTCGGCCGGAATCAGGGTGTCGAGAAAGCTGGCGACCCGGGCACGGTCGAGGCGACCGTTGAACAGCGGCACTTCCTGCTCCTCGCGCGAGAACACGTGGTACAGGGTGAAGCGCGTCATGTAGCGGTCCTTCAGGTCCTCCAGCGCTTCGGCAAAGATCACGCTGTTCTGGCGACGGTTGCCGTAGATCAGGGTGAAGCGGCTCTTCGGCTCGGCCTTCAGGGTCGTCTTGATCAGGGACAGGATGGGGGTGATGCCACTGCCCGCGGCAAACGCCACATAGTGCCGGGCCTGCGCCGGATCCAGTTCGGTGTGGAAACGCCCTTCCGGCGTCATCACCTCGATCACGTCACCGGCCTGGAGGCCGTCATGCGCCCAGGTCGAGAAGCGGCCACCGCCAATCTTCTTGATTGCCACCCGCAACTCGCCGTCATCCACGCCAGCACAGATGGAGTAGGAGCGGCGCAGCTCTTCGTCGTTGACCCGCGCCTTCAGGGTCAGGTGCTGCCCCTGGACGAAACGGTAGTCTTCGGCCAGCTCGGCCGGCACGTCGAAACGCAGGCTGATCGCATCAGCCGTTTCACGGCGCACCTCGGCGATCTTCAGGGGGTGGAATTTGGGCGTCATTCGGTGTCTCCGGTGTCCGTCTTGTCGGGCGGATCAGATCGGTTTGAAATATTCGAAAGGTTCAAGGCAGCTACGGCAGCGCCAGGTCGCCTTGCAGGCAGTGGAGCCGAACTCGGACAGACGTTCGGTATCGTTCGAGCCGCAGCGCGGACAGGTCAGCCGCTTGCGCACGAAGCGGATCGGTTGCGCGGCTCCGCTCACCGCGCGATCGCCAGGCGGCACGATGCCGTAGGCACGCAGCTTTTCACGCGCAGCGTCACCGATCCAGTCACTGGTCCAGGGTGGATCGAGCCGGGTCTCGAGCTTGACCCCGGGGGCGCCCGCCGCGAGCAGGCTGTCACGGATCGCCAGGCCAATGACCTCGGTGGCGGGGCAGCCCGAATAAGTCGGGGTCACGACCACCGTCAGGCCATCATCCGCGCAGCGCAGCTCGCGGATGATGCCGAGCTCGACCACCGAGACGACCGGCACCTCCGGGTCGGGTACGCCGTCAAGCACCTGCCAGGCCTGCGATTCGGTCAGCATGATCGGCTTCCGCTTACCACTGCGCACCAGGGTAGGTGCGCTGCATGTACTGCATGGTGGCAAGCAGGTGCCCCATGTGCTCGGAATGACGGCCGAACTTGCCGAAACTCTTGAACGGTGTCCGCGCCGGAACGACCAGCGTCGCCTCGGCCAGCACCGGCAGCACCAGGGCTTCCCATTCTGCCTCGAGCGCGCTCCACGCAGGGCCGATGCCCGCGGCTGCTGCGGCAGCATCAACCGGCGAGTCGGCAAACAGCTCGGCGGTGTAGGGCCACAGATAATCCAGTGCAGCCTGGGTTTTCTGCTGCGACAGCGCGGTACCGTCGCCCAGCCGGATCACCCATTCCGCCGAGTGATTGAGGTGATAGCGCGCCTCCTTGAGGCTCTTTGCCGCAATCGCTGCCAGCGCCCGGTCGGTGGACGCCGACAGCTTGTCCCACAGCAGCACCTGAAAGGCGCTGAACAGGAAGTTGCGTACCGTGGTACGGCCAAAATCCTCATTCGGCACTTCCATCAGGGTGACATTGCGGAAATCACGCTCCACCCGCAGGAAGGCAAGCTGGTCCTCGTCACGCCCCTTGCCTTCGAGCTCGCCGGCATGGGTCAGCAGCAGTCGCGACTGTCCGATCAGATCAAGCGCCATGTTCGAAAGGGCGAGATCCTCTTCGATCACCGGTGCGTGACCGCACCATTCGGAGATGCGCTGCCCCAGGATCAGCACGTTGTCGGCCAGGCGCAGCACATACTCGATGTGCTCGGCGCGGGCAATGTTGTGTTCGCTCATCTTGCCGCCCTCACATGTGATTGACTTCGTCAGGCAGCTGATAGAAGGTCGGGTGGCGATAGATCTTGTCTTCGGCCGGATCGAACAGCTCGGGCTTGGCATCCGGATCGGAGGCCACGATATCGGAGGCCTTCACCACCCAGATCGATACGCCTTCCAGGCGGCGGGTATACACATCGCGTGCCACTTGCAGCGCCATCGTCGCGTCGGGGGCGTGAACGCTGCCACAGTGCTTGTGATCGAGGCCGTTACGGCTGCGGATGAAGACTTCCCACAGCGGCCATTCCTTTTTCTGCATGTCTCATTCTCCTCGTATGCGGGTCGGTGCCGGTCTGCGCCGGCACCCAGTATCAGTTTCAGGCGGCTTGCTGTTGCCGGACGGAGTGTTTCTCGGCGTGCGCGATCGCGGCTTCGCGTACCCAGGCACCGTCATCCCAGGCCTTCTGCCTTGCAGCCAGGCGATCGACATTGCACTGCCCGTTGCCACCGACCACACTCCAGAACTCGTCCCAGTCGATCGCGCCAAAATCGTAATGACCGCGAGCCTCATTCCACTTCAGCGCCGGATCGGGCAGCGACACGCCCAGCACTTCGGCCTGCTTCACTGTGGCATCGACGAACTTCTGCCGCAGGTCGTCGTTGGAGATGCGCTTGATGCCCCAGCGTGCCGAATCGGTATGCACGCTGTCCTTGTCGTGCGGGCCGAACATCATGATCGACGGCCACCACCAGCGATTCACCGCGTCCTGCACCATCTCGCGCTGCTCCTCGGTGCCTTTCATCATCTGCAACAACAGGTCGTAGCCCTGACGCTGATGGAAGGATTCTTCCTTGCAGACGCGGATCATTGCGCGGGCATAGGGACCGTAGCTGCACTTGCACAGCGGGATCTGGTTCATGATCGCCGCGCCATCCACCAGCCAGCCGATCACGCCGATGTCGGCCCAGTTCAGCGTCGGGTAGTTGAAGATCGAGCTGTACTTGGCCTTGCCGGACAGCAGTGCCTCATAGAGCTCATCGCGCGACACGCCCAGGGTCTCGGCTGCCGCATAGAGATACAGACCGTGGCCGCCCTCGTCCTGCACCTTGGCCAGCAGGATGGCCTTGCGCTTGAGGCTGGGCGCACGGGTGATCCAGTTGCCTTCGGGCAGCATGCCGACGATCTCGGAATGCGCATGCTGGCTGATCTGACGGATCAGGGTCTTGCGATAGGCCTCGGGCATCCAGTCCTTGGGCTCGATGAAGCCGCCTGCGTCGATCTTGGCATTGAACTCGGCCAGATAGTCCGGATTCTCGACCTTGCGCGGACCTTTGGCTTCGCCATCGGGAATGCTGAGGGATTGTGTGTACATGTTGAACTCCTGTTGAGTTGCTGATGCAGCGGCACTGCCTTATGCCTTGGGCCTGCGATCGACGACGCGCTTGGCCTTGCCGACGGTAACCCGCTCGATCGAGAACGGCTCGCCGACCACGACCTTGCACGACACCCCGATCAGGCTCTTGATGTGATGCGTCAGCTCCTTGGCCAACGCCTCCTTCTGCTCCGGATGACGGCCGACATTGGCCTCGGCATTGACTTCGACCTTCACCGTCAGCGTGTCCATGTGGCCGGCCTTGTCGACCTCGAGCAAATAGTGCGGTGCCAGCTTGGGCATCTTGCAGATCAGCTCCTCGATCTGGGTCGGGAAGACATTGACCCCGCGAATGATCAGCATGTCGTCCGAGCGGCCGGTAATCTTGGCCATGCGGCGCATGCTGCGCGCAGTCGGCGGCAGCAGCCGGGTCAGATCGCGGGTCCGATAACGGATGACCGGCATCGCCTCCTTGGACAGCGAGGTAAACACCAGCTCGCCTTCCTCGCCGTCAGCCACCACCTCACCCGTTTCCGGATTGATGATCTCGGGATAGAAGTGATCTTCCCAGATGGTCGGACCATCCTTGGTTTCGACACATTCGTTGGCCACGCCCGGCCCCATGACCTCGGACAGGCCGTAGATGTCGACCGCATCGATGCCGGCACGCGCCTCGACCGCCTCGCGCATCGCGGGCGTCCAGGGCTCGGCGCCGAAGATGCCGATCTTGAGCGAAGTGGATTTCGGATCGATGCCCTGCGCCTCCATCTCATCGAGAATGGTGAGCATGTAGGACGGCGTCACCATGATGATCTTGGGCTTGAAGTCCTGGATGATCTGGATCTGCTTTTCGGTCTGACCGCCGGACATCGGAATCACCGTACAGCCCAGGCGCTCGGCACCATAGTGCGCCCCCATGCCGCCGGTAAAAAGACCGTAGCCGTAGGACACATGCACCATGTCACCCGGGCGCCCGCCCGAAGCACGGATCGAACGCGCCACCACATTGGCCCAGGTATCGATGTCCTTGAGCGTGTAACCCACCACGGTCGGCTTGCCGGTCGTCCCCGACGAGGCGTGCACCCGGGCAACCTTGTCCATCGGCACCGCAAACATGCCAAAAGGATAGTTGTCGCGCAGGTCATGCTTGGTGGTGAAAGGAAACTTCGCCAGGTCTTCAAGCGTTTTCAGGTCGTCGGGATGGACGCCCTTGTCATCGAACTTCTTGCGGTAATGGGGCACATTGTCGTAGGCGTGGCGCACGCTCCACTTCAGGCGCTCGAGTTGCAGCGCACGCAGCTCGTCGATACTGGCCTTCTCGATCGGCTCGAGCGCCGCGGGTGAATAGTGATTGACCGGCATTGTTTGTCTCCTCCTTCCTCTGTTTCTGGCAGCGTGCCCGCTATCCTTTTTGTTCGTGCAGGCTTACAACTCGACGACCGGACGACCCTTGATCCGGTATGACTTGCCACGCATCACCGCAATCAGTTCGCCGCTCTGGTTGGTCACGGTGATGTCGTACACCCCGGTACGGCCCGCCGCATGCACCTCGCGAGCCTCGGCGGTCAGCACGTCGCCGGGCCGGCCCGGTGCCATGAAGTCGACGCTGATACCGGAGGCCACCGTCTGTTCGTTATAGCTGTTGCAGGAAAAGGCAAAGGCAGAATCCGCCAGCGTGGTGATGAAGCCACCGTGACAGATGCGAAAGCCGTTGAGCATGTCCTCGCGCACCGCCATGTGCATCTTCGCGTAGCCCGGCCCCACGGCTTCGATCACCATGCCCAGCCCCTTCGAGGCCTGGTCGTTGGCGAACATGCCATCCCGCACCCGCTCGGCCAACGCCTGGGGATCCAGACCCGCGCTGAGATCGCGACTGTTGCGTTCTGTGCTCACGGTTCAGTTCCCCTTGAATTGCGGCGCGCGTTTTTCCATGAAGGCGGCCACGCCTTCACGGTAGTCATGCGAACGACCGCACTCACGCATCATGTCGCGCTCAAGGTTGAGCTGGGATTCGAAATCCTGCGTCGAACTGGCCCAGATCGCCTTCTTGGTCTGTGCATAACCAAAGGTGGGGCCCTGTGCCAGCTGAGCAGCCAGCGCCTTCACCGTGGGCAGCAGCGCTTCGTCATCGACACACTTCCAGATCAACCCCCAGGCTTCGGCCTGCTCGGCCGACACCTTGTCACCCAGCAAGGCCAGCCCCATGGCCCGCGCCGGGCCCAGTAGCCGTGGCAGGATCCAGGTGCCGCCAGTATCGGGAATCAGTCCCAGCTTGCAGAACGCCTGAATGAAGCTGGCTGAGCGCGCCGCGAACACCATGTCGCAAGCCAGTGCCAGATTGGCACCAGCGCCCGCCGCCACACCATTGACCGCGCAGATTACCGGCAGGTCCAGCGCACGCAGCGTCATCACCAGCGGCTTGTAGTTCTTTTCGACCGAAGCGCCCAGATCAGGCGCCTCGCCCCCCGCCGCAACCGAGCGGTCGGACAGATCCTGACCGGCACAGAAGCCGCGCCCCGCACCCGTGATCAGCAACACCCGGATCGCGCCCTCGGCACGACCGAGCCTGACCTGCTCAAGCGCGGCGCGCACTTCGGCATGCATCTGGTCGTTGAAACTGTTCAAGCGGTCCGGCCGGTTCAGGGTCAGCACCGCAACACCCGCGTCGACTTCGAAGCGTATGGTTTCTGCGTTGGCGAGCACAGCGCTCATCGTGTCTCCTCCTTGTCTTCCGCAACGTACGGGCGCACGCTGCGGCCTTGTTCTTCGGGTCGTTCGATCTGCTGTTCTTCGCAGTTTGACC
>Ga0048259_102226_pt1 | contig 10908 bp, 11 predicted proteins | sample SubbioQV12_Dec13_FD_54352 | JGI IMG/M metagenome (GOLD analysis project Ga0048259, IMG submission 54352) | Serpentinite rock and fluid subsurface biosphere microbial communities from McLaughlin Reserve, California, USA - QV1.2_Dec13... | ecosystem: Environmental > Terrestrial > Deep subsurface >... | reverse complement strand
ACTTGGCTTCCATCACCCCCGACCCCTCTCCCCGAGGGAGGGCTTTTACTCCCTTCTCCCTTAGGGAGAAGGGTTGGGGATGAGGGGCTTCCTCGTTCCCACGTACTGCGCGGTGTGAGCTGCGATACGCAGAGCGTCCCGACCTCCTTTGCTGCGCGTAGGAACAAGAGCAACCCGAACAATCCTTATAGCTTGTTGAAATCAAACGTCGTTGCCAGCCAGCTGTACACCCGCTTGACGGTCAGAACGGCGTCGCGGTCATGGCCATGGTTTTCGCCTGCCATTCTGATTTGCCTGAATACCGGGTTGTCCTTGCCCGCCATTCGTCGCATTCGTGCGCTGTTCTGCACCGAGGCTTCGTCGAATTCAGCATAGATGTCGAGAAACGGCAGGGCCACGCGCGGTATCAATTCAATGGTTCTGCCTTGCGGCGGCGCATCGTCCACTACCGGCAGGCCGATGGCGACGAAAGCGGCGACATTCTCGGGATGTGCACTCAGATGAAACAAGGCCATTTGTGCGCCCAGGCCATGGCCTATCAGCGCGATTTGTTGGCCGCCCTGCTGCTTGAGATGGTCTATCGCGGCCTTGATGCGGGCGCTGGCCTGTTCGAACAACGGCAAATAGTCAGCGTCATCGGCACCGGCTTCGCGCAGAGGCAACATGATGGACAAGGTGGCAATGTTGCGTAGCGGTAGCGAGGTTCTCAATTCATGGATGAGCGGCTTTTGATCCGGGTGGGCATCCAGGTCGTGCAGGATGATCGCGGCGAAGTGGTCATCGGTTTTTTCGGCTTCGGTATGAATGGCCAGAAATGCATCGCCATTGGCGTTCAAGCTGATGGCGCGGCCCAGCGCCAGGGTTTTGCGCAGCGCATCGGCCAGATCGGCTTCGCGCTGGCTGTCGCTTGCACTGGCGGCCTGCAAGCAGACCATGCTGGCGACGACGACAAAAACGTGGATCATGGCCGGGTGTTGCTGCTGTAAAAACCGCTGCCGGTGTAACGATCGTGCACATGGCGCAACAACACCATCACGATGGAGGCCACCGGCAAAGCCAGCAGGATGCCCAGAAAACCGAACAACTGGCCACCGGCCAGAATGGCGAAAATGACGGCAACCGGGTGCAGGCCAATTTTGTTGCCCACCAGCCATGGCGTCAGCCACATGCCTTCCAGCGCGTGGCCGACACCGAAAACCAGCAACACCCACACCAGATGAATTGCATCCTGGAATTGCAGAACCGCCGCAATACAGGCCATCGCCAGCCCGATAATCAAGCCCAGGTAAGGCACGAAGCTTATCAAGCCGGACACCATGCCGATCAACAGCGCCAGGTCGAGACCGATGATCCACAAGCCGATGCTGTAGACCGCGCTCATGATGAGCATGACGTAGAACTGGCCACGCAAAAAGGCCGCCAGTACGGTATCGGATTCCTGCGCCAGCTCCGTGACCGTTGTGGCCATACGGCGCGGAAACAAATCGTGAGTCCGGGTCATGACATGATCCCAGTCGCGCAGCAAATAAAAGGTAATCACCGGAATCAGGATCAGATTCATCAGCCAGCCGAGTATGACCACGCCGGAATGCGACACGGATTCGAGCAGTCTTTCGGTTGCCGTTCCGCCGACCTGCCAATGAGTTTGTACCAGGCCGATCAACTGCTCGGCTTTCAAAGGCCGTATGCCGCGCCCCAGATATTTTTGCAGCACGGGGATGACCGACTTGTTCAGCCATTGCAGGTAAAACGACAGCTTGTTGATGAACTCGCCGATCTGGTATTCGATGGTCGGCACCACGATCAGCAACAGCAGTGTGCTTGCCAGAATGATGCCCAAAAACACCATGATCACGGCCAGGGTACGGCTCAGACGCCAGTTACGCCAGCTCAGAGTTTCCAGGCGATCGACCAAGGGATCGCCCAAATAGGCCAGGGCGGCGGCGATGGCAAAAGGCATCAGGATGGGGGACAACAGATACAGCAGCCAGCCTGCTGCGATGAAAGCCGCCAATGCCAGCCATTTTTGTGAATCACTCATAGCCGCTCTTTTCGTTGTGTGCCGGGAAAGCCGTGTGGATTGATCGGGTGGCGCTTGACAGTGTTGCAACGGCAAGGTTCAGCGCCCAGTTGGCTTCTCGTTCCCATGCACAGCAAAGGAACGCTGCCTGCCGCGCTCTGCGCGGCGTGAGCTGCGGTACGCGGAGCGTACCGGCCTGCGTTCCCACGCAGAGCGTGGGAACGAGAAATAGTTACGATAAACCTTGCCATCGATCCAGACCATCCGGTCGCTGATGGACGAGTCAATCGCTCGTTTGCAAGCGGCTGTGCCTGATGCCATAGCGGAAGTAAATCACAAAACCGATTGCCAGCCAGGCCAGCAAGCGCATCCAGGTATCGAGCGGCAGGCCGGCCATCAGTACCAGGCAAACCACGATACCGGCCAGCGGCACCCAGGGCACCGCCGGGCAGCGAAACTGGCGTTCCATTTCCGGATGGCTGCTGCGCAACACCAGCACACCGGCGCAAACCAGTACGAACGCGAACAAGGTGCCAATGCTGACCAGTTCGCCGAGTTTTTCGATGGGCATGAAACCGGCCAGCAGCGCAACGGCAACGCCCACCATCAGCGTCGACCGATGCGGCGTTTTGAAGTCGTCATGCACCTGTGCGAACAGCGGTGGTAGCAGGCCGTCTTTTGCCATGGTGAAGAAAATCCGGCTCTGACCCATCAGCAACACCAGCATGACCGAAGTCAATCCGGCAATGGCGCCAATCTTGATGATGGGCGACAGCCAGATCATGCCCATGTGATCGACGGCCAACGCGATCGGGGCCGCGACGTTGAGCTGGTCGTAAGCAATGACGCCGGTCAACACCCCGGCCACCAGAATGTACAACACCGTGCAGATCGCCAGCGAGGCAATGATGCCGAATGGCACGTCTTTTTGCGGATTGATGGCTTCCTGCGCGGTGGTCGATACCGCATCGAAGCCGATGTAGGCGAAGAAAATCACACCGGCACCGGTCAGGATGCCACCAAAACCGAAGGGCGCGAAATCCGCCCAGTTTGTGCTGTCGACATGGCCCATACCGGCCAGGATGAAGGCGACGATGACCGCCAGCTTGATGACGACCATGAAAAAATTGAACACGGCTGATTGGCGTATGCCGACCACCAGTAAGGCGGTCAGCATCAACACGATCAGCACGGCAGGCAGATTGATGAAGCCCGCCGCCGGATCGGCGAGATAGGCCGTGGTCAGCGACGGCGGCAAATTCAAGCCCAAAGGTTGCAGAAAACTGAGCAAATAACCGGCCCAGCCTATGGCCACCGTGCTGCTGGCCAGTGCGTATTCCAGCACCAGATCCCAGCCTATGATCCACGCCATCAGCTCGCCCAGCGTGGCATAGGCGTAACTGTAGGCGCTGCCGGATACCGGAATCATCGAGGCCATTTCGCTGTAGCACAAGGCTGCCAGTGCACAGGCGATACCGGCCAGCACAAACGACATCACAATGGCAGGGCCTGCGTATTTGGCGGCGGCGATGCCGGTCAGCACGAAAATGCCGGCGCCGATAATGGCGCCGACACCGAGCAGCGTCAGGTCTTTCGCGGTTAGCGTCCGTTTCAGGCTGTTCTCGGCGGCGGTCAAGGCGTCGACCGGTTTGCGTTGCAGCAGTTGTTTGGGTAGTTGCATCGTCGATGTCCGTTAGCGGCCTATGCCGGGAGGCAGGTGTTGGGCATCGTCGAAACGGGTGCCCTGGATGTTGGTGTTGTTGAAAATGGCATCGTGCAACTTGGCCGATGACAGATTGGCACCGGCCAGATTGGCACCCGTCAGGTTGGCGCCGTCCATTTCCGCCGAAAACAAATCGGCGTTTTGCAGATTGGCATGGTTCAGCTTGGCGTGGCGCAACATGGCACGTCCCAGTTTGCTGTTGCTGAGGTTGGCACCGGTCAGGTTGGCGCCTTTCAGATTGGCGCGCATCAAGCCCATGGACTGATTTTTCATGTCAGCCGCCCAGTCGGCGTTGCTGAGGTTGGCACCTGAAAAATTGGCGCCTTCCATTACCGCGATGACCCGGCTGCCGCTGAAATCGGCACCGCTGGCATCGGCATGCATCATGCTGACACCGAAGATGCTGGTGTTGGACAGGTTGGCGCCCACCAGTTTGATGTTGGTCATCACGGTCAAATCCAGATTCAGCCCCGACAGATTAGCGCGACTCAAATTGGTACGTCGCAAATCAGCGCCCCACAGATCGGCATTGCGGAAATCCAGGCCCGACAAATCCAGATCGGTCAAATCCTTGCGCTTGAGGTTAGCGGGGCGGTGCTTGCTGGCGGTGGCCAGGGCTTGTTCGACCTGGGCGCGGGTCATTTCGGCGGCAAAAGTCGTGGTCGATGCGGCAAGCGTCAACAGGGTTGCAAATAGCGAGGGTATCGTCATGGCATGGCCTCCTGGGTGTTTTGGGTTTGCTGGCGCCCAGCGCGTTCGAGCAGCCAATTGATCCAGCCGGAAAAGCCATCGCCGCTGGTGGCGGACAGCTTTATGATTGCAATTGATGGCTGCACGCGCCGGGCGAAGTCGATGCAGCGCTCGACATCGAAATCGACATAGGGCAACAAATCGATCTTGTTGACGATCATCACATCGGCGGCGCGAAATATGTCGGGGTATTTCAGCGGTTTGTCGTCGCCTTCGGTCACCGACAATACCACCACCTTGTGCGCCTCGCCCAAATCGAACGAGGCCGGACACACCAGATTGCCGACATTCTCGATGGCCAGCAGACTGTTGTCGGGCATTTGTAAATCCCACACCGCATGGCCGACACCATGGGCATCGAGGTGGCAGGCGCGACCGGTGTTGATTTGCACGGCGGCTACGCCCTCGGCTTCGATGCGGTCTGCGTCGTGGCGGGTTTGCTGATCGCCTTCGATGACGGCAATGGCCATACGGTCTTTCAACGCGCGTATCGTCGCAACCAGCAACGTGGTTTTACCGGCGCCGGGGCTGGACACCAGGTTCAAGGCCAGAATGCCGTGCTGCTGGAAATAACGCCGGTTCTGTTCGGCGTAGCGATTGTTCTTGCCGAGGATGTCCTGCTCGATTTTGACCAGGCGCTCGGGGCTGGTGTCATCGTGATGGTGGATGTGATCGTGCGGGTGGTGGTCGTGATGGTCGTGATGGTCATGGACGTGACCTTTCGTTTCGCTTTCGCCTGAGTCGCAGCCGCAGATACCGCACATCGTGAACCTCCTAAATAACCCGCAATTCTTTAATTTTCATGGTGTCGCCTTGCAGAATGTCGACGCCGTACTGGCCACAGAACTGGCAAATCTGTTGCAGGCCATCCATTGCCATGTCCTGGTGGCAATGCCGACAGCGTCCGCGTGCGGCCAGGTGTTCAATGACCAGTTCGGCATCGGCGGCCAGGCTGTCTTTCATCACCACGTCGAAACCAAAGCGTAGCGCCTCGGCTTCGATGCACGCCAGTTCACCGATTTCCAGCGTCACCTGCCGCACTTTGCAAAAACCCTGCTTGAGCGCTTCCGCTTCCAGAATGTCACGCACGTTTTGCAGTAGCGACAATTCGTGCATGGCGCTCAAAGATAAGCCAGCACCAGGCCGACAAACACCGCCAGCCCGAACCAGTTGTTATTCAAAAACGCCTTGAAACAATCCGGTTTGTGAAAATGAAAAATCAGCGTTTGCTGATAAACCGCCAGCCCTGCTGCAAGCAGCAAACCGCCGTAATACGGCCAGGTCAGTTGCTGCATCAACCCCACCCACACCAGCAAACTCAATATCACGATTTGCAAGGCTGCGGTAATTTCCCGCACCCGCTTGCCGAACAGAATGGCGGTGGATTTGACGCCGATTTTCAAGTCGTCGTCAATGTCTACCATGGCGTACATCGTGTCGTACACCAGCGCCCACAGCAGCACGGCCAGATACAACACCCAACCGACCAGCGGAATGGCGTTGGTTTGCGCCGCGAACGCCATCGGTGCCGCAAAACCGAATGCCGCGCCCAGATACGCCTGCGGCCATTGGGTGTAACGCTTCATGAACGGGTAACTGGCCGCCAGAAACGCGCCGATGAACGACAGCGCGATGGTGTAGACATTCATCAGCAACACCAGGCCAAACGCCGTCAGACACAACACGGCGAACACCGCCAGCGCCTCATTCGGCGACACCATACCGGCTGCGATGGGGCGCAATTTACAACGATCGACATGCGGGTCGAAATCGCGATCGGCATAATCGTTGATGACACAGCCCGCCGCCCGCATCAGCACCACACCGGCAACGAACACCGCCAATACCAGAGCATCCGGCCTGCCGTTACCGGCAATCCACACTGCCCAGAGCGTCGGCCACAGCAGGATGAAAATACCGATGGGCTTGTCGAAGCGGGCCAGCAGCCAGTATTGGCGCAAACGGGCTAGGTGTTTATTACTGGACATGGTTTATCGATGGGCAAAAGCCTGTCGTAATGCAGCCTGTTGAATGGGTTAGCCAGACTTACCGTCATGGTCGTTCGGGCGGTGGTACTGCGGACTGAGTTCGTGCACGGCATCGACCATGGCGCCGACGTGGGCCGGGTCGATGTCTGGCAGTATGCCGTGGCCCAGGTTGAAGACATGGCCGGAGCCGTGGCCGAAACTGCGAAGAATGTTGTCGACACGCTGACGTATCACGGCGGGTGGCGCGTACAGGGTAATGGGGTCCATGTTGCCTTGCAGTGCAACGCGGTCGCCAACCCGGGCGCGGGCGGCGGCGATGTCGGTTTGCCAGTCCAGGCCCAGCGCGTCGTAACCGGCATCGGCCATGGCTTCCAACCACAAGCCGCCACCTTTGGTGAACCAGACGGTGGGGATGTGGCGGCCTTCGTGCCGGGTATGCAGCAGTTCGCGCACTTTCTGGCCGTAGCGCAGCGAAAATTCCAGATAATCGTCATGGCTCAACATGCCGCCCCAGGTATCGAACACCATCACCGCATCGGCACCGGCGGCGATTTGCGCGTTCAGGTAGGTTGCCACCGCCTGCGCCAGTGTATCCAGCATGGTGTGCATCAATTGTGGCTGCTCGAACATCATGGCTTTGACTTTGGCAAAGCTCTTGCTGCTTTTGCCCTCCACCATGTAAGTCGCCAGCGTCCACGGGCTGCCGGAAAAACCGATCAACGGCACCCGGCCATGCAGTTCACGCTTGATGAGGCGCACGGCGTCGGTGACGTAGCGCAAGTCGGTTTCCGGATCGGGCACCGACAGACGTGCAACATCGGCAGCCGTGCGTACCGGTTTGGCGAATTGCGGGCCTTCGCCGTCGGCGAACGACAAACCCAGGCCCATGGCGTCGGGGATGGTAAGAATGTCGGAGAACAAAATCGCGGCATCGAAACCGTAACGGGCGAGCGGCTGCAAAGTGACTTCGCAGGCCAGTTCCGGGTTGGTGCAAAGCTGCATGAAGCTGCCTGCCCGGGCGCGGACTTCGCGGTATTCGGCCAGGTAGCGCCCGGCCTGGCGCATCATCCACACCGGCGTGCGTTCCACGGGTTGGCGCAACAGGGCGCGAAGGAATAAATCGTTTTGTAAGGTATCCATACTGAATCCGTTGCGTTGAGAGTTAGCGGCGCGCTTCGCGTTGTACGAACTTGAAGCGTTTTTCCAGGCCGCGTTTGAAGTCGTCGGGCATCGTCGATTGGCGTTTCATGGCCTCGTCTGCCGTTTGAAACGAACCGTAGATGACAACGTATTTTTCATTGCCGTCCTTGCCGATGGCGTAGGACTTGATGTTGTCGGCGTAGTCTTGATGTTGTTTGATGAAGCGTTTGACCGAATCCTTGCTCGACAACACCATGATTTGCAGCGTGATGTTATTGGCCGGTTGCGACAGGATCCAATCGATGTCGTTGCCATTGCCGATGGTGTGTCGTGCAGATGATGGCTTTGGCGATGGTCTGGCGTCAACAACGGCGGGCGTGTCGGGTTGCGCTGGCAGGGCAACGGCAACGGCGGCTGTTGCGTCGTCTGGTTCGTCTTTCGGCGCGACAGCTGCCGGGTTCGGGCTGGCCACCACAACAGGCGCGATGGTTTCCGCAACGGCAGGCGGGGCAGGGTTTTCCGTTACGGCAGACGGTGTTGCGATCTCCGGCGTGGCGGGAGGCTCGGTTGGCTCCGGCTGGGCAATTTCGGTTGATGTCGGCTCACTCTGGGTAAGCGCCTCCGGCAGTACGACAGAATCCGGCGCGGCGACCTCATCGACAGACAGGCGGTAAAGGCCAAAAGCGCTTAGCACACAGACGGTCAGTACACCCAGCCAAAGGCCGATTTTGCGCGGTTTTTGCCCGTCGTCGCCACTGAATTTGGGCAGCTCGGCAAGGAGTTTGCCCGGTATGCCCTGGGTTGCTCGAAAGAGCATCTCGACCCGCGCATCGTCGATGGCGCTGTACGACAGCTTTGTACCTGGTTGCACCGACAGGTTTTGCAGATAGGCCTTGCACTGTTGCTGGCTCAAGGCGGGTAGTTCGATGATGTGACTATCGTCCAATGCGCGGTCAGCGTTGCGCTTGTCCTGAAGCGCCTCGTCGTCCATCGCCAGCACCAGCCTGAAACCGGGCAGGGCTTCGGCGAAGGTGGCCAGCTCGCCGATCAAGCCGGGCAACAGCGCGTCGGCATCATCGACGATCAAAACTACGGTCTGCTTGTTGCAGAAGGCGCGCAAGGCCGACAGGTCGAAACCTACCCCGGAACCGCTCAGATGCAGGAACCGGCTGAGTTCATAGGCGATGGTTTCGAAGCTCGATGCCGCCGTGGCCTGAATCAGGCAGATGTGCCAGCTATCGCCCTGGTTTTCGATCAATTGGTGTAGCAATGTGGTTTTGCCTATGCCTTGCGGCCCGCAGATCACCAGCGTTTGTTGCAGATTGGTCAACAGATGGATGGCCAGATCCAGCTTTTGCGAGCGTTCCGCCGTCAGCAGCGCACGTTGCGCCGACCTGGCGGCGGCTTGCAGATGGCCGTAGGTCAGCGAGCTGTTAGCCTGCATAAGCGTTCAGGCTTGCCGTCAGTTGTGCCAGGTCGACGCCAACCGGCAGCGAGGCTTTACCTATGGCTTCCAGCAGAATCAGGCGTATCTTGCCGTCGACGTTTTTCTTGTCGACCGCCATCAGCTCGATGTACTGCGCGGTCGTCATGGCGGCGGGTGGCGTCACCGGCAGTTTCGCGGCTTTCAGGAGGTTGACGATGCGGGCCACGTCGGCAGCGTCGAGCCAGCCCAGGCGCTGTGATAGGTCGGCGGCAAAACAGGTGCCGATGGCCACCGCCTCGCCGTGCAGATAATGGCCGTAGCCACTGCCGGTTTCGATGGCGTGGCCGAAGGTGTGGCCCAGGTTGAGGGTTGCCCGGACGCCGGATTCGAATTCATCCTCACCAACGACCTCGGCCTTGTTGATGCACGAGCGTTCGATGGCGTAGGCCAGCGCCGCTTTGTCCCGCGCCAGCAGTTTGGCCATGTTGCTTTCCAGCCAGTCGAGAAAGGCCGCGTCGCGTATCAGCCCGTATTTGATGACTTCGGCCAGACCGGCCGACAGTTGACGGTCGTCCAGGGTGTCGAGCACATCGGCATCGGCGATGACGCATTGCGGCTGGTAGAACGCGCCTATCATGTTCTTGCCCAGCGGGTGATTGACGCCGGTTTTGCCGCCAACCGACGAATCGACCTGGGCCAGCAGGGTGGTGGGGATTTGAATGAAGGCAATGCCGCGCTGGTAACAGGCGGCGGCAAAGCCACCCATGTCGCCGATCACGCCGCCGCCCAGGGCAATCAACGTGGCGTTGCGGCTGAATTTGCTGGCCAGCAGGCGATCGAAAATGGTTTCCAGGTAGTGCAGGGTTTTGTATTGCTCGCCATCGGGCAGAATCACGGTTTCGATCGTGTGATCGGCCAGGTGGGTCTTGACCGTGTCGAGATACAGCGGTGCGATGGTGGTGTTGCTGACGATGGCAACCTGTCTGGAACGGATGTGGCGGGTCAGCAAACCGGACTGCGTCAACAGGCCAGAGCCTATGTAAATCGGGTAACGGCGGCCACCGCCCAGTTCAACCTGCAATGTGTTCATGATGCTCCAGCGCAGCCTGGTATTGCTGCAATATGGTTTTGACCACGGTTTTACCGGCAATGGCGCCGGAATCGATTTGAAAATCGGCGCAGTCCTGGTACAGGGGCTGGCGTTGCGCCAACAAGGTGCGCAGACGTTCGCGCGGGTTGTCGGTGCGCAGCAATGGCCGTTGGGTGTCGTGTCGGGTGCGGTAAAGAATTTTGTCGATCGAACAATGCAGATAGACGATGAAGCCGGTGGTTTTCAAGGCTAGGCGGTTTTCTTCGCGTATCACCGAGCCGCCGCCGGTGGCCATGACGATGCCCTTGCGCTGGGTCAGTTCTTCGATCACCGCCTGTTCTCGCGCCCGGAAACCGTCTTCGCCTTCATAGGTAAAAATGGTGGGAATGTCCACGCCCGCGCTGTCTTCGATGATTTTGTCGCTGTCGTAAAACGGCCATTGCATTGCTTTGGCAAGCTGCTTGCCGATGGTGGTCTTGCCGACGCCCATCAGGCCTACAAGATAAATGTTCTCCAGGGTTTTCATCAGACGTCGATAGGCTTGAAAGCCCGGCATTATCTACCCGATCGCCGCGCAGAGCTACAGGACGACCGGGAAAATCCTTACCCGGCGAAACAGGGAGGTATTTGTAACCAGATTCTTATCGGTTTTTGCAGGCGCGATAATGTGTATCAATTTTCTATACAAATTTGTATGATTTATTGCCGCACATTAAGGAAGGTTGCCATGATACAGACTCAAACCAGCGAAACAACATCCGTTTCCATCAA
>Ga0048259_100500_pt1 | contig 10915 bp, 10 predicted proteins | sample SubbioQV12_Dec13_FD_54352 | JGI IMG/M metagenome (GOLD analysis project Ga0048259, IMG submission 54352) | Serpentinite rock and fluid subsurface biosphere microbial communities from McLaughlin Reserve, California, USA - QV1.2_Dec13... | ecosystem: Environmental > Terrestrial > Deep subsurface >... | reverse complement strand
CCTGCAACCCAGAACAAAAAGCGCGACTCTTTTTAGAGGACGCGCTTTTTTTTGTCAGTTTGACGGTATTCAGGCTGGGTTTATTTTCCCCTTCGACCTCAGCCGACGGCTGGTACCTAGATTACTCAGGATTGAGGAGGGTTTTTAAGATGCCAAAGGAACGGCTATTCAGTCTTGTTGGATGTGTTTCTGGAAGGGGCACGGGTTTCCGTGGGAAGGTTCTGCTAAGCGAGTAGCGAGCCTTCGAAAACCAGGTCGCATTCCCACACAGGCGTGCGGAAATGCGATTTTCGAAGATATACGTAAGATTTTTATTCGACGTCTTTCATACTCAATCTTACACGGCCCTGGCGGTCGATCTCCAACACCTTGACGCGCACGATGTCGCCTTCGGTCAATTTATCGCTGACTTTTTCCACACGCTCGTCAGAGATTTGCGAGATGTGCACCAAACCGTCTTTGCCGGGCAGAATGGTAACGAAAGCACCGAAGTCCATCAGGCGGGCGACTTTGCCTTCGTAGGTTTTACCGACTTCGACTTCGGCAGTGATTTCTTCGATCATGCGGCGAGCTTCTTCGCCAGCCGCTTTGTCGACAGAGGCAATGTTGACCACGCCGTCGTCTGTCAAATCGATGCTGGTGCCGGTTTGTTCGGTGATAGCTCGGATGGTGACGCCGCCTTTGCCAATGACTTCGCGGATTTTGCTGGGGTCGATTTTGAACGAGATGATGCGTGGCGCGAAGTCGGACATCTGTTCCCGCGAGCTGGACAAGGCCTTGTTCATCTCGCCCAGAATGTGTAAACGCCCTTGTTTAGCCTGGTCGAGCGCGACTTTCATGATGTCGGGCGTGATGCCGTCGATCTTGATGTCCATTTGCAAGGCGGTGATGCCATTTTCGGAACCGGCAACCTTGAAATCCATATCGCCTAGATGGTCTTCATCACCCAGGATGTCGGACAGGACGGCAAATTCGTCGCCCTCTTTAATCAAGCCCATGGCAATGCCGGCAACCGGTGCTTTCAACGGTACGCCAGCGTCCATCAATGCCAGGCTGCTGCCACAGACCGATGCCATCGAGCTGGAGCCATTGGACTCGGTGATTTCCGATACCACACGAATGACGTAGGGGAATTCGCTGATGTTGGGTGTTACGGCCTGGATGCCACGTTTGGCCAAGCGCCCGTGGCCGATTTCGCGGCGTTTAGGCGAGCCGGTACGTCCGGTTTCACCGACGCTGAATGGTGGGAAGTTGTAGTGGAACAGGAAGGTGTCTTTGTATTCGCCTGCCAGCGCGTCGATGATTTGCGCATCGCGCTCGGTGCCCAGTGTGGCAACGACCAAGGCTTGGGTTTCACCACGGGTGAACAGGGCCGAGCCGTGCGTTCTGGGCAGTACACCCGTGCGGATGTTGATCGGGCGCACGGTGGTCAAGTCGCGACCGTCGATACGTATGCGATCGTTGAGGATCGCACCACGGACGATGTTGTATTCCAGGGTTTCGATGAGGTTGCGGACATCACCCGCACTGTGTTGGTCATCAGCAGTCAGTTTTTCCACGACAGCGCGACGGATCGCACTCAGAGTATCCTGTCTGACCCGTTTTTCGGCGACTTGATACGCCGCTTTGATTTGACCTTCAGCCTCGGCGACGACGGCAGCTTTCAAGGTTTCGTTGTCGGCAGGTGGTGTCCAGGCTATAGGCGGCGTAGCGACTTCGGCAGCGAATGCATTGATGGCATTAATCGCGACCTGCATGTGCTCGTGGCCGAACAATACGGCGCCCAGCATGACATCTTCCGATAGCAGTTTGGCTTCCGACTCGACCATCAGTACCGCTTTCTGGGTGCCTGCAACGGCTAGGCGCAAATCCGATTCCTTTAACTGGGGCAGGGTAGGGTTCAGTACGTACTGACCATCGATGTAACCTACACAGGCGGCGCCCAATGGCCCGTTGAATGGCAGGCCGGAAATTGCCAGTGCGGCAGATGCGCCAATGATGGCGGGCACTTCGGTATCAATGTCCGGGTTCAACGACAAAACCGTGGCAATGATCTGGACTTCGTGGGTGTAGCCTTCAGGAAACAGTGGCCGGATGGGGCGGTCGATCAGGCGTGAGATCAGGGTTTCGTTTTCGCTCGGGCGGCCTTCGCGTTTGAAAAAACCGCCAGGGATTTTGCCCGCAGCAAAGGCTTTTTCCTGGTAGTCCACCGTCAACGGAAAAAAGTCGCCACCGCTGCTTTCTTTTTTGCCGACGACAGTGACCAGCAATGACGTGCCTTCGATGTCGATCATGACCGCGCCATTGGCCTGGCGGGCAATTTCGCCGGTTTCTAATGTGACGAGACGATCGCCGTACTGAAATTGTTTCCTAATAGGATTCACTATGAGGTTCCTTTGGGTTTACTTGGGTTGTTTTGAAAATTTGCCCTAAAGCAGAAACGGCACATTTCGTGCCGTTTCCAAAAGCCGACTACTTGCGAATGCCTAGGCGGTCGATCAGGGTGCGATAACGCGCAATGTCTTTGCCTTTCAGATAATCAAGCAGTTTTCGGCGTTGATTGACCATGCGCAACAAACCGCGACGCGAATGATTGTCTTTTTTGTGGGCTGCGAAGTGAGGCGTCAGTTGATTGATGTTGGCAGTCAACAAAGCGACTTGAACTTCGGTGGAGCCGGTGTCTGAATCGGACAAACGGTATTCTTCGACGATGGTTTGTTTTTGTGCTGGAGTTAAAGCCATTTTTTAATCCCTATGGATGGAATGGATGAATAAAAATAAAGCCATCGTGATGATGGCCGTTGTACAACGCTGCCGCTATAGGGTGCAGGAGCGTATGTTGCTCAAGAACATGTTTTAAAAGCTGCTACGCAGCCGATTGCTGCGTTGCTCGAAATCCTCATGTACGTTCGTACACTCCGGTTTCTGCGCTCCGTGCGCCTTGCACTCGAACCGCACGCAACGCTTTTAAAACACGTTATTACTCTGACGATGCGTCATCCGCAGCCTTCAGGTTGAATAGTTTTTTCGGTGCCAGTTTACCATTTAACGATAGCTCACCCAACCCTAAAAAATGTTGGTGGCAGTAAATGCGAACCCGGCCCGTACCCGAAGCCTCGATCATAACCTGCTGACCTTGCTGGATTTTTAGTGCATCGCCGTTTCTGACTTCGACGGCTGGCAGGTCGGCCAGTGGTGTATCGACGGCTATCATGAGTGCCAGGCGTTGCGCGTCACTCATGGCCTTTAACTGCTCCATTGTATGGGCGTGTTCGATGCTGAACAGACCCGCGCTAATCCGTCGTAAGGCGGTCACGGTGGCGCAGCTTCCCAGTGCATGACCGATGTCTTCCGCCAGGGAGCGAATGTAGGTGCCTTTCGAGCAGGCAACGTCCAGAGTAATGTCTGCACCGGAAAATCCAAGTAATTCGATGTGGTCGATTCTGACCTGACGTGCAGCGCGGTCTATGGTTTTGCCTTCGCGAGCCAGTTCATACAGTTTACGGCCCTGAAATTTCAGTGCCGAATACATTGGCGGCACCTGCAAAATGTCTCCCGTGAACTGTGACAGACAGTGTTGCAGGCTTGCCTGGTCGAATTCGGGAACCATCATGGTCTTGATGACCTGGCCCTCGGCGTCACCGGTATCGGTCATGATGCCCAGACGAAATGTTACCTGGTAACGCTTGTCGTCATCCAGCATCAGGCCTGACACTTTGGTTGCTTCGCCGAAACATAGAGGCAAAAGGCCGGTTGCCAAGGGATCAAGCGCACCGGTGTGACCAGCCTTGTTGGCATTGAACAGGCGGCGTACTGCCTGCAAGGCCTGATTGGACGAAACGCCCTGGCCTTTATCGAGCAGCACGATGCCATCCACATCGCGCCCTGACTTAGATTTTGCCATCAATTGCTACCATCAATCGTCCTGTTGGGTTTTGTGGATGTCTTGCAACAAGGCTTCGACCCGCATACCGTTATCCAGGGAATGGTCGTACAGAAAATGCAGTTCCGAAATATGGCGCAAACGCATGCGTTTGGCGAGTTCGTGGCGAATGAAAGGCGCCATGTCGTTCAATATGCCGACATGGGCCTGTTTGCTGGCATCGTCGCCGTTCAGCACGGTGAAATAGACTTTGGCGATGGCGAGATCGCGCGTCAGCTCGACGTCGTTGATGGTCACGAAGCCCAGACGGGCATCGTGAACGTCGCGTTGCAGAATGGCGGCCAACTCCTTTTGCATTTCCGACGCCACGCGCTGGCTACGCCCGAACTCACGCGCCATGGTCAGATTTCCCGCTTGACTTCGATGCGTTCGAAGACTTCGATCTGGTCACCGGTCTTGACGTCGTTGTAGTTCTTGACGCCGATGCCGCACTCCATACCCATCTTGACTTCGTTGACATCATCTTTGAAGCGGCGCAGCGATTCGAGCTGACCTTCAAAAATGACGACGTTGTTACGCAGCACACGAATGGGCAGGTTGCGCTTGACGAAGCCGTCGATGACCATACAACCGGCGATGGCGCCGAACTTCGGTGAACGGAACACATCGCGCACCTCGGCCAGACCGACGATTTTTTCCTGGATGTCGGGAGCCAGCATGCCGCTGATCGCGCGTTTCACCTCATCGATGGCCTCGTAAATGATGCTGTAGTAGTGCAGGTCGATGTCTTTTTCTTCGATCAGCTTGCGGGCGACCGCATCGGCGCGGACGTTGAAGCCGATCAGAATCGCGCTGGATGCCAGCGCCAGGTTGGCATCGCCTTCGTTGATGCCGCCGACACCACCGTAAATACATTTGACCTGAACTTCGTCGGTCGACAGGTTCACCAGCGATTCGCGCAGGGCTTCGAGGCTGCCTTGTACGTCGGTTTTGATGACGACATTCAATGTCGAGGTTTCACCGGCTGTCATGCGTGAGAACACATCGTCCAGTTTCGATGCACCCATGGCAGCATGACGGCTGGATTTTTTGCGATCCTCACGGTGGGCCGCCAGTTCACGGGCCACGCGCTCGTTTTGTACGACGAGGAATTCGTCACCCGCATTCGGTGTGCCGGACAGGCCGAGAATCTCGACCGGCGTACTGGGGCCTGCCAGTTTGATTGAGTGGGCATTTTCGTCGAACATGGCGCGAATGCGACCGTATTCATGACCGCAAAGTACGAAATCACCTTTGTTGAGGCTACCTTTTTGTACCAGTATCGTGGCCACGGCGCCCCGGCCTTTGTCCAGTCGTGATTCGATACAGACGCCCTGCGCCGTACCGTCTTTCGGCGCTTTCAGTTCCAGAACCTCGGCCAGTACGATCAGGGCTTCGATCAGATCATCGATACCTGTGCCGGTTTTCGCCGATACTTTCAAAAACTGCACGTCGCCACCCCATTCTTCGGGCACGACATTCAGTGTGGCCAGTTCCTGCATGACGCGATCAGGGTTGGCTTCCGGCTTGTCGATTTTATTCAGCGCGACGATCATCGGCACGTTGGCGGCACGGGCGTGCTCTATCGCCTCTTTGGTTTGCGGCATCACACCGTCATCGGCAGCGACGACGACGATGACGATGTCGGTGACTTCGGCGCCGCGTGCCCGCATGGCGGTAAAGGCGGCGTGACCCGGTGTGTCGAGGAAGGTGACGGAGCCGTGATCGGTTTTGACCTGGTAGGCGCCAATGTGCTGGGTAATGCCGCCCGCTTCGCCAGCGGCGACCCGGGTTTTGCGGATGTAGTCCAGCAGCGATGTCTTGCCGTGGTCAACGTGGCCCATGATGGTGACGATGGGTGCGCGCGCCAGCAGTTTGCGCTGATCGGCTTCGCCAAGCGCTTCGGCCAGCATTTCCTGTTCGAAGTCGTCCTCGCTTTGCATGATGGGAGTGTGCCCCATTTCTTCGACCAGAATCACCGCCGTTTCCTGATCGATCGGCTGGTTGATGGTGGTCATGATGCCGAGTTTCATCAATTGTTTGATGACTTCGGCTGCCTTGACGTTCATCTTGGCCGCCAGATCGGACACCACGATGGTTTCAGGGATGGTGACATCCATCTTTGTCGGCAGCGCAGGTTTTTCGAACTTGTGACGGGCTTGCAATTCGATTTCGAATTCCGGTTTTTCCCGGCGCGATGCCTGTTTCTTTTTGCCTTTGCCGGGTGGTGGGCCGCTGCGGCGGGCGCCATCGCCTGCGTCGGCGCCTGCGGTCGGCGCAGCCGGACGACTGGGTTTGAATTCCGGTTTTTTCTTGTGCAAGGTTTGCTGTTTGGCGGCTGCGGCCTGGCGGACTTTTTCCGCGTTTTTTTCGACCGCAGCTTCCAGTCGACGTTTTTTCTCTATTTCTTCCAGTTGCTCCGCAGTCAGTTCCGGGGCTTCAGGCTTGGATGGTTCCTGTTTGGCAACCGTTTCAGTCTGTACATCCGCCGGTGTTTTTGCTGCGCGCTCGGGTTCCGGGGTTGTATCTGCAAGCGGTTTGGCGGTGTCTGATTCGAAGGTTTTGCCGGATTCTTCGGTTTTAGTTTCTGCAGGTGGAAGGCTGGTTTCTGCTGTGACAACCTGTTTTTGACGGCTGGCTTCAACGGCTTCCGCCGCTTGTTTGGCGCGTTCGGTTTCTTTCAACTCGTCGCTGCTCGGCGCTTCGCTACGTTTGATGTAGGTTTTTTGTTTGCGAACTTCGACACTGACGGTTTTGGCAGCAGTGCCAGGTGCGGTTTGCACTTTCAGTTCCGTGCGAGTGCTGCGCTTCAGCGTAATGCGTTTCGGCGCGCCGATTTGCTGGTCGGTATCGGATTTTCCGTGCAGACGGCGAAGATGGGCCAGCAGCTTGCCTTTTTCGTCTTCGGTGATGATGTCGTCGGGATGCCGGGCGTCGAGACCGGCGTCTTTCAATTGTTCCAGAAACCGGTCGAGTGGCGTGTTGACGGCACTGGCTAATTCCTTGACTGTTTTATCGCTCATTTCGTCCTCCTGTCTTAGCCCATGTTCTCGGCGAACCAGGATTCGCGAGCTTTCATGATGAGTTTGCCGGCGCGTTCTTCGGTCATGCCGGTGAAACCGAGAATGTCGTCGATTGCCAGTTCGGCTAAATCGTCGCGGGTGACGATGCCTTTTGCCGCCATTTCGTGGGCGAGTTTGTCGTCCATGCCGTCCAGCGTTAGCAAGTCGTCGCTGGGTTGTGAGGTTTCGATTTGCTCTTCGGATGCAATGGCCTTGATTAACAGGGCGTCTTTGGCCCGGCTGCGCAAGGCTTCCACCAGTTCTTCGTCGAAACCTTCGATCTCCAGCATTTCATCGACCGGGATGTAGGCGATTTCCTCGATGTTGGTCAAGCCGACATCGACCAGAACATCAGCGATTTCTTCATCGACATCCAGTAATTCCATGAATTCTTTTCTGGCTTTGGCGGTGATTTCGTCCTGATTTTTATCGACTTTCGAGGCATCGAGAATGTTGAGTTCCCAGCCGGTCAGTTCCGAGGCCAGACGCACGTTCTGGCCGCCGCGACCGATGGCTTGCGACAGGCTGTCGGTGGTGACGGCAACATCCATGCTGTGCTTGTCTTCATCGACCACGATGGACTGTATCTCGGCCGGTGACATGGCGTTGATGACGAATTGCGCTTCGTTGGGATTCCAAAGAATGATGTCGACGCGCTCGCCGGCCAGTTCGTTGGAGATGGCTTGTACGCGCGAGCCGCGCATGCCGACGCAGGCACCGACCGGGTCGAGGCGCGGGTCGTTGGTCTTGACGGCAATTTTGGCGCGCGAGCCAGGGTCGCGTGCGGCACCCATGATGCCGACCATGCCTTCGCCCACTTCGGGTACTTCCAGGCGAAACAGGGCGATCAGCAATTCCGCCGCGGTGCGGCTGACAAACAATTGCGGGCCGCGTGGTTCGGAGCGAACGGCTTTCAGGTAGCCGCGTACACGGTCGCCCATGCGAACCGGTTCTTTCGGGATCATGTCCTCGCGGGCAATGTAGGCTTCGACATGGCCACCCAAGTCCAGGTAGACGCTGCCTTTTTCGATGCGTTTGACGATGCCGGTGACGAGTTCGCCGACGCGATCCTGGTAGGCTTCGACGATTTTACGGCGCTCGGCTTCGCGTACTTTCTGGATGATGACTTGTTTCGCGGTTTGTGCGGCAATGCGGCAAAATTCGACCGATTCGATTTCTTCCTCGGCGAAGTCGCCGACCTGCGCGTCGGGGTTGTCGATGTGCGCCACTTCCAGCAGTATTTGCCAGCTTGGGTGTTCGACATCGCCGTTGATGTCGGGGTTGGCGTCCACGATGAGCCAGCGGCGATAGGTTGTGTATTCGCCGGTTTGACGGTTGATGGCGACGCGGGCTTTGATAGGATTATCGTAACGTTTGATGGTCGCCGCTTCCAGGGCGGATTCGATGGCCTGAAAAATAATTTCTTTACTGATGTCTTTTTCGTTGGCAAAAACATCAGCAACCAACAGAATTTCTTTATTTGCCATTGCGTCCTCCTTTTTTGATTTGATAGTCCGGCACCAGTCGAGCCTTGCTCATGGATTGAAACGGTACTTTGACGGTTTGTTCGGCGTCTTGCAGAACGATGGCATTGTCTTCGATTGCCTGAATGACACCGACGATTTTGCGGCGTTTTTCAATGGGCTTGAACAGGCTGATGTTGACGGTGTTGCCAATGAATCGCTGGAATTGACTGAGCTTGAAGAAGGGTCTGTCTTCACCGGGTGAGGAGATTTCCAGTTGGTATTCGCCTTGTATCGGGTCTTCGACGTCGAGTACGCCGCTGATTTGATGACTGACTTTGGTGCAGTCATCCAGCAAAATGCCATTAGGGCTGTCGATGTAGATGCGCAGCATGCCATGCTGTGGGTGCGGGTTGTATTCGATGCCGACGCATTCGTAGCCGAGTCCTTCGACCAGGGGTTCGATCAAGTTCACCAGATGCTCTGGAGCCTGTTTCATGTTTTGTGTTCGCCTTACTTCAAACAAAAAAAAAAGAGCCTCAGGCTCTTCCATAAACAACCTAAAAATATCCCACGCCTGATAAATCCCATAAAACAAAAAACCCCATGAATGGGGCTGTTTGACACACCGGACAAGCATGGTGCCCAAGGACAGAATCGAACTGTCGACACGAGGATTTTCAGTCCTCTGCTCTACCGACTGAGCTACCTGGGCGTTCAAAACTTTTCGATAACCTGGCGGCTAACGACTTGGGCATTCTATCCAACGAATTGGGATTAGGCAATCAGTTTTTCCCGTATTTTCTCGGAACTGTTGAATCGAGAGGGGTTTTTGTCGGCAGGAATGTGCAGCGTGCTGCAACAAGTTGCCCGGATTGCTCCGGGCAATGATGATTGGCGGCTATTTACAATCGAATTGTCGGGGCCAATCGCGGTAATTGAAGACCTGGCCTTCTTTGCGTACCTGGGCGACGGCGTTGAGATCGAGATCGGCGTACACCCATTGGGTCTTGTTGTAGTCGCCGATGGCCAGAATGCCATTGTTGGGGAATCCTCGGTCGACAGCTGTGTAAATCGCCGCTGCGCCGCAGTTGACGTCGACTGCTTCCGACCACTCGGCATTGCCTACCAGGGATGCCTGTACGACATAGCACTGGTTTTCCAACGCCCGCGACTGGCAGCCAATGCGCACCCGGTAATAACCGGCTTCGGTGTCGGTGCAGCTTGGTACCAGAATCAGGGTGGCTCCGCGCTCGGCTTGCTGGCGGGCGTAGTGCGGAAATTCGCTGTCATAGCAGATGTTGATTGCCACCTTGCCGAATGCCGTGTCGAAAACCTTGATATCGAAGCCCCGGGAAATATGCCATTGCTCGTTTTCGAAGCGGGTCATGGTCAGCTTTTCCTGGTAATCGATATCGCCTTGCGGTGTGAAGAAGTAGGCGTGATTGCGGAATTCGCCGCTGCCGTGCTTGACCGGGTAGGTTCCGGCCTGGATGTAAACCTGATGCATCATTGCCAGCGACTTGAATAAATCGAGGTACCGCGGCAGCAGGGTTTGCAGGGCGTCCAGTTGGCCGGACAGGGACGAGTAAACAGTTTTGGGAAACAGGGATGCCAGTTCCATGCAGGCGTATTCTGGAAATAGCAGGATGTCGGCCTTGTTGTTGGTGGCTTCTTCGGTCCATTGGCGAGTTTTGGTTTCGAAGTTTTCCCAGGTTTCCAGGAAGCTGACGTCGTATTGAGCGCTGGCAATTCTAGGCATTGCTGTCCTCCTTCAGCCAGAACGTCATGGGTTTGGGCGTTTCTGCCTCGTCGTCCAGATCTTTCCAGGTGTAAGTGGTTTTCAATTCCGGGTGCTTGACGTAGCCGCGTTTGCGCCAGAATGCATCCAGCGGCACGTAATCCGCTGGGCGGCGCGGGTGGTCGGCGGGGCGCTCGACGCAGCAGAAGGTGATATGTTGAAAGCCGCCCAGGTCTTCGGCGTGGGCTTCGCGTTGCTCGAAGAATTTCACGCCTATGCCTAAGCCGCGATAGTTCTTGTTCAGCACCGATTCACCGCAGTAGAACACTTGATCGGGATCGTATTTGCGTTCGATGAACGCTCTTTTGACGTCGTCGGTTTCGTATTTCAGTGGAATCGCCGTCGACGCACCGACGATTTTGTCGTCGTCGAATGCCAGCACGATCACGCTGTCCGGGCAATCGATATAGGTTTGCAAGTATTTTTTCTCGTACTCGTAGTCGCCGTCATACAGGTAAGGAAAGTCACGAAATACTTCGATACGCAGGCGTGCCAGTTCAGGAATGTACTGAATCAGCGATTCGCCGCTCAAACGTTGGATGCGGATGTCTTTGTTCATTTGAATGGTCTGCCAGAAAGAGGGATGTCAAGTGAGTTGTAACGAATAACCTGGGGTTATTGTATTTCAGGTCGGCCTAGATTGTCGGTGCTGTGCGGGATAAGCTGA
>Ga0048259_101346_pt1 | contig 10924 bp, 11 predicted proteins | sample SubbioQV12_Dec13_FD_54352 | JGI IMG/M metagenome (GOLD analysis project Ga0048259, IMG submission 54352) | Serpentinite rock and fluid subsurface biosphere microbial communities from McLaughlin Reserve, California, USA - QV1.2_Dec13... | ecosystem: Environmental > Terrestrial > Deep subsurface >... | reverse complement strand
GACTCGTTGGGGTTAGAACAGATACCCTGTTTAATGCAAGAAGAACGATTGGGCCGCAGAGTTGACCACTTCGGACAGCGGTGCGGGGTAGATACCCAAGAATAAAGTCACCGCCATGGTAATGATCAGGGTTACCGCAACCGGGCTGGGTAACTCGATCGGTGTCGGGTCAACCGGTTTATCCCGATACATGACCAGAGCCACATTCAGATAGTAGTAAACCGACACCATGCTCATCACCAGACCTAGGATCACCAGCCATAAATGGCTTTCAACGATAGCCATAAACAGATAGAATTTACCCACGAAGCCAGCTAAGGGAGGTATCCCCGCCATGCTCAGCATGGCCACCACCAACACGGCCGCCATTAGCGGTGAGCGCTGGCTGAGCCCGGCATAGTCCTTAAGCTCATCACTACCTGTTCTAGTGTAGAAATACGTAACTACTGTAAAGGCTGCAACAGTGGCAAATACATAGATGAAAGAGTAGAACATGACACCCTTGACACCTGCCTCGTTGGCAGCCACCAGACCCACCAGGATATAGCCTGCCTGGGCAATACCTGAATAGGCTAGCATCCTTTTGATATTAGTCTGTGGTATGGCAACCAAGTTACCTAGCAGGATGGATACCGCCGCCAGAACGGCAATGATTAACACCCACTGCTCCCAAGCACCCGGCAGCGCACCTACAAAGATACGCAGCATGATGGCAAATGAAGCCGCCTTGGAGCCCATGGCCAGGAACGAAGTGATCGGCGTGGGTGCACCGTGGTAAACGTCAGGCGCCCACATGTGAAATGGCACTGCCGATATCTTAAAGCCCAGGCCAGCCACTAGCAGCACAATAGCCAGAACCATGGCCGGACTCGCCGGCTGCGCCGCTACAATGCGGGCAATTTCTCCGATGATGATGGTTCCGGTAAGGCCATAAATCAGGCTCATCCCGTAAAGCATCACTGCGGAACTTGTACCGGCCAGGATCAGATACTTGATGGCCGCTTCCACCGACTTACCGTCGGTTCTTTTAAAGCAAACCAGGAGGATAAAGGTGATGGTCATCAGTTCCAAGCCTACATACATGGTGATGAAGTCACCGGCCGAAGCCATGATCATCATCCCCAGGGTAACCATAATCAGCATACTGTAGTACTCGCTCTGATTCCCCATGTCATCCACATAGCGCATGGAGCCAAGAATCACCAGCATAGCTGCCAGCAGGAAGGTTACCTTGAAGAACAAAGCGTACCCGTCTACGATGAACATGCCGCCCAGCAAGGTGCCCTGGCTGCCCCACATGGATATGGTAACCCCCAGAATGCCGGCCAGACCTAGCAGGCTCAGCCACCCAAAGCCGTGCTTGGACGCGCTACTGGGCACAATCAGGCCCATGATTAGAATCGCTATGCCAAGGAAAGCAGTGAGCATTTCGACTGTTAATAAAGAATAATCAATGGCTGGCATCTAGAACTTCCCCCCTAACTGCAGCACGCTGTTAATCTCGGCATAGAGAGGAACAACGCCGCTGTTTATCATATCAAACAACAGGGAGGGGAGTATGCCGCCCACCACCAAAACGGTACCCAGCACCACTAACGGTACCAGTTCCGGGCCTTTGATGTCTTCCAGATGGTCAAATTCCGGCCGCGGCGGTCCGAACAGGGTATTGGCGCCGGCCCTCAACACATACAGGGCGGTGATGATAATACCGGCAATACCGATTACAGCCAACCCTCCAAAGTTATTGAAGGCACTGACGAAAATGACGAACTCGGGAATGAAGCTGATTAATCCCGGCAGACCCAAGGAGGCCATAGCAGCCATCATAAAACCAACTGCCAATTTGGGGGTCTGTCGGGCCAAACCACCCATATCCGGAATCCATCGGGTATGAGTCTTCTCATAGATGAAGCCGATCATGGAAAAGAATAGAGCCGACATCACACCATGGGCAAACATGTTGGCTACGGCCCCGTTAAGACCGATGATGTCCAGACAGGCTACCGCGATCAGCACATAGCCCATGTGACTGACACTGGAGTAACCAACGACATACTTGAGGTCTTTCTGGGCCAGAGCTCCGAAGGCCGCGTAGGCCACACCCGCGATACCGAGCACCGCAATTACCGGCGCCCAGAACTGAGCACCAATCGGCAGGGAAAGTACGGCAATCTTGATTAAGCCGTAGCCACCAATTTTTTTCAGCACACCGGCGTGAATCATACTCACTGCTGTAGGAGCACCGGCGTACCCGTCTGGTGACCAGGAGTGGAAGGGCCACATGGAAATCAGTGAACCGAAGCCGAAGGCCATCAAGGCAAAGATCCAGATCTGGTCAAACCTTGATAACTGCTGCGCCGCCGCCGCAATACCGGCAAAGCTAAAGTCGGGTACACCAGTTAGTGCTACCGTCTTCACGTACAGCGCAACTACGGCTGCCAGCAGGAAGGCGCTACCGATGAGCAGGTAAATGGTCAGCTTCATACCTGCATATTCCTTGGTAACCCGCTTGGAGCTACCCCAGATGATTACCATAATATAGATAGGAATTACCACCACTTCGTAGAACAGCAGGAAGATGAACAGGTCGTGGGCGATAAATGTTCCCATTACACCGGCAATCAGGATTAGCAGCAGGATGAAAAACTCCCGCGGCCGGTTTTCCAGGTTCCAGGAGGCAAAGATGGCCGAGAAGCCAATCAGGTTGGTCAATAGCAACATCGGCAGGCTAATCCCGTCCACCGCCAGGAAAAAGGTAACGCCAAGGTCCGGGATCCAGGGGTAGCTGTAGCCGATGGCAAACTGCAAACCACCGATGCTTTGGTCGTATGCAAAGTACGCATAAAGACTCATAATCATCGAGACAAACATCCCAATAGCAGCAACACACTTGATTAGCTTATGCTCCTCTTTGGGAATAAAGATCATGATTAAAGCCGCTGCCACGGGAGCCAGTAGAATAATGGGCAGGATTGGGAAACTCATCTACATCACACCTCCCAGTATCAGGCTGGCGGCGGATGGGCCGGTAAAGGCCATGAGAATAGCGATAGCCAGGATGCCCAAGAAAAACACCAGGGCATAATTCTGCAACCGGCCCGTCTGGAGTACCCGCAGGCCCTCACCGGACAGTTTGGTTACACTGCCAAAGCCGTTCACGATACCGTCCACCACATAGATGTCGAACAGATAGAAGAACTTAGCCGCATTATCTACGACGGTGTGGTTGAACCACAGATAAAGTTCGTCAACATAGTACTTATTGTATGACAGGGTATGGATGCTTCGGTACTGTTCAGCTAGTGAGTGGGCCAAGGCTTTGGACTTGTCGGCACAATACAATTTGTAGGCCAGGAAAATACCGGATGCTCCCACCAGGGCCGATGTAATCATCAGCGGGTAATTGGGGTCAAGAATAGGGGGATATCCAAAATAAATCCATTTGGCCCAGATGTTATGCCACGGAGTGCCAATCCAGCCCACCGTAATAGCTCCAATAGCCAGTACCACCAGAGGCAGGGTCATGGTCCACGGGGACTCGTGGGGGTGATTCTCGGGCTTCTCGTCACCGAAGAAGGCCAGGAAAATCATCCGCCACATGTAAAAGGCGGTCAGGAAGGCTGTAAACAGGGCCATCGCAAACAGCACATAATAGATGCCTGAGATATGGCTGCCGGCCAGCATGGTCTTCAGCAAGATTTCATCTTTGCTCCAGAAGCCAGCCAGGGGCGGGATACCAGCAATGGCCAGACCACCTATGACAAAGGTCCAACCGGTAATGGGCATCTTTTTGATCAGGCCGCCCATCTCCCATACGTCAGCCTTGTGGTGCAGGGCGTGCAACACACTGCCGGCACCAAGAAACATCAGCGCCTTGAAGAAAGCGTGGGTCCACAGGTGGAACATACTGGCGGTAAGACTGCCTACGCCCAGGGCCAACATCATAAAGCCCAGTTGACTAACGGTGGAGTAGGCCAGGATGCGCTTGATTTCCCGCTGAGTCACAGCAATTGATGCCGCAAACAGGGCGGTAAACGCACCTACGATGGCAATCATTAACATGGCTGAAGGCACTTCAACAAACAAGAACATGGTCCTTCCCACCAGGTAGACACCGGCTACGACCATGGTGGCCGCGTGGATCAGGGCGCTGACCGGGGTGGGGCCTTCCATGGCGTCCGGTAACCAGACGTGCAGCGGAAACTGGCCGGACTTACCGATGGGTCCGATGAATACCAATACCGCAATCAAGGTCATCATGCCAAAGGTGGTATACAGCTCGAAGTTTTTAATCATTCCGCTAAGCTCAACCAGGTTCAGGGTGCCAAACACCAACTGCAGGGACAAAATCCCTAACAGCAACCCAAAGTCCGCCACCCGGCAAGTGACAAAGGCTTTTTTGGCCGCCTCCCGGGCCGAGATCTTGTGGGTGTAGAACCCAATTAGCAAGTAGGAACACAGGCCCACCAGTTCCCAGGCGATGAACATCTGCAGCAGGTTGCTGGACAACACCATCAGCAACATCGAGGCACCGAACAAGGACAGGTAGGAAAAGAATACTGAATAACCGGGGTCACCCTTCATGTATCCCACTGAATACAAAAAGATCATGGTTGCTATGAAGGTTACCATAAAAGTCATCATGGCCGAGGTGGGATCCAACTGGATACCCACTTGAATTGCAAGGTCCGGCGCTCCAGGAAGTCCCATGGAGAACCAGGTCAGGTCGTAAACCAAAGGATATTTTGCAAAATGATGGTTAGTAAACACTCCGTATGCCGCCAGCGTGGCAAAGACGCAGGCCAGAGCCATCGAACCGACGGCCACCACTGCGCTCAACATGGGCCACGGCCTGGTAAGAAATACTATAACCAGGAAGGCGAGGGCGGGCAGGAGCGGCACCAGCCATGCGTTATATAACGCAAATTCTACCATTTTTCAATCAGCACCTACCTTCACTCTTCGAGAATCTTACCATTTCAGCCAGTCCAGGTCATCCAGGTTAACCGTCAACTGGTTACGGTAGATAGCAATTAGAATTGCCAACCCTACGCCAACTTCGGCTGCGGCCACGGTGATGACAAAGATGGAAAAGATCTGGCCGGTAAAGTCCATCGGCGTGATAAACTTGTTGAACGCCAACAAGTTGATCATTACCGCTGCCAGCATGATTTCAATGCACAGCAGGACTGTAATGGCATTACGTTTGACCAGCACACCGAATAAACCGATACCAAACAATAGTGCCGACAGCACAACGTAATGGGTCAGGCTAATTGTTGTTAGCATTAGCCTTCACCTCCTTGGCGATCATGATGGCACCGGTTAAGGCAATGGTCAGCAGTATAGCTGCCGCCTCAAAGGCAACAAAATACTTGGTTAACAGCAGTTCAGCCAGATAGCTCATGGTGTCTTCAGGGACAGCAGTCACGGGGATGACATCCAGAGTCCAGGTCGTCGCCGTAAAAAAGGCCAAAACCGCGACGGTCAGGGCCACCACGGCGCCCCCCACCTTGAGCTGGTTATTGAATATGTTGGTCAACTTCATATTACGCCGCTGGATCAACATAACACCAAAGACGATCATGATACACACGGCGCCAGCATAGACAAAAACCATCACCGCCGCCAGAAACGGAGCGTCCAGCAGCAAAAACAGCGCAGCCACGGCAATAAAGGTTATTGCCAAAAACAAAACAGCGTGCACAATGTTAGGCATGAAGACCACCATCAAGGCACCCAACAAGATAACAGTGGCGATGACGAAAAATGCCTGGGCGGTTAATATGTCATAAATCAAATTCATATCCATATCTATTTCTGACCCTCCTTATCCGGGGCCTTACCGGCAGCCACTTCCTTTTTAGCTTTGGCTGCCTTTGCACCGGCCTTGGGTTCGGCCTTGGCGGCGGGCTCCTCTTCCTCAACTGGTTGCGGGGGGGCCTCCCTTTTTACCAAAGTCATCAGAATATTGTCGTGATGGTACTGGCATAAACGAAAGTCCTGGGTAAACTTCAAGGCATCCTTATTACACGATTCAACACAAAGACCGCAGAACAGGCAGTACTGAATGTCCATCAGGTATTCGGTCAAATACTGCTTTTTGCCCACCTTTTCCTTTTTAAGACTAATCACCTTATTCGGGCAGGCGTTTACGCACAGACCGCAGGCAATACAGGCGTCCGGATCAAGCTTAAACTTACCGTGGAACCTTTCCGGCACTGGATGCTGCTGCTCAGGATATTGGACGGTAAACTTCGGCGCCCAAAATTCCCTCATAGTAATTTGCAAACCCTTTAATAACCCTTTTCCAAACATGCAATCACCACCCTAACGCCCGGTAGATGTAAACACCAATACCGGTTATAAAGATGTTGGCCAGGGACAGGGGTACGAGTACTTTCCAGCCAAAACCCATTAATTGGTCAACCCTGATCCGTGGATAGGTCCAACGTAATTGCATGACGATGAAAATCATCAAGTACATCTTCAGGAAGAACCATACCCAGGAAGGAATAAAGGTCCAGCCAAATGGAGCCAGCCAACCTCCCAGGAAAACAATCGTGGCCAAGGCTGAAATCAGCATCACGTTGGCGTACTCAGCCAGGAAGAACATAGCAAAACCCATGCCGCCGTACTCGGTAAAGGGGCCGCAGATAATTTCCGATTCCCCTTCCACCAAGTCGAAGGGACATCGGTTACACTCAGCCACGGCGGCGGTAAAGTAAATCAGGAAGGCAATGGGCTGTACGAAGATGAACCACATATGCGCCTGGGCTTCAATAATCTTGGTTAGCGACAAGGTTCCGGTGATCATAACCACACCCAGCAGGGACAGCACTAGGGGTAATTCATAGCTCACCATCTGGGCCACTACCCGCATACTACCAAGCAGCGAGTATTTGTTATTGGAGGCCCAACCGCTCATCCAGAACATCATGGTCGACAAGGAAGCAATGGCAAAGAAATAAAATAGTCCAATATTCATGTCGATGGCCACCATGTTTTGCCCGAAAGGTACCACGGCAAAAACCATCAGTGGCGGAATAAAAATTAGACATGGCGCCAGTATAAAGACAACTTTATCCGCATCCTTGGGGATGGGGATTTCTTTACTGATTAACTTACCGATGTCCGCCGCAGTCTGCAAAAGACCCTTGGGTCCTACCCGGTTGGGACCAATCCGGGCCTGCATAAAAGCAGCGACCTTACGCTCCATGTAAACTAACCATAGGGCGTTTATTAGGATAAATACCAGGATGCCCACGAGCTTTACCAGCATCAGCAAGGCATCGTTCCAGACCCCGGTCAGGCCGACGCCGCTGAGCGTGTTTCTAAGCCCCTCAGCTGCACCCACAAATAAATTTTCCATACCTCTTCTCCCCTATGATCCTGTTTTTGCTAACAGTCCACCTCACCCAGGACAATATCAAAACTGCCCAGGATCGCAACAATGTCGGCGATTTTCCAACCAGGACACATTTTGTCCAGCATACCCAAGTTGATAAAGGACGGCCGGCGCACGTGCACCCGATAGGGTTTATTGCTTCCATCACTGACCACATAGTAGCCGAGGATGCCTTTGGCACTCTCAATCTCGTGATAGGCCTCCCCCTTAGGCGGCTTAATCACCTTGGGAACCTTAGCCATTATGGGGCCGTCAATTTCCTTGATTTGCTCAATGGCCTGCTCAATAATCTTCACAGATTGGGCCATTTCCAGGAATCTGCAGTGAAAACGGTCAAAGCTGTCGCCCCGCTCACCCAGGGGTACTTCAAAATCAAACCGATCATAAATACCATAAGGTCTTTGCTTACGTAAATCGAAGTTAATACCTGTTGCACGCAGGGGTGGCCCGCTAAAACTATAATTAATGGCTTCCTCTGCTGACACCGCACCAACAAACTTTGTACGGGCCTGGAAGATTTCGTTACCAGTAATCAGCCCGTTATACTCTTCAATATATTCTGGCATCATTTTCATCAAATTGGATAACTTATCCAGCCAGCCCTCAGGAAAGTCCTCGGATACACCGCCGATCCTCATGTAACTGAAAGTCATGCGGGAACCGCAGAGTTCCTCAAAAAGATCCATGACCCGCTCCCTTTCCCGGAAGCATAACACAAATCCGGTAAGACCACCGATGTCTAGAGCATATACTCCGGTTGCCAGTAAGTGACTGGCCAGACGGTTCAACTCCCCGGTGATAATCCGGATATATTCGGCCCTCTCAGGCACCTCTACACCCATTAATTTCTCTACTGTCTGGACATATCCCAGGTTCATCAGCATGGCAGCCATGTAGTCCATCCGGTCGGTATACGGAATAACCTGGGTATAGGTCCGTGACTCGGCCAATTTTTCAATGCCCCGATGCAGATATCCGCAAATCGGCACGGCCTTGACCACGGTTTCCCCATCCAGCGTCATGATAATCTGAAACACACCATGGGTAGCGGGGTGCTGGGGACCAAAGTTCAGGACATATTCTTGAGTTCTCATTCACCACACCTCTTAATCCCGTAATTAAGGGTTTTTACCTGCCACCCACCCATTCATAGTCCCTACGCAATGGATGTCCATCAAATCCGTCGTGAAGTAGAATGCGCTTAAGATTGGGGTGACCGGTAAAAACTATGCCCAGCAGGTCGTACACTTCCCGCTCCTGCCAGTTGGCCCCGCCCCAGATTGGAAATACTGAGTCTAATACTGGTTTGTTGCGGTTTACCACAGTTTTTAACATTATGGAATACCCGTGTCCGATGGAATTAAGGTAGTAAACAACCTCAAACTTGGCCTCATCAGGGTAATCTACGGCAGTAAGGTTACTTAGATGGTCCAAGTCATAGGAGTCTTTTAATTCCTGCATCAAACCAATTAAAGCTTCCCCGGGCACCATCACGGTAAGTTTTTCGTCAACCTCAATCTGCGGGTATTTTTGCTTTAACTGCTCAATGATACCGGGTAAATCCAGGGCCGTTGCCGTCTCCTGTTCAACTTCCCCAGTCATTTCTTCAGTTGCTTCAACAACATGCTCACTCATGGTTAACGATTCACCACCTTAGGATCCAAGATCTTAGCCTTCAACATCATAAAAGCATCGAGTACAGCATCGGGCCGCGGCGGGCAGCCAGGTACAAAAACATCTACCGGAATCAGCTTGTCTGCTCCGGGAACTACATAATATGAATCCACAAAGGGACCGCCTGAGATAGCGCAACTGCCCACGGCAATCACCCACTTCGGTTCGGCCATCTGGTCGTAAAGCCTGACTACAAAGGGAGCAGCCTTTTTGGTTATCGTTCCCGCCACAATCATAACATCAGACTGGCGCGGTGACCCACGCACTACTTCATAACCAAATCTGGCCAGATCATACCTTGGCCCGGCGGCTGCCATCAGCGCCTCAATAGCACAGCAGGCTAAGCCAAAGCCTAGGGGCCAGATGGAGTGCGCCCTGGCGATGTTCAAGATTTTTTCCAGGGGCGCCAGGTGGATCACCCGTTTAATCTCGTTAACTACTGCTGGATCCTTAGTCAATTGTTCAATCTGATTACATTCATCTTTTACTGCCACTCTAACGCACCCTCCTTCCACGCATACCATAAGCCGGCAACCAGAATTGTGATAAATATGATCATCTTAATAAAGGCACGTAACCCAAGTTCTTGGAATGCCACCGCCCATGGGTAGAGGTAAATAATTTCTACGGCAAAAATCAACGATAGTAGAGCAAATAGAAAATAGCTGGTTCTAAATTGTACCCAGGTATCACCTATGGTACGCACGCCGCACTCATAGGGCTCTGCCTTAACAACGTGCGCTCGTCTGGGATGGATTAGAAAACTGGTCACCACGCCTCCTGCCCCAAAAACGATACCGACGGTCAGGAAGATAAAAACCGCCGTCCAGTCAGACATGTTCTCCCCCCTTTCTTTAATATAATTACACGAAGCCCTGCTGCTTTAGTTTACTTGCCTGCCGGGAAAAACTTAACTTGTGAAACAAATAACCCCCCGTTACGCAAGTACTAGCAAAGTTCGTGACCCGGGTCCCCACTTATTAAGACTCTATGCCGGACAAGAATTAAAAATAGCTCCGGCTCCTGAAAAAAGATTACGTTTACGTAATTACTTTTCTAATCTATAAACAGGTGCAAACCCCGCCCTGTGTAGGGGGCAAGGACCGTATTGTTTCAGTGCTGCCAGATGTCCGGGTGTACCGTAACCCTTATGGCGATCAAAACCATACTGGGGATACAAGTGATGGCACACCTCCATTAGCTTGTCCCGGGTGGTTTTGGCGATTATCGAAGCCGCCGCAATGGAGGCGCTGCGCCCGTCCCCACCCACCAGAGCTGTCTGTGGAACGTCCAGTTCAGGGATGCTAAAACCGTCTACTAAAACGTATTCAGGGCTGATTTCCAAGGCATTTACCGCCCGGCGCATGGCTACCAGGGAGGCTTGATAAATGTTCAAACGCAAAATCTCACTAACCGTGGACACACCGACAGCCCAGGCCAGTGATTGTTTCTTGATTTGCCAGGCCAGGGCCTCCCGCTTCGATGGGGTAAGCTTTTTGGAATCATTGAGATAGATGAGTTGCACGGGCAAATCAAAAATCACTGCGGCTGCCACAACCGGCCCAGCCAGGGGACCCCGGCCAGCCTCGTCCACACCTGCAATCACACTGTATCCCCGCTCACGCAGTGCATCCTCATAACTAAACAAAGCCGCCACCCGCCGGGTTTCATGCTGCCGGATTACTTGTTTCCGATGCAGCCGCTGATATAAATTTTTTACGCCGGCCCGGGGATCTTCAGCCATAGCACTGAGGAACTCCTCATCAATTGACTCAACCGTCATAACCAACTCCCGGATTTGTTCCACTAATAAGGATTTAAGGTCCAAGGGATAATTCCTCC
>Ga0048259_104361_pt1 | contig 10980 bp, 8 predicted proteins | sample SubbioQV12_Dec13_FD_54352 | JGI IMG/M metagenome (GOLD analysis project Ga0048259, IMG submission 54352) | Serpentinite rock and fluid subsurface biosphere microbial communities from McLaughlin Reserve, California, USA - QV1.2_Dec13... | ecosystem: Environmental > Terrestrial > Deep subsurface >... | reverse complement strand
ACACTTCTTGGTTTACCAGGTGGCCCTGGCCACCCTCACCCAACCTTACCGCCTGCTCAGCGGTCAGTTGCATCGTCTCTCCTGTACCGGTATGAGTCACCAACACCGCCCGGTTGGCTTCGGTCAGATCAAAGTGCAGGGGCTGGTTGTGTTTTTGAGCGGTCTCATTCAACTGCGTCACAGCTTTGAACAGAGCGTTCTCATCCACCCGCAGGGCAATCCCCTTTGCTTCAGCGACCCTTGAGTTGACGTCCCTAGCGGGGTCAAGCTGGCGGGGAAAAATATTGCCCTCGTTCATCAAGGCCTGTAGTCCGCCGTCACCGATTTTCATTACTACCCCTCCTCGTATAATAGTATTAGAACCACCGGACGACCAAAATCCCATTTAAGGGACAATATGGGTAATCCGGGTGGGTTCGGGAACCGGTTCCCACAGTACGGGTACCGAGGCCAACAAAAATCAACAGTCGATTCCACAGCGGGTACGGTAACGGTACCAGTCAGTCGCGCGACTACTGTATTGTGGATGATGTCTCTTTGTAATAGTTGGCCAACAGTACCTTTAATATGGTGGTGATGCTTAAGGAACTTGAAAACACGCGAATGTTACACATAATCCAAGCCCTGGTCGCCATAGTGCGAATGGGTGGTTAAGCCCTCTGAACCTTTTTATGGGCATGGATTGTTTTATTGATAATCTCTTTACCGGCCCCCCGGGTGCACTGTTTAGCAGTTACCTTGGCCGGGCCGGTTTTCTGTTACCTTTTTTAAGCCTATGGTTTTAATGATGTTATCTTTTTTTGCGCGAAGGTTGAACAGCATCCGTTGAGCGCGCGGTTAAGTTTTGCTTATTTTGCCAAGCAGTGTCTGGACATGGTTGCCATTTTGCGGGACAATGTGGCCAACGAGTTGGTATAGGGATATTTCTTATCTTCCTTGTGGAGCCTTTTGCGCTACTACTTCGTAAAGCCTGTTACCCTTGGTCCGCCGTCCTTTTCTAACCGCTGGTTGTACCCCTGGCTTTATGGTGATGGGACTTGCAGCTTCCCATTCATGCACCCACCTGGCCAGGTGAGTACTTATTACGAGGCTGAGTAAGGTGGTTCCCCAGGGGCACCCAGATCCTGTACCCTGCTTGATTTCTTTTTGATCGGAGGTGATTTCATGAGCAAACTTTTTGTCGGTATTGACGTAAGTCTGCGAAAGAACAATGTTCGCTGTATGAACAGCAATGGTGATACGGTGCGTAAATTTAACGTGCCCAATACTTTGGCCGGGGCGCAGGCGCTGGTTGATTATGTTGCGGAGGCGGCAGCCCTTAACTCCTCGCAGGAGGTGGTGCTGGGTTTAGAGGCTACCTCCAACTACGGGTATCACCTGGCCTCATTCTTTAAAAACTCGGAGAAGATGGCCCCTTTTTCACCGCAGGTCCACGTTTTAAACGCTCGAGTTGTACATCAGTTCAAGAAGTCTTATAACGACCTTCCAAAAAATGATGACGTAGATGCCTGGGTTATTGCGGATAAGTTGCGCTTTGGTCGCCTCCCACAGGAGGTTTTTATGGATGAGCGTTTCCTTGCCCTACAGCGGTTAACCCGCACCAGGTTTCACCTGGCTACGATGATATCCCGGGAGAAGACCTATTTTTTAAATAACCTCTTCTTGAAGTTCAGCTCTTTGCGACAGGAAAAGATTTTTTCTAACCAGTTCGGCGCCACGGCGATAGGGATAGTGCAAGAGTTTTTATCCCCGGATGAACTTGTTGCCATGCCCCTGGAGGAACTAGTGTCTTTCCTGGAGGAAAAGAGTAAGAACCGCCTAGTAGATTCACAAGAAGTGGCCAAGGCACTGCAAAAGGCAGCTCGCTCTTCATACCGCCTAAGTAAGTCTATGGCTGACCCGGTAAATGCCTCCATGGCCGCCAGCATCAGTGTCATCAAGGCCATGCAGTCTGAGATTAAAAAGTTGGATAAGCTCATTGCCATGCATCTTGAGGCTATACCTCAAACGTTGTATTCCGTTAAGGGTATCGGTCCGGTTTATGCTTCTGGCATCCTGGCTGAAGTGGGCGATATTAAGCGGTTTAAAAGTCATAAATCAGTGGCCAAATTTGCCGGTCTAGTGTGGAATGAACATCAGTCGGGTGAGTTTAAGGCCGAGGATACCCGGCGCATCCGCTCTGGCAATAAGTACTTACGCTATTATCTGGTAGAGGCAGCTAATCTGGTTCGGTTGCATGATCAGGAATATGCCTGCTTTTATCGGGCTAAGTACGATGAAGCCCATACTCATAAACATAAGAGAGCCCTCGTCCTTACCGCAAGAAAATTGGTCCGGCTGGTTTATGCTTTGCTGCGCACGAACCAGCTTTATACTCCCAGAAAGAGGGGTGATTAGACGCCTCCCTTAACATGGACTATTACCATAACCCAGATATTGTAAGTCAAAAATCTGGGCTTAGTTTGTTATGCTCTTTTTGACTTCTATATCAAAAACTTTTTCCAATTTGTTTTCAAATTAGGCTTGACATTATACCGCTGGGCTTTATCTCAAGAAGTGAAGCAAACTGGTTTGCAGGATTTGAGCACTGGAACCCAGGGCCGCCTGGTAGGTGAGGCTTTGCTGGGCCAGGTCGATACTTGCCCTTTCTATATGCACACCACCCAAATCCAGCTCAATTTGCTTCAGGCGTATTTCCTGGTCCAGAATCTGGTCCTTCACTGACTCAAAATGCCTGGTTCGGGCGCCAACCTGAACTCTTTCCTGCAGCAAATGATCCACTTCCTGCTGAACCCTTTCCAGTGCGTTGCTAACTCCCTCCGTGTTCCCTGAGTTCAAAGCGTCCCGGAGCTGAAACAGGGTACCGAACACACCATAGTATTGTGCACCATCGTCCAGCAGCGGCCCTGCTGCCACGGCTCCCCCAAAGGGACCCGTGGGCACGCCCTCACCAACCCCCGGGCCAGCTACTTTATAGCCTGTTCCAAAAGAAATCTCCCGGAAGATGTCTTGAAAGTCCCCCCGGTAGGTAATAATATCCTCGCTTCGTTGGAAGGGAGGCAGGTGATTCAGTTTACCTGCGAAGATGTACTTCCCCCCCAGGTCAGTGTTAGCAACATCCACCATGTTATCGACCAACTTATCCACTCGGGCGCCGATATAGGCCATATCCTCTTTCGTCAGGGTGCCGCTGGCCCCCTGGACTGCTAGTTCATTGGCATCGTGTAATATTTCTATAGCCGTGCCCAGGGCGGTGTCGGCGGCGTAGAGATAGGACAGCCCGTCATTGATGTTGCGCACGTACTGGACGCTGGCTTCCAAAGACCCCTGGAGGCTGAGCAGCCGGCTGACCACCGTGGGATCATCGCTGGGACGCAGTACCCTTTGCCCGGTAGCTATATTCTGTTGGGTGCGAGCCAGTTTTTGTACGTTGGTTTGAATATTGTAAGCAATGTTGTTACCAATCATTTTGTTAGTTATACGCATTATTTTTCACCTGCCTAGAATAGACGGTTTATGATTACATCCAGCATGTCGTCCAGGGCGGCCATCATTCGGGCCGAAGCCTGAAAGCCGTACTGGAATTGAATCATCCGGGACAATTCCTCGTCCAGGGAAACCCCGGCGACAGATTCCCGCAGGGATATAATCTGGGCACCGATGGCCTGATGGTTGGTTATTTGGTTCATGGCGGTTCTAGTTTTGGCACCTATTTCAGCCACCAAGCCCTGGTAAAACCCTTCCAAAGTCCCGTTATTGATTAGTTGGGTGCTGCGCAACTGCGCCACCGCCAGTGCCTGGTCACCATCAATTAGACTTAAGTCTTGTTGGATACTCACATTAACGTCAATGTCGGTTGAGTCATCCCCTGAAAAAAAGTCGGCATGGGCTTCATTAACCTTTTCAATAAGAACTTCCGCCAACTGGTTAAGTGAGTCTATGTAACCACTAACATCGGTTATGCTTTTCTGCAAGCCGGCCAAATAGCCGGTATTCCAGCCATCGAGGCTGACGGTTGAACCCCCAATGGATAGCTCAAACCAACCATCGTCAAGCACGGCGGTTACAGTTTGTTGCTGGTTATCATCAGCTATGAGTTCTTCGCCAAAAAGCTTGACCGTAACCATTCCGCCCGACTGGTCAGTGACTGTTAATTCGCCAAAATTGGACAGTTGATCCAGCAGCAGATCCCGACGGTCCATCAGGTCATTGGGCTGGCTGCCAACGGCTATAATCTTCTTAATGGAAGTGTTAAGCTCCGTTATTTCTTTAACGAGATCATTCAACTGGTCAAGCTGATCACCAAGCCGCCCACCTGTCACATTGTTAGCATCATCCAAATGGGCAATATTGTTACGGACATGATTCAACTGGCTGTGTGTTTGCCGGAATATGGAGGCCAGCTCCAAACCAGATTCCCGCACCGCCGCTTTCACCCCGGCATCCTGAGGGTTGTTATTAAGCTCGTGCCAATCATTAAAAAAATTGAGCATCACACTTTGAATGCCCCGGCCTACAGGTTCCGGGAAGATTATCTCGGTTTGCTGCGCCACATCCAGCTTGGCTTGCCAAAACCCTTCGGTGGCGGCGTTATCCCTGTACTGGTTGTCCAGGTACTCGTTTCTGATCCTCCTAATAAAATCAACAGAAACCCCGGAGCCTAACTGGCCCGGGTTCATCTGCCGGTTCAGCGACGGTACGCTGTGGGGGTGTGAGGCAGTATGCACCGCCTCCTGCCGGGAGTAGCCCGGGGTGTTGGCGTTGGCGATGTTGTGCCCGGTGGTATCCATAGACCGCCGGTGGGCCTGCAGGCCGCGGCGGGCGATTTCGATGCCGAAGAAAGTGCTGGTCATGGGCTAAGCCACCTCTAAACGGTTTTGTTTACCAAAACATTCCCCCCGGCCGGGCCGGTAAGGGAACCGGTGCCGCCATAGGTTTGCTGCGGTTGTAATAATCTAAGTAGATAATTATTCAGCCCGATGGCGTTATTAAGCAGGGTGTTGTTGGCGTTGTTCAGTTCCTGCAGGGTTAACAGCTTGGGCCGCAGCCGCCGGCTGATTTCCTTAAGGCCGGTCTTTAGTTCACCGGTTTCTGCCAATAGCAAAAGGGCCTGCAGTGAGACATCTTCCGGCAGGTCCAGTTGCTGTTCCAAGATTTGCTGGACACCCAGGCGATCATTTTCCAGGGTGGCCAGATCCCTGGCCAGGTCATTAATGATGTCTACCGCTGCCTGGATGGCTGCCAGGTCGTTGGCGAGCAGGGCGTCCTGCTGCCGCTGGGCGGTCACTAAAAGCTGGTCGACAACGTCTTCCTGACGGCCCAGTAATTCCAGCAGCTGATGGTAGAGCCCGTCACAGCTGTGGTTCATATTATACCTGCTTATCCAGCATCAGCTCTTTGATCATGCCATCAGCAATTTTACCGGCGGACGGGTGATAGGTGCCTGCTTGCACCCTTTTTTTGATGTCGGCCACCAGTTCCTCCCTCATGGCTGGCGATTGCTTCAGCACATCCATGTGGGCCTTTATGTCCCTGGCCTCCCGGGAAATCTCCACCCGGTCGGTACCCCGGTTAAGGCCACCTTTGACTGAGGCTTTGTTTTTGTCCTCATTTTTTCTGGCCTGAGCGGCGTACGTTTCAATAGCCTTGATGCCGTTACCGTTAACTTTCATAAGGCATCCCCTCTTTATAGTGTGTTCTTAGTATAACCTTCGGCACCGGGCAGAAAAAATTTAGACCTGGCGGATAATTTCCCCGGCAATTTTGGTCAGGGGCAGGACCGTGTCCGCCGCGCCGGCGTCGATGGCGGCCTTGGGCATACCGAAGACCACGCAGGTACTTTGGTCCTCGGCGATGGTGCGGCCCCGGGCGGCCTTGATTTCGGCCATGCCGGCGGCGCCGTCGCGGCCCATGCCGGTGAGCAGGACGCCCAGGGTGCGGTTGCCGTAGACAGCTGCCGCTGAGGTCATTACGCCGTCCACCGAGGGGCGAAAACTGCCGGGGGGCTGGGGCTTGACACCCGGGTTAAGCTGTACAGTGACCCGGCTGCCGCTGCGGTAAAAGGTTAAATCAAACCCGGCCGGGGCCACCAGCACGTGGCCGGGCAAGATGGCGTCGCCGTGCTCGGCGTGTTTGATTTTTACAGCCGAGGTTCGGTTCAGGTGTTCGGCCATGGGGCCGCTAAAGCCCACCGGGATGTGCTGCACCACCACCACCCCGGCGCGCAGTGATGACGGCAGGGCCGGCATGATTTTGTGCAGGGCGGAGGGGCCCCCGGTGGAGGAGCCGATCACCACCAACTCGGGCCGGGGACCCCCGTCGGTCACCGGAGGAGGAGCCGCCGCCCGGGCCGGCCTGGGGGGTACCGGGCGGCGATAACTGGTTCGGGTTAAGGACACCCGGGCGGCTACCCGCAGCTTGGTGACCAACTCAGCCAGCATGGCCTCGGTTTCCCCGGCCTTGGACGGTTTGGCCACAAAGTCCACCGCTCCGGCAGACAGCGCTTCCATGGTCGCCCTGGCTCCGCCGGTGGTGTGCGCACTTAGCATCACTACCGGTACCGGGTTTTCTTGCATCAGGCGGCTTACGGCTTCAAGCCCATCCATAACCGGCATTTCCACATCCATGGTGACCACGTCGGGCCTCAGTTTGCTCACCAGGGATAGCGCATCTTTCCCGTTGCTGGCGTTGCCCACCACTTTGATGTCCTGCTCGGCTTCCAGCGCCCGGGCAATCACCCGGCGCATGAGCACGGAGTCGTCAACCACTAGAACATTAATAGGCCGCTGCATAAGCAACTTCCTCGATCCCAGTTTCTTTAATCAGATGCCGTGCATCCACGATCAGGCCAACCCGCCCGTCACCTAAAATGGTGGCGCCGGAGAGCCCGGGCACTTGCCCGAGGTACACCCCAAGTGATTTAATCACGATTTCTTGCTCGCCGATTAGTTTGTCTACAATGATGCCGATGCGCCGGTCGCCGGAGCCCAGCACGACTACGGACAATTTTTCTTCATCACCGGCGGGTAAATCGTTGAAGATCTCCCGCAGGCGGAGCAACTGCAGCACCTTGCCCCTAACTACCACTACTGCACAGTGCCGTACATGCTTGATTTCCACCGGCCGGATGATGATGGTTTCAACTACGTAGATTAGGGGGAAAGCAATCACCCGGTCACACAACTCCACCATTAACGCTTTGATGATGGCCAGGGTCAGGGGCAGCTTGATGCTGAAGGTGGTGCCCTGGCCCGGTGTTGTTTTGAGCTCTACCGAACCGTTGATTTGCTCGATTTGGGTGCGCACAATATCCATCCCCACACCACGACCGGAGATATCGCTCACCGACCCGGCGGTGGAAAAGCCCGGGGCGAATATGTACTCCATGATCTCGCGCTCGCTAAGGCGGGCGGCCTGCTCGTGATTGCATAAACCTCTGTCGACTAATAGATGCCTGACATGTTCCTTGTCAATACCTTGCCCGTCGTCGGTAATGGTGATCATGATCTGACTTTCCACATAGGAGGCTTTCAGGTGAATGGTGCCGATCCTGGGCTTACCCGCCGCTGCTCTTTCCTCCGGGGTTTCTATGCCGTGGTCGACGGCATTGCGGATCAGGTGGATCAGGGGGTCACCGATAACTTCAATGACGTTGCGGTCCAGCTCGGTTTCTTTACCCTCTACTACAAAATTGATTTCCTTGTTCAGTTTCTGGGCCACATCCCGCACCAGTCTGGGCAGCCGGTTGAACACGTTGGCCACCGGCAGCATGCGCGCCTTCATGATTTCCACCTGGAGGTCACGGGAAACTTGGCTTAAGTGGCTGGAAATGTCCATAATGCTGTCAGCCAGATCACCGGAACCGTGCCGGTCCTCATATATTTCTGCAAACCGGTCCAGCCTGGTGCGGTCGATGACCAGTTCACCCACCAGGTTCATTAAAATGTCAAGTTTTTGGACATCCACCCGCACGGTTTTGATACTTTGCTTTTCTAGACCCTCGTTGTTGACAGATCCGTTTACAGGTGCACTTACGGTTTCGCTATTTGCCTGGTTAGCTGCCGGTGCGTTTGGGGCCACCGTGTCTTGAATATGCAGCGGGCTTACTTCTACGCTGCTGATTTCGGCGATTGACAGAACCAGGTTTTCTACCTGATCCAGGTCATCCCGGGTTAGGAAGATTAGGCTGAATTCCCGCTCAAAGCGCCCCTCCTGGATTTCTTCTGCAGTTGGTACGGATTTAATGATCTCACCGGCTTGCTGGAGGGTCTCAAACACCAAGTAGGCCCTTATTTCCTTCATCTGGCAGTCCGGGGCCAGCTGCACTCTGATGCTGGCCGCGTTGAAACCTCTTAACTCGGCCTCCCTGATGATGTCTTCAGTTATTTCATCGGTCTGGATCCTTTGGACCGACACAGCTGAATTAGCTGACTGGCTACCCTGGGGGGGGCCGGTAAACAGGGCATCCCCCGCTAGGAATCCTGTTAGCTTGGCCGTTACCGCTGATATGTCGGCGGTCAGCCCTTCGCCGGTAATTTCGCCCTGCAATTCCTTTAGGGTGTCCAGCGCCTCGAAAAGGGTGTCCACCAACTGGGTGGATATTTCCAAGCTGCCGCTGCGGATACGGTCGAACAGGTTTTCCAGTTCGTGGGTCAGTTTGGTCATTTTATCATAACCCATCACCGCCGACGAACCCTTAATGGTATGGGCGGCCCGGAATATTTCCTGGATGGCGGTGGTATGATCCCCCTTCCGCTCCAGGGACAGCAGGTTTTCATTGATTACCTGAATTTTTTCATCTAGCTCTTCCAAAAACATAGAAACTTCGGCGTCACTGAATAACATTAAACCACCCGCCCTTAGCTTACTTCTGCGGCCTGGGAATGAACCAGCCTAAGATCCTCAATCTCAGCCGCCCGCAAAATGCCGGTATAGTCAAGCAATATTACCATGCGCTCGCCATTTAGGATGATCCCTCGCAGGTAGTCGGAGTCAGTGCCGTCCAGCATAGCCGGGGGTGGCATGACGTCGGCAGTGGCAAATCTTAGCACTTCGGCTACGGAGTCTACAATCAAGCCCACGGTGGTTGTTCCAGTTTCCACAATGATGATGCGGGAATCAACAGTATGGTAGGAAATCATCAGGCCAAACCGGGCCCTAAGGTCCATGACCGGGATCACCCGGCCCCTAAGGTTGATAATCCCCTCCACGAAATCGGGTGTGCCGGGGAGTGCGGTTACGGTTTCCATGCGGATTATTTCAACCACGGCGCCAATCTCAATGCCGTAGGTCTGTCCAGACAACTGGAATACCACTACCTGTTCTTCCCCGGTTTTAGTGGTTATTGTCCCCATGATTAGGTCTCACTCCTTATTCTTCTCCCTCATCTGCCTTGTTTTGCCAGCACCGGCCGATGACCCTGTCAATACAACCTAAAGGATTATATTTCCATTGCCATCTAAACGTGCCTTTACCGATGAAGCTGTGGTCAGCACCTCGTACTTGCGGTTGCCCACCTGTAATAGTGTGCCGACGTGAACCACCCGGGCTTTGATGGTGGAACCGGAGTCCACCCTGGCAACGGTTACGGTACCGAAGGGCGCCCCCAGTTCGTTAACGGTTATCCCCTCCCTGGCATAAAGCTCCCCACCTCTAAAAACACCCCTGTTTTCAATTTTACCCATGGCAGTTAATCTGGAGTTAAGGCAGCCCTGACCATCAACAACAATACTCCCGGTGGCTTCCACCACCGAGTTGCGGATGCTGTTGATGCGGGCATTGGCCCGATGTTCTTTGAACTGGCGAATAAATTCGAGGCTGGCCTGGAGCTTAGTGTATACCTCTTTAAAACTCGTCAGGGAAAGCACTTTGATCCCGATCAAGCTTTTTAGGACGTCTGCTGCCGCAACCAGTTCCTCCGGCAGGTCAACGCTATACCGAAAAACTAACTTCTGGACCTGCTTCACCTTTTTGGGTACTTCGTGATACTTTTTATCCAGCAGGGTCATGACCAACTGGCCAAATCCCTTATCCCGGAAGGCATCCGAGGCGGCATACAACTGATTGATGTTTTGATCCATGTTTTTTAGCTGATTAAGTAACTCTTCAAATACTTTTTCAAAGGAGTTATAGGCGGCGATGATGCCACCGGCCCTGACGTTACTGCCGATGACACTCTTAACTACCAGGATATCGCCACCGGTAATAATTTTAGCATTGGAGACAAACCCGGCTACGCGTAATGTCTCAGTTACGTGGACTTCCATGGCGTCGGTTACATTACCGGTTATCTCCACGTTTCCCTTAAAGCGGATGTTACCGGTCTTGATGTCCACATCTCCATGATGCCGGTAGATTGGTTCTATACCTACCACGGTCACCCGGCCCCAGGTTTGGCTCCAGCACCGGCCACTGATTACACTTTTAACCCCCAGCCCTTCGTTACACAACTTTGTACCTTTACCAGCCCGCAGTTCCACCTTGGCCGGCTCTTTGGGGGGGATTTTATGCCCGGTTACGGCTGTTCCTTCGTCACCTGGCTTACCCGGGTGTTTAACGGCCAGCAGGGTACCCGGCTCCACCGAGGGGATGGAGAATCTTTCACGGTAATTTACCTTTTCAGCGCTGTTATCTTCCGGAGCGGAAGAGGTTTCATTAAAAAGCAGCTCCACCCTTTCGTCCACAGGTTGGCCGGGCGGTGTGCCTACGGCTGCTATTTGCATAGAACCGGTACATGTGTCCATGATCCCGGCTACTGCTCCTTCCATAATACCGTAAACAACGCCATGATCCCGCAGTCGGCCCATTAACTCTGCCATGGTCCAGGGATAATTGTTGGGGTTACTGATCTCCATAAAAGCCGAAAGTTTATCCTGACTGATGGTGATAACCGGTGATATTGGCACAGGGATTTCTTTTTGTTCTGCGGCTGGGGCCTTATTCTCTTTAGAATTCATTGTTGAATACCACCCCGGCTTTCCC
>Ga0048259_100840_pt1 | contig 10980 bp, 12 predicted proteins | sample SubbioQV12_Dec13_FD_54352 | JGI IMG/M metagenome (GOLD analysis project Ga0048259, IMG submission 54352) | Serpentinite rock and fluid subsurface biosphere microbial communities from McLaughlin Reserve, California, USA - QV1.2_Dec13... | ecosystem: Environmental > Terrestrial > Deep subsurface >... | reverse complement strand
TTGAGCGCGAAAGAGGCGCAGAACGAACATTCCGCCGGAGTCAAGCTGTTGCAGGCCGAAAACAACACGATCGGCATGTTGATAGACGAAAGCGTCTAATCGTTGATGCTGACATCGAAGCCCAAGGCTTCGATGTCAGCGGCCAGTTCCACCATGTCCTCGCGCGATACCGCCTGAAGCTCAGGCGCCTCCGGTTGCCACGATACCCGTGCCAGGCTGTAAAGCATGACCTGCCGAACATCGATGGCGTTTTGTCTTATCTGTGCCAACAACGCCAGATAGTCCGATTTTTCCTCGTCCGACCAGGTGTTTCGATAATGCACCATGCAGGTTTGCAGCCGGGTTGGGCACAATGACGACGCAATGTCCAGATTCGCCAGCAGCTTTTCCTGGCTCAGCGTCACGCCGTTTATCAACTGCCTCACCGCTACCGAGCCACTGTCGACCTTGAACCACACCTCGCCCCGATGACGCGCCAGTGTTGCAAGCCCTTGTTGCACCTCGGGCCGTTGCATCAGGCTGCCGTTGGTAATCAATATGAATTTGGCCAGAGGAAAAACGCCTGCCGCCGATGCAATATCGGCAATCAAGCGAACGGCGGCGGCAAAGTTTTTCAGGCTGGTTGGTTCACCATTGCCGGATAAGGCAATGTCCTTGATGACGCGATGCGCTTCGGCAACGCCGAAGTTTTCGTAAAACTCGCCGTTCAGCACCTGATCGAGAAAGCCGCGAAGTTCATGTTCCAGCACATGAAGATCGAGCGCAGGTGCGGCCCCGCGCGTCAAACCGGGCACCTGGCAATAGATGCAGCGCCAGTTGCAAGCATTGTTGGTGTTGAAATTGATGCCAATCGACAGCCCGCCCGACCGCCGCGACATCACCGGGTAAACGTAACGTAGACCGGCGGCATCACGGTCGTGGTTGGCTGTCGAGAGTTGCTTGGGCGTCAATGCGTTGATTCAGGCTGAGCAAGACGTACCAACACTTCTCCGCGCCCGGTTTCCGCCATGTCGCCGCCGAAACGGCGGACGCGGTTGAAGGCCACGCGGCTGTCGGCGAAGCGGGAATCCAGACCTTTGAACGATGCGAACAAAATCGGCAAAAAAGCCAGGGTGTGCGAGCCGCAATCGTTGAAGCTTGCAGGCAGGTGTGGCGGGTTCCACAGCAGCAGGGTGCCACGGCGCATGGCGTAACCGGCATGACGTCCGACGCTGCCCATGACGGCTATGGTGCCCGCCACCATGCGCGAGCCGCAATATTCACCGGCGTTGCCTTCGATCAGAATCTGGCCACGGCGCAAGTGATCGCCGCAGCGGTCGCCGACATGGCCTTTGACGACCACGGTGCCGCCTTTCATGCCCTGCTTGCTGCCGGGCAGGGCGCCGCCGAGGAAATCACCGGCATTGCCTTCGATCTGGATCAGGCCGTTTTTCATCTCGCAGGCGGCATACAGTCCGGCGTTGCCGCTGACCGTGATGCTGCCCGCTTTCATCTGCAAGCCTAGATAGGCGCCGGCGTTGCCCTCCACCCGAATCGAACCGCCATTGAGTGCCTTGCCGATGCAATCCAGCTTTTCGCTGTGGCTACGGAAGACTAGGTTTTGTGCATCGCTGCCGCTGATGTCGAATAAGGTATCGACACGCAAGACCGCCTTGCCGCTGTGCAACTCGATGGCGGCGATGGCGGCAAGGCTCAGGCCCTCCAGTTTCTGACAGACCAAGGGCGACAGGTCGACGCGCTGTGCTGGGGCCTGTTTCAGCGTGAAAGTTAATGCGCTCATGCCATGATCTCCTGCAAATGAAAGTGGAAGGGGCCGAGTTTGCCGCCGTAGTTACCGGCACTGATACGCCGGATGCCCGCCGCCGCGCCCAGATCGCAAACCGCCTGGATGCCGACGCGCATGGCCTGGGCGATGTCTTCTTTGGTCAAGCCGTCGATGACGATTTCCATCACCGATTCGATTTCCGCCGACAGGTCGGTTTCGGTCACGCCTTTCAAAGTGGGGCAGAAGGCATCGTTGGTTGAAGCGTTCAAGGTTTTGTACTTGGAACCCACCTTGGAACCAGAGCGCACCACGCCACCAGGAAACGGCATGATGACGTTGGGAACTTGCCGCATGGCGTCGATGGCCGCTTCGCAGGCTGCCAGGGCTTGCGGTTGCGATTCGGCCAGCACCAAGAAATTGCCGCCGCCCACCGCATCGACCATGCCGGTGGTGGCTTCGGTGAGGAATTCACCATCCATCACCGGCACCCGCCAGTAACGCTTGCCGCCGATTTTCTTGGCAATCTGGAAACCGTCGCCGAAATAGCGCAGATTCTTGCCCAAGGGAATGGGTTTGCCGCCGCTGATGCCGGCGAACAGCGCCGAGGTCGGCGAGGTCAGCACACATTGACCGGCACGGGTTTCCAGTTGCTTGGCCAGGCCCTTGCCGCCCATGGCGTAAATCATGACCGCAACGCCGGGGCGACCGTCCGGGGTTTCGTCCGGCGACAGCACCCGCTCGATACCGGCCTCGCAGCCGCAGGCAATGACCGAGGTAGCAAAGCCAGTCATGGCTTGTGCGGAAATCATCGCCCATTTCTCGTTCTGGGCGGTGATGATGGCGCGCGTTGCCTTCATGGGGAAGGCCTCGGCGAAGGTGTCATCCAGGGTTACGCCGTTAATCATCATGGTGGTTACTCAGGGTTTAGTATTCGGTTGATTTATCAGTATCGACCTGTTTCGATGCAAGCCTTGGGTTGCTGTCGATCGGTGCCATTTTATCCATTCGGCGCAAATGCCAGCGTATTCCTCTTGCAATTTGGCTTGGTTTTCAAAACAAGCGCGGCGGGCGGGCTGTCATCGGCTGCCAACGCCTGGCTGGTTTACCGGAAAGGCAAACGGCCTGGCCAGTGGCTCGCCAATGAAAATGCCCTGACCAGGCTGGGCCACGCTTTTCCAGTACGCCTCGATCAAGGTGCTGCCGCGCAGATAGTTGTAAAACACCACCGCCGGATTTGGAAACTTTGCCGGGAAGTTGCACGGCTCCACCACCGCACCGTAACTCGCCGTTGCCCCGGCCTGTATCCATTCCACCACGCTCATCTGGCTACTGCCCGACAGCACGCCGCCCAGCGATGTCAGGTGATCGGCAATGGCGCCGGGCAGGAAGCGGTTTTGCCGGATGTGCGGCACATGGGTCAGGCCGGTGAAATAAAACATGACATCCTGACGGCCCGTGAGGTAATCCTGTTCCAGGTACTCCACCGGCCAGAAGGGCTGCAAGGCACGGGCAATATCGGCAAACACCACAGCTCGGCTGCTTCTTGCCACATCGGAGGTTTTCAGCAGATAAGCCGTACCCAGAGGCTGCGAGTAATCCGCCGCGACACCTCGATCGATCAAAGCCTTGGCTTCATTCAAACTCGGTGCCGCCAGCAACATGGCTGGTCGCCAGCCGTGGGTGTCGAAAGGTCGGCTGGTTTCTGATGCGAAGTAAGGGCTGCTCAGCGTCGGCTTGCAGCCTTCGGCGCAAAACGCCATGCTGAAGCCCGCCGCAAACGCCGTGGTGATGGACATGCACTCGACACGAAAAGGCTGCAACCAGGCCAGCGCATAGGCCTGAACCTGTTTGGGCGTTTGCGCATCGACGCTTTGCTTGATGGCGGCGAATTCGCGGTGGCTCAACACCGCCTTGCCGACAGGCATCCGAATATGGATGACATTGGCTGCCGGAATGCGGCGACGCTGGCGGTAGTAGTCGGCAATGGCGACGCTCAGCGGATCGTTGTCATTGACGATAATCGCCAGATCGCTGGCGCTCAAGGCTTTGACCGGGCGATAAAGCGGCGATGACTGCGCGGCCAGACATTCGCCCAATCCGCAACACAGCCATAGCACCACGATGCACCACACGCCCATCATCCGCTCATGGCCTGCAATGACAGCCGACATCACGCTACAACACCGTACGTTCCAGCAGCCAGTAAAAACCGGCCAGACCAATGATCGCCGAGCAGATCGGCAACAGTTTCGCGGCAATGTCGGCACGGTTATTCAGTTGCCAGATCAGCGGTAATACCAGCGCTGCGATGGCAATCTGGCCAACCTCGATGCCGAGGTTGAACGACAGCAAGGGCACCAGAATGCCGAAGTCACCGCTGTCTATGTGCATTTCGCGCAGCACGCTGGCAAAGCCGAAGCCGTGAATCAGACCGAATCCGAATGTCAGCCAATGGCGGCCTTTGGGGTGCTCGCCACGCAGCAGATTTTCGACGGCGACATAAACGATGGTCACGGCAATCAAGGGTTCGACGATGCTGGGCGGCACATCGATCACATTCAAACCGGCCAGCGCCAGCGTGATGGAATGGGCAATGGTGAAGAAAGTGATGATTTTGATGGCTGGCCAGACGCTATGGGTTACCAGCAACAAGCCCAGCAAAAACAGCAAGTGGTCGTAACCGGTCACGATGTGCTCGACGCCCAGCATGAAAAAGTCGGTAAACGTCGATGCCATCTGCGTGTTTTCGGCGGCTTCACCGACGTGCCAGCTCAACTGACTGTTGTCCTGATTCAACAGGCGCTCGACCAAGGTACGCCCCGTTTCATCGGTGACACGGACGAACTGCTGATGGCCTGGCGGTAACAGGTCGGGAAAACCCGATTGCAAACTGACATCGCGACCGGCAGCCACACTGAAATGCAGAGTGACATGGACGTTGTTGTCGTCGAAGCGGGTTTCGCCCAAGCCGTCTGGGGCAGCTTCGACGCCATCGACAGCCAGGCGCAACCGTTGCGCCATCAGGGCAGCGATGCCGGGCTTGGCGGCATCGAGCTCATCCGGCGAGACCTCGGCATCCAAATCGGCATCCATAGGAACAAAAGCTTCGATGTCCTGCACGGCAAAGGTGGCGGACAGCTCGATGTTGCCAGGATGCTGGATGACGTCCACCGAACTGAGGCCGGGCGGATGGGCCGCAACCGGCGCCAACCAGAACAGCAGGGCGAAAACCAGCAGCATCGGCAAGCTGGGCCGCAAACGGCCATTTACCCGCATGGCGCTCAAAACCTCTGGCCGCTGCTACCCGCATCGGCTTTGCGCGCACGGAGTCGGATGACGGCCAGCACAATCAGCCCGGCCACCAGCAGTGTGATCATGGCCGCTATCACGAAGGTGCCAACCGGAACGGCGTTAGGATCGACACCGACTTCCAGCGCGATACGGAAACGATCGTCCGCCTCGATCGCATCGCCGATCAGCAAATACAGCACGTAGATGCCTTTGCTGTCGATGTCGGCCTGGGCCTCGACCGCGCCGCGCGGATAGAGTTTGGCCGGAATCTCGATCAGGGTGCGCAGCTCGCGCAGATCATCGGGCGCGGGCTTGCCGGTTTTTTCGACTTCCACCAGCCTGATGCCGATGGGTGTGGCGCGGATGTCGCGATCGATCAGATCGGCGGTGAAGAACATCTTGCCGGTGCGGGGTATCTGTTGACAGTAGGGTACGAAGGCCGCCTTGGCATCAGCGGGTTCCAGACCGGCAACCGGTTGCACATAGGTGCTGAAATGTACGACATAGAAATCGTTGGCAATGATGCAGTCCAGATCGGGCCGGTTACCGATCGCATTGGATTGCTTGCTGGTCAGGCCGATCTGCTCGCAGCCCATGAGCAAGAACGCGAAAAACAGAACCAGGCCGAGTTTGTGTGGGCGGGGAGTCGTCATGATCGATCTCGAATGGAAGAGGGCAGCGAACATCAGGGCGCTTTGACGGTGAAATTGAATTTGCCGGTGACGATATGGGTATCCTTGGACACCACCCGGTAACGCACGGTATACACGCCGGGCGCCAATGGCGGCACGCTGGCAGTCAGGTTGGATGAATCGGTCAGGCTTTGTTCGACATCGTGATTGTCGACGCGCCTGCCCTCGCTGTCGATCACGGCCAGGGCCTTGTACTCGCTACGCACCCCTTCATTGAACCAGACGCTGATCTGTTTGGGCGATTCCGTCACCTCCTCATCCTTGGCCGGTTGCGATTTGACCAGAATGGCGTGTGCCTGCACGGTCACGGGAGCCAACAGGGTTGCGATCAGTAAAAAAGACGTTGTGATGACGGATTTGCGCATGTCGTTCTCGCTTGGGTTCTGGTTATTGTTTGATTAGAGTCGATACCCATTGCCTGGAACCGCCCGCGCTCTGCGCCTGCCACAGAATCAGCCAGCCGTATCGGCTGACGACCACGCGGGGAAACGTGGCCGAAACCGCCGGTTGCGACAGGGTTCTGGCCGCCGACCACGATGCGCCGCCATCCGATGATAGGCTGAGCTGAATGCTGGCACCGTTGTCGGTCATGGCATCCCAAACCGCCAGCCGATGCAGGGCATCGAGCGCGACCAGATCGGCGTGAAAGGCGGTGGCATCGCCCATGCGACGGGGCTGCGACCAGCTTGCGCCGTTGTCGGTCGATTTCAGATGGTAAAGGCCGTTTTTTTGCTCGGCGCCGGTCCACACCAGAGCATCGACGGTTTTACTGCCAGACAGCGCCAGTGCGCCACCGTTGTGCGGACAGCCATCGAAATGCCAGTCAAACGCCCCGGCATGACCTTTCTGCTGCCAATGCTGACCGCCATCTGCTGACACCGCCAGCGCCATGTCTCGGGGTTCCATGTCGCGATACAGCGCAAACAGTTGCTGGTCGTGGTTGGCCAGCAGCCGGTTCCAGCAGCATGAACAACTCGAATCATCGAGGGTTTGTGCCTGTTGCCAGCCTTGTCTGTCATCGGTGTTCTGTGCGTAGCGCAGCCCCTGATGACCGTTCTCGTCTCTATCATCCAGCCAGACCAGGTGAAACCGACCGCCGGTGTCGGCGATCAAGTCCGGGTGCGACTGGTCGGTATCGATCGCACTGGGCCTTGCGCCCTGCGTCCAGTGCTGACCGCCATCGCTGGATGTCAGGCTCACCAGCGGCCCCATGCCCGGCATTTCACCGCCGACTTGCCAGACCGCCATCAGCGTATCGCCGTGGGCGGCAATCTGCACATCGTTGCCCATGCGGGATTGCAGCGCCAGCAGCGCCGGATTTTGCGTGATTTCGGTGGCTGGCTGCCAGTGTTCGCCGCCATCGTCCGAGCGTACATAGCCGATGAAAGGTCGATCAGCGTGCTGATTACGAGCGGCGAACAGGGCATGAATACGGTCGCCGTCGCGGTAGACATCGAAGCTGATTAAATCGCCCAAACCCAGGGCATCGAAATCGACAGGCTGGTTGATCGACCCGGTTGCCTGCACGGACACGGCCTGATTGCTGCCGGAATGGCTACCGCAGGCCCACGCACTGGCAAGACAAGCCAGCACAACCAGTTTGAACCCTGCTGTTTTCAGATGCGTCATCGGGAACCGTCGATTCTGTATGAAACTTGTAACATCATACCTCAAGCGATCGGCGATTCGACCGCCTGTGCCCGCCGGGGAAACCGCACCCAGGCTTGCAAACCGCCGAGTGCCGATGGGCCAAATCCGCTGTCGGCGTCATGCAGATCGACGATACGTTGCACGATCGACAAGCCCAAACCGCTGCCTTCCGCCGTCTGCGCGGTTTCAACGCCGCGATAGAAACGCTGAGTGATGCGGCCATAGTCGGTGGCCGCAACCCCAGGCCCGCTGTCTTCGACGCTTACCCGGATGTCGCCATTATCCGCGTGGGTGCTGACCAGCACCTTGCCACCGGGCGGCGTGTATTTGATGGCGTTGTCGATCAGATTGCGCAACAGAATGGCCAGCAGATGGGCATTGGCATCGAGCGCCAGCGTATCCGGCCCGAGCAATTCGATGTCGATCTGCTTGTCGTGGGCGTGATGTTCGAGGTCGGCGATAACCGACACCAGCATGGCATGAACATCGAGCGGCGCTCGTTCCAGCCCGACGTTCTGATGCTGGACGCGGGCCAGGGTCAGTAATTGCTGCACCAGATGCGTCATGCGCAGCACGGCCTGCTGGCATTGTTGCAGGGCTTGTGTGCGCATCGCGGGGTCGGTGGCTTTTTGCGCGACTTGCAGTTGCGTGCGCAAACCCGCCAGCGGTGTGCGCAATTCGTGGGAAGCGTCTGACGTGAAGTGGCGCTCATGGGTAAATGCCTGTTCCAGCAGAGCGAACAAGGCGTTGATCTGCTTGAGCATCGGCAAAGCCTCGTCCGGCATGTCGAGCAGCGACAAGGGCTGCAAATTGCCCGCCTGCCGAGTTGCCAGTTGCTTGACCACGCGATCGAGTGGGCGCAATGTACGGCTGACGATGAGCCAGATCACGCCACCTAGCACCGGCAACACGATCATCAGGCTGATGACCTGGTGACCGGCAACGGCGCTGATGAGTTGCTGACGAATGTCGTCGCGCTGGCCGACATGAATCACGTAATGGCCATTGTCGGTGCTGATGCTGAACACATGCCAGAGCTGATCGTTGATGACGGTGTCGCTGAAACCGTTGCGGGTCAGCGATAGCGCAAAGTCCGGCGCACTTTCCGAACGCAGGATCACACCCTTAGCCACCGAGCGCAGTTGAAAGGCAATTTTGCGTTCGTATTTGTGACCGAGTATCGGCATGAAAAACAAATCTGGCTTGTCGCTGCCGTCCCACAGCGCATCCAGCCGTTGCCGTTGCTGCAACATGTTTTCGACGAAGTAATGCGCGACACGGGCCGATTGCGCGAGTTCGGCATTGGTCAGTTCGGCGATTTCATCGCGGGTTCGCTGGTAAGTGACGTAGGCGGTGATGCCCCACACGCACAGCAGCGCCGTCAACAGATAGCACAGGAATTGCTGCTTCAGCGAGCGCGGACGCAAACGCATGGCGCGGCCAGCCATCAATCCTGGTCGATGATGTAACCCACGCCGCGCAGGGTGCGGATTAACGCAGCATCCAGTTTTTTACGCAGATGGTGAATGTGAACTTCCACCGCGTTACTCTCGACTTCCGACCCCCAAGCATACAAGGCCTCTTCCAGACGGGCGCGGGAGATGACGCGGCCAATGTGACTCATCAGATAGCTGAGAATGTCGTATTCCTTTTGCGACAGCTCCACCGGTTGGCCATTGAAATGAACCTTGCGGGCGGCAGGATCGATGACCACCCCCCGATGTTCGATCAGCGGCAGGGCATGGCCGTCGTGGCGTCGGCTCAGCGCCCGCAACCGGGCGCAGATTTCGGCCAGGTCGAACGGCTTGCAGACGAAATCGTCAGCACCACTGTCCAGACCGGCCACCCGTTCCGCCACGCCATCACGGGCGGTGAGCACCAGCACCGGCGTACTGTCCTTGCGCCTGCGCAGATTCTTCAGCACGCTCATGCCATCCATGCGCGGCAGGTTCAAATCGAGCACGATCAGATCGTAATGATTCAGCTTCAAGGCCTCGTCGGCCTGGGCGCCGTCGGTCAGCCAATCGACGGCATAGCCTTCTAGGGTCAGGCCGGCTTTCAGGCCATCGCCCAGAATGGCATCGTCTTCTATCAGTAACAGTCGCATGATGGGTGTTGTTCAGCCTGAATCGTCAGGCAAATGATGATGAGGGACGGGCGTATTCAATCGCAAGGTTCGACATCCAGAACCATGCCTCTGACTGCGATGACGCGCACCTTGCTGCCTTTTTTGCAGTCTTGGCCCTCGACACGCCAGAAGGTATCGTCGACCTTGATTTTGCCTCGGCCATTGTCGATGGCTTCCACCAGAGTAAAACTCCGACCGATATAGTGCTGGCCGCGACGGTTGAGCAAGGGTTGATCGCTGCCTTGCGCTTTGGCGCTCATGAACCGGCGCCACACCAAAATGGATGCCACCGCCAGCACGGAAAACAACAGCAACTGGCCTTCAAATGACAGCCCTGGCATCACCAGTAAAAGCGAGCCGACGACGAACGCCGATACGGCCAGCCATATAAAGAAGAAGCCGGACACCAGCAGTTCGATGACCAGAAAACCGGCCGCCGCCACCCACCAATACCAAAACTCGATGCCCCATTCAGCCATGGCTCAAGCCTTTTTCGACAGGGTTTGCTGGGCCAGTTCCGCAATACCGCCCAGCGCACCGATGACATTGGAGGCTTCCAGCGGCATCAGGATGAGCTTGCTATTTTCGGCGGAGGCAATGTCTTTGAGTGATTCGATGTATTTTTGTGCAACGAAGAAATTGATGGCCTGCACGTCGCCTTTGGCAATGGCTTCCGACACCATGATCGTGGCTTTAGCTTCGGCTTCGGCCAGACGCTCGCGGGCTTCTGCTTCGCGGAACGCGGCTTCACGCCGACCTTCGGCTTCGAGTATCGCGCTTTGCTTCAGTCCTTCGGCTTTGAGGATTTCCGCCTGGCGCAAGCCTTCGGCTTCCAGGATTTGCGCCCGCTTTTCACGTTCGGCCTTCATCTGGCGGGCCATGGAATCGACCAGGTCTTTCGGCGGCGCGATGTCCTTGATTTCGATGCGGGTGACTTTGACGCCCCAGGGGGTGGTCGCCTCATCGACCACCGACAGCAGGCGACCGTTGATTTCGTCACGACGCGACAGCAATTCGTCCAGATCCATCGAACCCATGACGGTGCGAATGTTGGTCATCACCAGATTGATGATGGCAAGATCGAGATAATTCACCTCGTAAGCCGCTTTGGCGGCATCGAGTATCTGGTAGAAGATCACGCCATCGACCCTGACCATGGCGTTGTCCTTGGTGATGACTTCCTGCGACGGCACATCGAGCACGGTTTCCATCATATTGAGCTTTCGACCAATGCGGTCGATCACCGGTACAATGATGTTGAGGCCGGGTGTCAGGGTATTGGTGTATTTGCCAAACCGTTCGACCGTGTACTCCATGCCTTGCGGCACGGATTTGATGCTCATGAAAACCATCAGAATGGCAAACACGAAAAACACCGTTACAAATAAACCAAAACCGCCCATGACACTCTCCTTTCAACACGTTAGGAACACAGACAACGGATATGTCCGCTG
>Ga0048259_101954_pt1 | contig 11189 bp, 7 predicted proteins | sample SubbioQV12_Dec13_FD_54352 | JGI IMG/M metagenome (GOLD analysis project Ga0048259, IMG submission 54352) | Serpentinite rock and fluid subsurface biosphere microbial communities from McLaughlin Reserve, California, USA - QV1.2_Dec13... | ecosystem: Environmental > Terrestrial > Deep subsurface >... | reverse complement strand
CGAAGGATCACCACACTGACATCGCTTTGAGCCGCAGCCGCAACCGGATAGAATGCCGGCCGGCCTCCTTGTAGTTCAATGGATAGAACAGCCGCCTCCTAAGCGGCAAATGTGGGTTCGATTCCCGCCGAGGAGACCAACTTAGAACACCGGGACACACCCGGATGACTCCAAAGCCCGCGATATCACTGGATACGCGGGTTTTTTATTCTTACAAGCTCAGCACAGCCTAACAAGCAAGGTGACACTACAGCCCATTCAATAGGTTGCTGAGGTGCTCGACGGGTATCGCATAACTGATACCGGAAGGATCGCTCAGAATGTTCTCCTTGGTTCCCTTGACAAACACCATATTGATCACGCCAACCACCTCTCCCGTTTCGGGATCGAACACCGGACTTCCGCTGTTGCCCGGGTAGGCCGTCGCGTCGAGTTGATACACCCGAAATACCTCTCCCGACAGCCGCCGGATCAAGGCAGGATTGAGGTCGCGCGCGTTACCCTGAGGAATACCGATCGGCGTAATCGCCGCAATGATGCCGCGATGCGTCACTGGTGTCATGCCGAGCGCGTTGCCAATGGGAAAACCGGTGAACGCGATTGCCTGCCCCTCCTGCGGCTTGCTGCCACGCGCCAATGACAACGCAGGCAAAGGCTCGCCTTGCTCCATCCGCAAAACCGCCAAGTCGCGATTACGATCGACAGCCACCCGCCGCACCTCACGAACCCCACGCGTCTGCTCGTCGCCAGGCAGAACGATAACCAGCGACTCCATACCATCGGTAGCGAGACTCTCAGGAAGCACATGAGCATTGGTGGCGATCAGGCGGCCGTTGCCAACAGCAAAGCCAGTACCGAGAAAGCGGAAAGCCGGACTACGCGTACGCTGATAAGTGCCGATGGCCACCACCGAAGGCTTGATCTGCGGAAGCACTTCGACCAAACCACCCGACATCGCCTGGGGTGACATGATCATCAGGCTCTGCGAGAGGACGGCAAGCATCATCGTTCGCAGTACGCCAAAAATTGACCAGTAGCGGAACATGAATCTCCCTCCTCACTGCGCAGCCAGGCGCTGAGCCGACATCACTGCACTGGGCGATACGACATCAGGGTCGTATGGATGTCGTTGATTACGTACAAAAGCGAGAATCCGCTCAACATAAAGACGTGTTTCCTTGTAGGGCGGAACGCCACGAAAACGATCGACCGCCCCTTCTCCGGCGTTATAGCCCGCCGCCGCCAACGCGATATCACCTTCAAAATAGGCGAGCAACCAGCGTAAATAGGCCAGTCCCCCCTTGATGTTCTGCTCGGGATCCAGCGGCTGACGGACATTGAAGCGCGCCGCAGTCTCGGGAATCAACTGCATGACACCCATTGCGTTCTTGGGTGACAGGGCTTCAGCATTGAGATTGGACTCCGCCAAGGCGATTCCGAGCGCGAGTCGCGGCTGTATACCGTAGCGCGGCGCCAGATCAACCAGCAGGCGGGCGATACGTTGCCGCTCGCCCGACATTGCAGCGATCAATTCATCAGCGGGCCAGGCTTCAAGCAGTGTTTCAGGCGGGGGATGCAAGCAATCGGGCACCTCGCCCGTATAGGGGCCGGTAAACCGCAACATCCTCTCAGCATGGGTGTTACCCAGAAACGCCGCCATTGCGAACAGGGTGCCCGCATAGGCGTCATTACGCGCGACACCACGTGCATTGGCATACATCCAGCCCAGGGCATACATGGCTTCAGGCTCCCCAAGGCGGGCGGATTCGCAGTACAGCACCGCCGCATGCTCGGGGTCGCGCCTCACCCCCTCTCCATGTTCATAGCTGAGCGCCTGGACAGCCAGATAACGGGCATGGTCGGCAAAAGCAGCCGCAACCAAGTCAGACGCCCACCGCAACGGAGGGGGCGGGCAGCAGCCCTGACATCACTACCGAGCATGCCAGCAAGCGTTTCATCACCTCACCCCGCCAACACAACGCGCCGTTTTACAAGCGCCAGACAGTTGCACCCGCCGCCGCCAGCGCTTCGGCGTCGTAACACGACTTGACGTCGGCAAATACCCCCTTGGGCGCCAACTTGCTCAACAACGCAGGCAGAGGCATCTTGATATAGTGATCATGCGATACCGCAGCGACGATGGCTTGGGCAGTGGGCAGCGCATCCCATTCGGTCAGCGCAACACCATATTCATGAACAGCTTCGTCGGATGAAGCCACCGGGTCATGAACATGAACCGAGCAGCCGTAACTTTGCAGTTCGCGGATAACGTCGATCACCTTGCTGTTGCGAAGATCGGGACAGTTTTCCTTGAAGGTGAGGCCAAGCACAATCACATTAGCCCCTTTGATGCTTGATCCAGCGCCAATCATTTGCTTGACCGTCTGTTCGGCAACATACTTGCCCATACCATCGTTGATGCGGCGTCCTGCCAGGATGACCTGAGGATGGTAGCCAAGCATCTCCGCCTTGTGCGTGAGGTAATAGGGGTCGACGCCGATGCAGTGCCCACCCACCAGACCTGGGCGGAAGGGGAGGAAGTTCCACTTCGTACCTGCAGCCTTCAGTACTTCCAGCGTATCGATCCCGATCCGGTGAAAGATGAGCGCCAACTCATTCATCAAAGCGATGTTGAGATCTCGCTGTGTATTCTCGATGACTTTCGCCGCCTCTGCGACCTTGATGGAACTTGCCGGATACACCCCTGCAGTGATCACTGCACCATAGATGGACTTGACCGTCTCCAGCGTCTCAGGCGTATCGCCCGAGACCACCTTGACGATCTTGGTGACGGTGCGCTCCTTGTCGCCCGGGTTGATACGCTCGGGGGAATAACCGACGAAGAAGTCTTGCTTCCATTTCAACCCGGACTCACGCTCGATGATCGGAATGCAGACCTCTTCGGTTGCACCAGGATAGACCGTGGACTCAAACACGATGACTGCACCGCGTTTGAGATTGCGCCCCACGGTTTCCGAAGACTTGACCAAGGGTGTGAAATCCGGCTGATGTGCGTCGTCGACCGGCGTCGGGACAGCCACAATGATGAAATCAGCATCACGAAGGACCGACGGCTCGCTATGACAAGTCAGCTGCGTTGCTGCCCGCAAGTCTTCAGAGGAGACCTCACCAGTGGGGTCGACAAACTCACGATAGGCAGCCACCTTGGCCGCAGACAGATCAAACCCGATCGTCCGAAACCGTTTGCCGAACTCGACCGCCAACGGGAGCCCCACATAGCCCAAACCAATTACCGCAATCGTCGTCATCGCATTCCATCCTTCGTCAAAACCCGAGCTTGAGCCGGGATCACAATGTATTCAGCAGCTGAGCAGCCTCTGCATGCGCCGGCGTATCAACCTTCAGTTTCGGCATCAAGACGTCCAGGATCTTGCGGGCATCAGATTTGCGGTCAAGCTTGATATAGGCTTTCGCAAGGTTCAATTGCAGGGGGACAAGGTCTGGCGACATCGACACCGCACGCTCCAGATTGGCCAAGCCCTTGGCCACCTGTCCCTGATCCACCTGAATGACGCCAACCGTGTCCAGCACCACCGGATTGTCCGGAGCCAGGGCCAAGGCTCGCTCAGCGTACTCGAGCGCCTTTGGATCCTTGGCCTGCGCCGCACTCCAGGCAAGGTTATTGAGAACGAGCGCATTATCAGGAGCCAGTTCGTGCATGAGCTTGAACAAACGCGCCGCATCCGGATAGCGCTTGTCCGCCAGCGCACGCTCTGCCATGTAGCCACGGGCAACCAGATCCTTGGGCTCAGCCTTGAGCCAGTCGTTCATGACCCGCTCAGCCTCCGCCCCTCGGTCGATACGCATCAGAGAGGCGTGCAGTTTGCTGACGACTTCTGCGGTCTTCCCGAGATCCAGCGCCTTACGAAATGCCACTGCGGCATCCGCCCAACGCCCTGCCTGGCTAAGCACATCACCTTCCAGGATGTACCCCTGTGCGAAATCGGGCCGCTGTTTCTGGACTGTCCTGATGGTTCGCAAGGCCGCGTCCCGATCACCACGACTCAGCTGAATTGCAATCAGGCGCTGGTGCGCCTCGGCAAGATCAGGCTGCAGACCCAGCGCACGGTTGAGCACCTGTTCAGCGACGCCATCCTCTTTTGCGGCAAGATGAGCATCCGCAAGCAATATCAGAGGTTGCGGAGACTGTGGCTGCAGACCCACCAATCGATTGAGAGTGGCAACGGCCTGCTGATTGGCTCCAGAGGCCTGCTGAGCACGGGCGAGTGACTCCAGAGCCCGGGGATCATTGGGTTGCAGCGCAACGGCCTGCTGGGCGACATTCAAAGCCTTGGCCGGTTCACGATTGCGTAAGTGAAACTGTACAAGCGCCAGCTTGGGCAACAGTCCAGTTGGGGTCGCCTCTTGAGCGCGCTCGAGCGTGCTCAGCACGGAAGCCGGCGGTTCAGCCAATGTCTGCTGCAGCTCCGCGAAGGCCAGCAGCGCCTCGGAATTGCGCGCATCCAGTTGCAGAATCTTGTTAAAGCGCTCGCGTGCCAACTCGGGCTTCTTGTCCGCCAGATCGAGACGTGCCAAGTTGATCGCAGCAGCGACGAAATCCGGTTTCAGGGCAAGCGCCCGCTCAAATGCTTCTCGCGCACCAGGGACATCACGCTTACCCAACAGAATCCCCCCTTTCAGATTATAGGTCTGGGGGTTGTTTGGTAACTTCCGATCGAGCACTGCATGGGCATCCAGTGCCTTGTCGAACTGTCCTTGCCGGGTGTAAGCAAGAATCAGTGCAAGGTCGGCCTGTCCAGTGGTGTCATCCATTCCTGCTGCAGCTTCAAGATCTGCAAACGCACGTGCGGTATCTCCACCCGCCAGCCGGGCAACGCCCAGCCGCGTGCGGGCACGAGCATTGTCGGGCGCCATATCCGCAGATTTGCGGAGGATCAACTCCGCCTTCTCGAAGTCTCCGTTGGCAAGGTAGACCTGCCCAGCCAGCGACATCAAGGCAGGGTCATGCACGACGGCAGCCAGAATTGGCGTGATGGTCTCCAGTGCACGCGCCGCTTCCCCTGTTGAGAGATAGGATGCAGCCAACAGTCGTCGGGCAAGCACCAGACCCGGTACTTTTTCAATCACCCGGTTCAAGTGAGTTCGCGCCAGAGCGTGATCATTCTGGCGGATCAATACCGCCCCAGCCAGGAGTTGCCCCGGCATGAAGTCGGGCGCACTCTTGACGACATCGAGGGCGCCGCTACGAGCCTCCGCGATACGGTCATGGCGGAAGTGGAGGTACGCGTCCACATACTTGGTTGAAGGATGACCCGCGGCAACCCGTTTCATGACCTCAAGTTGCTTTGCTGCAGCATCAAAATCGTTCAATCGCAGCAACAAGGAAGCCAGCGCAAACTGATAGACGATGGAACTGGGCTGCGCAGCTGCGGCTGCCTCCAATGCCTTCCGCGCGAGATCAGGCTTATCCTGTGCCAAGCGGATATCGGCAAGCAGCATGTGCCCCTCACCCAAGGCGGGCGACTGCTGAACCACAGCCTCCGCCTCGACCAATGCCCCCTCAAGATTGCCAGCGAGCATCTTCGCCCGGCCCAGGCCAACTCGCGACGGCGCGTGTTCCGGCATCAAGGTGAGAGCACTTTCGAACGTCCGTGCTGCCCCCGCCGGGTCCGCCTTACCCAGGTAGGCATCGCCGACGGCGCCCATGACCTGAACCTGAGCATCAACCTCCGGCACCTTGAAGTCGGCGTAATCCTTCAACACCTGATCGAACTCGCCCGAACGGACCAGTGCCTGCGCCATAACGGGAGCCAACGTTGCTGCAGGATAGCCCAGCTCGGCAGCACGCCGCAGTTCCTTCAATGCACCCGGAATGTCCCCCTGCAGCAAATTCACACGTCCCAGAAGATAACGCGCCTCAGCGAGGTCGCTCTTCTCCTGAAGCGCATTCTTGAGCTGAATGGACGCTGCGTTGACATCGTTTGAGCTGAGGTAACGCTTGGCTGACTCCACCATGGCATCAGGACTATCGCCACATGCAGAAAGGATCAAAGCCGTCGCAAGGACACTCATCAGACGCAACTTGGGACGGGCGCCACGCAACAGCGGGGTCGTCGAACTCGTACTCACGGCCAAGATCACAGCTCCTTCTTCAAGCCAAACCGGCTCATCAGGTCATAAAGCGAAGGGCGACTGACGCCCAGAATATCAGCGGCCTTGGCAATGTTGCCGCCGGTGCGGGCCAGCACCCGGACGACGGCCCGACGCTCCGCCTCATCCCGTACATGCCTGAGATTGAGATGCTCGACGTCTTCCTCGACCGTGCTCAAACCAAGATCCTCTGCAGTAATTCGATTGCCATCGGCCATGATCACCGCACGTTTCAGGCAGTTCTCCAATTCACGCACGTTTCCCGGCCACGAATGCGCCTCAATGGCCGCACGCGCATCCTCAGACAAGGACAATGCGGAACGGCCATGCTCCTTGGAAAAACGCTGTGCAAAGGCCTGCCCCAACAATACTGAATCGCCAAGACGCTCCCGTAACGGCGGAATCTCCACAACAATCTCGGCCAGACGGTAATAGAGATCCTCACGGAACAATCCCGCTTGAATCTGCGCCTTGAGATCCCTGTGAGTTGCACATACGACCCGAACATCAACGGGTATCTCCTGCCGCCCACCGATTCTCTCAATGACCCTTTCTTGCAGGAACCGCAACAGTTTTGCCTGCAGAGGCATTGGAAGGTCGCCGATTTCGTCCAGAAACAGGGTTCCCTTGTGCGCCGTTTCGATCTTGCCGGGAGTCTGTTTCGCCGCACCCGTAAACGCGCCTTTCTCGTAACCGAAAAGCTCGCTTTCAAGCAGATTGTCCGGAATCGCCGCGCAATTGATCGCAACAAACCGCTCCTTCGCACGTGGCGACATCGAATGCAGTCCGCGCGCCAATACCTCCTTGCCAGTACCACTCTCACCGAGCAAGGTAACTGTCACCGATGCCGACGATACCCGTTCGATCGTCCGGCAGACTTTCTGCATGGCAGGAGCCCGCGTCAACAGGCCGGCGAGCGCTCCCGCCTGCACTTCTTGCAGACGAGCGTTCTCTGCCTGCAGATCATAGAGCCGGAAGGCACGATCAATCGTCAAGGCCAACAGTTCGGGCTCGAAGGGCTTACCAAAAAAATCGTACGCCCCCATCCCCACCGCACGGACTGCGTTCTCTCGATCATGCTGTCCGGTCAACACGATGACCTTGGTACTCGGCGCGAGCACGAGAATCTCTGACAGTAACTGAAAGCCCTCGGTAACGTCATCCGGAGCAGGCGGCAAACCGAGATCCATGGTGACCACGGGTGGCTCGTGGCGACGCAACTGTGCAATCGCACTCTCGCGGTCGCTTGCCACGACCGTTTCGAACCCATCGAAAGCCCATCGCATCTGCTTCTGCAGTGCGGGGTCATCTTCGACAATCAACAAGGTACGCAGCTTGTCAGCCATGCTGTGCAACGACTCCAGGTTCCTCGACTGCACCATCCGTACGCAGGACTCGAGGGAGCTCAATCGTGACCAGGGTTCCTACGCCTACCTCGCTCTCGAAAACCACGTCCCCTCCTAACTCCCTGATGTATTGGCGTGTTTCGTACACCCCGATTCCCATACCACTCGCCTTGGTTGTCTCGAACGGTCTTGCCAGACGCTCCCGAATAAACGCATCCGACATGCCCTTGCCGGTATCCCGAATCAGCAACCGGACACAGCGCTGGGATTCAAGCTGCATGCAGACTGATACCTTACCATCCTCAGGAGTCGCCTCAAGTGCATTTTGCACGATATGACCAATCACTCGCTCCAATCGCTCAGGATGTCCGGAAACCAGCACTTCATGCTCGGGCATCGCCTCAACCAGCGGCGCAGGCCTGTGGCTCCTGCGGATTCGACATACACGCTCAACAAGTGCGACAAGATCAGTGAAACGCGGCGGATCAACCGACCGCTTTTCCTGTAGCTGCGCCATCAGACTTCTCATCCTTGCTTCAACATGAGCGACGGTCTCGAGCATGTCGTCCTGGAACGCTGGATTGTGCCGATGACGTTCAGCGTTTTTCATCATCAATGACAATTGCGCAACGAGATTCTTCAAGTCATGAACGACAAAGGCCGACATCCGGTTGAACGATTCGAACTTGCGCGCCTCGATAAGCGCTTCAGCCGACTGCATGCGAGCCAGATAACTCGCCGCCTGACGCTGTGCCGTTTTCAACAGGTCCAGCACTTCCCAATCTATGTCGAATCGAGCACGCGGAGCGCTCAATACAACAAAGCCAATCAGGCCACTCCCGCTCCTCAAGGGAATAAGCAACCAAGCCTGTGGAAACTGCACAAGCCAGTCGGGCAGGACCAACCCCTGATACACCCCAGGACTGATACGGTACTCCTCGAGATTGATGACCCACTCCTTGCTCTCGAGAAAGCGAACAAGACTGGAACCATCAGGCTCGACGATCCCTTCAAGACGTTGATTCAATACGGCATGCAGCACATATCGACCATCCTGAGCCCGCAGCCATAGACAACCGCCAGGGCTTTCTACGAGATGACAAAGGGCCTGAATGACCGACTGGCCCAAGTCCAGCTTGCCGTCTGCGGACGACAGGGCTTGTGTAAACCTCAACCATTCGTTCCGGTAATCATATCGATACGGAAACAAATGCTTGTTCAGGAAAACCCTCAAGCGGGCACGCTGGGAGCCGGAGAAGAAGAAAACTGCCAACAGCACGAGCGCGCCAAACAACAAGGTTGCCTGAAGCGCACGCCCCCACTCACCGCCAAAGTAACGGACGTAATAACCTGCACTTGCCACAGTCAGCAGGTACAAACCGGCAACCGCCAGTGCCGTGGAATGAAAAACCGCTTCGCGCGACAGCGACATGCGGAGCGACCACGAGGGATTACGCGCTCCAGACAATGCGATCAGCGGCAACACCAAAGCATGCGCCACACCCCGAACCGACCACATGTCACCATCAGTACGACCAAACAGGAACGCATCCGAACTGACATAGAGTTCGAACATGTAGACCGCAGCAAGCCCGAGACAAAGTGGCTTCAAGCCCCAGCGCGACTCCGCAGGCATCCCCCTGTACAGTTGCTCGACCAACACCAATCCAAGTACAGCAGCAACCAAGGTTGCCGCAATACTGATTTTCTGGGTCGGCTCATCTGCAAACCCTTCAATCGCCAAAACGCCAATGGAAACCAGTTGTGCAGAGCAGACAAGCACTGCCGCACCGGTTACCCATCCTCCCATACCCCGGGTAAGCGGGCGCAGCAGCATCAGGATGAAGAGGTACCAAGCTCCATTGCGAATCGCATCGAGCACCTGCGCCGCAATGACGATATGCTCCCCAGGAGCTAAAGCTGCCCAACAGGAGACTGCTGCCCATGCACAGGACACCAATACGGCAACGAGTAGCGCCCCGCCTGTCGACGCCCCTTTCCATGCCGCATAGAAATACCCCCCAAAACACAGGTAGGCAATCGCCGCCAGCCCATAGCCCCAAATCGCAAACTCAGCCAATACGAACCTCTCAGGAGAAGCCCGCCGGAACTCCGAATCAGGCCGTCATGCGCAAGGGGGCTTAATGCGCACCCTCTCCGGTCAACACCACCCGAACCGTTTCGAACAGCACCAGCGTATCGAGCACGAGAGTGTGGTTCTTCACATAATAGAGATCATACTGAAGCTTCTGGATAGCATCATCAACCGAAGAGCCGTACTGATACCGGACCTGTGCCCAGCCCGTCACACCCGGCTTGACGCAGTGTCGCACACCGTAAAACGGGATCTCCGCAGCAAGCTGGTCCACAAAATAGGGGCGCTCCGGCCTTGGCCCGACCAAACTCATGTCGCCAACAAGCACATTGATCAACTGCGGCAACTCATCAATACGCAGCTTACGAATCACTCGACCAACTGCAGTCACACGGTCATCATTCGATGACGCCCAACGTGGTTTTCCGTCCTTCTCTGCGTCGGTCCGCATACTACGAAACTTGGTAACGCGAAATATCCGCCCACCCAAGCCGACCCGCTCCTGCCGATAAAAAACCGGACCACCATCCTCCAACAAGATCAGCAGGGCCGTAACAAGCATGACCGGCGCAGCCACAATCAACAGGAGAAGGGCACACGCAAGGTCGAAAACCCTCTTGACCACCGCGCGCCCCAGATTCTGGCGAAAGCCGTCACCGTAGATCAGCCAACTGGCTCGCAATGAATCTACCCGTACTTGCCCCTGCACACGCTCAAAGAACGAAGAGAGATCCAGCACCCGCATCCCTGACAGCTTGCAATCAAGCAACTCTCGCAGGGGCACCGTCCCCCCCCGACGCTCCCTGACTGCGACGATGACTTCATTGATCCGGAGACGCTTTGCAACCTCAAGAAGATTCTTGCCACTTAACACTTTCGAAGGATCTACTTGAACGGGATCATCGACACCAGGAGCAAAGAAGCCAACAACCTCTTGCCCTCCCTGGCTAGGATGACTCAGTGCGCGCTGTACCGAGAGGGCGTCCGCACCCGTTCCGATGATGAGGATCCTCGGTGCAAACAAGGCAGAAGTCTGGCGCCGATTCACCAACGCGCGCATGGACAGTATGCCCCCCAGAAGCAATAGCACCGACGCTTTGGTCGCGCTGGAGGTAAAGTCCGCCCACGGCAGCACTTGAAACACCGCATAGGCCACAGGCAGACTCACCACGACCGACAACAGAACGCGAGCAATCGCCGCCTTGTGAGAATCCTGGGATGCCGGGCGATAGAGCCCCATCGCCGAGTTCAAACCTACCATCAACACTGAAAAGGCAAGGGCAGACGGAAGAAACACTGGCCAATCGATGAACTCCGCATGGAGCTGCAAGACGACAGCGACGACCACTGCAAAGAAAAGCAGCAAGGCGTCAAACAGTATCTGTTGCAACGTGTGCGAGGGAAAGTAGTGACTGAAAACTTTCAGCATGATGATCCCTTGTGATCAGCCATAACGGACTGGAGGTCTGCCAGCGACATAAGGCTGCGGTCGTGTCGTATTGATGACACGATAACTGAACTCACGAAGCACCAGCGTTAAACTGATCACGAACGACGCCAGCCTATCCGAAGAACATCAAGCACAGCCATAAATAACTGTTTTAAAAAGACATATT